>Ga0066679_10000068_pt1 | contig 23577 bp, 22 predicted proteins | sample GraSoiAngelo_128_FD_62298 | JGI IMG/M metagenome (GOLD analysis project Ga0066679, IMG submission 62298) | Grasslands soil microbial communities from the Angelo Coastal Reserve, California, USA - 14_0927_12_20cm | ecosystem: Environmental > Terrestrial > Soil > Grasslands | place: USA... | reverse complement strand
AAGCGTTAGCACAACTTCAGCCCGGACCTATTCAGTGGAGCGCCGCATTTTGTGACGCCACAAACTTCCTCTGGCACTCGCTGGCGGCGGAAACCACTTGGTCAAATTCTACGTCCCCCCGCAGCTTCGCCAACATCGGATCCGTCTGTAACGCGCTATAGGCGCAGTAATTCTGCGCCACCGCCCGTCGCAGGAACTTCAATGCTTCTGATCTCTTACCGCAATAAGCCAAAATTGTTCCTTGATAATACTTCAGTTCGGGATCACGCTCCGGCAGCAGATTGGTTTCGGCCAGCGTTGCCAGTCTGTCGGTCTCCCCGCTGGGACGGTTATCCAGGCAGGCTCGCAGGAACTCTCGCATCCATGTGGGATTATCCGTCATCCGCTGCAAGGCCACGCGCGCCTCTTGTACCTTGCCCGCCCGCAATAGCACAGCCACTGTCACAGCATTGGACAACTCGGAGTTCGCATCCAAACGCAGGTATTCCAGGGAGCGCTGATTCTTGCCGGCTTCCATGAATGCAAAAGCACAAGAGCGGAAGATGAAGTTTCCGGGATCGATGCCTGTGGCGATGTCGCACTCGCGCTGTGCTTCGTCCAGCTTGCCTGCATAGCGCAGCACAAACGACAGAGAAAAATGCGCCATTGCATTCTCCGGACGTCGCCGCACCAGGTCCATCGCGGCTTTATAAGCCTTCGTCAATTCCCCATGCTCCACGTGATTCTGCAATAGATAACCCGCCGCGGAGACGCGGCTGGGCTCGAGTGCCAACGCATGTTCATATGCGGCGTCGGATTTCTGGTAAGAGTCTTCTCCGCCGCCGGCGTAAACCGCGTCGAAATAATAGCGGAGTCCTAACGCTTCCCAGGCCGGCGCATACGTAGGATCGAGCTTGACGGCTTGTTCCAACATCGCAATCGCATCTTTATTAGGCCCCGGGTCATGAGACACGGCCAGGCTGCGCAAATAGAGGTCGTAAGCTTGCTGGTTCACCGGGTAAGTACTGGTATCCAGCGCTCCTCCCGCGGCTCCCAGCGCCGGCAGCAAACCTTCGCGAACCTTGGTGGCAAGGTCGGCTTGCAGGCCGATCAAATCGTTCGCCGCCGCATTAACAGTCGTTTGCCACAGCAGCCTGTTGTCTTTTACTTCGATGTCCTCCAGGGTCACAATCAGCTTGTCGCCCTCGCGCAGAAAATGACCGGTGAGGACGTTTGAAACGTGCAGCTCTCGTCCGACCTTCTGCGGGTCAACATCTCCTCCCGCGTATTTCTGGGTGGTAGTCGTCGGACGAATTTCCAGATACCGGGTGTAGGTAAGCGCGTTCGCGATCTCATCTGCCAACGCGAAACGAAGATACTCGCTGCTCGGATCGTGACTCATGTTGCGCAGTGGCAACACCGCAATTGTGTTCCGGCTGGCAGTTGCCGCGCTTCCCGCCGAACGGTGCTTGAGCCACCACGCTCCCACCGCCGCCAGCACCATGAGAAGGACCGCCGTCACCCCCAGCAGAAGATACATCTGAAGCCGGCTCGAACGCTGGAAAGTGCTGGTGACCACATGCAGCCGCGAACCTTCTTGGGCTCCCGTTTTTACCAATCCGGACTCGGTCTCTTTCTTCAGCTTCTGCAAATCTGCTTTGATTTCGGCGGCACTCTGATACCGCTTAACGCGGTCCTTCTCCATGGCCTTGCCGATGATGCCCTCAAGGTCCTTCGGCAGATTCGGGTTAATCATTCTCGGTGCCGGAGGCTTCTGGTGCAGCACCGCATCCAGCGTGGTCACTACGTTTTTTCCGGTAAATGGTTTTTTACCGGTCGCCATCTCATACAGCACTACACCAAACGAAAAAATGTCGCTCCGCGGGTCGAGGCTGTCGCTGCGTGCCTGCTCCGGGGACATGTACACGGCAGTGCCCGGAATCACCCCTACCGCAGTCAGAGAATCTTCGATTGGAGTGTCGGTCTCGGTTCCCACCGATTTGTCGTGCGCCAGCTTGGCCAGCCCGAAGTCCAGAATCTTTGCCTGTCCGTGTTTCGTCAGAAAAATATTCGCAGGCTTAATGTCACGGTGGACGATGCCTTTGGCGTGTGAAGCCATCAGCGCGTCTGCCGTCTGGATTGCAATTTCGAGGAGTTGATCGAGGTCTATCGCCTGCCCTCGCATGCGATCCCTCAGGCTTTCCCCCTCGAGCTTCTCCATCACAATGAACGGGTGCCCGTTGTTGTCCTGGACGTCGTGAATAATGCAGATGTTGGGATGGTTCAATTGCGACGCAGCCCGGGCTTCGCGCTCGAAACGGTCAAGCGACTTGCGATCTCCAATGAGATTTTCGGGGATGAACTTTAAAGCGACGCGGCGTCCCAGGCGAGTGTCTTCAGCCTCATACACAACTCCCATACCACCGCCGCCCAATTTCCCAACAATGCGATAGTGGGAGATCGTCTGGCCAATCATGGACCGACCACTCCTGTCGGCGGCTATGTTAGGCCCCGTCCATTTGTCAGGTCAACCTATAGATTAGGGCGCGATGTAGGCGGGCGTCCCCGCCCGTGCCACCCTCGCCGTGCTACGTTGCTCCACCTGGCGCAATCCTGAGCTGGCGCAAAGATTATTCTTCCAAATACAGTCCCGCCGACGACCCCACCCATTCCATGTTCCGGTTGTGATCCACGCCCATCATCAACCCACGCCCCATCCGCAAAATCGTCAATACCGGAAGAAGCTCATCCACCCAGACATACATCACGCGAACTTCCACCTTCGTTCCCCCGAACGGAGTCTCGATCACCGGTTCAAAGTGCAACCGCTCTTGCAGGATGTACTGCGATCTTCTGTCAGCAGGAACTGCGTCAATATCCTTTTTCGTAGGCGCAATAATCACCCCCAGACCGGCGAACGAGTACAGCGGCTTCAAAGCGTAGTTCTCCAGATCCTCCGGAATGTGATCCAGCTTGTCGAGAAACCACGTCTTCGGTACCGACTCATGTCGAAGGTAGGGGATGGAATACTTGCTGATACGAAAATACCAGTTCGGATGTCCCGCCCATTCCACCTCCAACTCATCCCGCAAATCGAATCCCAGCTTGACTCCCTTCCGCTCCAATTCATCAACAATCGCCCGGTTGTAAATTCGTCGGATCGGCACCCGCTTGCCCTTGCTCTCATAAAACAGCTGCTTGCCTTTCTCCTTTATTTCTGTGATGCATACAGTTTTGATCCCGAGCATCTTCTCCGTAAGCAAAAAGTCCGGCAGCGTCTTCTGATCCATGGGATCGATTTCCATTAGCACCACATTCTCCGGATCGTGATCGCCCACAATCGCCTGCCGCAGAAGACTGACATATGCAGTCTCCTCCAATCCGCTCAGCAGGTACCTCAAGCGGCGGTCTAACCCGAACACATCAATGTAAGTCTGGGCGAGTACATTTTGATACGCGTACAGGGAAGGGAAGGCCTGTAACTCAACTAGCTTAGGTCGCAGTTCTCCTTGTTTATCCCGTACCAGGCCGAAGTCCACCTGGATAAACATGGGATGGGCCGTCTCGCCCGGCACCCTGAACTCCGCGGGGATAGACTCGCTGGAGATCGCCCGGTACTCAGAACTGTCCACCAACTGGTGAATCAATTCCTTGCCGTAGCCCGACATCTGATCGATTAGCGGCTTGGGCAGAAAACAGGGAGTTTCTGAAAGCCGGAACTTAATCGGCACGCCGCAACGCTTCTCCATCCGTTTCAGAAGCGCCTGATACTTTTCTGACTTGTAATTAGCGTTGAACTGCCGTCGCAGGCTGGGAATCATGAGACTGTGTGTGTATGTGTGTGGAGCGGACCTGCCCTGAGTGTAATCGAAGGGGCCTCGCCCGCTGCTTCTATGACTCCCCGCAGAGCCTTCGTAGCGTCCGCGACAGAGTCTGCCCTCATCGAAGCCGAACAGTGCCTCTTAAGCCTCGATTAAGAACTTGCCCCCTCGCATGATCTGCTCGCCATCCACCCAGATATCGAAATTCCTCCCCACCACATCAATGTGCGTGGAGGAATACCACTCCGCTCCAGTATGTGCGCCATATGGATTGCCGAAGGCGATGTGGACTCCAGGATATTTCTCATCCTGCAGAATCTGCCCAATCACATCCTTCAACTCAATATTGGTTCCAATCGCGAATTCTCCCACCAGGTCGCTATTCTCATCGGTATGGGTGTAGCGCCAGAAATCGGCTTCCAGTTCGCGATTATCCGAATGGGCTTCCGTAAGCCGGTTACCCTTTATATGAATGGTCAGCGGATTCTCCCGCAGGCTGCCGAACTTTGCGCACAGGTAGTCTCCCACCACGCCATCGATCACAAACGTTCCGTTCACTTCGCCGGGAGTAGTAAAGACTTCGCCGCCCGGCAGGTTCCCCCATTTTTCGGGACTGATAATGCCGCTGGTCTTCAGCCAGCGATAATTCGGATTCAGATCGGCCACCAGATCAGTGCCCGCGGAAGTCTTGGCGCGAATCTGCTTCGCTCTGCGCACCGTATCCACCACTTTCGCGCTGATGCGGTCCACTTTCAGAAAATCCGCCCGCATGCCTTCCATCATGATTTGCCGGTTGATGTTCACCATGTGCGCATGCCGGATTCTGCGCCGGTTGACTACGTCCGTGATCTCCATGCGGGACTGCAATTCATTCGCCTGCGCCTGCACCGCAAAGACGCTCACCTGGCTGGTTTCCAGATCATCCAGAATCTCCTGCGGCACCCTCGTCAGCGGACGTGGCGCCAGATCCTCCAGCACCCATGCTTTGTAGCTCGCGCCCACCTGCTCCAGTTCATGCGCTATAGCGGCAGCAATTTCCCTGGTGACTTCATCAGTGATGATGCACACCTTTTCGCCGGACGCCACTCGCAGGCAAACATTCACCGCATTGCGCGCCCCCGGAATGAGTTCAGGATCAAATGAGATTGTGTTCAGCTGACGGCTGCCGTGACTGATGCTGGTTTGACTATTGGTACTGCCGATTTGAATATTCAATTACCCTGCTTTTTGTTCGGAAACGGTGGCGGCAGTTGTTTCGCCCAGGCCCACTTCCGTTTCCTCGATAATATAGTCCACTACTTTCTTCAGATCGTTGGTTTCCCGGAACACGCGAAGCTGCCGGTCCGCCCCCGATCCCATTTCCAGAATCTTCCGGATGTAACCAATCTCCTCGCGTGAATCGAGTTCATCCACCACGTCATCCACGAATTCCAGATACTCCTGGATCAAATCGCGCGCTGCAACCTCTTTCTGCTTGCCAAAATCGATCATCTTTCCGTTCAATCCATAGCGCGCGGCTCGCCATTTGTTTTCCATGATGAGCGCCCGCCGGTACAGCCGGAACCCCTGGTTGGCGGAGTGCAACTTGTAGAGCTTCGCAATCGTGGCCTGAATGAGCGCCGCCAGCGCGATGGTTTCGTCCACCCGCATGGGAATATCGCACACCCTGAATTCCAATGTATTGAAGAACGGATGCGGCCGGATATCCCACCAGATTTTCTTGGCGTTATCAATACACCCCGTCTTGATCAGCAACTTGATGAAATTCTCGTATTCTCCCCAGCTTGGAAAGTAATCGGGAATGTTAGTGCGCGGGAATTTGTCGAATACTTTACAACGATACGAATGCAGCCCGGTATTCATCCCCAGCCAGAAAGGGGAGTTCGTAGAAAGCGCCAGAATGTGTGGCAGGAAATACCGTGCATGATTCATCAGGTGAATTGCCGTCTCGCGATCCTCCACTCCAATATGCACGTGCAGCCCGAAGATCAAATTGGCCCGCGCCACCAGTTGCAAATCTTCCACAATATTCTTGTACCGCTCGTCAGCCGTAATCTCCTGCATCCGCCAATCTGCGAACGGATGCGTCGCCGCCGATGCCAGCCGCAAGCCGTTTTCCTTCGCCAGCGCGATCATGTCGCGGCGTAACTTTCGCACCTCGTGTTTGCAATCTTTAATGTTGTCGCAAACCGAGGTCCCCACCTCCACCACAGACGCATGCATCTCCGCTTTCACCCGCTCCTGCAGGATCAGCTTGCCCTTCTCTATGATCTCGGCGTGGATGTGCGAGCGCAGATCCCGCGTTACCGGGTCAACGGTCTGGTACTCCTCTTCAATCCCAATGGTGAATGTCGGATTCATGAATACCACTGTGCATTCCGCGCGGAGCCGCCGCCAGTCTGCGACGGCAGCCGACCTTGTGGGACGGTCTAGTATAACGTGGAGACAGCCACCGTCGGCTGGTTGCTACGCTCGCGCTCTCTTCCGGACGGCAGGCTTCGTAACCGCGCTCTCGACCGCCGCCGGCCCCGCCAAAAATGCCCCCCAGCGCAGCTCCTTCGCCGGATTCTCCTCGCTAAGCGCTTTTTTTACCGCCATCTCGGCTACTGCATTTACCACCCAATCAAAATTTTCCCGTCCCACCGAATTCACGTCCGCATCCGGCGCCGGATTCAAAAAGTCGATAGCGTACGGAATCCCGTCCTGCACCGCAAACTCCACCGTGTTCAGGTCGTACCCCAGCACGCGGCACAAGGTAAGCGCATCCTTAACAATCCGCTCCCCAAGCTTTGCCGACGCCGCCGGGTTACCTTTCACATAACGCTCGTGAAATGGAGCCTTGGGGTCGTAACGCATGACGTGGACTTTCTCCTGTCCGATCACATAACAGCGAAAATATTCCTCAAATTCCACGCCCCGCTGCAAGGTCATGCACAAATCGCCAGTCTGGTTGTAACGATGGAAAAATTCCTCCGGCGAGTGCACCTTGTATACATGTTTCCATCCCCCACCCGAATACGGTTTGAGAAAGGCCGGAAAGCCGACGTACTCAAAGATGTCTTCCCAGTTCAGCGGAAACACCAGATTTCGCATCGATTGATCAGTAGTCCCCGGCGGATGCTGGTTGTGCGGCAGCAAAACCGTCGGCGGAATCGCCACTCCTATCTTGCTGGCCAGCGCGTAATTAAAAAACTTGTCATCTGCACTCCACCAGAATGGATTGTTAACCACGATGGCCCCGCTCAGCACGGCATTTTTCAAATACGCCCGATAAAACGGAATATCCTGCGAGATGCGGTCAATGATCACGCGATATCCGCTGGGCTCCGCCATCTTTACTCCGCCCAGCTTCACGAACTCAGCCTGCACCCCATCAACCTTCATGCCGTTGATGTGGTCCACCAGAGCAGATGGAAAGGTATTCTCCATCCCAAAAATAATCCCGATCTTCTTCATAGGGCCTCTTTTTACCACCTGCCACCCTGAGTCGCGTCCCTGCCGCAGCGCAATGGCGTTCCGCGCGAAACGCCGCAGGGCGCATCAATCGCGTGAGATGCGCATCCTTATTCAGCTTTAGCCAAAGTATTTTACCGCCATCCTCTGCCACCACGGCCAGTCATGCTGCATATGATCGCCCCAAATATCCAACCAGTGTCCGACTCCCTTGCTATCCAGCATGTGCCCCAGCTTCACGTTGTGGTCTAGGCAGATGTCCCATTCGCCAGTCGCCAACACGATCTTCATCTTCCGGTAGCGGCTGAGAAACCAGTCATCATTCATGTTTGGCAAATAATCGGGCGGACAATTGAAATAACAGTCATCGTCGTAGTACCCATCCAGAAACTGGTGGATATCGAACGCCCCGCTCATGCTCACGCAAGCCGTTACCACATCCGGATGCTTGAACGAAAAATTGACCGCATGATATCCGCCGAAACTGCAACCGGTGACGCCCAGTTGCCCGGCCTGATTCTTCCAGCGAACCAACGGCAGCAGTTCATGCAGGATGTATCGTTCATACTGCAAATGCCGCAGTACGCGCACCCGCGGATGCACTCCCTTGTTGTACCAACTCTCGCTATCCACTGAATCTGGACAGAACACCTGCAACTCGCCGCGCTCGATCTTCGGTGCAAGCGCCCCAATCATGCCACGATCTTCATACTCGAAAAACCTGCCCTGCGACGTGGGAAAGACCAGCAAAGCAGCGCCGCCATGCCCAAACACCAGCGTCTCCATCTGGCGGTGCAGTTCTTGGCTGTAAGCCTTGTGATATTCGCGATTCAAGATTTAGCGATCCGCCAGCAATCCGTGGCGCGGAGTATCTTACCCGACCCTCGCGAATCTTGGATAGGAGACTAGAAGCTCATAGATGGCGCGGACGGTGGTGTTCGTGGAATAACGGGTGAGAAGGCCGTTTACCACAATAATTCCGCGAAGAAACTTAGTTTGCTGGCCTGACGATTAAAATGCTCGCGTGCAGATGAAGCTCACATTCCGCCATTTTTTGCGCAGCAGCCGGCGGTTCGTGTTTGAAAACATCATGGACCTGGAACACGTGTGTATAGTGCACCGCCGATGGTTCCAAAACTTGCGAGTACGCGTCCAGCGACCCGACTACGTAGAGTACCGCCTCACTGGCTTGTTCTATGGATTACGGCAGCAGGTGCTGGCTCGTGGCGGCCCCGTCGGGCCGGACCATTATTGGTATGAATTCATCACAGCTGTTGCGCGGATGCGCGTTGACGGAACACTGGACGGTGAAGATGGAAATCTGACGCAGACCGAGATCATTACATTCGAGTTTGCCGCGGTGCTAGCACCCATTATGTGGTTGCTGCGGCCGTTGTTCGTACATCAAAAGCGTGACATCCTTGCAGCGGATACGGCGTTGCTCGAACGAGAATACGTACTTGATCAGTCGGGATTTCAGAGAAACGAATCGCGCACCCCGCGCGTGATCATATATGGCGGCAACGGGTTCTTCGGTCGCATTGTTGTCGAGGAGTTGCTGAGGCACACGACCGCGCGGATTGAAATTGCTTCGCGCACGGCCCATAAAGTGAAATATCCCGGTTTTGAAAGCCGGTTGCAGTTCATCGAATCTGATCTGCAAGATCTGGGATCAGTCCAGCGTGTAATCGCTGGGGGTGACTTGGTGATAGTCACGGCGGGCCCATTTCAGGGTATGCCCGTGACCGCGCTGCAAGCGTGTATTGCTGAGGGCGTACCCTACATCGACGTAGCCGATGATCGCGATTTCGTGTGCCGCGCATACGCGCTGGCCGAATCAAAAACCATCCCGAACGGCATGGTCGTGCTAATCGGCTGCTCAGTCGTGCCAGGACTTACCTCACTGCTGACGCGGTTTGCGCAAGCTACAGTGCCACGAATCCTTCAAGCGAAAATATGTATTTCCCCCGGCACGAAGCATCCCAGAGGGCCGGGATCTTTCGCCTGTTTGCTTTCCACGGTCGGAAAACAGTTCATAGCGCCAGCTGGCGGCAAAGAGACGTCTGTCGTTGGATGGACGAAACCCGAGCGGGTCAGCTTTCCAGCACCTATGGGTGACCGCACCTGCTACCGGGTGGTGGATATCGCCGACCATTTCATTCAGCCCCGGTATTTCGGAACGGAGACTGTGGAGTTCAGGATCGGATCAGAGTTAAGGGCACTTAACATGATGCTGTCGGCGGTGCGGCGTATAAGGCAAGCTCTCAAAATTCCCGTAGGCTGGTTGATTCCTATAGGTCGCACGCTCATCCACGTTGCCGCGCCCTTCGGCTCAAGTGCCGGGGGTTTGATGGTAGAGATTACCGGGTACGCAGGCGAGGAACGCCGCAGCGAGACCTGGTGCGTGTTCTCCCCTGACGGTGGTGAGCGGATTCCCTCGATTCCGGCAGCAATCGCCGCAAACATGGTCCTACAAAAAGCAATCAGAGGAACTGGAATAGTATCCCTGCCGGACTGGATTACGCGGGATCAACTGGTTGCGGAGCTCGCAGCGAGGGGTATTCGAGTAGCAGTCCGCTCAGGTGCCGGAGAGTGGCGTACTGTTGGCGAGGGGACAAAACGTTGAGAAATCCCCATTGCTCGAGGGGCGAATTGTGGCCTGATGCCGCCAGCATCAGGGTTAATACGAATTCCTTGGCCTCAATGATGTCTGAAACGTATGAAGACGTATACGCACAGCGCCACGAAGGAGAAGCCTAACGTGGAAACCAGGAGCGTTGGAATCCAGAACAAAAATGCTCTCAGCAAATTACTTTGAAGTCGACTGGCTCTAAAAAACAATGCAAAGAACAGAATCGCGAGAAGCCAGAAAAGAGGCGAGAACAGACTTTCCAGGACTCCGCCCGCGATAGCAGCCAGTCCGGTTGCCTTCTGCTCACTCATGCCCCTAAAAATTGACCAAGGACCGGGGACAAACTCCGCCAGGAATATCGCGGCTACTCCGCTAAGGATGCCCTTGACATATTCCATAGCTATCGCTCGGCCCGCGGATTATATATACCAGACAGTCGCGCAGGGGCCGTGCGATTCAGTGTTGCAATCTCCCTCCCCAGCAATAAGGTCGTGAGTCTAAGAGGCCTGTTTAGATAAGTTTAATGCTATTGAATTGCCTTCGGAGCAGCCCTACGTATACGCCAAAGGACACGGTAGAAACCAAGATCGAGAAGGCAAAGAGCAAGCCTGTCTCCCGGAGGGGTGCAAAATGAATGCGACCGTGGCCAAGTAATATAAGAATTATGAGCAGAGCAGGTGGTCCGAGCTCCCACAGTGATTGCGAGCGGCCAAGGCCAACGTATGACCCAGCGCACAGGAAGAAACAGCGCCACAGGCACCCCGACAAACAGCCAGCCTACAAGTGAGAAAATCGCGTAGAGAGTGAACACGTCAAGCGTTCCTGCGATCTGGTCCTTAGGTGCGCCTTGCAGTATATATAGAAGCAGCATAGCGTCACCCACAAGAAGACCAACAAAAGCATAAGCCAGCCGCTTTAAACTGCCAGTCATCCGGAACAGTATAGCCGTGCAGATAACTACGCAACATCCCTAAACAACGTCCGGGTCCCCAACACCTCATTGCCACATCGACAGATCGACAGCTGTTAGCTTGACCGGCCCCGAACCCAATAAGCGAAAAAACCCCCGCCATTGGCGTACCATCTTAGACACAACTCCCGGCGGATGGTACCAATGAACCCGGCAAAATTATTCGTAATTCCTCAAACCACCACCCTCAGTGAAGACGACGTCCGCCGCACTCTCGATCCTGCGCGCGTTATCTTCGCCATCGAAGACGCTTTCCGCCGTCGCTATCCCACGACCTTGATGCCGGTGCGCACCCAGATGCGCCTGGCCAATGGAGTATTTCTCATCATGCCCTGTTACGACCCTGAAGGCGGAGGCCTCGGCATGAAGCTGGTCATGGTCTCGGAAAATCCGGCCAATCCCGATGAAAAGCTCCACGCCACCTACCTGCTTCTCGATCCCGAAACCGGCCAGCCAACTCTCACCATCGCCGCCAGATATCTCACCGAAATCCGCACCGCAGCCGCTTCCGCCGTCGCTACCAAATTCCTCGCCCGTGAGGACGTAAAGGTCCTCGGCATCTTCGGCACCGGCCGCCAGGCTCGCGCTCATTTAGAAGTATTGCGCCTGGTTAGAAATTTCGATCACTTCCTGATTTCCGGATTGGACCCGGGCCGCAGCCGTGAATTTGCCCAGCAGATGGCAAACGAGCTCGGCGTAAAAGTCGAATCCGTTTATTCTCGCGCCTGTGCCGCCGAATCCGACGTGCTCTGCACCTGCACCACCTCCAACACGCCTCTTTTCGATGGCGACCTGCTTCGTCCCGGCACTCACATCAATGCCATCGGATCATTTCAGCCGCACACTCGCGAGGTGGATGACACCACCGTGCAACGCTCCCGAATTGTCGTTGACACTTACGAAGGCGCTCTCGCCGAAGCCGGTGAGCTGCTGATCCCCATTAGCAAGGGCCTGATCACCCGCAATTACATCGTTGCCGATTTGCACCAGTTGGTAAGCGGCAAGAAGCCAGGACGAACCAATCCCACCCAAATCACCCTGTTCAAAAGCGTCGGCTGCGCCCTGGAAGACCTGGCAACCGCCGAATTGCTAGTCACCTGACTCGGCGGCTCAAAATCGTCGTGCCTGCGTTAACCCAGCTTGAGAATCAGTTTAATTATTGTCATTCCGAACCGGCGTCAGCCGCTGAGGAATCTGCTTCTTGGATCTCCTCAACCCTCTCACTCCGCCGCCTTCGCCAAATGCGCTGCAATCATCTGCCAGCCTTGCGGCCGCTTCTGAAACACCGTCGTCACTCGCAGGCTGCCGGGCTGTTTGGGATCATCATTGACGACATCCCCAATCAGCACCGCCGTGTCTCCATACACGCGCACCGTACTCTCGTGCAGTGACGATTTCGGCATGCGGTTGCTGCTCGCGCCTTCCGGAGGAACAATGTCAGTCTTCGTCAATACGTTTGGACCGAAAGCCGTGCCAATGAAATCATCAGCCACAATCCGCCGCAGCGCCGGTAAATCATCACTCGCTTCCGCCGCCAGCCACGCCCGCTCCGTCTGCACGATTTGATCTTCCACGTTGCCACTTGAAGGATTTGGTTTTGCCATCAGAGCCAGCGCGCAAAAAACCAACGCCACGCCGAAAACAGCCATCACACGTTTCATAAAGAACTCCTCTGAAAAAGATTTATCCGCTCGGGATTTATTAGCATAGACACCACGCTCACTCTCAGAGTTCCCATTAGAATTAGCCATGCGCGCGATGTTGCTGGAACGGCCGCGGCCCGCCGAAGAATCCCCACTACGCTTGGCAGAAATTCCGCCGCCTGCTCCCGGCCCCGGCGAAGTGCGTGTCCGCGTGCACTGCTGCGCTGTCTGTCACACCGATCTGCACATCGTGGAGGGCGACCTGCCGTTACCCAGGCTTCCGGTGATTCCCGGCCACCAAATCGTCGGCGTAATCGATGCGGTCGGCAAGGAAGTTCACAAGCTGAAAGCAGGCGATCGCGTCGGCGTCCCCTGGCTCTACCACACCTGCGGACAGTGCGACTATTGCCGCCGCGGCTTCGAGAACCTCTGCGACTTCGCCGAGTTCACTGGATACCACGCCAATGGCGGCTACGCCGAAGCCATGCTGGTCAGCGAGTCCTACGCGTACGCGCTCCTGCCAACTTTTTCCGACGAAAATGCCGCCCCGCTTCTCTGCGCCGGAATCATCGGCTACCGTTCTTATCGCTTGAGCGGCGCGCATCGCGGTCTGCGGCTCGGTCTTTACGGCTTCGGAGCTTCCGCCCATCTCGTCCTCCAACTCGCCCGTCACGAAGGATGCGAGGTCTACATCTTCACTCGCACGCCCGCTCACCGTGAACTCGCCAAGAAATTAGGCGCCGCATGGGTTGGCGCCGCGGAAGACACTCCGCCCAGTGAACTCGACGCTGCGATTATTTTTGCCCCCGCCGGTTCTCTCGTCCCGCAAGCACTTCGGGTCCTGCGCAAAGGCGGCACTCTCGCGCTCGCCGGCATCACCATGACTCCGATCCCGCAGCTCGACTACTCGTTGCTCTACCACGAACGCATCATCCGCAGCGTCGCCAACAGTACCAGACAAGACTGCCGCGAATTCCTCGACCTCGCCGCCCAAATGACGACCGCCAAAATTCCTCTCCACACCGAAATCCAACTCTTCCACCTCGACCAGGCCAATGAAGCGCTGCAAGCCCTAAAGAAAAGTCAAATCAAAGCCGCCGCCGTCCTGCGGATCTCCGAAGCAATGTAGGCGCGGGCGTCTCGCCCGTGCCGTGCCCGCAGGGCACGCCCTCTGCACTTTCTCCCCGCACTTGTTATCATCGGCAGCAGTGCTTTGGCAGGAAATAACATGACCCTGATCTCCCCCGACTGGCCGCCGCTCCCGTTCCCCGACTGGGAGAACACCTGCGACACTCTCCACATGTGGACGCAAATCGTCGGCAAGACGCGCATGGCTCTCACCCCGCTCGAGAATCATTGGTGGAACGTAACTCTCTACGTCACTCCGCGCGGCCTGACCACCTCACCCATTCCCTATCGCCACCAAACTTTCGACGCAGAATTCGACTTCCTCGCCCACCAGCTCGCCCTCCGCACCAGCGAGGGCAGGGAAAGCATCATTCCGCTTTATCCGCGCTCGGTTGCGGATTTTTACGCCGAATACATGGCGTGCCTGCGTTCGCTCGAAATCGAAGTCAGCATCCATTCCACCCCGGTCGAGTTCGACGACACCACTCCCTTCGATCAGGACCAGCACCACGCCTCCTACGACGCGAAATCCATCGAGCGCTTCCGTCGCGTCCTCGTCAACTCCGACCGCATTTTCAAAAACTTTCGCTCCCGCTTCATCGGCAAATGCAGTCCCGTGCATTTTTTCTGGGGCTCGTTCGATCTGGCGGTCACCCGTTTTTCCGGACGCCCCGCTCCGCTACCCCCCGACGCCGATCCCCTAACCCGCGAGGCCTACTCCCACGAGGTCATCAGTTGCGGCTTTTGGCCGGGCGATCGCAAATTTCCGCGTCCAGCTTTTTATTCCTACACCAAGCTCGCCCCCGCCGGTCTCGACACCGCGCCCGCCAGCCGAGACTATTGGAATAAACAATTAGAAGAATTCATTCTCCCCTATGACGACGCCCGCACCGCCCCCTCGCCCGACCAGACAATCCTCGACTTCTGCCAACGCACTTACGAATCCGGCGCCACCCTCGCAAACTGGGACCGCAAATCGCTAGAACGCGCCCCATAATCCTCGACGCACTATGCGCAGACCAAAGATGCAGGTCGCCCGTGTGGCGCGGGCGCCTCGCCCGCGGACTTTGGTTGGCGAAGCAGTACCTCCGCATCTCTGATGAATCGCGGGGTGCCCCGTCCTCGTCCCTCCAGGTTTTAGGACAGACAGGGCAGGGGATGTTCACGGCATCACGTTCTAAAATCCTACCAATATAGGCGCTGGCGTTCCCACCCGTGCCCTGAGTTAACGCCCTGAAATTATTTGACCGCGCAGGAAGTACCACGAAGAGCTTCGCCTACTCTTTCACCAGCCAGGCTAAAGCCTCTTCGCGGTTTTCGAAAGTTGGGAATTCGCGACGGGAAAAGTTCTTCAGATTTTCTCGGAAAAGCCCGGGGAACTTATCGGCCCCGGTCCACGCCGTTCGCTTAATGAAAGGTTTATCGAATACTGCGCTTTCTTTCATCGTCCGCATGGCCTCCTCGTCAAACGATGCGCCGCTGAAATCCACCAGCAGCAACACCGAAGCCCGCGGTTGGACAGTGACATATTCGGGAACGGTCCGGCTGATTTCTTCCACTTGGCTTGGCGAACAGTTTGAGAAGTCAACGAGGAGAATCTGTTTGCCCTGGTGAGTAATGAATCGAATCCGTTCACGCATAGGAGAAGCTTTAGAGCCAGCACCGATAGGCATAAAGTCACACCCGCAAGATCGCGGCCATCGTCAGCAGAAGCTAATAGTAATGACGCATTGCGGCCAATCCTCAGCCGCCAAAGTATCGCGCCATGTCGGTTGCGCCATGCCGCCAGTCTCCCGGATTCCCATCAGCCCAACAAGTGACAATAGTAATGACCCCCAAAACGTTGTCGACCCGTTCTGGTCCGCTTTCCAGTTACAGCACCAGACACCCACACTGACATCGCCCCGCAATCGCCTGTCACGCGTGGCCCCGCCGCACGACCCGCACCAGCAGCCACCTGCCATTACGAAAGGCATCTTACGGCGATTACCCGACGCCACTAAGCTCCACCATAGGAAGAACCGCGCAGAGCTTCCACCTCTGCGGCGAAACGTAGCGACCACCCATGTCGTTCTCATGAAGCGAGAAGATACGCCATCGCGTCACACGTTAAGTGCTACCAGCTCGCGCATGAAGCAAATCGAGCGCCGGGAGTGGTGGCTATGGGTATTCGTCGTCATCATCACGCTCCTGCTCACCGGCGGCATCGCCTCCTTTGCTCTTCCTCTGCTGCGCGCTGAAACCGATAATTTTTACTGGATCCACATCCGCCAATCCGTCCGCGGATTGTTAGGACTGGTGTTGCTCTTCGATATCTACTCGCTTTACCAGCGCTATCAAATCCATTCTGTCCGCCGTCAATTGATGGCGCGTGACGAGCTGTTTCGCGTGATCACCGAAAACGCCGCCGACATGATCGCGGTCGTCGACGAGAACGGCAACAGGATTTACAACAGTCCCGCCTACCAAAAAGTGCTTGGATATTCCCCCGAAGAACTGCAGCGGACCTCTGGACTCGACCAGATCCACCCTGACGATCGCGCTCGCGTCGCCCGCGCCGCTGAACAAGCCCGCAAGTCCGGCCAGGGCGACAGGATGGAATACCGAATGCGCCACAAGGACGGGACTTGGCGCTACCTCGAATCCACCGCCAGCGTGGTCCACGATGCCCGTGGCAAGTCAACCGACCTGGTGATTGTGAACCGCGATATCACCGACCGCAAGCGCGCCGAGGAACAACTTCAGCACAACGCTTTCCACGACGCCCTGACTGATCTCCCCAATCGCGCTCTTTTCCTCGACCGTCTGCGTCACGCCTTCAGCCGCGCCAAGCGTCGTCCCGAATACAAATTTGCCGTGCTGTTCGTGGACATCGATGACTTCAAAAAATTCAACGACAGCCTCGGCCACGCCGCCGGCGACGACCTGTTACTCGGAATCGCGCAACGCCTGGCAAGTTCTCTGCGCAAGGACGACACCCTTGCCCGACACCCTCGCGACGCCGCAAATCCCTCCGCCATCGACGACACCGTAGCCCGGCTCGGCGGAGACGAATTTACCGTCGTGATCGAAGACATTCACGACGCCAGCGACGCCATCCGCGTCGCCGCCAGAATTCAAAAAGTATTGGCCGCCACTCCCTTCCTGATCGGCGGACACGAAGTGTTCGCTTCCGCCAGCGTCGGAATTGCGCTGAGCACCAGCACCCACGAGAATGCGGAAGACCTGCTGCGCGACGCCGGTCTCGCCATGTACCGCGCCAAAGCTGCGGGAAAAGCTCGCTGTGAAGTTTTCGATACCGCCATGCACGCCAGCGCCGTCAAGCGCCTCGGCCTGGAAACCGAACTGCGCCGAGGGCTCGAGCGCGGCGAATTTCGCGTGCACTACCAACCGATCATCCGCCTCTCCGACAGCACCATCGCCGGCTTCGAAGCCCTGGTGCGCTGGGAGCGCCCAAACGCCGGCCTGGTTTCGCCCGCAGAATTTATCGTGGTCGCCGAGGAAAGTGGTCTGATCGTTCCCATGAATCGCTGGCTGCGCCTCGAGGCCTGCCGCACCCTGCAGCAATGGCAAACCCAATTTTCTTCCGATCCGCCATTGAGCTTGAGTCTCAACGTCACCGCCAAAGAACTTGCGTATCCCGCTTTAATAAGCGACATCGGCCTCGCGCTTGAGCAAACCGGCTTCGCGCCCTCCTGCTTGCAATTGGAAATTGTCGAAACCGTCGCCATGGGCGAAGGCGGACCATCCGACGACATTCTTCGCCAGGCCAAGGCTCTCGGCGTGCGCCTGAGCATCGACGATTTCGGCACCGGCTATTCCTCACTGAGCCGCTTGCGTCATTTCCCAATCGATACGCTGAAGATCGATCGCTCTTTCGTCTCCCACATCGATACCGACGCCGACAACCGCGCCATCGTTCGCACCATCGTCGCCCTGGCCCACAATTTCGGCCTGAAGGTAGTAGCCGAGGGAACCGAGACCGTAGCAGAAGTAAACGAACTCCTGGCCATCAACTGCGAATACGCGCAAGGCTACTTTTTCTCCCGTCCCGTAAACGAAGCCACCGCCACGCAGCTTCTGCGAACAATTCAACCCAGCAACACAATCACCGTTCGAACGGTTCTAAAAGATCCCACCGCAGGATTAGTCAGAACCCCGCGTTAATCCAGCAATACTCGACGTAGTGTGGTGGTGTGGCGGGGGCGCCTCGCCCGCGGGTTTGATCGTCCCAGCACAGAATCTCCGCAGCCCTTTGTCAGAAACCCGGCGCGAGCTCGCCAAAAATCTGCTTGGCTCGTGTGGCACGGATACTCCTGTCCGCGTGCTTTTCACGTTTACGACTCCGTTGCCAGCAACTAACTCCGACGCATCCCAAATGTCCCCAACCCAACCCGCGGTCATCCTGAGCGGAGCAGCGCGATTCGCGCGGTGGAGTCGAAGTTGAGCATTTGTGCGGCCTCTGAGCCGCGTGCCGAAATCCCGAGCGAAGCCGAGGGAGCAGGGAATTCTCTGTAGGGAACCGTGTGGCGCGGACACTCTTGTCCGCGTACTTTTGACGTTCACGAATCCGTCGGCAGTCACTGACCCGTACCCATTCCAAATGTCCCCGACCCACCCCACTGTCATCCTGAGCGTAGCAGGACGATTCGGTTTTCGAATCGCCCTGCGAAGCGAAGGATCTCTGTATTCCTTTCCCATCGCCACACAATTTTCCAGGCATCTCCAGTCCGAAATGTAGGCGCGAGCGTCCCCGCTCGTGCCCGCCTTGAGTGGGCAAGGCTTGTGCAGTGCCCTAAAGAAGAAGTGCCGTAAAACGACAAGGGCACGGATTCCAGCCGTGCCGTAAAGAGCCTTCAACGACCCTTCAGAGTTTCTGCCCTGTAGCCGTCTGGCCTGCGGCAAGAAAAGTTTTCGGATACTTCCCATCGCCGCAGAGTTTGAACGACCCAAAGTCCTTGTACCACGGCCCTTCGGGCACGTTCGGTTTGGATTCCATCCAGATGCGCAGCTGATTGAGGTCGCTGATGCTGATATTCCGGTCGCGCATGCGCTCGACCAGATGGTCACGAACCGCGGCCGGCAGCCGCGACCAGGTTTCAATCTGCGGCACTACTCACCAAACACGAAGCGGCCCAACTCGTCCCCCAGTCGCTTCACTTCTTTCGGATCATCCGTTCCACGAAAGCGTTCCGCGAGCTCGAAAAACTCCTTCTCTCTTTGTTTCTGAGCTTCGATTCCCAGCTCAATGAGCTCCACGAGAACGCGGTTATCGCTCAGCCGCCGCCGCTTCGCCATGCTCTCAACCTGCTTGGCCACCGGCTTGGGGAGCGTGACACTCCGGCGAACCCGCTTTGTTCCTGCCATAGCACCATTATACACCATTATGGTGCACTGATATTGTCAGTGGGTGCCCGTCCTTGCTTTCGTGAACACTTCTATTACACACTAGACTGTGTAATAATCTACACATGGCAACCAATCTCGCCCTAGACGACGCTCTGATCGAACAAGCCCGCCGGGCGGGCCGTCACAAGACAAAGAAAGAGGCGGTCACCGCCGCTCTGGCCGAATACGTCAAGCGCCGCAAGCAGCTTCGCATTCTGAAGGCTTTCGGCTCCGTTGAGTTCGATCCCAAATACAACTACAAAGCTGAGCGCCGCAGAAAGCGCTCCTGAGCATGCTGGTCTTGGTGGATACCCCCATCTGGTCGCTTGCCTTGCGCCGGCGAGATACAGACCTAAGCACTCGCGACCAGCGCCTGACAGCCTCGTTGCGCGAACTCATCCGCGACGCGCGCCCCCAGCTAGTGGGCCCAATCCGCCAGGAATTGCTTTCCGGCATTCGGCAAGAGGCAAGTTTCACAAAACTACGCGACCAGTTGCGGGCCTTCGACGAGCCCCGCCTGGACGTCGCCGACTACGAGGAAGCCGCTCGCATGAATAATCACTGCCGCTCACGAGGAGTAGCCGGATCGGCGGTCGATTTCTTGATTTGCGCCGCCGCCCTGCGCCGTAACTGGCAGATTTTCACCACCGACCGCGACTTTACCCGCTACGCCGCCCTATTGCACCTGGAGCTTTACACCGTCAGCTAACCGCCCGCACTCAATCCCAATCGCCACCCAGACTCTTGCACATATCGAATGGTACCGACTGTTTCGTCCCATCCTTCATGTACACAACTACATTCACCCGCGTAAGGCAACCCCAGCCGGTATAGCGGACCATGAATTTGCTTTCGGGATCGGTTGACTCCTGATGTTTATTTATGAAGGTGGGATGGTCAAAGTCGTAGGTTACCTTTTGAATCTTTCCTAGTAACTCAGGCGACCCATTCATGTAAATACTGAAGTCGTAAACTTTTTTACCTCCCGATGTGACGAGTCCGGGCTTAGGGTTAGCGGTAGCTTGGAACTGGAAAACCTCATTCTGAGGGGTGATTTGCGCGTATTTCAGGGACTTGACGCTGTCCCGCAAGTTATCCAGCTGAGTTTGAAGTGTGCCAACCTCCTTTTGAAGCCCTGCCTTTTTTGCGTGAAGATCAGCAATGTCATGCCTCAGTCGGTAGGAACCGTACGCCAGAGAGGCTAGAACGATGAGCAGCGCAAGAACGCTCAACAAAGCGGCGCGCCGCGACGCCTTGCCCAGGGCGTCGATTTGCAGATCATAGGTGCTCATTGTCCGCCTCCTGCTGAGGCTCCTTTTAGTCCCGGGGCGACCAACGAGAGCGCTTGATTCCACATGGCGAGGAGGCGCCCCGCCGAGTAAGTGATCAACCCCGAAGAACCAAACATCAGGCTCAGTTCCACCGTACCGGCCTCGCCCTTGATAATCAGCCGTGCCGCGCTGCTCAGTAACATGATGAGAGAAATTGTCGTTACGGCGAGATGGACCATGCGTTCCATGCGGAACAGCCGGGTCAGCCTCTCTACCGCGTCCATTCGTTGTTGCAGATCTTGGTCGGGCATGCCGGCCCCCTTGTGGGCGTGAAAATTTTGAAGGCCACCGTTCGGCTCGTGCAGGGAGGAAGGCCCTCATTTAAGTCCCACTCGCCGCCACGAGTCAAGCGGTTTATGCGAGAGTTGACCCCCGCTCCTCAATCACCAATCAAAAGTATACAACCGACAATGAATTCAATAGTTTACCCGCCATCCAATGCACCTTCCCCCCGCTAAACCCCAATTTTGCCCCGTTCAGCGGATTCCTCGTGTCCTAACCTCATCCCTTCAATAACATAGCCTCTGGAATTCCATCATGCGGAGACGCTAACCGGCGTTCCCAGGGTGAAGGTCAGTAAAACACGAAAATTTCCGGGTCTAAACCCAGGGAAATCGCGGCGAAGATCTATTCAGCCGCGGCTCCTTAAGTAAGTGGAAAGCGAGAGGACATGCACAAGCCTGTTAAGTATGTGGAGAAGGCAGTTACCATCGGCGCCAAGGGCGCATGGGCGATTTTCGACCGGCTCAACCGCATCAAGCCCAACCCGTCTCCCAAGCCCAAGTGGTCCGACAAGCCTCTGCTCAAGTCCTACGAGAAGACCAAGCCTCCACTAGGATGGCCGCGCACCACCGACTCTCTCTGCCCCCGGTGTGTGCCCGAAATCCGCCAGCAGATCCTCGATGGCAAGCTCCCGCATGAAGTCCTGTTGAATGAAAAAGTCGGCGAGATTAAAGCGCAGATCGTCGAGCGCGATGGCAGGATTCTCATGGTCAAGGACTGCCCAAAGCACGGGCACTTTGAAGATGTGATGTCCATCGACCCGGAATTCTCCGCTCACCTGGAAGAAGTCTTTCCCGGCCGCGACATCCGCGCCCACAACGACGAAAAGCTCCACAACCACGGCACCAGCACCGTGAAATATGGTCGCGGCTCCGTGTTGACCATTGACCTCACCAACCGCTGCAACATGATGTGCGATCCCTGCTTCATGGACGCCAACCAGGTCGGCTTCGTCCACGAACTTTCTTGGGACGACATCAAGACCATGCTCGACAATGCCATCACCATCAAGCCGCGGCGGCAGATGTCTGTGCAGTTCTCCGGGGGTGAGCCCACGCTCTCGCCCTACTTCCTGGACGCTGTCCGCTACGCCCGCAAAGTTGGATACAACTCTGTGCAGGCAGCAACTAACGGCATCGAGTTCGCCAAGAGCTTGGAGTTTGCCCAACAGGCAGCCGAGGCAGGCATGCGATATGCCTACCTGCAATTTGACGGTATCGGCAACGCCGCCAACGCCCACCGCAAAGTCGGCAACCTGTTCGATGTAAAACTAAAAGCCATCGAAAATCTGCATAAAGCCGGCGTCGAAATCGTGCCGGTCGTCACCATCGTAAACGGAATCAACAACGAACAAGTAGGACGCATCATCAAATTCGCGCTCGACAATCCGAAAACCATCGGCTTCCTGAGCTTCCAACCCGTAAGCTTCACCGGACGCGACGAAGCCGTAACCGACGAGCGCCGCACCGCGCAGCGCTATACATTGTCCCACCTCGCCCACGACGTAAAAAACCAAACCGGCCTAGGCGAGCCCTCGCGTGATTGGTTCCCCATCTCCTTCATGGGCACCTTCAGCGATTGGGCCGACCTGATGCACGTAAATGACAAAAACAACGACTGGGGCCAACTCTCCTGCGGCTGCCATCCGAATTGTGGGACGGGGATGGCGGTGATGATTGATAAGGAGACTAAGGAGGCGGTGCCCGTCACCGCATTTCTGCATGGGGACCAGTTGGCGAAGGATATCGCCAAGGTGAATGATGCAGCGCGAGGGAAGTTTCTTACGATTGTGGGGATGGCGTTGTGTTTGATGAAGAACTACGATCCGTTTCAATCGCCTACGCATTTTAAGTTGATGGACTTGCTTAAGAAGTTTGACAAGAACTTTAATGCTACCGGGAAGAATTATGGGAAGGTTGGTCCGGACCGTACGCTCGAGGATGTGGAGAAGCGGCGGAAGGATCGTTGGAACTTCTTGTTTATTGCCGGGATGTGGTTTCAGGATTTGTTTAACTACGACTTCCGGCGTACTGAGCAGTGCATTATTCCGTACGCTACGCAGGAAGGTGAGATTTCATTCTGTGCTTACAACACCGGCGTGGGGTGGCGCAACATCATCGAGAAGATGCATATGACGGCGACGCTCACCAAGTGGTATGAAGAGCACGGGCGTCACGAGATCTTTGCCGGGGGCAAGAAAGTGCAGATGGAGTCGACAGAGCATAACCTGGTGCTGCGGGACAACATCGTTACCCTGGAAGAGCAGCATGATCTGGACAAGCTGGGCATCGCCAAGAATTCGCGCGAAGAAAAGATTCGGGCGCGAGATGCCAAGCAGAAAAACGATCCGGCGTACAACGCCCGTATGGCGGCGATGTATCGTGAAGTGGTGTTGAAGGAGAAGCCGGTGGTGGCGGAGAACGGGTTCATCCCGCTAGCGGCGCTGACTCCGAGCAATGGCAATGGACACGGGGTACCTGCAGCATCTAAACCCGAAGTTGGGGAGCCGGTGCTGGGAGATTAGAAGCAGGTTTCAAGGTTGCAACGCCTTTGAAAAGGCCGCCTAATCTGGCGGCCTTTCTTTTTGTGTGCCGAGCATGTTTGACAGCTGGAGGGTGAAAGTCCCTTTGACAACCTGATGGAGGTGAAGTCATAGCGAAGCGCAAGGGTGAAATCTCACTCGCCGCGAGGCGGGGCCTGAAAGAAGCGTGGAGCAAAGACGCGAGCCGATGAACAAGAACCGGATGGGAGGCCTACGGTGGCGGGCGAGCGAGCAAATGATTGCGAAGCCCATATCCATCAAGCTCACTGGTGGTAAATCCGGCGGTTGCGCGTTGAAGGCGGTCGAACTTACCTCGGGAGATCTGCGGCATGTCACGAAATCGTGACTGGGGGTGAAGCGATTCATCTCGACCATGTCGCAGAAGTCAGCAGCGGGCAAAGTAGGTCA
>Ga0066679_10000062_pt1 | contig 24002 bp, 20 predicted proteins | sample GraSoiAngelo_128_FD_62298 | JGI IMG/M metagenome (GOLD analysis project Ga0066679, IMG submission 62298) | Grasslands soil microbial communities from the Angelo Coastal Reserve, California, USA - 14_0927_12_20cm | ecosystem: Environmental > Terrestrial > Soil > Grasslands | place: USA... | reverse complement strand
CCAGCGCCAGCGAAAGAAAAAGAGCGGCCAGGCGATCGTGATCATCGGAATGCCGATCATGTGACAGAGCTTATTCAGCGGGTGCTGATGCTGCGATTTGTAATTGTCGACGAGAGAATCGGTCATGATGTAGTGTCGATCGAGCTGCTTTTTCTAGAGACACTTTCGGTTTGGTTCAGGCGACGCGAGCGCTCTGCAAGTTGAAAGTTCAAACTCTTCGGCAAAGGCCTCATAGTGTATTCCGTTCCAACGTAATTTACCGCGTATCGGCATCGGCCTGAATTACAAGCAGAATGTGTTATGTAACCTGTGGACTGAGGTTCGCCAGTGAAATAAACTCGCTGACCAATTTCAAAGACTGGAACAACGGAACCGAGTTCAGATTCTTTCACCCAACTCTTCTTAACTTCTCTCCGTTCTCTAACTGCCGCTTCAGAATCGGCCATAAAATAGACTTCGTACTCACAACCAGTCTCTGCCACGCACTTATGGGAAACCACGACGACTGTTTCATCGCCGAGTTTAACTCGCTGCCCTTCCAAATATTTCGGAGTAGCAGAAGTCTGTGGACTGGGGACCGAGCTAATAGCGTGAGCTTGTGTGCCAGTGCGCTGTTCGTCGACTCGATTACAACCTGAGATGACAGTGAGACCGAAGAGTGCCATCGCGAATAGATTTGGTCCGTTCACAACCTTGAGAATTAGGATACACGCGCACGCAAGCTGCCTTTGTGTTGTCTCTCAGCAACAGCCAATGCGAAGAGACAATTGACAGCCTGAGCTACCTTATCCGCGCCACCGGGTTCGAAGTAAATCTCACCACATCGCGAACAAACCCAAGCCTTGATGCCGGAGATTCGCACTTTGACTCCCTCTCTTTCGAAGTCTTGCGTGATTGTCCTTCGACGTAGCTTCCCTTTACACTCCGAACATGCTGCTTTCATTAGTTTGTTCATTCAATTTGTCTCCGCTTCATAGGCGTGCTCCACCAAGGCTTCTCAGGAATATAGGCCGTGACGATGTCGAGCACGTTAGCATCTGAGTAATCACACACAATATGAAGTGGACAGCGCACTTTATCACTCAGTCGGAAATAGCCGACGATTAGACACCGGCTTTCTTCGGGATAGTTCTCGAGGATTCTACTCTTCCCTCCGATAACTGCGATAATGTTTTGCTCGCTGAATCCCTCCTCAACCATGTGGCGGACAGCGTGAATGCGAATGCGGTAATTCCTCTCCGCGAGAAGACTTCTGATTTTCGCCAGTAATTCGTCATTATCAATCATTCCACATTACTGTCCTTATCTAAATCCCAAACATCGATGAAGATATCCATCGTGCCGCCGCACACCATACCTTCTTCGCTGGCTTCGTCAGCAGTGAGCGAAAAGTGATGCAAAGCAGATTTGCCGTTGCGCATCGCCTCGCGCGCTTCAGCCCAAACTTCCGCTTCGACGCAGCCGCCGCCGACGGTCCCGGCGGTTTCGCCATTTTCAAAGAAGAGCATTTTCGCTCCGCGACGTTGGGGCGTCGAGCCGCGCGTGCGCGCGACCGTGGCGATGACGACGCGCTCGCCGCGTTGGTTCGCGTCGTCGATCAGACGGTACAAATCATGTTGAGCGATAGTTCCCATAATTAGAGTTTTGGAGCGCACGCATGGAGCGCCGACATCCTTGTCGGCGGTTCGCGGGCATCTTGCCCGCTCTTGACCGGCAAGGATGCCGGTGAACCGCACGCAAGATGCGTGCGCTCCTTACGGACTCGGTGTCGGCGTCGGGCTCGGCAGCGGCTGATTCTCCTGCACCTTTGTCTTTGCGTTTTCGATAGCGGCGCGATCCGCAGCGTCCATCTTCTTCTGCAAGCGATCGATTTCCGTGTCTGAGGTCGCGATCGCCTGTTGCAAACGATCTTCGCTCGCGCGTAATTGATCCAACTGGGCCTGGCCGCGTTGCTTCTCAGCTTCCAACTGCTTCCGCCGCTGCTCGCGCACCTCCTCGGGCCGCGTTGTTCCATATCCCTGCGTCGCGCGTTCGATGTTCTCCGGCTTCAATGCGTAATCGACATCTTCGAGGTGCGCTTCAAGATCGGCTTTCTTCGCCTGCACGTCGCGCAGCTCGGAGCGGAGCTGGGCCGAACGCTGTTCCGCCCGCGATAACCTTTCCAGATCAACCAGCGACTGCTGTGATTGTTCCATCGAGCTCAGCTTGTCGTTCAGCTTATCAACCTGATTCGAAAGCGACCGAATCGTTCGTTTCATCGATTCAGGATCCTCTGGCGGTTGGGCGTTTTTGTTCGCGTTCGTATTTTCGCCGGCGTTATTGCTCTCCGCGTTCGAGTTCGCGTTTTCGTTTGTCGCCGGCTGATAGATGTCAGGGTTGGTGATGCGCGGAGCGGAAGAGCGGCGTCTTCGCTTTCTCTTTTGTGCGCTCGAATCGGCAATCAGAAATCCAAGCAGAAGAAAAACCGCCAGCACCGCGACCAAAAGTTTTCGAATTGGATGTTTCGACATCACAAACCTCCTCAGCAAATTGAGGGATGCAGTCGCAATCGCAGGGGATGCTTAACTCTGACACTAGCCCGCTTGAATCTGAAAGCTGATTGCCATCGCGCGCACCGACTGCGTCAGCGCGTCCACGCGAATCAAATCCGCACCTGCCTCAGCAAACGCGCGAACATTTTCCAGCGTAATGTTGCCCGCCACTTCAATCGTAATCGCATTAGAAAGCCCGCGCGCCTTGACGATTTGCTCTTTCCCGAGCGTCTCATCCAAATCGCGAAGCACCAGGATGCTGGCGCCGCTATCGATCGTTTCCTTAATCTCGCGCTCGCTCGCCGCCTCAACCGCGACGCGATGCATGTGGCCGACTTTGTCTCGCGCGCTTTTTACGGCCGCGGCAATGCCTCCGGCGATCGCCGCATGGTTGGACTTGATGCAGACTCCATCGTCCAAACCATAACGGTGATTGACACCGCCGCCCAGCAGCACCGCGTACTTCTCGAGCATGCGCAATCCCGGCGTCGTCTTTCGCGTGTCGGCGATCTGCGCCTTCGTACCTTCGACCGCACGAACAAACTGTCGAGTTATCGTCGCCACGCCAGACAGATGTTGAAGTAGATTCAGAGCTACCCGCTCGCCGGCGAGCAGCACATCAGCGAACCCGTTCGTGCGCGCGATCACTTTGCCGGGCTCAACTTCCTCGCCGTCCGCGGTGAATGCTTCGAGTTGCAGTTGCGGATCGAGCGTCGCGAAAACCTCTTCCGCGGCTTCAAGTCCCGCCACAACCATCTTTTCGGCAGCCACGAACCGCCCTTTCGCGCGCGCGTTACGCATCAGCACGGATTGCGTAGTGATGTCGCCGCGGCCGAGATCTTCGCGCAGAAATAATCCGATGCTCGAATAGAGCGCGCCTTCGTCAAGCCAGTTCACGATAGCGCCTCCAGCATGTCATCGAGCGCCGACGCGCGCTGCGCAATATCTTCAACTCGCGCTCTGAGTTCGGAAACCTTTTCCACCGGCGCGCGCGAAACGAAATCGGCATTGCCGAGCTGAGCTTGCAGCTTCTCGGCTTCTTTCTGAAGCTTCTCTTTCTCACGCGCCAAGCGCGCGCGCTCCTGGGCAAAATCGATCAAGCCTTCCAACGGTACCGCAACTTCAGCACCGCCGCTCAGCACGGCGCGCGCCGCCGCTTTCGGCATTTGCGCATTCCCGTCGATCGAAACTTCGGCGCGCGTCAAACGGGCAATCTGATCGACGCTCGCCGCGAAGACTGTTTGCAAAGCGGATTTCGCGGCAATCATCACTTGAATGCGATCGCCCGGTTTTATGTTCATCTCAGAGCGAATATTTCGCACTCTCGAAATCAAATCGATCACCGCCTGCATTTCTGTTTCGGCGGCTTCATCGATCAAGGACGCATCGCCCTGAGGATAAGCGGCCAGCATGATGGATGGCTCTGCACCGGCATACGACGGGTGTAAAAGATCCGAGTGGTTTACCGGAAGACGCTGCCAAAGTTCCTCAGTCAAATACGGCATAAACGGGTGAAGCAGTCGCAACGATTGCTCGAGAATCGTAATCAAGAGCGCGCGCGCGATCCTTCTTTCATCTGAATCAGCTTCCGCGGTCACCATCGATTTCGAAAGTTCAATGTACCAATCACAAAAATCGTCCCAAAAGAAGTGATAGAGAGTCTGCACGACGCCGTGAAATTCGTATTGCTCAAGCTGCGCGTTCACCTCGCGCGCAGTCTTGTTCAAGCGCGAGCGAATCCAGCGATCGTGCAGCGGGAGGTTGTTCTTATCGTCGAAAGCGTTGCTTAATCCGGTCGCTATCGCTCCCGCTTCTGACACGCCTTCTGCATTCAACAAACAAAACCGCGCGGCGTTCCAAATTTTGTTTGCGAAGTTGCGATAAGACTCGACCTGTTTCTCGCTCCAGCGGGTATCAGTCGAGCCGACTGAAGCCAGCGTCAGCCGCGTCGCGTCGACGCCGTACTTGTCGAAAACGTCGAGCGGATCGACACCGTTGCCTTTCGTCTTTGACATGCGCTGGCCGTGCTTGTCGAGCACGGTGCCGGTCACGTACACGTCGGCGAACGGTTCACGGCCTCTGAACTTAAGACCCGTCATCACCATGCGCGATACCCAGAGAAAAATAATGTCGCGAGCCGTGATCAGCACGGACGACGGATAGAAGGTTTCCAAGTCATCCGTCTCATCAGGCCAGCCGAGCGTCGAAAAAGGCCAAAGCGCGGAAGAGAACCAGGTGTCGAGCACGTCTTCGTCCTGCGTCAGTTCATTCGTGCCGGCTTTTTTTTCGGCTTCTGCACGCGAACGCGCAACGATGACTTGGCCGTCGTTCGTGTACCACGCGGGAATCTGATGGCCCCACCAAAGCTGTCGCGAGATGGTCCAATCACGCAGATTCTCAAGCCAGTCCGAATAGACTTTTTCGTACGGAACTTCGGGAACAAACTTCGGCTTGTGATCCGTGCGCAGCTTTGCCAGCGCCGCATCGCGCAATTGGTCCATGCGACAGAACCACTGCATCGAGATCAATGGCTCGAGCACGGTCTTGCAGCGTTCGCATTTCGAAATTGCGTTTTCGTAATCGTCAACTTTCTCAAGCAGGCCGAGCGCTTCGAATTTCTCGACCACCAGATCGCGCGCTTTGTACCGATCGAGTCCAACGAAGTCTGCGCCGGCAGCTTCGGTCATGCGACCGAACTTATCGATCACCGAGATTTGTTCGAGGTTGTGCCGCAATCCCGCCTCGTAGTCGTTCGGATCGTGCGCCGGCGTGACTTTGACGGCGCCGGTGCCGAATTCGGATTCGACAAAATCATCGGCGACGACCGGAATCTCGCGATTCACCAGCGGTAAAATCAGAGTCTTACCCACCACACGTCGATAACGTTCATCGTCCGGGTGAACCATCACCGCGGTGTCGCCCAACATCGTCTCGGGCCGCGTCGTGGCCACAGTAATCGAGCCGCCGCCGTGTTTGAATGGATAACGAAGATAGTAAAGCCTGCCTTTCTGCGGTTCGCGCAGCACTTCCAAATCGGACAGCACAGTCTGATCGTTCGGGCACCAATTGACGATGCGGTTGCCGCGATAAATCATCCCTTCGCCATACAAACGCACGAACGCGTCGCGCACCGCGCGCGACATGCTCTCGTCCATTGTGAAACGAAAACGCGACCAATCAACTGATGCGCCTTCACGGCGAAGCTGATTCAGAATCTGTCCGCCGTATTCCTCTTTCCATACCCATACGCGCTCAACAAACTTCTCGCGGCCGAGATCGTGGCGCGTCAATCCTTCTTTTTTCAGTTGCCGCGTCACCATCAACTGCGTCGAGATGCCGGCGTGGTCCATTCCCGGCAACCAAAGCGCGCGCCATCCAGCCATGCGTTTCCAACGCGTGAGCACGTCCATCATCGTGTGCTGCAAGGCGTGGCCCATGTGCAATGAACCGGTCACGTTCGGCGGCGGAATAACGATCGTATAGACAGGGGCATTTGGATCGTGATTGATTTCGGGCGTGAAGTAACCGCGCTTTTCCCAGCGCTCATAGTGAGAGGCTTCCGCTTCCTTCGGATCGTAGGTTTTAGGAATATCGATCATCGACTATTCAAACTGATCGTTCTGAGGTGGGCCAAAGCTTGGACGACCTCGTTCGTGATTCGATTTACCGTTCGATTGTAATTCAACGGGCGCCGCTTTTCATATTCACAAACAAAAAGGCGGGCGTTGGCCCGCCTCTAAACGATCCTGTTCGTTTCGGATTACTTCTGTTCTTCGAGCTTCTTCTTAATGAGCAATTCTGATAATTCCGGGACGACTTCCCAGGCGATTTCGCGGACAACCTTATCGGATATTTGTTCGACGACGCGGCGCGCTATGGCCTCGATTGCTTCGTCGGACAGAGTTCCAGCCGAAGTCACCTCATGATGTGCGGCGGGCGATTCCGGCGCGATTGCAGTTGCATCTGATTCCAGTGCCGGCGACTCCGACAAAATTGCAAAAGACTTGGTTGCAGTCGCGGTTTCAGTAGCGATCAACGCGGGATTAACTTGCGGCGCGGACGCAGATCTTTCGCGAACTTCCGATGGTAGAGACGCGCCAAAATCCAAATCGAGCGAGACCTCCTCGCTAATCGTCTCGTCGAATGCATCGAGATCGAGCAGTGCATCGTCCGAACTCCTGGCGGTTTCGACAGGCCGTTGCGTGAAGACCTCGGTCGTGTCGGCGAACTGCGAATACTGCGGTTCTTCATTTTCGATTGCGTGAGACGTCGCAGCTTCAGCAGGGGGATCTGCCGGCTCCACTTCGATCGTATTCTGAAACTCCGGATCCTCGAATGTTTGAGGAGGTGCTGGGTAAGCTGGCTCGACCTCGACCGTATCCTGAAACTGCGAATCCTCTTGCGGTGCTTCGTCAGGTTCGTCGGTGATGCGCTCGAGTTTCTTCGTGTCCGCGGTTTGAAGTTCCATATCGGCAACGCAGGTCGCTCCCGCAGGTTCGCTCGACTCAGGATGATCCATCACCGGCGCTTCGACCAGGACCGTGACCTTCGGCTCTTCGGATGCATCCGCGTTCGCGTCTGAAGAAGGCTCGACGACATTCACCGTCGGCGGCGAATGAGATAGGCCTAACATCGAATGATCGCCCGGAGATTTGTCATGCGTTGGCGAGCCGCTGCCAAGCAACGAACCGACTCGGCTTACCAGGTCGCGAATTGATTGGAAAGGTTTGCTCACGACGTCATCGGCGCCGGCGGCTTTGGCCTGCGCTTCATCGAAAGGTTCGAAGGAGCTGATTAACAGAATGACGGGTATCGTCGAGAATCGATCATCTCGTTTGATGATCTGACAAAGTTCAAACCCGCCCATCTCGGGCATCGATGCATCGGCGAGGACAAGATCCGGCACCGGAAATTGTTCGAGTTCATTCAACGCGGCGCGGCCATCGCCGACGGCGGTGACTTTCATGCCTTCATCGGAAAAAGTGAGATCGATCACTTTTTGGATCGCGGCCGAATCGTCCGCCAGCAATAATGTTTTCCCCTTGAGCACGTCTATTGTCACCTACGCCCTATTTGCAACCTAGCACCCCCGAGAAAATCGCGTCAAGAGTTTTGTTATTAGAGGAGTCTCAGGAGCTTTCGCTGGCACTCGCAGCCTGCTCCGTTTGTTCGTCAAAGTCTTCGGTGCGGCGACGAGGATAAGGGTCGGCGGAGCGACGACGGGGAATAGTTTCGTGACGGCGCTCATCGCGCATCTGCGCAGTCAGGCCACGAATGCCGTGTTTGTCCAGCAAATGACGCAGCGACCGCACGGACATTTTCAGCAGATCGGCAGCGTTGGTCTGATTGCCGTCAGTGCGCCGCAGCGCTTCGAGCACGTAAGTCTTTTCAAGTTGATCCAGGTGCGCCGTAAGGTTGATCCCTTGCGGCGGCAACTCCAGGTCGGAACTAATTCGAGTCTGGCTGTAATTCGTAACCTGTTCCGGCAAACGTTCCGGCTGAACCATCTCCGTTCGTTCGAGGGCGACCGCGCGTTCGATCGTATGTTCGAGCTCGCGCACATTGCCCGGCCACGAATAACCTTCGAGCAGACGCATCGCCGGTCCGCTGATCGAGATCGCGCGGCCGGTTTGCTCGCAATATTTCTTTATGAAGTGCTCGGCCAGTTCGGCGATGTCTTCGCCACGATCACGCAACGGCGGCAGTTCCATCGGAATAACCGAGACGCGATAGAACAAGTCTTCGCGGAAGGTTCCTTGCTTGACGAGCGCCGAGAGGTCTCGATTCGTCGCCGCGATTACGCGCGTGTTCACTTCAGTTTCTTCGTGCGCGCCGACGGGGCGCACCTTCCGCTCCTGCAACACGCGCAAAAGTTTTACTTGCATAGCCGCAGACATTTCACCGATTTCATCGAGAAAGATCGTGCCTTGCTCGGCCGCTTCGAACAGACCCTTTCGGTTTGCGGTCGCGCCGGTGAACGAGCCTTTCATATAACCGAACAGTTCCGATTCCAACAGCGTTTCGGTGAAGGCTCCGCAGTTGACCGAAACGAAAGGTTTCTGCGCGCGCGGACTAAGATCATGAATCGCGCGGGCCACCAATTCTTTCCCGGTGCCGGATTCGCCGGTGATGAGCACAGTGGATTGAACCTGCGCGACCGTCTCGATCATTTGATAGACGGACTGCATGCGATCGGATCGACCCACGATGTTACGAAGTTGACCACGGGCACGCTGACCCTTGATCAGCGCTTCGTTTTCAACTTGTAGTGCCTGCTTCTCTTTGACGATCGAAATTTTTTGCAGCGCGCGCGCAACTTTTTCTTTCAGCAGATTGTTGTCGAACGGCTTATGTACAAAATCGAACGCTCCGAGAAGAAACGCTTCATGCGCCGTCTGCTCGTTGGCAAACGCGGTCATCATGATGACTTCGATTTCCGGCTGCAGCTCGCGCGCGGCGCGCAGCAAGTCGATACCGCCCATGTCCGGCATCTTCACATCGGAAATAATTACGTCGGCAGGTTGTTCGCGGAGCATGGCCATCGCCTGGCGACCATTCTCAGCGACGCGGATCGCATGTCCGTCACGCTGAAACAGATGCGTCAAAAATTGGCGCATGCTCAACTCGTCATCAACAATCAGTAGTCTTGCCATGGGTTAAGAATTATTTGACATTTGTCATTGGACATTTGTCATTTGTTACTTTCTTTTCTGGCATTCGCCGTCTTTAGCGCGATGAAGCAAAGATGCGACACAGTTCTGTGTTTTCGTTAGTAATATCTGAGAGCAATTGGCTCCTTATGAGTTCGCTGCGCTCAATGATTCGCAACCAAATCGATGTCTCGTTTAGTTCCTTAAGAACGATTCGCAACTTGTGAATGAAATCCGATGGACTTTCAGCACCTCGCGCTTCACCGTAATTCGGAGCTGGTGATGTTCCAGAGCGGAGTATCTGACCGGCGATATGTCGGCCCGCCGCGTTCTTCGGCAAGCTAGCCGAGAGTTTCACGATTCGAACCACGAAATCAACAAGCCGCTCTTCCAGTAAATCAGCCTGTGATAGAGGATCTTTTCCCGTTGCTGTTCCTTCGCGCATCTTGCGGTTCCTTCAGAACTTCAGAGATCTTTAATAACAGATGACAAATCTCCAATGGCAAATGTCAAATAATTCTTTTAGCTAGTCACGGGCAGCTCGATCGTAATCGTGGTTCCCGCGCCTTCTCGGCTGCGAACGTTGATTGTACCACTATGGTCGCGAATAATTTGATAGACAATCGAAAGCCCCAGACCGGTCCCGCCGGTCGTCGAAGTGAACGGCTCGAATAAATGCTCAACCTGTTCGGGCGCCATGCCGCAGCCGTTGTCGATGAACGAGACGCGAAGGCGATTGTCGTCTGCTTGCTGCAATGAAACGCGGAACGTTCCGCCGCTGGGCATCGCTTTTAGAGCATTCCGCGCAATGTTCCAACAGACTTGCTTGAGTTGCTCCGGATCGCCAGAGACGATCGCCGGACGCTTTGGCAAATCCTCTTCGAGCAGATGCCCATCGATTATTTCGCTGCTGTTGCGCAGGAGCTTAAAGGTGTCGGAGATTAGCGCTTTGATATCGACATTTTTTAATTCAGCCGGCCGCGGCCGCGCGTAATTCAGATAATCAGCCACGATTTTATTCAGGCGATCGGATTCGCGCAGGATGATTTCCATCAATTGCGCTTGCTCAGTATCGCCGTCCATTTCTGCGTGCAACATCTGAATCGATCCGCGCATCGCGGCGAGCGGATTTCTGATCTCGTGCGCAATCGATGCGGCCATGCGACCGACCGCGGCCAGGCGATCCTGGCGACGCGATGTTTCTTCCAACGCGCGCACGTCGGTGAGATCCTGAAACGTGATCACCATCCCGCTCGTCTCGCCTGATTCATCAAACAGCGGCGCGATGGTAAAGCCGAGCCGCAACGCCAAGCCGTTCGGCGTAAGACAATCGGCCTGAAAACGCGGGCTGACTTTTCCCGTCGCGGCTGCATTCATCGAGTCGTTGATCTGCCGCGACATGTCACCGAAGAACATCGAGGCGTCGTGGCCGCGTACTTCCGCGGCGCGGTAGCCGGTGATTTCTTCCGCAGCGGCATTGAACGTGTAAATGCGGCCGTGCAGATCGGTAGTGACTACTCCGGACCGAATCGACTCGACGATGCGCTCATGCAGAGCGCGAAGGTCGGCCAGCGAACGAGTGGCAGCGGCAAGTTGCACATCTGAAACTCTCTGCCGGTGCGCGAGCTTTGCCGCCAATAACCCAACGACCAGAAACGACACGTCTGACAGGCCCACCGTCTGAATGGCATTGGCCGTCACTTCGCTCGAGACGCCGCGTGTGCTCGCCAACGACGCACACGCCGTGAACGCCACAGCGCTGCCAATTGACGTGATCATTGTGTCGCGCGACCCAAGAAAAAATCCGGCGACCGCAATGATGACGATGTAAAGCGCAGCGTAAGGCGAGGCGGCAATCCCGGTTATCCAGACCAGCCAACTCACCAACAGCACGTCCAGGAAGAAGTGCAGGCGTGCTTGAGCAAGAAAATTGTTCCATGTGAGTCGAGCGATGCTATAGAGAGCGGTCAAGCCAATGACCGTGAGAACCACTGGGACAGTTGAGCTGCCGGGTTTGACGAAGGCGACGCCGGGCGCGATTGATTTCCACGCCGTGCCAATCAGAAAGAGAGCGATGACAGCGGCCGCCCTGCCTGCGACCAGCCACCAAAGGCGCCGGCCGAGTGTTGATTGCGACGATGCGTGAGGGCGATCATTCGCCATGTGGAAAGCGTACCATAAAACTGGATGGTGAAACCGAGTCATTCAACCTCGCATTGTAAAACTCTCGACGCGATGGTATTGAGAGTCATCGAAAGGAAGAACCCGATGTCGCGAACTTTGCTAATTTTGTTTTTCGCCTTTGCGCTGGCCCCTTTTTCGATCGATTCGTTTGCGCAGAAAGAAAGCGCGCGCACAAAAAATCGTCGCGCTTTGGTTGAGATGGAGCACGCATTCGCAAAGGCCGCGGCCACCAAAGGGACGCGCGACGCGTTTCTCGAGTTTCTTGCGGAGGATGGGATCATTTTTCAGCCGGCGCCGGTCAACGGAAAGAAATATTGGACCGCGCGTCAGCCGCGCAAAGGCTTGTTGAGTTGGGAACCTGCGTTCGCGGACGTCGCGCGCGCGGGAGATCTCGGTTACACAACTGGTCCGTGGGAGTTTCGTCCGAACGGGCCCGACGATAAGCCAATCGCATTTGGGCAATACTTTACGATTTGGAAAAAGCAAAGTGATGGTGTGTGGAAAGCCGTGCTGGATCGTGGCGTTTCCACTGACAAACCGTTCGCGGCGAATACGCTGCAGTTTCCATCGAATGACGAAAGCTCAAGTAGTTCGCAAGTCGATGTCGCGAAGGGTCGCGCGACGTTGTTTGCGCAAGACGGAAAATTCTCACAGACATCAGCGGTTAACGGCGCGAGGACCGCATTCAATTTGTATCTTGCAGACGACGCGCGGGTGCTGAGAGAAAACGCAGCGCCGGCGATTGGCAAGTCGGCGTCGGCTGCGCTCATGCCGGAAAATGGCCGCGCATTAACGTGGCAGCCGAGCGCGGCTGACATATCAAAGTCGGGCGATCTCGGTTACACGTACGGAACTTTTGAACTCAATACTCGCGGCGTCACGTTGCAGCGCGGTAGTTACGTCAGAGTTTGGAAAAAGCACAGCGGCAAATGGAAAGTCGCATTCGATGTCTTGAGTCCAGACGCGCAGCCTTAGTTTTCAGACGATTCCTGATCAGAAAACGCAGCCCAGCAGTTTCAGCCGCCAGGCTGCTCTTGATTTGAAGTGTAGCGATGAGTTTAGCTGGGCAGGATGCCGGCAGTCGTCCCGGGAGAAACGAAATTCGTGCCACTGTCGTGCACGTTCGGGTTGAAGCTCCCGATGCCATTGAGTGCCAGTTCGCTAATCTCACTCATACGCGAACGCAGCCGCTGGTTTTCCAGGCCGAGCAAATATTTCGATTTGATCACTTCGTAGTGCTCGAGCGCGCGACTCACCGTCAGCCGCAGGTCGTCGTTATTCCACGGCTTCGTTATGTAGCGATATACGAGCCCGCAGTTAATCGATTCAATTAGCGCCTCGACATCCGTATAGCCGGTCAGCAGAATCTTGACCATTTGCGGTCGCAAGTCGACAGTTTTCTTCATAAGTTCGATGCCGCACATGTCTGGCATCCGCTGATCGGAAATCAAAAGCGCGACGTTATGTTGCTTTAAGAGCGCTAACGCCTCCGGCCCTGATTCTGCAGTCACAACCTCGTAGTCCTGCCGGAACAGTCGGACCAGAGTGCGCAAATTCGCCGGCTCGTCATCGACGATCATAATTTTGTAAGTCATTAGTTCATCCCTCTCTGTGAAAGTTAGTTTTCGAGTCCGGCGGCTTCTTCGGCGTCTACCGGCAAGGTGATGGTGAAAGTCGTGCCCGATCCCGACTTGCTTTCAACGCGAATCGTGCCGCTATGTTGTTCGACGATGCTGTGCGAGATCGAAAGGCCTAACCCCGTGCCTTCGCCGATCGGTTTCGTCGTAAAGAATGGATCGAAGATACGTTTCACATGCTCTGGCAAAATTCCTTCGCCGGTGTCGGAAACTGCGATCGTCACCGTCGCGCCATCGCAGCGAGTCTTGATCTTCACTTCGCCGTGATTCTTTCCAATCGCCTGCGCGGCGTTGACCAGCAAATTCATCCAGACCTGATTCAGTTGCGCCGCGTAACAGTTAATCGGCGGCAACTCGCCATAGTCACGCACGAGTGTGATGTTTCCAGCCTTGTAATAGATCGAAAGCAAGCGCAGCGTCGCCTCGATTCCTTCGTTAAGATCGACGCGTTTGATCTCTGCTTCATCCAGGCGCGAAAACAGCCGCAGGTTTTTGATCACATCGCGAATGCGCTCAGCGCCCAAGGAACAATCAGCGAGAATTGAATCGAGATCGTTCACGAGATTGTCGTAATCAATCTCCTTCTTGATCTCGTTGATCTGAGAAGCAATGTCCGCAGGCAAAGCCAATTGATCGTATATCCGTAGGAAACGCTCCAGGTCGACGATGTGTTTTCGCAGCAAGTCGATATTGCTGTAAATGAAGCCGGCGGGATTATTGATTTCGTGAGCCACGCCCGCGGCCATTAACCCGAGCGAAGCCATCTTTTCTGACTGCACGATCTGCGCCTGCAAACGTTGCAGCTCTGCTTGTTGTCGCGCTAAATCGGCATTGCGAATTTCGAGATCGCGTTTATAGCGCCGCGCATTACGCAGCAGCAGACGCCGCTCAAGCGCGCGATGCACCGAGGCTGAAAGCACGTCAAGTTCGCAAGGCTTCAGAAGATAATCAGACGCGCCCATGCGAATAGCGTCGACTACGCGCTGCGTGCGATCGACGCCCGAGATCATGATCACGGCAGTCTCGGAATACCGCTCGACGATCTTGCGCAGGAGTTCGATCCCGCCGAGGCCCGGCATCTGAATGTCGGAAAGCACGAGCGCGAATGGCTCGCGGGCGAGAATCTCCAGCGCCTATTGCGCGTTTCTCGCCATTTCGCATGAGTATGTTTCGTTCAGATACGACGCGAACAGCTTGAGCACGAATTCGTCGTCGTCGACGATCAAAATCCGGCGATCGTGCTCTTCAGCGTATTCAGGATCAATCGACGACTCGCTGATCGACGACATCGCATACGTTGACCCCGACGGGGCTCGGAGATTTTCTGAATTCGGGTTCATTCGTGATTGACGTGGGGATTCAGCAGTTGTCTTACTTCGCGGGCGAGAAAACTTTAGCAGGATCGATGCGTAGAGCTGCGCGCGCGGCCAGCGGCGGCAAACCTGTATTGCCGCGATAAAATTCGATGTGCGAATGCTTGTAAAGCTGAGAAGATCCTCCCGGCCCGCCCAGGTTCCCGATGCGAACTCGAACGCCTTCCTCGCTGATTTGAAAATCGTTCACGTGAAAAACTGCTAGCGTCACATCATTGAGGTTTCCCAGCTTCGGATAATAGAAGGTCACTGCCGCATCAGTCGGCGAAGGCTGGGGGCTATGGGTAATGAAACCCGACGGCACATAAAGCGGCGAATCACCGGTGCCGTCAGGACTGCCGTACAAATGCATCGCGAACGAAAGATGGCCGCGCCTTTGAATGCCGTCATCGCCGTAAATGTCGCCGCGATAGAGCGGATAATTCGCGGCCAGCCCCGCCGGCTCAAATCCATTTCCACCGGCAACAGCGTTCGGCCCGCCAAAGATGCTCGCCAACAGTTTGTCCGACGCGGCCATCTCAGCGGTGTATTCACGCACGATCGCATTCGAAGGCAGAGTCTTTAGATTGAGAGTGTGAGCGAACTTGATTTCGGAATCGCTCGGAGCCGGCGCATCGCCGACAGGCCACGTCTTCGTAAAGCCTTCGAGATTTGCCATCCAGGTTTGCGTCACTGACTTGATGCCGTCGCGGCCATAGTTAAAGGTCACGCTTCGTCCGGTGGTATCGACGACGCCATGCAACATTAAGCCATTCGCCGTGTAGAGAAAGTTCAGCGTAGCTCCCGAACCTTCTTTGATCATTGCACAGCGAAACTCGCCGTCAGGGTAGCGGACAAAGAGGTATCTGGTGCCGTCGCTCGTACGAATCGTCTTGGTGCTGTCGTTATCAACCAGGCTGACGTCGGCAGCTTCGATAGCTGAATAATTTTTACCTTCAGTCGGTTGAAATTCGACGACGTGACTCGCGCCGTCAGGGGTGAATGCGGGCAGAACGAAACGTCCGTGCTCTTCGTCGTAAGTCAACGCTTGAAAAATCGGAAAACTGAGCTGATCAAAGCGATAGGTCAGCGCCTGATCGAATCCAACTTTCAATCGCTCATCTTGCAAACCAAGCAGCGGCATTTCTTTCTCTGCGAGATTCCATTGATAGGCGAGCACATCAGGAGCTGTCGCAGACTTTGCGACCGCCGGATAGTTAGGCTTCACATTGTCAATCGCAGTGGTTGAGATCGTCGCCGTCGCAGTGGTCAGTTTCACTACCAGCGCGATCACCGTACAGATGCGAAATGCGAAAGGGACAAGTGCAAGGGGACGCAGCATGTAAATTTCTCCGTGTAAATTCGGCGCGGTATGAACAGGCGACTCGGAACTGGTTAGCCCGATCGGTTGAGGTGTTCAGCGCCTTTATTCTTGCTCTGCGGTTTCAGTCAATCTGGATTGGGGCCAATCCTTGAACCGCAATCGAACCAAAGATGCTGCGGATAAAAGGGTGCGCGCAGCGCTCGACTCACCTGAGCGTTGAGCAACCGTCGTGCCGTCAAGGTCACGAAGGCCGGGGTTGAGACTTCATCGCGAGATTCGTGGCATGAATGGTGCTGAGAGAGTTACCGGCAATTAATGCCGGCGCCTCTGATCGCCCCGATGCGAGGCAAAGCTCCATAGCAGATCGGGTGACTTGTCCCATTTCGCCCTCTGGCCCACCAAGAGATCATGAGAAGACTTACAAAAACTTCTGAGTTCGATTCGTCGTTATTGTCCCCTGGTCCGAAAGTCGTGTACGCACACGATCTGTTCGGTAACTTTACGTTCCTAAATCACGCGGGCGAACAAATACTTGGGTACAGTTGTGAGGAAGCGCGGCGGATGAACGTCGCGGATGTGATGCGCGCTGATGTGGCGTCGCAAATTCTGGAGCAGGTCGCGTCGAACGCTGGCAGAGCGATTGGGACTGTTTACGAGATCGAGCTCACCGCGAGGGATGGCCGGCGGCTGCAACTCGAGGTGAGCGTGCACGTGGTATCGCGCCGAGGCCGCCCGATCGAAATCGAAGGCATAGCAGTGCCCGCAACTTCGGGCACGTGGGCACATGCGAGAACGCCGCGGTGCCTGGACGAAAATTTCTGTAACGCTATCTCGTTGAGATAAAGGCGAAAACGCCTGGTTGGCGCAGCGGCAATCCAAAAGCTCGGTGCGCTTCAGCGATCGAAGCGCAGCGTGATTACGCAGCCTGCGCGATCTGCTCTCGGGAATCTTTGTTGCTAAGTGCGAGCATCAGTGTGCGCTGGAGGTGTTCCCTTGCAAATGGTTTCGCGAGAAAGGCGATTGCGCCCGCGGCAAAACTTTCAGCCACTGTGCCGATTCCGTGATCACCGCTCACGATAATCACCGGAATGCGCATTAGCCTTTTTTCCGTTTTCATGTGCCGGACCAGGTCAGCGCCATGGAGGTGCGGCATCGCCAAATTAAATACCGCTACTGCAAAATTGGCATCGGCCATCAGCACCCGATAAGCCTCTCGGCCATCTTTGACGGAAACAATTCGGTAAGTAGTTCCATCGCCAATCGAAGCTAGCATCTCAGCCGTGGCCGGATCGTCGTCAGCGATCAAAACTCGCGGACAACCGAACGCCGCGACCACTGCGGCCGCCGCGGTATTTACGACTGACTCTGCGATCTTTCTATCGAGATCAACTTTCGGTCTGTTAAGGCGAGGCATCATTTGACTCTCCGTTTGAATTTGAAAACACCTGACTGACCTGCGCCGATTCTCATCACAATGTCAGTTAATGACGTTGAGCCTTCTTTGTCTCCCACGATGTATCCGCCCAAGGTATCGGAAGCGCCGACTATGTGATTAGTCGTCGTCGCCCAGTTACTCGGCGCGGCGATGCCGGTTTCATTTATGACCAGATTTGTCGCGGTCAGCAGCGCGTTGCCAGTGCCTTCGTGGCTTGAAATGTTTGTGTAGGCGATTGCGAATTCGAGTTCGCTGCCAGGGATTGCCTTAGCGATGTCGTCTGATCCGCTCGCATTCACAACTCGTGCTGTCGATTGCAGCCGAATGAAACCGGCATAGATACGATCGATAGTTTCATTTGCGACTGCAGGATCGATTGACGATGTCGCGCGAATCACCGTGTCGTACGCGGTCAAGGCTTTCAAACTTGAGGGCACGGTGATGCGAACGAGAAAAGTTAGGGATGCGCGATATGAAACCGGCAGCGTAATGCTCGAGGTCCAGCGATCGAGCGTCGCGTAGTGCGCGCCTAAGTCGTCGCTGATCTCAATCGTGAATCCCGGCGCCAGGGTAGGCGCGGTGATCATGAAAGCATCGTTGCCGCTACCCGCATTCTCGACCGTGTTCTTGAACACCGCAGTTGCGGGAGTCGTTGTGAGTCCTTCGCCGGTGTTCGGCATGTTGCCGTCGATGCTCGCATTACTGTAATCGTCGTCGTTTCCGTTCGGTCCCTGAGCGGCGGCGGAACCGCATGGGCCAATCAAAACGCCCGCGACACTCGAGGGTCTTTCATTAATCGCTGCCTTGCCGAAGCAACAATTGGCGAAGGCGAGCAGCAGTGAAGCACAGAGGAGTTGAGCAAGCGGATTGCGAAAAGTCATAGATTGTCCTGTCAGTTGGGGACGCGCGAGGGCGCCGACGGATTGCTGGAGCGTAAAACTATTGTCGTTTTTCGCCGATGCGGCGGGGTCGCTCGTTCGGTGCGTTGCTGAATGGCGGTGTCTTGCGAGCGGGAATCGCCAACATTGTCGGCTTGATTTTGCTTTCGACGAGCTTTTGCTGATCGCCCCAAACCGTTTGTACCCGTTCAGCCGTTTTCGGATTTGTTTGGGCGTTTGCTTCAGCAGAGTCATCGGCCTCTTCATCATCGCCCGTGTCGACGCCAGCATCCGAGGTTGAGATCGTCGGCGTCTGTTTCAAAGCGATATCAATAGCTCCTGAGGCGGCCATGCGACCATTGAGTTCGCGATAGATGCGGCCGGCAACCGCGGCCGGGAAGTGATTGCGGCCATCGCTGCCACGAGCAATGACGGCGATCGCGAGTTGTGGATCGTTAAGCGGCGCATAAGACGTGAACAAGCCAACCCAGGTTCCATTCTCGATGCAGGTGCCCGTCTTACCAGCGACCGTCGCTTGCGGATCGAACGCCAACCGGCCCGATCCGTACTTAACCGAGCCAATCATTCCGGGAATCATTCGCTGAAACGATTCGGATTCGATATTGACGAGGCGGCGAACCTTCGGATTCGAAAGGTTTTCGTCTTTCGCCGTATGCACGACAAAAGGAGTGAGCAACTTGCCGCCATTCCCAATTGCCGAAACCAGCGTCGCCAGTTGCAACGCGGTGACTTTAAAATCATCGCCGTGCGACGACATGTGATTCACGGCGAAGCCAATCTTCGACTGGGGCACGCGGCCCGCCGCCTCGTTGCGAACATTGATGCCGGTTTTTTCGCCGAGACCCAACGAGTGCGCGTAGGAGATCATTTTCGAGAAACCAACCTGCCCGCCGACCGTTTGAAAATACTCGTTCTTCGAATAGGCCAGCGCGTGCGTGAGATCAACTTTGTTGGAATCAGAAATCGCGACCGTGTTCGAAGGATCGATCACTTTTTCATTCAAGCCGGCGAGCCCCGTCACCAACTTAATCGTCGAGCAAGGTTTGAATCCTTCACGCAAAGCCCATTGTTGATTCACGATCGCATAGACGCGGCCCGTCTTTGGATTCATGACGACGACCGTGCCCGCGTGATTACCTAGCGCTTTCACGGCGATACGACGAATCTCAGGGTCTTCACCTGAGGTGTCGTCTTTCGCAATCATTGATTGAACTCGCGCGCGCAATGCTTCCTCGGCGGCGCGTTGACGAGCCAGCGCCGCGAGACGAGCAGCTTCCGCGCGGCGGCGAGCTTCGGCGCGACGACGTTCGGCGCGTCCCGTTTTCGCGATTGTTTTTCGGTTAGCAGTTTGATGCCGCGGTTCAGTTTTCCGCGGATGCCGTACGGCGCCAGCAACAGCTTGCGAAATCAAAATTGCGGGTAAGACACACAGAACTGAGACAGCTCGCATTAATCCGTGGATAAACTTCATCTTTGGGGCCTTTCCTTTTCCGCGAGGCGATTCGAATTGCGCGAAACAAAATCTGTGGCAGAAGTGAACTGGATGTTGACGAAGACCGAGGCGTTTCGCCGTTTGAGGTTGCGATTCCGGCACGTTTTCAGCGCCAGCCACTACTAGCGCACATGCCGTGCCAACGCCCGAATCATCACAACCAGTCTTCGCCCGGCCGGGAACGATTAAATTGATGGCACCCCAAGTGCAGAGCTCTTGTTCGGCGTTAGAACGACAAGATTTCTAATCGCTTTAGGGCAAGCTGGACAGGCATTGCGCAGCATGGCGTCCACTTGGCCGCACTCCGCCAACCCCGGTTCGATTCCTGCGGGTTAAGCAAATAAAGAAGAGAAAAATCTACGCAAATGGTTGGGGAGCTGACAGAGCTATGCAGTGCATTTCAGAATTGCCACAGGCAAACGAGCAGTCGAGACAGGAAGCAGCGATCCGCAGATCGGTTAAGCGAGACTTGAACGGTCCTGACGATCGGTATCGCCAAATGGTTGAAGGCGCCGAAGACTTGATCTATTCGCTGACTCCCGAAGGCCACTTCACTTTCGTAAATGCAGCCGCTGCCAGGGCCGTCCGCCGGTTGGTCGAAGAGTGCTTTGGCATGCATTTCCTGTCGTTAATCAAGGAAGATTTTAGAGAACAGGCGCTTGAGTTTTACCGGGACCAAATAAAAGAAAAGATCCCACTTACTTATTTCGAACTGCCGTTGAGATCCCATGAGAACGAGCAAATTTGGATTGGTCAAAATGTTCAGCTGGTGATCCAGAACGGCGAGGTCGTCGAACTGCAAGCAGTCGGCCGCGATATCACGCAGCGCAAACAGATCGAGCAACAACTGCTGGAGTCCGAACGGCGCTATCGACTGCTGTTTGAAAGTAATCCCCAGCCGATGTGGGTCTTCGACAACCAGACGCTGCGGTTTCTCGCCGTAAACGATGCGGCTGTGATCCAGTACGGATACACGCGAGACGAATTCCTCGGCATGAGTATCAAGGATATTCGCCCGGCCGAAGACGTACCCGCGCTCTTCCATCATAAGGCACATCCGATCGACGGGTTTGGTGGTTATGATGATTCATGCAGGTGGCGGCACCGGCGGAAAGATGGCACCATCCTTGACGTTGAGATTACCTGGCACACTTTGGAGTTTGACGGCCGGCCAGCGAAACTCGTCCTCTCGCAGAACATAACCGAACGGCGCCGCGCAGAGGCGGAGGCTCATTTTCAGCAAAGCCGATCTCAGCAACTTTTCGAGAACTCTCCCCTGGGCATACTTCAAGTGAATCACGACGATCGGATAGTTGACGCGAACAAAGAATTCCAATCGATGTTTCAGTATTCGTTGAGCGAGATCAAAGGTTGCACGATCAACGATACGATCGTGCCGCAAGGAAATCTTGACGAAGCTAAAGCGCTGTCTGCCAACACGCTGGTCGGCGAAACAGTTAAGGCTGAGGGTTTAAGAGAGCGCAAAGACGGGACCCTGGTTCCAGTTGAAATTTTTGGCGTACCTATTGTAATTGATCAGAAACCGGTAGGCGTCTTTGCGATTTACATGGATCTAACTTCCCGAAAGCGCGCCGACGAGGAGCGAGCCCGCCTAACCGAAAAAATTGAAGCACAGCGTCAACGTTTGAATAGCATCTTGTCGAATATTCCGTGTGTGGTCTGGGAGGCGCCGCTCGATCCCGCCGACAGAAATGGCTTCGGCAGGTTTGTTAGCAGTTATGTCAACGACATGCTTGGCTACACTGTCGAGGAATGGCAGCAACCGAACTTCTGGTACACAACTTTACATCCTGACGACCGAAAGATCTCTGATGACTCACACATGGTGCTTTTCAAGAACGGTCAGATCAGGAACGAGTTGCGTTGGATTAAGAAGAGCGGCGATGTGGTTTGGGGCGAGAATCATATCATTCTCGTAAATGACGAAGCCGGAAAGCCGATCGGTGTGCGTGGAGTGACAACCGACATCACCGAGCGGAAGCACGCTGAAACGGCGTTGCGTGCGTCAGAACGCGGATACCGCGACATCTTCACTTTCGCCCCGGTAGGCATTTATCAGTCGTTGTGCGACGGAACAATCACCGCCGCCAATAATGCTTTAGCAGAAATGCTCGGCTACGAATCCGCCGACGAGCTCTTGCAGGTTCGGTTGGACTGCGACGTTTATGTCGGCGAACAGGAGCGCCAAAAATTAATCGAAGAATATGAGACACGCGGCTATGCGCGCGATCTCGAGATTCGATGGAAGAAAAAAGACGGATCGGTCATTTGGGTCGAGCTGACCGCCCACGCGATCAAAGGAGGCGACGGGCGTACCGAATACTTCGAAGGATTTGTCCACGACATAACAGAGCGAAAGAGGATGGAAGATGAGCGCCAGCTGATCTCAGAAATTATTCAGGGCGTCATTAATACTTCGGATCTGAATGAATTGCTGACGTTGATCCACACGTCGGTTGGCAAGTACTTATACGCAGAAAACTGTTTTGTGGCACTTTATGATGATCACACCAAGCTGATGCACTTCCCATTTTGGGTTGATAAGCTTGATCCTCAACCTGAGCCGCGGCCATTGGGTATCGGTTTTAGCAGTTATGTGCTGCGCACCGGCAAGCCGATGTTAGTTGATCCGGAACTCACTGAACTCATGTATCAACGGGGCGAAGTCGAAAAAAGCGGAAGTACGTCTGCGTCTTGGATGGGCGTGCCGCTGAGAACTTCTGAGCGCTCGATCGGCGTGCTCGTGGTGCAACACTATGAAGAAGAGAACGCTTACGACCAGCGCGATCTGGAATTTCTGACTTCGGTCGGCAACCAAATCGCCCTCGCAATCGAGCGCAAGCGCGCTGAGACAAGTCTTCGCGAGGCCGAAGATCGGCTGCGACAATCTCAAAAGATGGAGAGTATCGGCAGCCTTGCAGGCGGAATCGCACATGACTTTAACAATCTCATGACCGCTGTGACCGGTTACAGCGAGCTGGCGCTCAGGTCGATCGGAAAAGACGACGCGGTCCGCTTTAAGATTGAAGAAATCAAGAGAGCCGGAGAACGCGCCGCGGGCTTAACGCGCCAGTTGCTCGCATTCAGCCGCAAACAAATGCTTCAGCCGCGCGTTCTAGATTTGAATAGGATCATTTCTGAGATGGACAAGATGCTTCGTCGCCTGATTGGCGAAGATATGATGTTGGAAACGCTGCTCACCCCGGCGCTCGGGCAAATAAAGGCCGATCCTGGCCAGATCGAACAAATCTTGATGAACCTTGTGGTGAATGCGCGCGACGCGATGCCCACAGGCGGAAAGCTGACAATCGAAACGCGAAATGCCCATATTGATCAGACCTACATCAAGCCTCAGGAAATCCTCCAGCCTGGTCATTACGTGGTGTTGGCAGTAAGCGACGAGGGTCATGGCATGGATACGCAAACGCAGCAGAAGATCTTCGAACCATTTTTTACCACCAAGGATGTCGGCAAAGGAACCGGGCTGGGATTGGCGACCGTCTACGGTATCGTCAAGCAAAGCGACGGCTACATCTGGGTTTACAGCGAACCAGATAAAGGCACAACTTTCAAAATATATCTGCCCAGAGTCGATCACGTGCAGGAATTGGATGAAACGGCTGCTGAACGCGAACCTGTCGCGTGCGGTCACGAAACCGTTTTGCTGGTCGAGGACGAACAGATTGTTCGCGATCTGGCGCAGGAGGTGCTCAAGCAATATGGCTATACTGTTGTGTGCGCGATAGACGGAGAAGAAGGCCTGCGCGTGTGCAAAGAATTCGAAGGACGCATTGACTTGATGATCACCGATGTAGTCATGCCCCGCGTGAGTGGCCGCGAGCTCGCTGAGCAGGTAGCCCTGTTACGTCCTGATACTCGGGTACTTTATATGTCAGGCTTTACCGATGATGCGATCGTGCGTTACGGATTACTGAATGAAGAGTTCGCTTTTATTCAGAAGCCGTTTTCACCTCAGACACTGGCTACCAAAGCTCGAGAGTTGCTGGATCGCTGAACTGGCTAGCGCATTGCACAATGTGTTGCAAGGCGTGTCTTGTCGCACTACAATCCGGCGGTCAAGTGATCTCGCGTTTGCGAGGAGCCATCGCGGCACTTAACTCTCTGTTGACGGCATCAAGCCGGTTGCCAAATCGATCCTGCAATTTCGCCGAATCGGTAGTGCAGCCCTCACGATGGCTTTGAGACTAAACGTATAATCATTGTTAGTGTTGAGTATGGCCAAGAATCAAAAGACAGTTAGTGAAAGTAAGCGCGCCGAACAGGCGTTGAGCGAGGCCGATAGAAGATATCGCGAGATTTTCGAAAATGTCGGCGAAGGAATTTTCCAGACAACCCCGGACGGTCGATTCATAACAGCGAATCCGGCGTTGGCCCGTATGCTCGGCTTTGACTCGCCCGAGGAGTTGACAAACATGCGCACCGATATAGCGCACGAGCATTATGTCAACCCGCGGGA
>Ga0066679_10000059_pt1 | contig 24643 bp, 20 predicted proteins | sample GraSoiAngelo_128_FD_62298 | JGI IMG/M metagenome (GOLD analysis project Ga0066679, IMG submission 62298) | Grasslands soil microbial communities from the Angelo Coastal Reserve, California, USA - 14_0927_12_20cm | ecosystem: Environmental > Terrestrial > Soil > Grasslands | place: USA... | reverse complement strand
TTTCTAGACCAGCGCTTTTAGCGCTGGGATTTCGCCACGTCGCGGAGTCTGAATCATCCCCAAGGTAAGGCTTATCGTAGTCGACGTTAGCCGCGTTCACGCGGCTTGCCCGCAGGGTTTCTAGACCAGCGCTTTAAGCGCTGGGTGCGCCCGATTATCAAACAGACGAATCGACAGCGATCAACGCTAGCGCGCTTCAGCGTGCTTACTCGATCAGCTTTAGCTCTCGATCTCTTCATCATGCGTAATTCTCTCGAGCCGCTCTACGGGTGTGCCCTTCTTGTGATGCTCTTTCTGATTCCGAATGTAGTTTACCACCCACTCCAGATTCTTCATCCCGAAACTGACCACGCCATAGCCGGTTTGCCAGTCCAATATTTTCCTATTCACCAGTTCGTGGTTGACGTAATGAGAGCTGGCGCCCTTTATCTTGCCAATCCAATCGCTGATGAGAAGTGTTGGTGGAATCGTGACGGCAACGTGAAGATGCGTTTCGGTGCCGCCGATTTCGTGAAAGATTACGCCCTTAGACTGCAATGCATAGCTGCGAATGTAACGATACAGCCGTGGTTCGATTTCAGGCGTGATGATTGGCGCGCTCCCTTTCACATGCCAAGTAAAGTGTAGATTGATTTCTGAGTAGGAGCGCGTGGGCATGGCTAAAAAGCTTTCGTGAGAAGCCCGCTTAAGCGGGCTGATTGTTTTGAGGTTCCACGCTGCCCAGCCGTGAAACGGCTGGTCTAATGACCTTGCCGGCAAGCGGCATAAACGCCGCTACGGAATTAATCCTTCTTTGCCTACCCAGCCGTGAAACGGCTGGTCTAATAACCTTGGTGGCAAGCGGCATCAACGCCGCTACGGAATCAATCCTTCTTTGCCTACCCAGCCGTGAAACGGCTGGTCTAATAACCTTGCCGGCAAGCAGCGTGAACGCTGCTAGATCCGCCTCGTGCGCATCACCAAATACCGTCTCGAGCGACCAGAGACAACCCCACCTGATTCGTTCGAGCGGTTAACGCGACATTAACACATGAGTCAATGCAAAATTTCTGCTAACGGCTTACGACTTCCTTCGCCAACTTTTTTCTGCGTAATCTATGTAATCTGCGGATGTATCAGGCTGTTCGTTCGCTCGTACGACTTTTCAATCTCTTCGCGTACAACGGAAATTTCGCGGTTAACTCAGCCACGCTACGCTTCACATTGTTGCGCACTTCTTCTGATTGAGGTTCGTGAACGATGGCTGCGATCATTTGGCCGATCTCGCGCATCTCCGCTTCTTTCATGCCGCGAGTGGTTACCGCGGGAGTGCCGATGCGCAGGCCGGAAGCCACGAACGGTTTGTTCTGATCGAAGGGAATCGTGTTCTTGTTGACGGTGATATGCGCGGCTTCGAGTGCTTTCTCGGCGTCCTTGCCGGTGATTCCTTTCCCGTCCATCCACACATCGACCAGCATCAAGTGATTGTCGGTGCCGCCTGAAACAATTCGCAGACCCTGCTCCTGCAACTCGGCGCAAAGCGCTTTCGCATTCGCGAGAATCTGTCGCTGATATTCTTTGAAATCATCACGCAGAGCTTCTCCAAACGCGACCGCCTTCGCCGCGATGATGTGGACCAGCGGTCCGCCCTGCACTCCCGGAAACAAACGCCGATCGATCTCTTTCGCGTGTTCTTCTTTACATAGGATCAATCCGCCGCGCGGCCCGCGTAGAGTCTTGTGCGTGGTCGTTGTCACATAATCGGCGTGAGGCACGGGCGATGGATGCAAGCCCGCGACGATTGGCCCAGCGATGTGCGCGATATCGGCAAACATGCGCGCGCCGACGCTCTGCGTGATCTCGCCGATGCGTTTGAAGTCGATGATGCGCGGATAAGCAGATGCGCCACAGACAAGTAGCTTCGGCTGGTGTTCTTCGGCTAGCCGCTGCAACTCGTCGTAGTCAATCGTCTCAGTCTCGCGCGAAACGCCATAGTCAGCTACTTTGTAACTCAAGCCGGAAAAATTCAACGGATGACCATGCGTCAGGTGTCCGCCGTGCGAAAGGTTCATTCCGAGTATCTGATCGCCGTACTGAATCGCCGCGAGATAGACGGACATATTCGCTTGCGCGCCGCTGTGTGGTTGTACGTTCGCGTGATCCGAGCCAAACAATTCTTTCGCGCGATCGATTGCGGCTTGCTCGACAACGTCGGTGTATTCGCAACCGCCGTAGTAACGCTTGCCCGGATAACCTTCGGCATATTTGTTTGTGAAGACCGAACCTGCCGCCTCGAGCACGGCTTCACTGACGAAGTTTTCGGAAGCAATCAATTCAAGACCATTCGCCTGACGCGCGACTTCGTTATCAATCGCGTTGGCAATGACCGGATCGGTTTCAGAAAGCAAACGATTAATTGGTTCTGTCATGGCTTCGTGTAGGGCGATGTTACATCAGCAAATGCGACGCGGCCAAGGCGCACAATTTGGAGTGCGCCGGCTTCGACGGCGCTTTGGATCGCAACTAAATAATGATGACCGAGGAGTCTCCAAAGCGGCGGCGTCGCTGCGCTTTGCCGCCGCACTCCAAATCCTGCGGTTGCGCGGACTGCGCCGCTAGGCGAGAATGCTTTGTCTATGCGCTGGTCACAATATTTCATTCCAACACTTCGCGAAGACCCGGCCGACGCCGAGGTCGTTTCACACAAACTCTTGCTGCGCGCGGGCGTCATTCGTCAACTGTCCGCCGGAATCTATTCGTTTCTACCGCTGGGCCAACGCATCGCTTTGAAAGTGATGCAGATCCTCCGTGAAGAAATGAATCGCATCGGCGGCCAGGAGTTTTATTTGCCCGCGTTGCATCCGGCAGAGGTTTGGCAGGAATCAGGCCGTTGGAGCGCGATTGGCGATGACATGTTTCGGCTGAAAGACCGCAAAGGCGCGGACATGTGCTTGGGCATGACGCACGAAGAAATTGTCACCACGATCGCGCGCAACGAAATTCGATCTTACAAGCAACTGCCGCAGGTTTGGTATCAAATTCAAATGAAGTTTCGCGACGAACCTCGGCCAAGGTCGGGCCTGATGCGTCTGCGCACTTTCATCATGAAGGATGCGTACACGTTCGACGTCGATTGGGAAGGACTCGATCGATCGTTCATCGATCAACGCGAAGCCTATAAGCGAATTTTCACGCGTTGCGGGATTCGGTTTTCAATCGTCGAAGCTTCATCCGGATCGATGGGCGGATCTGAATCGAATGAGTTCGTCGCCAGGACTGATGCCGGGGAAGATTTGATCGCGAGCTGTCCGAATTGCGGATACGCGGCGAATCTGGAGAAGGCAACTTCGCGACTGCCGAAGATTGAGGATGACGCAGGGCCGGATGGGCCGGATGGGTCGGATGGGCCGGAAGAATTTCCCACGCCCGGAGTGAAGACTATCGAGGATCTCGCACGCACTCCGTATCTGGTCGCCGCCAACAGGCAGATCAAGTCACTTGTTTATTTCGCCACGATCGACGGGGAACCGCGTCCGGTGTTGGCGTTGCTTCGCGGTGATCATCAACTACACGAGGTGAAATTTGGCGATGCCTTAGGCTCAACCGCAGCGCGGCCGGCGCATGCCGAGGAGATTCGCGAATTGCTGGGGGCCAGCGCTGGAAGTTTGGGCGGCGTGGGGGCAAAAGCAAATGCTCGCAAATCGAATCATAATCTGCTCATCGTCGCGGACCTTGGATTGAAAGACCGGCGCAAGATGGCGACCGGCGCGAACAAAGACGACCATCACATTCGTGGCGTCGAGATCGAACGCGACATCGAAGTCGATAAGTGGGCCGACCTGCGGACTGTAGAATCCGGCGAAGCTTGTCCGCGCTGCGATACGGGCGTGCTCGAAGTTTTCAAGGGCATGGAGATCGGTCACATCTTCAAACTCGGCACGAAGTATTCCGAGTCGATGGGCGCAAACGTCTTAACGGCTGACGGTAAGCAGGTGCCAATCATCATGGGCAGTTACGGGATTGGGGTTGAGCGCATTATCACGGCGGCGATCGAACAGAGCCACGATGCCGATGGGATTATCTGGCCGAAGTCGATCACGCCGTTCGATGTCATTGTGACGATCACGAATATCAAAGACGAGAAGCTTCGCGAAGCGGGCGAACAGCTTTACAAAGATTTGCAGCACGCGGGCTTGGACGTTCTGCTGGACGATCGCGATGAACGCGCCGGTGTGAAATTCAAAGATGCCGATCTAATTGGGATTCCGTATCGCGTCACGGTTGGTAAGAAGATAGCTGATAGCAACGTCGAGCTCTTCGATCGACAGGCGAAGCAAAGCGAAAATGTGGCTATCAACGAGATTGTTGAGCGCGTCCAAAAGCTCGCGTTATCCGCTTAAGCCTGGACTTGATGGTGGGTCGGCGTTTCGAAGGCTCCGTAGGAGCGAAATATTTATAGAAACGACCGAGCCCATGACATAACCGAGACGCGAAGCGACGCATCGCTTCGCGTCTCGGCGTTTAGGTAGGACGCATCAGAGCTATAAATATTGCGTCCCTACGGGACGCGGGGGCCTGCAACGCAAAAGCTCCGGACGCGAGTTATAATAACCAACAATGAAACTAGAGATCCTCACACGCATCACACGGCTAGTTCTCAACGCCGGTTTGTGCGCGGGCCTCGTTGTAATTGCCTCGCCAAAGACATTCTCTCAGGACGATCTTCCCAACCTCGTTCGCCGTATCAAGCCGTCGGCAGTCGCAATCGAAACCTTCGATGTACGTGGCGAGAAGCTTTCGCGCGGCAGCGGTTTCTTCATCGACAAAGACCGCGTCGTCACCAACCGCCACGTGATCGATGGCGCCTATCGCGCCGAGGTTCATCTTAATTCGGGCAACAACTTTCCGGTAAAGAACGTGCTCGCCGTTGATGCCGAGGGCGATGTGGCGCTTTTAAGAGTCGACGCTCCGCCGAATCTCGTTCGTCCACTTTCGCTCGATCGCACATCGCCCCAGGAAGGCGAGAGCATCGTCGTCATCGGCAATCCGTTTGGATTAGAAGGCAGCGTGACGAACGGAATCGTCTCAGCGGTGCGCGACATTCCCGGATTCGGCCGCATCATTCAAATCACCGCACCGATTTCGCCTGGCTCAAGCGGCAGCCCAGTCGTCAACATGCAGGGCCAGGTGATCGGCGTTGCGACTTTGCAAATCACCGGCGGCCAAAGCGTCAACTTTGCAATTCCCTCAGAGCGCATTGCCCAACTTGATCGCAACGCTCAGTCAGATAATTCGCAGCAGATTTCGCTGGGAGAACTCGTAGCCACCACCAGCCGCAACAAACGCGCAAGAGCTGTCGAATATTTTCGCGACGGCCTCAGCTTTCTTTCCAAAGATGATTGCCAAAGCGCGCTGCCCTACTTTCAAAAGGCGACGGATTCTGACAACGCGTATGGTGAAGCATGGGCGCAGGCCGGCTTCTGCAACGAAAAACTCGGTCGTCATGCCGAAGCGGTCGAAGCTTCAAAGAAGGCGGTGGCGATCCGGCCGTCCGCTGAATCTTATTTCAACATCGGATTAGCAAATTACTATTTGAAGAATTATCGCGAATCAGAAAACGCTTATCGGCAAGCAATCAAAGTCGATCCTTACAACGCCGCCGATGCGTACTATGCGCTCGGTCTGACTTATCGCGATTCGAATCAGTCCGATGAAGAGATTCAGGCGTACAAGCATGCGTTGCGAATCAAACCTGATTACGCGGCGGCGTACGATCGTTTAGGTCAGCGCTATTTGCAGTTGAAGAAGTTTACGGAAGCGATCGAGGCCTTCAAACAGCTCGCGGCGCTGCGCCCTGCCGACGCCAACGCACAGAACAGTCTGGGCGAAGCGTACGAAGCGATGAACAAGCACGAAGATTCGGTTGAAGCTTTTCGCCAGGCGATCCGTTTGAAACCTGATTTCGGTAAGGCTTATTTCAATTTGGGAAAGACTCTCCTGGCGCAGGGCAATCGAGATGCGGCGATCGAGCAATATGTCATCTTGCAGAATCTGGATCAGGATTGGGCTGAGAAACTGTACGGCTTGATCTATCCTTAGTGTCAGAAGCCCGACCGTAAGGGAGGGCTATCTTAACTAAGGTGCCCTCCCTTACGGTCGGGCTTCCGAAACTAACATCCGCCAAATAGAGATCGAGGCCGGATCGCGCTCTCCCCTTCACAACCCGGCCCCTACTCACGGTCGTCTCGCGACAACCGAACTCAAAATCGCTTTTTCAATCTCGACGACGAGTGACTCGTCTCTAATTCCGCGGCAGGAAATGGCAATGACCGTGCCACTCCTCGATCGCCGCTCGCTAATCCCGCGGTTCATTCAGTTTTTCGAACAGAGTTCGCGACCCCGTGTCGGGAAAATCCTGGCGATGCAGGCGAGAATTGCTTTCCGTTGTACGATATCGTCGTCAGAAAGCCGGAAATGGAGTGAATGGTGTTTGCCAGGAACCGATCGATGAAAATTTCAACAACCCTGATAATGCCGTTTTTGTTCGCGTGCTGCCTCTGCGGCGCAGCGCAGACCCCTAAAGCCCCAGTCGAAGTTCCTTTTGAGTTCCTGCACAACCAAATCATCGTTCAGGTCAAAGTCAACGGCAAAGGACCATTGAATATGCTGATCGATACCGACACAGATCCGTCGGCAATTGATTCGGCAACGGCGAAAGAACTTGGACTGCAAGTCGGCACGAGCGGCGCGTCGGCAAGCGGCGGCGGCACCGGAACAAGCGTGGTCTATCCAACGAGATTGGCGAGCATCGAGCTTGGCGGAGTCTCTGCAAAGGATGTCGTTGCGGCTACGATCGACTTGACGAAGATCGGCGAACGCATCGGCAAACCCGTTCAAGGCGTGCTCGGCTTTAGTTTTCTGAAAGATCGAATCGTCCAAATCGATTACGAACATTCAAAGTTGCGGTTCTTTGCCGTCTCACCCTATCCGCGAATCGATATGACGCCGAATACCGTGAATACGATCGCGCTCTCGTTTCGGCGCGAAGACGGCGATGTGATCGTCGATTCGGTTTTCATCAACAATGAAAAAATGCGCGCGACTCTGGACACCGGATCGAGCGGCACGTTCACGCTGACGCCGGAGGCCATCGCAATTCTGAATCTCGACGATCAAGCGCAGGACGGAAAAGGCGGACAATCCATCGGTTACAACGGCACTTACGAAAACAAGAGCGGCGTCCTGAAATCAGTTCGTCTCGGCCGGTATTCCGCTGAGTCGGTACCCGCGGACTTTTGGTTGCCGAACACCGGTCACGACAAGAAAAAGTACCAGGTCAACATCGGCAACGGCTTCTTTCAGGACTTTATGATGACGTTTGATTTCAAGAACAAGATCGTCGTGTTTGAGAAGATGGATTAACGTTTATGCGGAAATCATCGTTCCCGTTCCCTGGTCGGTGAATACTTCAGCAAGCAAACTGTTTCGCGAATTGCCGTTGATGATATGCGCGCTCTTCACGCCGCGCCGCAGCGGTTCGATGATACTTTGCAGTTTGGGAATCATGCCGCCCGTAGCGCTGCCGCTTTTGATCAACTCTTCTGCTTCGGCTGCCGCCAATCGCGATAACTTCGTGTCGGGCTCGCCCGCGCGCAGATAGATTCCGTCGATATCTGAAAGCAGCACCAACTTTTCCGCTTGGAGTTGAACCGCGATCTCAGCGGCCACCGTGTCAGCATTTATATTGAAGACGCGCCCTTCCGCGTCCGCGCCCAACGACGAAACGACCGGCAAGTAGCCGTGATCCAGCAACACCGTCAGCAGACTTGAATCAATCTCGATAATGTCGCCGACGTGGCCAAAATCAACCTGCGCGCTTTCGCCCGTCATCCGATCGACGACTTCCTTCGGCGGCCTGCGTTCAGCGTGAACAATGTTTCCATCGATGCCGGACAAGCCGACTGCGTGAACTCCGCGATGACGAAGCGCTGCCAGGATGTCCGTGTTAATTTTTCCGGCGAAGATCATCTTGGCCATTTCCAACGTGTCGTCGTCAGTGACGCGACGGCCTTCGATGATTGTCTGCTCGATGCCGAGTTTTTTCGCCAGTTCGCTCAGTTGTTTCCCGCCGCCATGAACGACGCAGACTCTAATGCCGACTTGTTGAAGCAAAGCCAGTTCTTCGCACAAAGAGATCAATCGATCGCGATCTTCCGTGACTTTGCCCGAGAATTTCACGACGAACGTTTTCCCTTTGAAGCGCTTAATATAAGGCAGCGCTTCACGCAAGAGGTCGAGACGTAATTGGCTTCCAACTTCGCTGGTGTCGGTCATTGGTTTATTGGGTCATTGACTCATTGATTCATTTCGTCGTGCGGCCAATGATTCAATGATTCATTGAATCAATGAATTAATGCTTGAAGGATCGCTTTCTGCACGTGCAACCGATTCTCAGCTTCATCGATGACGACTGAATTACGTGAATCAATCACTCCATCCGTCACAATCACATTCCGGCGCACGGGCAAACAATGCATGAAAATCCCTGAATTAGTACGCGCCATTTTCACCTCATCAACGATCCACTTGTCTCGATACTGCGCGCGTTCGGCGATGTCCTTCTCCGGCTCACCGTAGAAATTCTTGCTGCCCCAACTTTTCGCGTAGACAACCTCAACGCTGTCGAATGCTACATCGACATCGTTTGAAAAAGTGATACTGCCTCCTGCTTCCGCCGATTTCTCTTTGATCGATTGCATCAGCTCGTCGTCGAGTTCATAGCCGGCAGGTTGTGCAATGACGAGTTCGTGTCCCATTTGCGCCGCCGCCAACGCAAAACTATTCGGCACGGCCATGGGCAGAGGCTTCGGATGCCAGGCCCAGGTCAGCAAAACTTTCTTTCGCCCTGCGCCCAGTTTTTCCCGAATGGTCATCATGTCGGCCATTGCCTGACACGGATGATGCATCGCCGATTCGAGATTGATTATTGGCACAACAGAATATTTCGCGAACGCACTCAAGATTGGATCGGTCCGCTCTTCTTCCCAATTCTTCAAGGCCGCAAAGGTTCGCACACCAATCGCCACGCAATATCGACCGAGCACGCGAACAAATTCCGCGAGGTGTTCCGTCTTATCTGAATCCATCACTGCGCCTTCGCGATGTTCGAGCGTCCAGCTTGTGCCGCCGGGTTCCAGCACCACAGCATTTCCGCCGAGTTCATAGATCCCAACCTGCATCGACGCGCGCGTACGCAAACTCGGATTGAAAAAGACCAACGCCACGGATTTAGCGGCGAGGGGATTTGATTGGTCAGCGCCGCTTTTGAATCGCAGCGCCGCCTGAATCGCGCTCTCGAGTTCGCCGCTTCGCAAGTCGGCTGTAGTTAGAAAGTCTCTGCGCACTCTGCGGATTCCTCCATGCCCTCTGTGGTTCAAACCGCCTTCTGCAGGGCCTCGACGAGCAAATCGACTTCATCCTTCTGCAGACACAGCGGCGGGAGCAGTCGCAGCACCTTCGGATCGCTCGATGTTCCGGTAATAATTTTGCGCTCAAGCAAACTTTCGTGAACCGGCTTAGCTTTGTCGGCGAATTCAAGGCCGAGAAGGAAACCGCGGCCATGCACGTTGACCACTTGCTCAACTTCCTGCAGCCGCTCACGCAGATAGCCTTCTACTTCACGAACGTTCTGCAACATTCGATCGCCTTCAATCGCTTCAAGTGTTGCCACGACTGCGGCCATCGCGATCATTCCTCCACCAAAAGTCGTTCCGAGATCGTTTTCCTTGATGTGTGAAGCGATCCGCTCCGTGACCAGACAAGCACCAACCGGAATTCCGCTGCCCAGAGACTTCGCCAAACTAATGATATCCGGCACGACGCCGTCGCTCGCATCGCTGCCGGAGAAGAACCATTCGCCGGTGCGACCAACACCGGTTTGCACCTCGTCGTAAATCAAGACGATGCCGCGTATATCGCAAAGCTCCCTGAGCGCGCGATAAAAAGACGGCCCAGCCATCTTCACGCCAGCCATCGATTGAATCGGCTCGATCATGACCGCTGCCACCGAGTCATCTGCGATCGCTTGCACTGAATCAATGTCGCCGAATTCTGCTTTCAGATGGCCCGGAACGTTCGGCTTTCCAATCTCGCGATACTTTCCGAGAAACGTTGCGCTGATCGCGTCAGCCGTGCGGCCATGAAACCCGCCGCTAAACGTGACGATGTTTTCGCGGCCCGTAGTCATGCGCGCCATACGCATCGCGTTCTCGTTTGCTTCCGTGCCGGAGTTACAGAAGAACGCCTTCGTCACCGATTCGGGGGCGATCGAAACTAATTTCTCTGCGGCGCGGGCACGCGTCTCGGAATAGACGAGGTTTGAATAGAAGAGGAGCTTCTCCATTTGATCTTTGATGGCTTTGACGACGCGCGGATGGCAGTGCCCTGTTCCCGCCACTGCATGCCCGCCATAAAGATCGAGATAACGCTCGCCATCGCTCGTATAAATCCAGACGCCTTCGCCCCGTTCAGCAACGACCGGCATCTTCTTGTAAGTCGCGAGCTGATATTGCTCTTCGAGCGAAATGATGTCTGCTAATTTTCTGGTTGCCGCCACTGGTTTCACCCTAGTCTGCTCCCATTCGGAACCGTCCGTTCCGGAATTGCTAAAGCGGGCACGATACCGTCGGCGTAGCCAATGTCGAAAAGCATTCCCTCCGACAGTTGGCCCAACATCTTCTTTGGTTCGAGATTCACAACGAATAAAGCTTGCCTTCCTTCTATCTCGCGCGGGTCCTCCCGTTCCTGTTTCATCCCGGCGAGAATGCTACGTCGATGATCGCCAAAATCAACTGTAAGCTTCAGAAGTCTTTCCGAGCCGGCCACATCTTCGACCGATAAGATCGTCCCCACGCGAACATCGATTCGATCCAGATCAGCGAAGGATATCGCGGGCTTGATTGGCGCCAACATGAATTTTTCACTCATGGATTTGTTCCGATCAGCGTCAGCCCCGTCTTCTCATCCAAACCAAACATGAGATTCATGTTCTGTATTGCTTGCCCCGCTGCACCTTTTACCAGATTGTCGATTGCTGTGAAGATCACAAGCTGCCGGCCGCGCGCTGCAAATCCGATATCGCAAAAGTTCGTCGTCTTCACCCAATTGATGTCCGGCGAACCTTTAACCAATCGCACGAAAAATGAATCGCTATAGAAATCGGCAAACATCGCACGCGCGTCAGCTGCGCCGATTTCCCTTTTTGTCTCGCAATAGATCGAAGCAAAGATTCCGCGCGCGACCGGCAGCGAATGCGTCATGAAGATAAGCTCGTTATTCCAATCGCCGGCGTGCTTCAATTCCTGTTCGATCTCCGGCAGATGCTGATGCGTGAACGGCTTGTAGGCATAGAAGGAATTGCTGCGCTGCGGGTGATGGGTGTTTGCGGCAGCCTTGGCGCCTGATCCGGACGAGCCTGTCTTGGCATCGACAATCACGCGACAGCTCAAGAGACTATTCGCGACCAAAGGAGCGAGTCCGAGCAACGTCGCGGTCGCAAAGCATCCGGGATTCGCGATGCGAGTCGCCGATTTGATCGCTTCACGATTTGTTTCAGTGAGGCCGTAAACGAATTGCGCTTGCGCATCCATCGCCGTGTGCTCGCGTCCGTAATGCTTCGCGAAAATATCCGAGTCGCCCAGCCGAAAGTCGCCCGAGAGATCGATGACCTTCACCTTTGCGGGCAGCTTCGGCGCCATTTCCATCGCTTGACCGTGCGGCAGAGCGAAAAAAGCGCAGTCGATATCGCTCAGACCTTCAACGTCTTCGGGTGCTTTGATAAAGTTCAGATCAATTAGCCCCAGCAGGTTCTTATGAACATCGCTGACCGCCTTGCCGGCCTGTTCATTCGCCGTGACGAACTGAATCTCAACGTTCGGATGTTGCAGCAGAATGCGCAGCAACTCCGATCCGCCGTAACCTGAGCCACCGAAGATCGCCACGCGCAGTTTTGAGTTTTGAATTTTGAGTTTTGAGTTCAAACGGTCTTGCCCCTTGTCGGATCACCGATCGCAAACTCATTTGAGTACGGCTTGATTTGCGAACTCGAAACTTGAAACTTGAAACCTGAAACTTTTGCCTTAACTATCTCGAACAACTTCGCTCCATTGCGCCGTGCATTCGCCGCGGGCACCCCGAATTCATTCTGAATGTAGTCTTCGCCCATCCGCGAATCCGTCACCGAACCAGCAACCAGATCGATAGTTATCCCACGCCGCCGGAACAATTCGATGCCACCCCAGGCGGCAACGTAATCGGAAGCGCAAAATACCAACGCCGTCATCGCTTCGCGCAGCTCCTCATCTTCGAACACCGATTCGACGGAATAGCCGCCCAGGATTCCATCGCCAAGCTCGATCACGATCAGATCCGGAGCGCTCTCGTTCAATCGCGCGACGATAGCTTTAGCGACTTGCGCCAAATTCTCTGCGCCAACCGTCGATGGCAATCCGCAATCGAGGAAGCTTGCCGTCGCAATCGCCCCGTGGTCTTGCATGTTCAGCGTATCTCGCAAGCAAGCAATGCCGGACAACTTCGCTGCCGCGACGCGCAATCCAGCGCGCGTGGCTTGCTGAATGATTTCCGTCGCAGCGTAGGTTTTTCCGCTGTTCATACAAGCTCCGGCAATCACCACGAGAGGCGCGCTCGCGCCGAGCGTTTCGCGCCAAGGCAACGCTACGTCGGCGATGTTTTTGATTGCACCTCCCTCATTCGCCGCCAGGCCGAGCACTTCAACCTTGATCGCGTCGTTCAGACTCGAGTGATGCCCGCTGCAACTTCCAATCACGCCACCTAAGTTCAGAAGATGAAGCTCATCGCCAGTCTGCACCGTCACTGGAACATCGCCGACGAATCCTTTGAGCGCGCGGCGCCGGCCCAACACCCCGGCGAGGACATCGCCCGGATTCACTTTCGCCAATCGGCCCGTCGGTAGTTCGAGCATGTTGTACGTCGCGTTGTCAGTTAGCACCCGCACCACCACAACGTCGCCTGCGCGCGCGATTCCATTTCCGGCCACAATAGACAAGGTGCGCGAAAGGCGAAGCGGCGAGGTTGCCGATCCAATTTTGTCGACCTCGATTTGCGTCATTTCATCTTCTCTCTGTGTCTCTGTGGTGAAGAAACCTTAGATCACCAGGGAGACACAGAGATCCACAGAGCTTCACTGAGAATTACTTCTCAATCTCAACCTCAAAGCATTCAGTTTGATGAAGCCTTCCGCGTCACGCTGGTTGTAAACGGTGTCGGCCTCGAAAGTCGCGATGCGCTCGTCGTAAAGCGAATTTGGCGAACGACGGCCAACTACGATCACATTGCCACGATAAAGCTTCAGCCTGACATCGCCCGTCACTGTCTGCTGCGTCTCATCAATCATCTTGCGCATCAATTCAAACTCAGGCGCAAACCAGAACCCGTAGTAGACGTTCTCGGCGAACTTCACGCCCAGCGAATCGCGCAGATGCATCACTTCCCGATCCATCGTGATCGATTCCAGCGCGCGATGCGCGGAATGCAGAATGGTTACGCCAGGCGTTTCGTAAACTCCGCGCGACTTCATGCCAACGAAACGATTCTCAACGAGATCGACACGGCCGATTCCGTGTTGGCCGCCGATGTCATTAAGTTTCGTGAGCAGCGTTACCGGATCGAGACGCTCACCCTCGACCGAAACGGGCTCGCCTTTCTCAAAACCAATTTCAACATACTCAGCTTCGTCTTTCGCGCGTTCCGGCGAGACAGTCATCTGAAAAATATTTTCCGGCGGCTCAGCCCAGGGATCTTCAAGAATTCCGCCCTCATAAGAAACGTGCATCAAGTTGCGATCTGTCGAGTACGGCTTATCAACAGTCGCCGTCACCGGAATTCCGTGAACCTCTGCGTACGCAATCAAATCGGTTCGTCCGCCGAATTCCCACTCGCGCCAGGGCGCGATCACTTTGATGTCCGGCTGCAGCGCGTAGTAAGTCAGCTCGAATCGCACCTGATCGTTTCCCTTACCCGTAGCTCCATGGGCCACCGCGTCGGCATTTTCCTTTCGCGCGATCTCGATCTGTCTTTTTGCAATCACGGGACGCGCCAAAGACGTTCCCATCAGGTACACGCCTTCGTACACGGCGTTCGCTTTGACTGACGTCCAGACGTAATCGCGGACAAACTCTTCGCGCAGGTCCTCGATGTAAAGCTTCGATGCGCCCGTCGCTTTTGCTTTCTCTTCGAGCCCGTCCATCTCTGCGCCCTGGCCCACGTCGGCGCAATAGCAGACGATTTCGCAGTCATACTTTTCCTTCAGCCAGCGCAACATCACCGACGTGTCCAGTCCGCCGGAATATGCAAGAACTATCTTGTTGATTTTGTCAGTCATCCTATTAATTGATTCATTTGATCATTGATCCATTGAATCAATGAACAAATGAGCCAATCTTGCTCATCCAAACATCTCCCAAATCTTTTTCATTGCAGCCCGCTGCGATTTCTGATCGCGCGCGGCGATGAAGATCGTGTCTTCGCCGGCCAGGGTGCCGACGATTTCCGGAATCGCGGCGTCGTCTATTTCTACTGCAACCGCCGAAGCCCTTCCTGGCAGACACTTCGCAATCACCAGAACATCGCCGGCGACGTCCAGACTCAACAAGCCTCGAGTCGAATCCCCGTTCGCGTGCGGCAGCGCGTACCGGCCGTGATGCTTCACAATGCCCAACTCTTCGAGGTCCCGCGACACGCTGGACTGCGTGGCCGGAACGCCGGTTCGTTCGAGATGTGCCCGCAAATCCTCCTGCGTGCCGATCGGCTTCGCCCGTATCAGATTCAGAATTCTCTTTTGGCGCGCTTGTTTTAGCATGTCTAGTTCAGACGTAGCTTCATGCAAATCAGTTGCATTATTTCTGCATACCTGCATAAAATAGCGAGTCTTATGCAGTTTAGTCAAGCATCGAAGGGTGACGCTAAAAAGAAATAAGATGAGTGACAAAACAAGCAAGAACCTCTGGGGCGGCCGGTTTGCCGGGCGGGCGGATCCCAAATTCACGGATTTTAATCGCTCGTTTGGTTTCGACCGCAGGCTCTTTGAAGTCGATGTTCGCGGCAGCATTGCTCACTGCAACGGTTTGGTGCGTGCTGATGTTTTGACTTCAGATGAAGGGGAGCAGATCGAATCGGCACTGAACGAACTTCTTGAAAACGCCGGGAGCCGGTCCCGGTTTCTGGAAGATGCAGTGGCAGAGGATGTGCATTCGTTTGTCGAAGCCCGCATGGTTGAAATGGTTGGAGACCTCGGCCGCAAACTTCACACGGGCCGCAGCCGCAACGATCAAGTGGCGACGGATCTGCGGCTCTGGTTGCGCGATGAAATCGATCGTCTCGTCGCCTTGCTTTTTGACTCACAGACAACTCTCCTGGATTTGGCCGAAGCAAATCGCGATGTGGTGATTCCGGGCTACACGCATCTGCAGCGAGCCCAACCAGTGCTTTTTGCTCACTGGTGTTTGGCATACCTCGAAATGCTGGCACGAGATCGCGAGCGACTCGCAGACGTTCGCAAACGACTAAACGTCTTGCCTTTGGGCTCGGCGGCCCTGGCTGGAACTTCTTATTCAATCGACCGCGAAAGCGTTGCGCGCGAGCTTGGCTTCGATTCAGTTTCGCGAAACAGTCTCGATGCCGTAAGTGACCGAGACTTCTGCATTGAGTTCGCAAGCGCGGCTTCGATGATCATGATGCACCTCTCACGGCTCGCCGAAGACATTATTCTTTATTCAACGACAGAGTTTGGATTCTTTGAGTTGAGTGACGCGGTGGCAACGGGTTCGAGCCTGATGCCCCAAAAGAAGAACCCCGACGCGATGGAGTTGGTCCGCGGAAAAGCGGGTCGCGTCTTTGGGCATTTACAGTCTTTGCTGACGACGATGAAGGGTTTGCCACTCGCCTACAACAAAGACATGCAGGAAGACAAAGAAGCTCTCTTCGATACGGTCGACACCGTCAAAGCATCTCTTTCGGTCGCGACGATCGTGCTCCGCAATATCAGGCTCAACGGATCGCGGACGCGCGAAGCTGCCACACGCGGCTATCTGAATGCAACTGAATTAGCTGATTACCTGGTACGAAAAGCAGTGCCGTTTCGTGAAGCTCATGAAACCGTTGGTCGCATGGTGATGCATGCGATCCAGCGCCGATGTGAGCTGAACGATCTGTCTCTCGATGAATTCAAATCGTTTTCGCCGCTGATCGATGATGACGTACTAGACAGTCTCTCTCTCGAAGCTACGTTAGCCACAAAATCTCAGATTGGCGGGACTGCGCCAAGCAGAGTTGCGGAAGCTCTGGCCTCTGCTAGAAAAAGTCTAGCCGCAGATTAACGCGGATTGCGCAGATATGACTTTGGATCAGATCTTCGAATCCGCGTTCATCCGCGGCCACACTTTTTCGCGCTGCGCGCTCGTGCGGGCAGGATGCCCGCGCTCCATCACAACTTCGGCGTAACGCCTAGGTTGTAGAAGAAGAACGAATAAATATCGGCAGTCTGTTCCAGTTGTTTGGTCGTGCTGCTGGCGCCGTGACCTGATTTCGTGTCGATGCGAATGATCACGGGATTGTCGCCGGCTTGCACGGCCTGCAGTGCGGCTGCGTACTTGAACGAGTGCGCAGGCACGACTCGATCGTCGTGATCGGCAGTCGTCACGAGTATCGCCGGGTATTTCGTTCCGGGCTTCACGTTATGAATCGGCGAATACGCGTATAACGCCTTGAACTGCGCTTCATTTTGCTCGCTGGAACCGTAGTCGGAAATCCAGGCGGCGCCGATCGTGAACTTATGAAAGCGCAGCATGTCCATCACGCCGGCGTGCTGGTGGACCGCGCGGAATAAATCCGGCCGTTGGTTGGTCACTGCTCCGACCAACAATCCACCGTTTGAAGCTCCTTCGATTCCAAGCTTCGCCGGCGACGTGTATTTCTCTCTGATCAAGTACTCCGCCGCCGCGATGAAATCATCGAAGACGTTTTGCTTTTGCAGCTTGGTTCCCGCTTCGTGCCACTTCTCGCCGTACTCGCCGCCGCCGCGCATATTCGCGGAAGCGTAAACGACACCTTGTTCGAGCAAAGCTACGCGCAACGCGCTGAATCCGGGCGAAGTTGTGATGTTGAATCCACCGTAGCCGTACAGCAACGTCGGATTATTGCCGTCGAGCTCGAGGCCTTTCTTGTACGTGATAAACATCGGCACGCGCGTGCCGTCTTTGCTGTTGTAGAAAACTTCCTTTGTTTCGTAATTCGCGGGATTGAAACCTGGAATATCGACGGCGCGATAGACGGATGATTTTTTCGTCGCGATGTCATACTTGTAAATCGTCGGCGGATAATTGAAAGAGGTGAAGGTGTAAAACGTGAATTTGTCGTCGGCTCTACCTTGCAGTTGCGGATTTCCGGAAGTGCTGGCAAAGGAACCCGGCCCCGGCATCGGGATTTCATTTTCGAGTTTGCCGTCAGGACTGTAAACGTACGCGCGCGTAGTTACATCTTTCAGGTAAGTGACGAACAGTTTCCCGCCGACCGTGTTGGTTATTTCCAACGGTTCCGGTTTCTCGGGAATGATGTCTTTCCAGGCTGCGGTTTTTGGATCGTAAAGAACGACTTTGCCATTCGGCGCGCCGTGATTCGTCTCGACCAGAAACTTGTCGCCGAGGTTATCGATCACGCCGTAATCATCGTCGCCGATTTCCGCGACGATCGGCTTCCAGTCTTTTTCGTTCTTCGAGACATCGCGGAAGAAAAGCGAGTTCCCTTTCTTGCCAACCGTCGAATCCGAATGCGTCATCAACTCGAAACGGAGATCGTCGGTGACTGCCACGCCATTGAACTGGCCGGGATGATTGTTGTCTTCGTAAACCAGAACATCTCCCGATTGAGCTGTGCCAATTTTGTGATAGTAAACCTTCTGATACTCATTCTTTGCCGCCATCTTTTGGCCTTCGGCAGGCGTCGGATACCGGTCGTAATAGAAGCCTTCGTCGCCGCGCCATGATGCGCTCGAGAATTTTACCCACTCCAACTTGTCGGCGAGCGGCTGTTTTGTCGCCACATCAAGAACATGAATCTCGTTCCAGTCGGATCCGCCTTCAGAGATTCCGTAGCCAAGGTATTTCCCGGTGTGCGAGATCGTCAGCGAACCAAGACGCGAAGTTCCATCCGCCGAGAACTTGTTTGGATCGAGCAGAACCTCGGGCACCCCATCCAAACCTTTTTGGAGATACCAAACGCTCTGGTTCTGAAGGCCGTCATTCTTTGTCGAGAAGAACCATTCGCCACGACGCGCCGGCGCGCCGTACTTTGGATAGTTGTAGAGCTTCATCAATCGATCCTTGATCGCGGCGCGATACGGAATCTGATCGAGATAGGCATAGGTCACCTTGTTTTCGGCTTCGACCCACGCGGCAACTTCGGGAGAACGATCGTTTTCCAGCCAACGATATGGATCCGGGACTTTCGTGCCAAAGTAATCGTCAACCACTTCAACTTTTTTCGTCTCTGGATACTTGATCGGCGCCGGACTGCTACCGCCGCCATCACCGTTTTTCTGCGCCTGCGCAAAACGCAAAGGGGCCGAAAGCGAAAGCGACAGAATGGCCGCAGAGGCGAGCGCGAAAAGGAAGATCCTAAATTTGTGCATTGGGTTTACCTCCGGAAAAAACTAGAAACTAAGGGCTTGTCGGCGGACATACTTTAGTCGAGCGAGGAAGAAACGCCAAGCCGTGACGAGTCGATTCACCCCACGATCAAATCACGTAAGAGTCGATTGCTTCCAACAATCGGTAAGCGAATCTATTTCGTTGGTTTTGCGCGGGCCGGCGCGGCGGCTTGATCGGACTCAGCCGACGACAAATCACTGCGACCGAGGTCGGCTCCGGCGACAATTACGAGCAGGACAGTGACGCCGAGAGTTGAGAAGATGTAGAGCAACGCCGTCTGCTCAAAGTAGATTAAGAGAAAGACAAGCAGGGCCATTCCAACAATCCACAGATAAGTTACGGTGCGTCGCTTCTTAACTTTTGTTCGTATTCGTTGACTCATCGAGGTAATTCAAAATCCCACATCCACAGTGGAAGAGGCTGGCTTTTAGGCCAGCCTCTAGAGAAAATTGGCCGGGCTCGGATCAATACAAAATGCGGTAAGGGAGACTGGTGCCTGCGCCACCCAAGCCGCCTTTTGCCATGCCCAGGAACATTTGTCTGAGATTTTCCGGACTAAAGGAACTTTGCGGGCGCACATCTATAATGTCGTAGGCCTGCAACAAGACATCCGTTTGCTTGCCGTTTTTGATCGCATCATAGTCGAACTTCATTTTTTCCGGGCCGATCTTTCCTTTGACCTGGCGATATATATAAACTTCGTGTGACTTCGCGGTTTTTTGAATGCCACCAGCCATGGCTATCGCGCGCACGAGCGTCATGTTGTCTTTCATGACGATCTCACGGGGCGCATTCACATAGCCATTAATATAAATCGGCTCGCCCTCGCTTACGATGACGATATCGCCCGGACGAATGTAGGGATCGTCTTTGCCGAGACCGAAGCGAACTTCACCAACCTCGTAAGTTTCGATCTTGCCGATGTCCGAAGCCATTTGGTCCTTAGCTGCATCAGACGACGCCCCGTTCGTCTTCGGTGCTTCCTTTGAAGCCCCGGAAACATTCCCGCCGGAAGGTGCAAAGGAGGACACCTTCGCAGAATCGGAAACTGGAGTAACCGCGGGTTTATCGGGCGCTGACGCGGAACCGGTCTTGTCGTAGGTTGAGGTTGACAGTGGCTTGTTCATTAGAGCTTCAGCCACGTCAGGCGTCAGCATCGCATCCTGCGCACACATTTCTCGTTCGGTGTGAATAACTTGAATCTTGCCGCTGGCATTCAAGGTAACCCCACCCGCCGTTACCAAAAGCTCGTGGAGGCGAACGCGACGCATCATCTGAATCCGCGTCGGAGCGCGGACTGCGCCGAACACTACCGCGGGCGGACGGCTCTTACGTTCCGTCACACGGACACTCACGCGTGGATTCTTTATGTATCTTGAATAAGCTGTCGCGATCGCTTTCTGAATCTCTTTCTCGTTGCGACACATCGCGGGGATCGGATCTTCAAGGAATGGCAGCGATGAAATGTTTCCTTCATCGTCAATCTCGGCCAACGAGTTCAATTCCGATTGGCCAAAGACTCTCACGTCTATCACATCACCCGGTCCAACGAGATATCGTTTGCCGCCCTGACCGTCAACCGAATTCATCTCCGAGGGCATCGATGGTGATTGGCTCACTGGCGGTGCCTGGGTGGACTGTGTCGTAGTTGGCGACTGTGCTTGAGAATGGATTTCCACGATTGCGGTGACCGTGCCCACCATTAATACAAATCCGGAGACTAGAAGGAGCATTCTCTTATTCATAACAATACCTCAAAAAGTCTGTCGCAAGGTTTCTCTTCGAACTGCGCGTTTAATCAACGCGTGGTTAAGGAAGCAACTCGGCGGATCATTTCCTAGTCCGTCGGGATAACATTCCCGGAATGACAAATCCTGTAAATAGCCAGTTGCAATGATCGCACAAAAGATTATAGATGCCAAACATCCTTAAGTACCACGGTACTCGCTTATAACCCCGGCGAATTCTCTCACTCCCGCAACGTGGGCAGGTTGGTCTAAACATATTGATGCTGATCGAACATTTCGGCGTTCGCTCTCACTTCATGGACGCCGCCGCACTCGCCTGTTTGTCCCTTTTGCTGAAGTAATCGCGCCTTCCCTATCCAGCCGTGCCCGTAACATTTCGATTTCCCTCGTGATTTTTTCGGCCGCCGTTTCACCCGCCGGACCCGGCCGATCACGGCTTAGATAGAACAACGCGTCGCGGTAACAATCTATTGACCGTTGAAGATATCCCTTGAAGGCCGCGCGCTCGGCCAATTCAACCCAGTGCGCAACCCTGCTCGAGGTAATGAATTCGCGCACCGCACGAGCCGATATGTTGAGTTCTTCCTCATTGGGATAAACTTTCAGAGCTGTCTCGATGCAGTTCAACGCGCGGTTTGCTGTCTCAACTTTTTCATAAAGCCGAACTCGTTGCTGCGCCTCGTGCGTCAACGTTTGCGCGGAAACCCGCGCCCAAGTCAGCAGATGATGCTTTTGTAATTCACGAACCCGTTCCTGACCGGCGCGCAAAGCAACCCTTCCGTCCGCCTGTGTTCGTGGAGATTGCAAAGCTTTATCGGCGCCGGCGAGATACTCGACGCATAAATCATAAAGTTCGCGGTGCACTTCCCCGGAATCTCTCGCATCGGCCTCGGCAGATTGTTTCTGCAACGATCTCAGGGCGGCCGTATGAAGACTAATTGAGTGCATCGGGCTGCTCGACAGTCTGCGACTCGAGCTGCTGTAAGGTTCGCCAGAGAAACTATTATGGTCGCGCAGTCGCCCACGATCTCGACGCGCAACCATTAGGCGAGCGAGCGCGGCTACAAGCAGAACAACACTCGCGGCCAGGCCAGCGGGTATCCAGGAGTTTTCCTCTTCCTGTAGCATCCACCAAAGCAAGAAGAACAATGCCGCTGCCGCCGCCATCGCCGCGATCATGTAAACGGATGTTGAGGGCGACCGCGAAATCTGATTTCGCGCTTGGCTTTTACTATACGGGGCGCGGTGCTGACGCGGCCACGGTGAGTGTACTTCAGAACCTTGAGCTTCTACTGGCAAGTTAAGTTATTGAGTACTGTTTTTCTGTCGGAGGAAATTAGTCTGAGCCGAACCGCAGGTATGTAACGGTGCGAACTCGATTTATGAAAACGCGGAAATTATAGTCAATTTGGACGCGCATATGTCAACATGGCAGGCCGCACCGCCAGCTCGATCCGCGCGCAATGATGAGGAGAAAAGAGATGAATGACGGAAGAGTAATCATGATTACTGGAGCAACCTCGGGAATAGGTCGTGCCGCCGCCAGGCGATTTGCACAAGCATCGACGAAAATTATTTGTATCGGACGGCATAGATCAGCGCTGGCTGATGTCGAAAACGAAATCAACGCCGTCGGGGGAAATGCGGCAACACTTGAAGTCGATGTCACTGCCGACGACCAGATTACACCTGCCTTCGACGAAGCGATCGCGACCGCCGGGCGGCTTGACGTACTCGTAAACGCAGCTGGCCACATTTCAACCGGAACGGTTGAGGACACCTCGCTGGCCGCCTGGGACGCGATGATGAACGTCAACCTACGTTCGGTGTTTCGTCTGATGCAACTTGCGGCGCCACATCTGGCAATATCTCGAGGAAATATCGTTAACGTCTCAAGTGTTACAGGCTTGAGATCCTTTCCCGGAGTGTTGGCATACTGCGTTTCAAAGGCGGGATTGGATCAACTGACGCGCTGCTCAGCACTTGAGCTGGCACCAAAGGGTGTTCGTGTCAACGCTGTGAATCCTGGCGTGGTCGTGACTGAGATCCACAAACGAGGTGGCATGAGCGAAGCGGATTACGAGAAGTTTCTCGAGCGGTCCAAGACCACGCATCCGCTCGGCCGCGTGGGACAGCCGAGCGAGATTGCCGATCTAATTTTTTATCTGGCATCTGAAAGCGCGTCGTGGATCACCGGCGCTACTTATCAGATCGACGGCGGGCGAGCATTAACTTGCGCTCGGTGACGAGGCTGTCTAGTATTTGCCATTAGCCGACTGATTCGCTCGCGAGCAGATCGCCGGCGTTACTGTCACCGTTACCATTAGCATCGAGCGCGTCAGATGGTTGCGTCGTTTCCTTCTTCTTGATTCGCCGTGGCTTCGAGAAAAGATGACGCCGCCGCTTTCGAACTGCTGAACGCGTTCCGAGCAAATCTCGATGCCGGCTGTTAATCAAAGCGATTAGGCTTTGATGATGTCTAAATCCAAGCAGACGCGACGCACGGGTAACTGAGCCGCCAGCATCTCTCAACGCTCGCTCGATCAGAGCCTTTTCTATCTTCAAAACTTCCTTCTTGAACGAAAAGCCATCCCACGAAGCGGATTCAATTTCCGGTTCTGCTTCCGCAGAATGCATCAGCGTTTCAATCACCCTTAGCGCGCATCTGATCAGACGTTTCGTCGTTGCGGGATCTTCAGAATCTTTCAGAAACTCGGCGGCCGTCTCGTAATCATTCACCAGTTCAGGCGCCGAGGTTTGTGACGTAAGTTCCTCGATGATGCTCAACTTCGCACGCCCGGCACCCTCAAGATCGCCTGTAATCTCCGCAACCTGAACCGCGCGATCCAATAACTCTCTAGAGCGAGCATGTCGGCCGAGTCGCGCTAACACAACGCCGTAAGTTGTCAGCGCCTCAGCGAGTATCGCTTGTTCACCACCGCGCTCGAGCGTTCTGATAGCCTGACGAATAATACGTTCCGCATCCAGCGGACGGCCTTCAGCCAAAAGGGTTCGCGCCCGGGTGTCGTCCACTTGTGCGGCGGTTCCAACGTCTTTCAGTTGCAGGAATAGATCACGCGCGCGATCTAAGTGCGTGTGTGCGTCTCGGTAACGTTCGATCGTAAAGTAGAGGTAGCCGAGATTGTTTTCTACGCGCGCAAGATAACGCTGGTTTCCGGCTTGCTCAAAGTGGAAACTCGCAGCGGCATATTCGATCAGAGCCTTATCAAGGTAGTCTTCCCGATTTTCCGGCGTCGCCAATCTTCTGAAAACCATCCCATATTCGCCGTGAAACGTGCCCTTCAGATAGTGATCCTGGCTGCGTTCAACCAGCGGGGCAGCTTCGTTATAGAAACGCATCGCCTCGTTCAGCTTTCGCGCCCAGCCCTCAACAATTCCCGAACGAATTAAAATGATTGCTTTCAGATCGGAATCGTCGTCGCCCAAACGGCCCAAAGCATTTGCGAGGTGAATGCGAGCTTCATCGTATGACCCCTCACGCCAATAACAAAGAGCAAGATCGGCCTGCGCCTCCGCCGCTTTATGACTGTCGTCTATGCTCTCGAACAGTTGCATGCTTCGAGTGATGAAGTCCTTGGCGGTTTCCTGGCTTCCGGTTGCCTGGTCGGCGCTACCGAGCCCGCTCGATAAAGCGCCAGCGCGTAAAAATACTTCCGCCGCGGTGGCATCATCCAGACCGTCAACCTTCGGCGGCTCGTTGCGGTTCGGCCATAAGTCGAGTAACGCTTCGTAAGCTTTCTCATATTCGCCGATTTTCCCTAATTCCTTCGCCAAATCGCACGCTCGTCTGGCTCGTTCGACCGGACTGAGGTTGAGAAAATCTTCCCGAAGGGTGTTTAGCTGGGCAGTTAAATTCATCTAAGAACGACCTTTCTGAGTCAGTGATAAAAACCTTGCGTCGCAACTGACGGACTGGTATTAAAGCGCGAGTATTGCGCCATCCACAGCTTCGAGCCGACTGGTTCGTTATTCGCGCGCATAAAAAGCTTGCAAGAAATCCCGTTGAGGAGAGAAACCATGAAACAAATCAAAAAATTAGCGCTCGCCCTTGCTTTAGTATCGATGTTTGCAGTTAGCACGTTCGCCGGCGAAACCAGCACACCACCGTGTGCGCAGCCACTTCTTGGTGAAACGAGCACGCCGCCGTGTGATGGC
>Ga0066679_10000058_pt1 | contig 24910 bp, 20 predicted proteins | sample GraSoiAngelo_128_FD_62298 | JGI IMG/M metagenome (GOLD analysis project Ga0066679, IMG submission 62298) | Grasslands soil microbial communities from the Angelo Coastal Reserve, California, USA - 14_0927_12_20cm | ecosystem: Environmental > Terrestrial > Soil > Grasslands | place: USA... | reverse complement strand
TCGCGCGCAGACCCCCGGCGGCAAAGCAATCACTGAATATGCCTCTCGTAACTCGTCTCCGTGTTTGTGCGCTGCTGGCGATAATGGCTTTCGCCACGCTCAACATCTATGCCCAGCGAGCTTCCGTCGAAACAATTCAATTTCAAAGCAAATTGATCAATGCGAATTTGCCTTACAACGTAATTCTGCCGCCGGGCTATCGCGCTTCTACGACGACGCGCTATCCGGTTTTGTATCTGCTGCACGGACACGGCGGTCATTACACCGATTGGCTGACGCGCACGAATGTCGCTGATTACGCGGAGCAGTACCGCATGATCCTCGTCATGCCCGAAGGCAACAACAGTTGGTACGTGGACGGAGCGGCGGGATCAAACGACAAGTACGAGTCTTGCATTCTTCAGGAACTGATGCCCGATGTCGATAGACGCTATCGCACGATTCAATCGCGGTACGGCCGCGCGATTGCCGGTCTGTCGATGGGCGGCTACGGCGCGATCAAATACGGATTGAAGTATCCGGCGACGTTCGCGTTCGCCGCGTCGATAAGCGGCGCGTTCGGCGTCACTCGGTACACGGAAAAAGAGATGGGCGGCCCGAATTGGGAACCATTTTTGAAAACGTTCGGCTCCATCGGTAACGAGACTCGCAAAGCCAATGACATCTTCGAGATCACGAAAGCGTTGACGCCGGCTCGTGTCGCCTCGCTTCCTTACTTTTATTTTGACTGCGGAACCGAAGACGCAGCGCAGCACTTCGATCGTAATCGCGAACTGTCGGAATTATTTTTGCAGAAGAAAATCCCGCATGAGTTTCGCGAACTTCCCGGCGATCACAGTTGGCGCTATTGGGATCAGCAGGTGCAGGAAGTCTTGAAGATCGCGGCGGAGAAGCTGCATGTGCCGCGAAGAAAAATAAGCCACAGATGAACACGGATGAGCACAGATCAAAACCAAAAACGAGGCGAATGGAATTCACAGCAAAATGGCCTAAAGCCTTTATTTCTTATCTGTGCAATCTGTGTTCATCTGCGGCTGCTATTTGAACTTACCTCATAAAGAACTGGAAGTTCGGATTACGCCGACTGTTGACGCTCGCCAACGGTTGCGTGCCGAGGATGCTCTGCACGATCGAGAGTTTTGCGTTCATGCGCGGCTCGGGCAATTGAAACTTATCCGCCGTTATGCGCGCGCCTTCAAAATCGACTTTCGCGAGCGACGCTAACTCTGCGCCATAACGCGCGACCATGCCAACCAAATCGCTGTCGCTGCGCAGAGACAATTCGCCGTCTTTGAACATGTCGACTTCGAAACCATTGAGCACCGTCGCCGCGTTAAGTAGTTCGTTGATCTGCGCGATGCCCATGTCGATGATCTCAAAGGCGTGCTTGGGCTCGATTGACGCGTACGCATCGGCCACCTTGATCTGATCCTCGAAATCCTTGTAGCTCGCCGCGCGCTTCGTTACCAGGTTGCGCGCATCATCCAAAAATTTCAGCGCAAGTTTTGGGTTATCTTTTTCAGTCGCCGTCGCGAGATCGGTTAAGTACTTGACTCGATCGGAATCTGACGGCAGCGCGGCCAGCTTCTGCTTAATTTCGTTCAGCTTCTCAGGCGATGCGGTCGTTGTCAGCTTTTTGAAATCAACCGCTTGCATGATCGAGTTCCGACCCGATTCATCGAGATGATCGGTCGCGATTTGGAGAGCCTTGTCGGTGTTACCTTCATCGACTGCTTTCTGCGCGGCCTGTTGATAAAGACGCGACTGGATTTGCGGCGGCGCGGTCTTGGCTGCGGTTTCCAGGCTGTCGCTCGTCCCCTGCTCCATCGCAACGCGCATCTGATTGCCAAAATTCATCGTCGAGTTGTTGTTGATGCCAAGGTCCGTGAGCTTCTGTCGCACCGATTGCGCCCGCTCCGGCAAGTACTGATCGATCTGCGGCAGCATCGCCTGCAATGAAAAAAGGACCGTGCGCGCGTTGTTCTGTCTCGTCTGCTCGTCGCTCGGCTGGGTCTGTTGTTGTTGCTGCTGTTGCGGGCCACGAAAAACTCTCGCGCCGCCCCCGCCGCGCGGATTGTTCACCATTGGACCGGCTGAGGTGACGGAAAGCGCTGCCGTGATCGCGTTGTCCATCAGATCGTGATAGGCAGATTCGTTTAGCACCGGACTCGTCGCGCGTGCGGTCGCATTAGCGTCGGTGTTTGTTGCTACACCGGCCGTGTTCGTTGCGCGTGGACCAGCAATCAACAGATTGACGGCAACGCTTGTTGCTTCGCGGCTCGCCAACAAACTGTCGGACGCCAAACGGCCCAGAGCTTTGTCCGACAACTTCTTGAACAATTCGGCATCTTTGCTTTGCAGCTCCGTCAGGATGCGATTCAGCGCCGTCGGGAATTCGCCTTTATCCAGCGACTCGACAGCTCTTTGATAAGCGAACTTTGGATCGGTAGTAGCAATCGTCGCGAGCAGGTTCTGCTCCAGATTATTTCCCTGATCGAGATTGAAGCGGCGACCTTGTCCGGGCGCATTGTTCGCCGGAGTCTGTTGCTGCTGTGTCGATCGAAGCAGTTGATAACCGAGTTCCGCGTCATGTCTTCCGGCGGTTAGAACCAGTTCCTGACGCAACTGATTCAAGTTTTGAACGTCGCTGCGATCCGTGCGATCGACTTCCAACATCATCTGGCCCAGCAGCGCTCCCGCGTCGGTTAGCAACCCGCGCGCGCGCGACGCGCTCTTGTCCCAAAGCATGTCGCCGGCGGCGATCTGCACGCGAATCCGATTCTCGGGGAGCTTCGATGCTTGTGATTCGGTGACGACCTGTTCGAGCAACGCGATAGCTTTCTTTTCCAGCTTAGCCTTTTCTTCCTGTTGCTGTTGCGGGTCCGGCGTCGCTTGCGGAATCGCAGTCTGCGACGTCGCGTCTTGCGCCACGGCGACAGAAACCGAAGAAAGGAGAATCAAAATCGGAAGGAACTTCTTGATTAGCATGATGGTTACCTCGTGAACCCGAACGCGGGAAGATGGCCCGGCAGTTTTCTGATTGATTAGACGGTCAAGCGACCGATTTGGTTACTAAACCTCGAGTCTGGGACCGCCTGAATCATAGCACTGGCACACGCCCCCGCGGAATTCGGCCTCTTGCTTTCACGCCTATCTCGCGCATTGGTTTCAGAATTTACTTGACGCGGGCGTTGGAGTAAGGTGATTGGCCTTGTAGCGACCTTGATCGTGTCAGCAGCCCGACTATGAGGGAGTCCCGACAAGTCGGGATTGCTGACGCGCGGGCTTCTGACATTCTTATACGTGGAGACAAATCAATGGACCAACGATCCGTAACACAGTATCGCTGGAAAGATATGCCTGAGGAGCCGCTGTCTGACTTGCTTTCACGCAAGCTGATCACCGGCGATCGAATGATGCTGGCGCACGTTTATTTGAAGCAGGGTTGCATCGTGCCGCGTCACTCGCATGAGAACGAACAGATAACTTATATCCTCGAGGGAGGCTTGCGTTTCTGGATCGGCGCCGATGAATCACGGGTGATCGACGTGCTCGCGGGCGAAGTGCTACACATCCCTTCCGGTGTGCCGCATAAAGCTGAGGCTCTGGAAGACACACTGGACGTCGACATCTTCAGTCCACCGCGGCAGGATTGGTTGGATAAGACGGATGATTATCTGCGGCAGAGGTAGTAATCATTGATTCATTGAGGCATTGGTTCATTGATCCAATGAATAAATGAGCAAATGATTCAATAAATGGATCTAGATCTCAAAAACAAAGTTGCCCTCGTCGCTGCTGCCAGTCGCGGACTCGGACGCGCGGTGGCAGAAGAACTCGCGGCCGAAGGCGCGTCGCTGGTCATCTGTTCACGCCAACAGGAAACCATCGATCGAGTAGCGAACGACATCAGCGCGGCGATCGGGGCTGAGGTGTTGGGCGTTGCCGCGGATGTCTCCCAACCGGACGACGTTGTTCGTCTCGTCAATTCAGGTATCGAACGCTTTGGCCGAATCGACATTCTGGTGACGAATGCCGGTGGACCACCAGCCGGATCTTTCCAAAGTTTCACTCTTGATCAATGGGAAGCCGCGACTCGCTTGCTCCTGCACAGTGCGGTTGAGTTAGCGCGTCAGGTGCTGCCCGGAATGAAAGAGCGCCGCTGGGGACGGATTCTCAACATCACTTCCATCGCGGTGAAACAACCCGTCGATAACTTGATCCTTTCGAACAGCTTGCGCGCCGCCGTCACTGGATTCGCGCGGACACTCGCGAACGAAGTCGCGTCGTTCGGCATTACAGTGAATAACATCATGCCGGGCTACACGCGCACAGAACGTGTCGAAGAGTTGTCGCGGATGATGGCTGAGAAAGAAGGAATCACGCCGGAAGAATTCGTGGCTGGCTGGGAGAAAGAAATTCCGATGCGCAGAATCGGCGAGCCGCGCGAGTTCGCCGCGTTGGCCGCATTTTTGGTTTCGGAACGCGCGAGCTATATTACCGGAACATCGATTCCGGTCGACGGCGGGTGGATTAAGAGTTTGATCTAAGCAGCTATCCACAGATTACGCAGATTACACAGATGGAACCACCAGACTAAATGTCTTACTCTTTGCCTAATCGGTGAAATCTGCGAAATCTGTGGACAAATAATTAGAGAAACTATGAACTGCACTCATCTCGATCAAATTCGCGAAGTCACGCCGAGCGCCGACGGCTGTGAAGACTGTTTGAAAATCGGCGACACTTGGGTTCACCTGCGGCTCTGCATGACCTGCGGCCATGTCGGCTGCTGCGACTCTTCGAAAAACAAGCACGCCACGAAACACTTCCACGCGACGAAACATCCGATCATCAAATCGTTTCAGCCGGGTGAGGACTGGGGCTGGTGTTACGTCGATGAAGAGATGTTCGACGAGTTGTGAGCCTTTCGGCTTGATTCTGGCCTGCCTCTTGCTCTTCCACCTCTCAAACTATTCGAACTGAACTGTTCCGTTGCACCTTCGCTAAGAACGGTGGCACGAACCCGTACAGTCTCGCGCGCTATGCCTTTCGACAAACGGTTGAGAGAGGGCAAAGAATTTTGAATCGATGGGGTTCCGGGGTCGGCGCAGCCTGTCGAAGCATCTTGAGCGGCCGGGTGCGGAAGGAGTCGCGCTTTTCTAACTTTGGCGCGTCACTCATTGTTCTGATCGGCTTCGGTTCGACGATTGTCGCGCAGCAGCTTGGGCCGAATACTCAGAGTTCAAGTCAGACTCAAACTCAATCACAGTCACAAACGGCTCGTCCAACTTCTCAGCAACGTATGTCGCCTGCGATTACTGCGACTGGCGCGCAACAGGTTCCCGGAGCGGCCAGGACCAGCGAAGCGGTTTCCAGCTTGAGTCTGAACCAGGCGATCAAGCTGGCACTCGAAAACAATTTGGCGACGCTGCTGGCGCAAGAGCGTGAACGCGAAGCGCGGGGTTTTAAGAAAGAGTCGCTCGCCGGTTTGCTCCCGAACATTTCTGGCGAAGCATATCAGGCAAGCGTCACTGAGAATCTCGCCGCCCTGGGATTTACGCCGGGAAAATTTCCCGGATTCACCTCGACGTTCATTGGGCCATTCAAAAATTTCGACGCGCGCGTGCGTTTGCAGCAAACAATTTTTAGTCTGAGCGCGCTGCGAAATTATCAAGCCGGAAAAGCCGGCGTGCGCGCCGCACAAATGGAAGAAGAGCTGGCTCGCGAGCAAGTGGCGGTGTTTGCATCGCTCGCTTATCTCGAATCGATGCGCGCGGATCGATCGGTTTTCGCGGCGCAGGCTAACGTCGATCTGGCGCAAACTCTTTTCAAGCTGGCACAGGATCAGCGCGACGCGGGAATCGCGACCGGCGTCGATGTCACGCGAGCCGAGACGCGCCGCGCCCAGGAGCAGGTGCGATTATCGCGCGCCCAAACCGATGCAGAGCAAGCGCGACTGCAACTTGCCCGCATCGTCGGGCTGCCTTTGGGAAGTTCGTTTACGCTGGCGGACTCTTTGACCTTCACGGTGGAAACTTTGCCTACGATCGAAACTGCGGTTGCTACCGCTGAAGACAACCGTGCTGAGATTCGCGTCACGGCGGCGGAAGTGACGGTTAACGAATTTGCAGCGCGGGCCGCGCGCGCCGAACAACTTCCATCATTGGAATTTCTCGGCGACTACGGCGTCAGCGGTATCACGCCGGTCACCAGCGCGCTGCCGACGCGCCGCTATGCAGTCCAGTTGAACGTGCCAATTTTCAACGGCGGGTTAACACGCGGTCGCATTCAAGTCGCCAGCAGTCGCGAAGCGCAAGCCGAGCTGCAACTCGCCAGCATCCGCGGCCAGGTCGAAGAGGATGTGCGTCTCGCTTATTCGGCTCTGCGGACTACAGCGGACACCGTGCGCGCGGCCGATTTGTCGGCGACATTGGCTGAACGCGAATTGGAAATGGCGCGCGATCGTTTTCGCGCGGGACTCGGCGACAACATCGAATTGACTACGGCGCAGACAAATCTGGCGAACGCGCGGCTCGAGCAAGTAACGGCGCTTGCCGCTTACAACGGCGCGCGTCTGAATCTCGCGGCGGCTTTGGGAAGAGCGCAGATGTTTCGATGGTGATTTGTGTCAGTACCGGGAGCGGTAGCGACCGGATCAATTGTCACGGTCAGATTTATCGATCCCGTCGCTACCGCTCCCGGTACTGACACGAATCTATGACTTAGCAATGGCAGACGAAGCAGACAATCAAGCGAACAACGGCGCTAATGAACCACCGGCGCCCGATGCAAACGAGCAAACGCAGCCGGATTCCACACCGCCCTTGGTGGACGAATACGGCGAGCCGCTCGCCGACGAACATGAACATCCGCGCAAGCGAAAGTTCTATCGACGACCGGGTGTCTTGATCGGCGCGGCGATCGCGCTCCTGGTCATCCTTTTCCTGGGCGGTCGTTATTGGTTGTACGCGCGCTCGCACGAAACGACGGATGACGCATTCATCGACGGGCACATCGTTCAAGTGAGTCCCAAAGTTTCAGGTTACGTGACAAAGGTTTACGTGACGGACAACCAAACTGTAAAAGTAGGTGACTTGCTTGCGGAACTTGATGCGCGCGATCTCGAAGCAAAGCTGGACCAGGCGAAGGCCGCACTAAACGCTGGGCTCGCGCAACATAAGCAAGCTGAAACTCAAGTTTCACTGACGCGGGTCACTACCCGCGCGAATGTTCGACAAGCGGCGGCGGGCGTGCAGCAAGCGCGAGCCAACGAGCGGGGCGCACGCGCGGGCGCCGCCTCGGAACGCAGCCGCACGACGCAAGCGGGCGCGGGAATCGGCGCCGCCGAGTCGAACGTTCAGCAAGCGCGAGCCCAACTTGCCGCAGCCGATGCCGAAGCTGCGCGCGCAAATGCGGATGTGCCGCGCTACCAGGCATTGTTTGAGAAAGACGAGGTTTCGCGACAGCGTTTGGACCAGGCAATAGCCACCGCGCGCACCGCTAACGCACAGGTCGAGGCGGCCCGAGAGCGCATTGCCGTGGCCGAAGCGCAAACCAGCGAGGCACGCGCAGCAACTTCGGCGCAGGCTTCGACTGCGCAACGAGCACAGACGCAAGTCAGCGCGGCGCAAGCCCAGATCAATGAAGCCCTGGGCCGTTTGTCCCAGGCGAACACCGCGCCGCAACAGGTCGCGGTCAGCGAAGCCCAGGCGGCTTCCGCCGGCGCGAACATTCAGCAGTTGCAAGCCGCCGTCGATCAGGCTGAACTCGAACTCTCTTACGCCAAAATTTATGCGCCGGAAACAGGACGCGTCACGCGCAAAGCTGTCGAAGTCGGCGCGCTGGTCCAGGTGGGCCAACCCTTAATGGCCGTCGTGCCCGGAGAGGTTTGGGTAACTGCCAACTTCAAAGAAAGCCAAATCGGAAACATCAAACCGGGCCAACCTGTCGACGTAACTGTCGACGCTTATCCCGACAGAATTTTCAAAGCGCACGTCGACAGCATTCAGGCGGGAACCGGCTCGCGTTTCAGTCTGATTCCGCCCGAGAACGCGACCGGCAGCTATGTGAAAGTCGTGCAGCGTGTGCCTGTGAAGATCGTCTTCGAACAAAATCAGATCGACTCGCAGCACCTGCTGGCGCCGGGCATGTCGGCCGTGCCGGAAGTGAAGTTTAAGTGACGGATTATTTACCATTTGTCATTGGACATTTGTCATTTTTCATTCGGAACCTGGTTCATCAACTTCGACCACAAATAACAAATGCCAAATCTCCAATGACAAATGTCAAATAGTCTTTTCAGATCAAGATGAGTGCCCGTCCACCACAGCAATGGACTCCCTCATTCAACCCGTGGATTATCGCTGCGTCGGTGATGCTGGCGACGTTCATGGAAGTGCTGGATACTTCGGTCGCGAACGTCGCCCTGCCGCACATTGCGGGAAACTTGTCAGCCACGCCGGAAGAAGCGACGTGGGTGCTGACGAGCTATCTCGTCTCTAACGCCATCATCCTTCCCGCCGCGAATTGGTTAGGCCGTTTCTTTGGCCGCAAGAGATTTCTGATCGTTTGCATCGTTATCTTCACGGTGTCGTCAGCCTTATGCGGCGCGGCCGGAAGCCTCGGCCTGCTGATCGTCGCGCGCATTGCGCAGGGCGCGGGCGGCGGCGCGCTGCAGCCAATTGCGCAGGCCGTTCTGATGGAAAGCTTCCCAGCGGAAAAGCGCGGATCGGCAATGGCCGTTTTTGGGCTTGGCGTGGTTGTCGCGCCGATCATTGGCCCAACGCTGGGCGGTTGGATTACCGACAATTATTCGTGGCGCTGGATCTTTTACATCAATATCCCGATTGGAATTCTTGCCGTCCTTATGGCGAGAACCTTCGTTGAAGATCCGCCCTACATTCGCGATCAGCGACCGGGCCGCATCGATTACATCGGCTTCGGCTTAATGGCCGTGGCGCTGGGAGCGATGCAGCTCGTGCTCGACAAAGGGCAGGAAGAAGAGTGGTTCGCTTCTTCGTTCATCACCTGGTTCGTCATTACGGCGACGATTGCAGCAATCGTATTCGTCATCTGGGAATTGCGATCGAGCGACCCCATTGTCGATCTGCGCGTGCTTACGAATAGAAATTTCGCGGTCGGCACATCGTTGATGATCGTTCTCGGCATCGTGCTGTACGGAACGATCGCGTTGTTGCCTTTGTTTCTGCAAACGCTGATGGGATATCCGGCGCTCGAGAGCGGTCTGGCGGTCAGCCCGCGGGGCTTTGGGGCGGTCGCCTCGATGCTGATCGTCGGCCGGCTGATCAATCGAATTCGCGGGCGATATCTGGTGCTATTCGGGTTCTCGGTTCTGTCTTACGCGATCTACATGTTCAGCAAGATCAATCTCGAGATTTCAGTCAGCAGCATCGTCTGGCCCAACATCATCAGCGGCTTTGCGATGGGATTTATTTTTGTGCCGCTGACGACGATGGCGCTGGGCACGCTGGCGAACGAGCAGATGGGCAATGCGTCCGGCGTTTTCAATCTAATGCGCAACACTGGCGGCAGCGTCGGCATCGCGATCGTCACGACGTTTCTGGCGCGCGGCGCACAGATTCATCAGGCTGCGCTCGTATCGCATCTAACCCCATACGATCCGGCGTTTCAGGAACGCATGAAACAGCTCGCGAGCGGATTTGCGATGCGCGGCGGCTCGGTCGTCGCCCAGCAACAAGCGAATGCCGGCGTCTATGGGATTTTGGTGCGGCAAGCAACCGTACTATCCTACATTGATGTTTTTCGGCTGCTGTCATTTCTTTGCCTGCTTTGTATTCCGGCGGTATTCCTGTTTGAGCGCGTGAAGAAAAAGGCGGGCCCCGTCGCAATGCATTGAAGTCGCATCAGGAGTTGAATCGTTGCACGTTAAGGATCGACGCGATCGAATTTTCATGAGCATGGCACTTGCGTTCGTGGGCGCGATTATATTTGCGACTCCGGCTTACTCGCAGAAGAAAACGCGCGCGCAGAAACCGAAAGCGACGCAAAGTCAGCCTCCATCAACTGAACTTTCGAAACTGCGCGACTCGTACATCTCAGCCACGAAAGAATACAAAGCAAGTTTGGAAAAACTTCAGAGCTTGTATCAGGAGAGCGTGAAGAAGGCCGAGCTGCAACGCGATAAGATGGCGAGGCTTTTGGCCGAAGGCCTGATCGCGAAGAAGGATCTTGAGCAAGCTGAAACCGTGTTGGCTGCCGAAAAATTGAAAGTCAGCGGCGTGGAAAATCAAATCGGATCAGCTGACGCGCAAATCGCGCAGACCTTGATCGAGATCGAAGGTGAGAAAGAAATTGCGAAGCTCGGTCGGGTTCCGAAAGGGACAACGATCCGCGGCGCTTCATTCATTCGCTACACCGGCGCGGGCTCGTGGGTACTCTCGCAGGCCGGAAAGGTCGAAGCGTTTTTCCAGCAGACTTTCAAACGGCCGCTGCCGATCGCTGTTTTCGGTCAGGGCGCAATTCACAATCAATGGCGGTTGGATCATCGCAACGCGATGGACATCTCGCTGAACCCTGATGGAATCGAAGGCCAGGCTTTGATGGACTTTTTGAGAAAGAACGGCATTCCGTTTTCAGCATTTCGCGGAGCGATTCCCGGCGTCGCAACCGGCCCGCACATTCATATTGGAATGCCATCGCACAGGTATTGATGATCAAAACGACAATCACAATCTCGCGCCAGATGGGCGCCGGCGGATCTTACATCGGACAAGTGATCGCAAAGCGGATGGGTCTGAAGTATGTCGATCGCGAAGTACTGTATCTGGCCGCGCAGGAATTTGGTTGTAATGTAGAAACGATCGCGGCGCGTTCAGAGCGCGTGACGTCGTTCTGGGAGCGCGTGCTGGGCGGCTTATCGTTCGGCGCACTGGAAGCCGCTTACACTCCGCCGCCGCTCGGAAATTTTTCCGATCGCGAATTATTTGAAAAGCAAACTCAAATTCTCAAAAAACTAGCGAGTCAGGAAGATTGTGTGGTGGTCGGCTGGGCGGGAGTTTTTCTTTTGCCGCGCCATCGCGGCATGTTCAGCGTCTTCTGTCACGCGCCCAAAAGTTTTCGCGTCAAGCGCATCATGAGCATCTACAAAGATTTGACGGAAGAGAAAGCCCGCGCGCTAATCGCTGAATCAGATCGCACGCGCGAAATTTATTTTAACGAGATGACTGCCCACGATTGGACCTGCGCCAAGAATTACAATCTTTCGATTGACACCAGCCTGCAACCGTTAGACGATATCGCTGAACTGATCATCGACCTCTCTGCGAAGCAGCGGCACCTGGTGGCCACTGCTTGAGCCGCCCTTAAAACCACAACGACTCTGGGGATCGAAGTTATGGATCCAAACCAGATCATTCTTAAGTCGTACGATTACCGTTTGGTAGTCCGCGCTGGCTTCATTTCCATCCTGACCGCATCTGCGCGCGCGGTGTTTTACTACTGAGCTTCGCAACCAAACGGAGGGTTTCCGTGATGGCAGAAGAGTTAAGGAAGACCGGAATCAGCGTCGTCGGCAACGTGCCATGGGGCACGCACCTCTGTCACTTCTACGAGACCCAAGAAGACTTGCTCGACATATTGATTCCTTATTTCAAGACGGGCTTAGAGAGCAACGAGTTTTGCGTATGGGTCGTCTCTGATCCACTCGGCGAAGAAGAAGCGAGAAACGCTTTCAGGCAAGCTGTCCCCGAAGCCGATCGCTATCTGGCGGCGGGCCATATAGAAATTTACGCGCACACCGTTTTTCCGTCTTCGCGCCAACAGACTTCCCCGACAGGTCAAATCGAGATTGTTCCGCACACCGAGTGGTATCTCAAAGGCGGCACCTTCATTGCTGAGCGGGTAACCGACGGCTGGAATGAAAAGCTCGCTGAGGCTCTGGCAAAAGGTTACGTCGGATTGAGAGCCAACGGTAACGTAGCATGGCTCACGGAAGAGAACCGGAAAGATTTTTTCCAATACGAAAAGACGCTCGACGAAAAGCTTTCCGATCAACGGATGATTGTGTTGTGCAGCTATCCATTATCAACTTCGAGCGCGGCTGAAATCTTTGATGTAGTGAACACACATCAGCTTGCCATTCTGAGGCGACGTGGACATTGGGAGGTTCTCGAGACTCCGGAACTCATGCAAGCGAAGCAAGAGATAAAAAGGCTGAACGAAGAGCTGGAACAGCGTGTCATCGAGCGAACCAGAGAGCTTGCCGCGGCGAATGAAGAACTGAGAAAGGAAATTGCTGAGCGCAAGGGGGCCGAAGAGGCGTTGCGCCGAAGCGAAGATCGCATTCGGCTGATCATCGACACAGTTCCTGCCCTCATTCATACCGGTCTGCCGGATGGCTCTCTCGATTTTTTCAACCAACGATGGCTGGAATACGTAGGTCTTTCATTGGATGACTTACTGGGCTGGAAATGGACGGCGGCAATTCATCCCGACGACGTTGTAGCAATGGTGAACGGCTGGCGCGCGGCCCTTGCAAGGGGAGAGCCTTTCGAACACGAATCACGCGTGCGGCGGGCTGATGGGGAATATCGGTGGATGTTTCACCGCGACGTGCCTTTGCGCGACGAGCGGGGACCCATCGTTAAATGGTATGCGTCCAGTATTGATATCGAGGACCGAAAGCGGGCCGAAGAAGCACTGCGCCAAAGCGAAGATCGCATTCGCCTGATCATCGATACTATTCCGGTGATGGCCTGGAGCCTTCGGCCCGACGGGGTCGTTGATTTCCTCAATCAGCGTTGGATGGACTATGCCGGCCTTTCTTTGGAGCAGTATGTCAAAGATCCGACGGGCCCAATCCATCCGGATGACATTCCACGAGTGATCGAGAAGTGGCACGCGCAGATGGCGATTGGTGAAGGTTACGACGATGAAATGCGTTTACGTCGTGCTGACGGGACATATCGCTGGTTTCTGGTTCGCACTGATCCGTTACGAGACGAGCAGGGAAAACTCGTTAGGTGGTATGGAGTATCAACCGACATCGAGGATCGCAAACGGGCGGAAGAGAAACTCACGGCCACCACCGAACAATTGCGCGCTCTTTCTGCGCGCCTGCAAATGGCAAAAGAGGAAGAATCAACTCGCATCGCGCGCGAGCTTCACGATGAATTGGGTTCGGCCTTAACCAGTTTGAAGTGGAACCTGGAGCTACTGGAAAAAGATGATCTTCGATCAGTAGATGGCGTGGGACATTCCCGGAAGCGTGAACAGATCAAAGACATGGCGGCGCTGATTGATAGCACAATCAATTCAGTAAGAAGAATTTCGGCCGAGTTAAGACCCAGCATGCTGGATGATCTCGGCCTGGTGGCGGCGGTGCAGTCGTACTTGCTTCAGTTTCAGGAGCGCGCTGGCATTGTTACTCGCTTTGAAAGCTCCGTTGATGAGGTGGAGTTAACTCCGCCACAGTCCACCGCGCTCTTCCGCATCTTTCAAGAGGCGCTGACTAATGTTCTCCGGCATTCGCAAGCAACTAAAGTTAACATCAGGATCAGCCGACAGAACGGTCAATTCGTTTTGACAATCAGTGACAACGGCCGTGGGATTACCAAATCAGAAAAGTCGAGTGTGCTGTCTCTGGGTCTTTTGGGCATGCAAGAGCGGGCCCGCCTGGTTGGAGGTGAAATCGACATAGCCACGAGAGAAGAAGGCGGAACTGTAATTACGGTAAGAGTCCCAATCGCGCGCGATGGAGACTTGTCGAGTGCTGTGACCAAAGAGCACATGTCTTAGGTGAAGCGAGCAATGAAGAGAGTCCTGATAGTTGACGACCACTCAGTGGTACGCAATGGGTTGAAAAAGATCCTCGAAGATCAACCTGATGAAATTGCATTTGGCGAGGCCGAAACGGCTTCGGAAGCGATCGCATTTGTGCATGAGCAAGATTGGGACCTCGTCATATTAGACATTTCTTTGGGCGGCGGGCGAAATGGGCTGGATACTCTGAAAGAGATGAAACAAATACGCCCGCGGCTACGGGTGCTGATTCTGACCATGCACGCAGAAGAACAATATGCGCGACGCGCCTTTAAGGCAGGCGCCGCGGGTTACGTTACTAAAGACAGTCCGCGAGCAGAGTTGCTCGAGGCGATTAAGAGAATCCTGGGCGGCGCGAAATACATAAGTCCGGCGCTGGCCGAAAAACTTATTGAATACATCGACAACGATACGGCGCTTTCAGCGCATGAGATTCTTTCGGATCGTGAATTTCAAGTGTTGCGTTTGATCGCCTCTGGAAAAACCGTCACGGAAATTGCCGAACTACTATCATTGAGCGACAAAACTATCAGCACCTACAGGGCCCGCATTCTCGAAAAAATGCGAATGAAAACCAACGCCGAACTCACCTATTACGCAATTCGGAATCGGTTGGTAGATTGATCACCGTCCGCGTACTCTCCTTCGTTTAAGCCCCACTGAATTCTGATCCTCGTCAGGCGAAAACCGATAGCGCTGTAAGTGAATCTCGTACACAAAAATCATGGCTAGCCTGATATTCGCCTGCGTCGCTACTTTGTATGCTGGTTCCTTTCGCACAATGGAGGAGTTCGAAGGTGGATCGCATTCGAGTTCTGCTGGCAGATGACACTGGATTGGTAAGAACCGGACTGCGGGCGGTGTTGGAAGAAATTCCGCAAGTCGAAGTCGTAGGCGAGGCCGCGGATGTACCCGAAATAATGTGCATACTTAAACAGCATCAACCGCAAATTGTTTTGATTCACAGGTTGATATCGATGATGAATTGTCTGGAGTTGGCAAGCCGCATCGCTGAAGAATCCCTGAAAGCGCGGGTGATCGTTCTCTCTCGCAATGCAAACGGTGAACACATCGGACAAGCGCTGCGGTCTGGCGCCGCCGGCTATCTGGTAATGAACACTTCATCGCAGGAATTGGAAAAGGCAATCAGAACTGTAGCCTCAGGCGAAACCTACATCAGTAACCTGGCGCTGACTTATTTGGCCGATTTTGTGCGCGCAGAGAATAGTCAGGAAAGCCTGCTCGATCGGTTGACGCGGCGACAGCGAGAAGTCCTGAAACTGGTCGTCCGAGGCAGATCGACGAAGCAAATCGCTCTGGCTTTGAACATCAGCGTGAAGACGGTCGAGTGTCACCGCACGCAGATCATGGAGCGCCTGGATATTCACGACATCGCAAGCCTGGTGCGCTACGCGATCAAAATTGGTCTGCTGGAAATAGAAGATCGAACTAATCCGACTTCAAACTAAAGCAAGTTGGGGCAGGCTCCTAAGGCTTTGTTCCTCGCTTCCTGCTATTTGAGCTCGTCCAATCTGTCTTTTGCCTGCGCAATCATCCAGCGCAGCTTCGTGAGATCATCAATGCTCATGAAAAGCCGCTTCCGATCATAGAAGCCGCCTTCGACGGCAGCGGCAATGGCGCCACCGGCGATTTCTTTGAAAACGATAATTTCAAAATCGCCGTGCGTGCGATAACGAGTTTCAAAGTGAGCCAGTTTGGTAACGGACTCGCTGGCCTTGGCGATTGTATCGAAGGCATTTACCAGCGGATCGATTTCTTCATAGTCGATCATCACCCGAATTTCCGGCGGCGACCCCGGCGGATCGGGAGCGCTCATGACGACTATCACTCCCGTGGCTCGCGTCTGATCGTGCGTATCGCGAATCTCGATTGCTTCTACGCGCGCGGTTCCGCCTTGCGCCCGCAGAGTTCCGGTCCAGGTTTGGCCCTGGATCAGCACCGAGTCTATGCGGCCGGTGTATTCCTCGAGCTTGTTGCGCGGCGCATAAAACTGCGGGTCGCGCGGCGCCGGCAATCGATCTCGTCTTTGCGCGGAAGCCGAACCAAAAGAAGCAGCGATCACGATCGCGGCCAGAAACAACGAGCGAGAAGAACTCATGACAATCCTCCTTTATTTCGACAGAGCGAGAACGATCGGGAGAGAAGATGCCGCTAAGTCTAACCTAAGATTGTCCGTAGAGTTCCAAAAAAACTTGCAGTCCGCTTCGCGGGCTCAGAATGCCTACCGCTCTTTCGCAATCAGCGGTTGGCCGCCGGGGTCAGGTTCCGGTGGCCGGCGATGCGTGAGTTCCGGTGGAACGGGTGGCGGTGGATTGGCGACGAATTTTTCCAGCGCGGCATCGACGATTTCATTGATGCGCGTGATCAGTTTGATGTTGAGTTCCGCACGTACGTCTTCGGGAATATCTTCGAGATCAGATTCGTTGCGCGCCGGCAGAATAATTCGATGAATACCGGCGCGATGCGCCGCCAAAACTTTTTCTTTGATTCCGCCGACGGGAAAAACCAAACCTGACAGAGTGATCTCGCCGGTCATGGATGTATCAGGGCGCACGCGGCGGCCGCTGTAAAGCGAAGCCAGCGCCGCAGTGATCGCAACGCCTGCGCTTGGTCCATCTTTGGGAATCGCTCCCGCCGGAACGTGCAAGTGCACGCCATAGTCACGGAACATGGAAGGATCGATCCCGAAATCCTGCGCGTGCGACCACAGGTACGATTGCGCCGCGCGCGCCGATTCCTGCATGATTTCGCCGAGCTGGCCCGTGATGGTAAATCCGCGGCCACCCGGCAGCAGGTTCGCTTCGATGAATAGAATTTCACCGCCCATCTCAGTCCAGGCCATTCCGGTCGCGACGCCCGCCGGCAGTTCTTTGCGCGCTTCTTCCGGATAAAATTTCGGCCCGCCGAGATAATCCTTCATGTCGCTGGCGTCGACGACTAGCTTCTCGCTGGAACCCTGGGCGATCTTCAAAGCAACCTTGCGGGCAACCCGCCCAATATTCCGCTCAAGTTGGCGCACGCCCGCTTCGCGCGTGTAGCGCGTCGCGATTAGTCTGATCGCATCGTCGGTAAGCTCCAGTTGATCAGAGGACAATCCATTTTCGCGAATCTGTCGCGGCACCAGATATCGCTTCGCGATTTGAAGTTTCTCGCGATCGCTGTACCCCGCTAGTTGAATTACTTCCATGCGATCGCGCAGCGGCGGCGGAATTGGCCCAAGCTGATTCGCAGTTGCGATAAAGAACACTCGCGAAAGATCGAACGGCAAATCGAGATAATGATCGCTAAACGAGTTGTTCTGCTCAGGATCTAGAATTTCGAGCAGCGCCGCCGCCGGATCGCCGCGATAATCCGCGCCGAGCTTGTCGATTTCGTCCAGCATCATCACCGGATTGTTCACGCCCGCCCGCCGAATCGACTGAATAATTCGTCCCGGCATCGCCCCGACGTACGTGCGGCGATGGCCACGTAATTCGGCTTCATCGCGCACTCCGCCCAGGCTCAGTCGCTCAAACTTCCGTCCCATCGCGCGCGCGATCGATCGGCCCAAAGAAGTCTTGCCGACGCCTGGCGCGCCGACGAAGCACAGAATCGGGCTCTTCGCATCAGGCCGCAATTTGATTACCGCGAGAAATTCGAGGATGCGTTCCTTAACGTCTTTGATATCGTAATGATCTTCGTCTAGAACTTTCTGCGCTTCGTTCAGATCGAGCTTGTCTTCAGACGAAACTTTCCACGGCAACTCCAAAATGAAATCCAGATACGTGCGAATAACGTGATAGTCAGGCGCCATCGCCGGAAGTTTCTCCATCCGGCCCAATTCGCGCACAGCTTCCTTGCGTACCTCGTCCGGCAGATCGGCTTTGGCGAGACGCTCGCGCAGTTGCGCAGCCTCCGCTTGTTCGCCGCCTTCGTCTTCGCCCAGCTCTTTCTGGATCGCCTTCATTTGCTGACGCAGAACGTAATCGCGCTGGGCTTTGTCCATCTCGGTCTGCGCTTCGCTGGCGATCTTCGAACGCAGCCGGATGATCTCGACTTCGTGCGCGAGAAAATCGTGGGCGAGATGCATCAGGTCGTCGACCGTGTTCGCTTCGAGCATCTGCTGCTCTTTCTCAACCCCCAGGCTGAGAATCGAACCGAGAAAGTAAGCCAGCCGAACCGGATCGTCCGCGCCTAAAACCACGAGCCGAACTTCCGGCGGCACTTGCGGCAGATAAGCCAATGCCTGCTGGATCAGCGACTGAACATTTCGCTTCGTAGCCTCGACTGTCTCCTTATCTTTCAACTCCAAGTCGGGCAGAACCTGAACTCGCGCGCGCAGGAACGGCTCCTGCTGTTCCCAGGCGAGCAGACGAATGCGGTCACTGCCCTGGACGATCAAATGCAGAGTGTCCTCGACTCTCTCCATGCGTTTGATCATTACGAGCGTGCCGACTTCGTAGAGATCTTCGGGCTTGGCGTCGCCTTCGGAAATTCGATCCGGACGCACGCTGAAGCACGCAAGCAGTTTTTCTTCGCTCGTCAACGCTGCTTCGACCGCCGCGATCGATCCCGGGCGGCCGACCGACAACGGCACCATCGTCTCGGGAAACAAAGTCGTGTTCTGTAGCGGCAGGACCGGAATGACAAAGGGCACGCCTTCCGGTTTCTTTGCAGCCGGTTGCGAAGACGACTGATTCGGGTTGTTTTCTGTTAGCGCCATGAATTTTTAGATGAGTGCGATTAGTATTGGAAAATTTAACGCTTCGCCGCTCGTGCTTGCTCCTGTTCTTCGCGCAGGCGCAAAATCAAAAGCCCATCGCGATAGTCACGATCGACCGAAGCATGTTCTATGGAACGGGGGAACTGAATCATCTTTTCGAATCGGCTGTAGGTAATCTCAAGTTGATAATGCGATACGCCTTCGCCGCACGTGCCATCGCGCCGCGATCCACTGATGCGCAAAACTGGGCCGTCGATCGTAACTTCGATATCGGCAGGTTTGATGCCGGCGAGATCGACTTTCACGATCCAGCCATCCTTGGTGCGATAGACGTCGGCGGCGGGACACCACAAACGACCGGACGGCCGGCTTTGGCGATCGTCGCGAATCATACGGAAGTAACGTTCAAAAGATTCGCCGGACATACCTATGCTTCCATTACCAGAACTATTATTTAAACGGGGGTTCGTTTGAATGAATTATAAGACTTTCGCGGGTAATTGTCAGTTTGAGGGAGTTGTCCACCAGATTTCACAGATTAAGGAAAATGTCTTCAGCAGGTTTGAGCAGCGCGCTCTCCGTCAGAGCGAATCTCTTCCCTGCTCAACTCAATAATCTGCGTGGATGAGTCGTCGCTTCTCACTTTCCATGCAGAACCAACCATGCCGCCAACGCCGCTTGCTTCTCGTCGGTTCGCCACGGAGGTGAAACTGATCGACGCAGGTCCTCGATCTTTAGGGCGAGAGAAGAATGTTTCTTTCCCAGCTCAGCTTGGATAATCGATCCGAAATCTCGATCACTGAACGTGCGTCGGCTCAACCCGTTTTTATTGGCGGCAAACTCGAGCACTGAACGGAACAAAACTCCTTCCGCAGCGTGCGCACGAATGTGGTTGTTGCCGATGCGTGTGAGGTCACGATCTTTTGCGCCGACGATTCCTGCGCCAGTCACTGTCGCGCCGTCTTTCGTTATTTGTTTGATAAGCCGCGCGAGTTCTTTCGACGAGACTTTCTGAATTGCACGAACGTACTTGTGGACGGCGCGTTGAGATTCTTCCCAGGGCAAATCCATCACTTCGTGATAAGGCTGTGCTGTTCCGGGAAGTTTTGGATCGACGAGTCGGATTTCTTCCTTTGCCAGAACGATGGGGGATTCGGCGCTGCCGCCTATGACGACGGCGATCGCGCGCGCGGTCTTGGCGCGCAAGCCGATGGCGACAGGATTCGATTGCTTCATGAGTTCTCCACAGATTACACAGATTTCACAGATTGAAAAGAAACCAGAACTCTATAAAACCAACATCGAAGACTGATAAGCATTTTCAGGAATCGCTAATTTCTTATCTGTGTAATCTGCGTAATCTGTGGATGATTCTTCTTCAAGGATGCGTCATCTCTTCCGGCTTGACCCATTCGTCGAATTGTTCGCCGGTCAGCAGACTTAATTCGATTGCCGATTCGCGCAGAGAGATTCCTTTTTTGTGGGCGTTCTTGGCAATCTTCGCGGCGTTGTCATAGCCGATGTGTTGATTCAAGGCAGTGACCAGCATCAAGGAATCGCGCAAATGCTCGTCGATTTTCTCGCGATTGATCGTCATCCCGGCGATGCAGTATTCGACGAAGCCATGACAAGCGTCATGAAGCAAACGAATCGAATGCAGCAGGTTGTGAATTATCACCGGCTTAAAGACATTCAATTCAAAGTTGCCCTGCGAACCGGCGAATCCGATCGCCGCGTCGTTGCCCATGACTTGCACCGCGACCATGGTCATCGCTTCGCTTTGGGTCGGATTAACTTTGCCGGGCATGATCGATGAGCCCGGTTCGTTTTCCGGAATGACCAGCTCACCCAGACCACAACGCGGGCCTGACGCGAGCCAGCGAATATCGTTTGCGATCTTCATCAGCGAAGCGGCAAGCGTTTTCAACCCGCCGCTACAGAAAACGATTTCATCGTGAGCTGACAGCGCGGCGAATTTGTTCGGATGAGATTTGAAAGGCAGGCTGGTGAGTTCCGCGATTTTTTTCGCCGAGCGCTCGCCAAATTCCGGATGAGCATTCAGGCCCGTTCCCACCGCCGTGCCGCCGATCGCCAGATCGTAAAGCCCCGCAAGCGTCGCGTTCATCCGATCGATATCGCGTTCAAGCAGACTCGCCCAGCCGGACATTTCCTGACCGACAGTCAACGGAGTCGCGTCCTGCAAATGCGTGCGGCCAATCTTCACGACATCCGCAAATTCCTTCGCTTTCGCGTCGATTGCCTCGTAAACTTCCTGAGCGCGCGGGATCAATTTGTTCATCCGCTCGGCAGCGGCGATATGCATGGCCGCGGGAAACGTGTCGTTCGACGACTGCGACATGTTGACGTCATCGTTCGGATGAATCGGTTTCTTTGATCCCATGACGCCGCCGGCAATTTCGATCGCGCGATTCGAAATCACTTCGTTGGCGTTCATATTCGTCTGCGTCCCGCTGCCCGTTTGCCACACGCGAAGCGGAAAGTGCGCGTCGAGCTTTCCTTCGATTACTTCGTCACAGGCCTGCACGATCAGCTTCGCTTTGTCCGCTGCCAGCTTTCCCAGATCCTGATTCACCAGTGCGCAGGCTTTCTTCAGAATGCCAAACGCGCGAATCATTTCCCGCGGCATCACGTCGTAACCGATATCGAAATGAAGCAAGCTACGCTCGGTCTGCGCGCCCCAATACTTGTCGGCGGGCACTTCGATTTCGCCCATCGAATCCGATTCGATGCGGGTGTTGGTTTTCGGTTCCGGCGATTGTTGTGACATATGATTCGAGGTCTTCGCTGTAGGCGAATTGTTCCGCGTCTTCGCTGCGTTAGCAGCGAGATATTTATAGCCCAAGTCGATCTAGAAACCCTAAGCTGCATAGCAGCGACATATTTTATGTCGCCCATAAATGGGCTTAATTTATTGAAACCGCCCGTAGTCTATAAACATTTTGTGCCTACGGCATTGAGGAAGATTGCACTTCGGGAATGGCGCGACTTTCGGACAAGTAGACAGGCACTGTCAGATGCCCGATGTTTCTTGATTATGGCTTGAACGGTTTTCTGATCGGTGGAATCGCGCGCGGAATGTCGTCGCTGTCGAGATTCAACTGCTGACTGTTTTCCTGACCCTTCAATTTCGGCGGAGCGGTCGGATTGCCTGTTCCCTTAGGTCCCGAGATTTTGATCGTTGCTACTTCCGCCGTACGCCGCAGAATAGCGCCGCCGCGTCCGGCGACCCAAGCGCTCGACCCGCCTCGATACGCGACCGCGAACAGCGGCGAGCTGGTCAATGTCGGCTGCACTTCCCAGGTCACGCCGCCGTCATTTGTGCCGAGCACCCGCCCTTGATCGCCGGCAATCAAAACGTCGTCGCGCGCTGCGACTGAGATCGCGAATAGATTTGTCTTGACGTTAGTCTCCTGATCCTTCCAGGTCTTGCCGCCATCGTCGGTGCGCAAGATGATCCCTTTTTCGCCGACAATGTATCCGCGCGCTCCATCGGCGAACGCGACCGCGTGCAACCACGTCTTCAAGTTCACCGACACGTCCTTCCAATTTTCACCACCGTCTTCTGTGCGCAGGATCGCCCCGCCTGATCCAACCGCGATACCGTGCTTCGGATCGATGAAGCGAATGTCTTCAAGCCACGCTTTAGTCCCCGACGGTTGTGGCACCCAAGTCTCGCCGCCATCTTCAGTCTTCAGCATGTAACCGCGCGCGCCGACGGCCCAGCCCAACTTTTCGTTGAGGAAACACACGCCCAGCAACTGCTCAGTTATGTTGCTGTCCTGCGCCTCCCACGACGCGCCGCCGTTGCCCGAGTGCAGAATGGTTCCGCCATCGCCGACGACCCAACCGTTCTTATCGTCGATGAAGGTCACTGCGTCCAGGTGGACCGTGGTGCGCGAAATCTGCGACGTCCAAAGCTTGCCGCCCGATCGGGTGAACAAGATTTTTCCGTGACCACCGACGGCCCAACCGCGATAGCTGTCGATGAACGTGATATCAGCGATGTCGTCGCGGCCGCCATCCGTCAAACGCGACCAACCGAGTCCGCTATCGTCGCTGCGCAACACGAGCCCATCGCTGCCGGCGGTCCATCCAGTGTCGGCATCGGCAAAGTAAACTGTCACCAAACGCGGATTTGTCCGCACGCTCGCGGGCAGCCAAATCTTGCCGCCGTTAACCGTGCTCAACACCAGGCCGGTATTAGTCGTAATCCAACCGTGCTGTTCGTCTATGAAGCAAACGGCGAGCAGATCGTCGCTGACCAAACTATCGACAGGTTCCCAAACTGTTCCGCCATCTTCGCTGGTGATAATTCGTCCGCCATAGCCAACGGCAATCGCGCGCTTCTCAGAAATCAACGCGACACCGGTAAATGGAAGATTGCCGAGGCGCACGACTTCTTTCCAATGCTTGCCGCCGTCGCTGGTGCGCAGGACGGTCCCGCGATCGCCGACAGCCACGCCGAGATTTTTATTGGTGAATGAAACTGAATAAAGGTGCGCGCGCGTCGGAGTTTTTTGAATTGTCCAGGTTGCGCCGCCATTGGTCGTCGCCAGAATGCAACCGTAAGTTCCGACAGCCCAGCCGCGCGCTGCATTGTCAGCAGCAAACGTGATCGCGTAGAGATGATCCTTCGTTGGCGTTGCGACTTCGAGCCATTTGTCACCGGCGTTTCGAGTTTCAACCACCAACCCGCGCGCGCCGACCGCAAACGCATGTTGCCGATCGAAAACGTACAGGCCATTCAAAGCGTTGACCAGTCGCGTCGGTTGATGCTCCCAACGAAAGCCACCGTCATTCGTGTATAGGATCACACCGTCAGCGCCGACGGCCCAGCCGTGCAGCTTGTCGCCGGCGAAACGAATCGCGCTGATCGCGTTGCCTTGCGGCAGCGGATTCTGCCATTCCCAACCGCGACTCGAGGTTTGCGCCGAAGGTGACGAAGAGCACACAACCGTGATGACGATTGAAGCGAGGCAGAGAAAGAGCGACTTGCCTCTATCCCTTAAATTTGGCGACTGAAGTGACACGGTGCTCTCGCTTGAGAAGGACGCTCGGGTTTGCCGGTTGCCTGATTATAGATTCGTGGGGAAAAGAAAGCGAGAGTGTCGTTCCCTCTCCCGTTGGGAGAGGGTTAGGGTGAGGGCCTAAACGGCCAAGGAAGAGTTTCTATTTGTTTTTCGTTGCTAGACCCTCCCACCCTCATCCCCTCTCCCACAAGAAGAGGGTGGCAGACTATCAGAATAATTCAGAGGCCTCCGGACTACTTTCTTCCGGCTCGATCACACCTATCTTGTCCACAGCGTCCTGCAACACGGCTGGCTCGACGTGACCGAGCGCGGCAATCTTTCGGGCGGCCTTGTCCGCGGCCTCCTGAATTACATGGCCGACGTGGCCCTGTGACCATTGCCACTCGATCTGATGACGCGCGGCTGCCTGGTCCAGGCGCTTCCACCAATCGTGATTTGTCTTGCGACGAAAGTTGCCTTTCATCGTCTCGATCACATAGCGCGAATCTGTGTGCACACGCACGCGACAAGGTTCTTTCAAAGCTTCCAGACCCAGGGCCGCCGCGGCAATCTCTGCTTGTTGATTCGTGGCCCTGCCGAGATACGTGCCGAACGCGCGCCACAATCCTTTGAACCCCAGCAACGCCACGGCAGCGGCACGCGCTGCATTGCGACCGTTGCCGAGACTCGAGCCATCACAAAAGATCGTGACGAGTTTGGTTGGCCGCCTAACTTGTATCGGCGCTTCCCAAGCCGAATCATTTTCAGCTTGGGCAGTTACAATCTCATCAACCTGATTACGCGTCTTCATTTCGCTGCTCACAGATTACTCATTCACCTTCAGCACCGCCAGAAAAGCTTCCTGCGGAATCTCTACGCGGCCGACCTTCTTCATGCGCTTCTTGCCTTCTTTTTGTTTCTCGAGCAGCTTGCGCTTGCGCGAAATGTCGCCGCCATAGCACTTGGCGATCACGTTCTTGCCCATTGCCTTCACGGTTTCGCGCGCAATTATTTTCGCGCCGATGGCTGCCTGGATTGGGACTTCGAAGAGTTGGCGCGGGATCAATTCCTTCATCTTGGTTGCCAGGGCGCGGCCTTTTGCTGCCGCGGTGTCGCGATGAAGAACCAGCGACAGCGCATCGACGGGTTCACCGGCTACCAGAATGTCAAGCTTCACCAGATCGCTTTCCCAATAACCGGCGAGATGATAATCGAGCGAAGCGTAACCGCGCGAAGTTGACTTCAAGCGATCATAAAAATCGAGCACGATCTCGTTCAAAGGCAGTTCGTAGGTCAGCATCACTCGATTCGAGGTGATGTACTCAAAGCCTTTCTGCTCTCCCCGCTTTTCTTC
>Ga0066679_10000055_pt1 | contig 25246 bp, 20 predicted proteins | sample GraSoiAngelo_128_FD_62298 | JGI IMG/M metagenome (GOLD analysis project Ga0066679, IMG submission 62298) | Grasslands soil microbial communities from the Angelo Coastal Reserve, California, USA - 14_0927_12_20cm | ecosystem: Environmental > Terrestrial > Soil > Grasslands | place: USA... | reverse complement strand
GGGCGAGAAGACCGACATTCTGCTTCTCGACGTGACGCCTCTGAGTCTCGGCATCGAAACGCTGGGCGGCGTGTCCACCAAGTTGATCGAGCGCAACACGACCATTCCGACGCGCAAGTCTGAAATCTTCTCGACCGCTTCGGATAATCAAACCTCCGTCGAGGTGCATGTGATTCAGGGTGAGCGGCCGATGGCTGCGGACAATCGCACGCTCGGCAAATTCCATCTGGTGGGAATTCCGCCGGCGCCGCGCGGCATGCCGCAAATCGAAGTCGCCTTCGACATCGACGCCAACGGCATCGTGAATGTGTCAGCCAAAGACATGGGCACGGGTCGGGAGCAGAAGATCACGATTACGTCTTCATCGGGTCTCAGCAAGGAAGAGATCGACAAGATGATGCGCGATGCTGAATCTCACTCGGCCGACGACGCAACCAAGCGCGACGAGATCGAAGCTCGCAATCGTCTCGATGGTCTGGTCTATCAGATGGAGAAGACGCTGAACGAGAATCGTGAAAAGGTCGGCGCCGTTGCTGGTGAAGTCGAAACCGCGATTGCCGATGCCAAGAAAGCGGTTGAAGAAGGCGGAGTCGAGCGCATGAATAATGCGTTCAATGCGCTGCAAAGCGTCTCGCACAAGATGGCCGAGGCGTTGTATCAGCAGACTGGTTCGACGCCGGGCGGTGAAACGACTGACCAGTCGGCAGCCGCGGGTGCTTCGTCCGGCCAGACCGGCGGCGAAGATAATGTCATCGACGCTGAGTACGTCGATGTAGACGACGATAAGAAGTAAGTACATTTCCGATTGCCGATTTTTGATTGCCGATTGGTCGCTAACCTCGCTCGCCTGGTAATCCGTGGCGGGATTCGGGTCGGAGATCAATCGGCATTCGGCAATAGGAAATCGGCAATGTAAGTATGGCCAAAGAAGACTTTTACAAAATTCTCGGCGTGAAGAAGGACGCCAAGCCGGAAGAGATCAAGAAAGCTTACCGGCGGCTGGCGCGCAAGTATCACCCTGACGTAAATCCGGGCGACAAAACGGCCGAGGATCGCTTCAAGCAGATGAGTGAAGCGTTCGATGTGCTCTCGGATCCAAAGAAGCGCAAAGTCTACGATCAATTCGGTCAATACTCTGACAATCTGGCGAACGCGGCCGCGAGCGGCGCCGGCTCGACCTACACGCGCGGCGCGCCGTTCGACTTTTCAGGTTTCGATTGGGGTGCGGCAACCAGTGGCGCTACCCCTGGCGGCGGCAGTTTCCGCGATATCTTCGCCGATCTATTCAGTGGTGGACGAGCTGAACGTGAGCCGCCACGGCCTCAACCGCAACGCGGCGCCGACATCGAGATGCCTTTGTCGCTCACTTTCGAAGAAGCGATCACCGGCTTAACGACCAACATCACTATGAATCGATCAGAGCAATGCTCGCGCTGTCATGGCGCGGGCGATACGGGCGGTTCGGTCGTGACTTGCTCAACGTGTAAAGGCTCGGGCCAGGTGCAACGCACGGGCGGCCGTCTGAGATTCAGTCAGGAGTGTCCCGACTGTGGCGGCACTGGCAAACGTCGTCCGCCATGCTCGCTTTGCAAAGGCAAAGGCGTTCTGCCGAAAACAGAAAACGTGAAGGTGCGCATTCCCGCCGGTGTCGACACCGGATCGCGCGTGCGCATTCCCGGCAAGGGCGAAGGCGGACGCTTGGGCGCGCCGCCGGGCGACCTTTACATCATCACGAACGTCGGCCGGCACCAGCACTTCACGCGCAAGGGCGACAACGTCTACGTGACCGTGCCGATCACCGTGCCCGAGGCCGCGCTCGGCGCGAAGATCGAAGTGCCGACCGTGACCGGCAAAGCGCAGTTGCGCGTTCCGCCGGGCACGCAGTCAGGACAAAAGTTTCGCTTGCGCGGCCGCGGCGCGCCGAGCCTGCGCGATGCAAGCACACATGGCGATCAGTTCATAGAAGTGCAAGTGTCCCTGCCGAAGGTAATTTCGGAAGAGACGAAAGAGTTGTTGCGCAAGTACGCGCAGATGAACTCAGAGAACCCGAGAGTAGTGATGGGATTGGAATAGTTTTGAGTTTTGAGTTTTCGGTGGGCCAAAGTCAAACCCGGTGTTTCGTGAACAGGTCCCAACTCAAAACTGAAAACTAAAAACTGATGAAAAGGCGAGCCAAAACATTTACGATCAGCGCGGTTGCGGAGCAATTCGATGTGCACCCGCAGACGCTGCGGCTCTATGAACGTGAAGGTTTGCTGAAGCCTTCGCGCTCGGAAGGTAACACGCGTCTTTATACCGACAACGATCTCGAGCGGCTCGAGTTGATTCTGTCTTTGACGCGCGATCTCGGCGTGAATCTTGCCGGCGTCGAAATCATTCTCAACATGCGCGAAAAGATGGATGCGATGCAGCGCGAGTTCGAACGTTTCTTCGATTATCTGCAGGCTCACGCCGAAGAATTGTCTCGCTTCACCGAAGCTCCCCCGCCCGAAGCCGGTGCGCTGATTCCCATCAGCCGCGTTAATCGCCCGGTGCCCGTGAAGCGGCGCACAGTTGGCAGCAAGTCTCGATAAACCATTTCAACTCAATTGTCCTTTAGCTCGGCTAAAAACTTTGCTTCAAGCAAATCTTTTCGCGGTGTTAAAGTGTGCGCCCTAAGCGAGAAGTTTCAAGTCTCAGGTTTCAAGTTTCTAGTCAAATACGCGTTGGTGTGACGAGATCCCCGATGCGGCGACCCCGGAAATTGATTCGCGTAATTCTCATCCTATTGGTGCTCGTGTGCTGTGCTGCTATCAGAGCCGGCGCACAGGATCTCGATAACGTCACGATTGCCGGAAAGGTAACAGATCAGAATGGCGCGGTGATCCCCAGCTCTGCGATCACGGCGACGCTGGCTGCGAAGAAAGTTGAACGCACGGTCGTTGCGGACGGCGATGGGAATTACAAACTGATTCAGTTGGCGCCGGGCGTTTACAACATCAAAGCCTCGTTCGCTGGATTTGCTTCGGAAGAAAGAACAAACCTCACCACGATCGCCGCGCAGAATGTTCAACTCGATTTCATTCTCAAGCCAGCTGGCGTCACTGCTGAAGCTGTCGTCGTAAGCGCTGCCGAACCAACTCAAGTCGACACGACGCGAACCGTTGTCGGCGGGACAGTGACCACGCGCGAGATTGAAGCGTTGCCGGTTGCATCTCGCTCACCGCTCGATCTGATTTTCACTTTGGGCGGCGTCAGTGAAGAGCCGCTTTCGACCCGCGATCTCGCCGATGATCCGACAAAACGCGGAACGCCTGAAGAAGCCGGCGACTTCTCGTTGTCCGGCGGCACGGCCTACTCGAACAACATCACGATCGATGGTCTCGACAACAACGACGATCGTTCGGCGCGCGAACGCTTCACGCCGTCGCTCGAAGCCGTCGAGGAAGTTCAAATCATTCGCAATCAATTCGCAGCCGAATACGGGCGTGCGTCCGGTGGTCGCATCAATTTGCGGACGCGTGCGGGTTCGAATAAGTTTCGCGGCCGTGCGTTTTATTTCTTTCGCGATGAATCGCTGGATGCGAATTCGTGGAAGAACAACACGCTGGGAATCAAGCGTCTGCCCCTTCAGGAACACGATCCGGGATTTACTTTGAGTGGCCCGCTGGTGCTTCCGAAGATCTATAAGGGCCGCAATCAAACTTTCTTTTTCACCGCGTACGAGTACGACACGTTTCTTGATTCGACGCTTATCGATGCGCTGGTTCCAGTCGATCAAAACCCACTGTTTCCGCTTGCGGCGCCGACGAATATTTCGCAGAAGCGCGATGAGAATCCTTCCGGGCCGGCACTGAAGGCCGCGAACGGAATCGCTCCATTCGTTGAGCCGGTCAGTACTCCGCAGCGCAATCACATCTTCACCGCGCGTGTCGATCACAAGTTCACGGATCTTCACAATGGATCGTTTCTGTTTCAACTGGGACGACTCACCAATCTGCGGCAAATTGGCAGAGGCTCGGTAGATGATTTGATTGAAGCATTGATTGGCAAAACGCGAAACACGGACGCAATTTCATACTCCGATAGTTACGTGATTTCCGCCCAGGCTGTCGCCCAGACGCGTTTTCAATTTTCGCGTCTAACTTCTGCGGTGGAAGCGACAGGCGACGCGACGAAACCTGTCGTTTTGATCAGCATCGCTGACTCTGCAGCGTTGAATTCGGGAACTTTGGTCGCCGGAACATCGACTAGCGGCGCAACGGATCGGCGTGAGCAGCGCTTTCAATTTCAGGAGATTTTTGCTTACGAGAAAGGTCCGCATTCGCTAAAGTTCGGCGGCGATATCCAACGAATCAAATCGACGTTCATCGATCTCTCGGACGCGACGGGCACCTGGAGTTTCGACAGCGCGGGGGACTTTCTTGCCAACATATCCAGCCGTTATCGCCAAAACTTCCTGACGAGCTCAAGGCAGCGCAATACATACTTCGGGATCTTTGCGCAAGACGAATGGCGCTTGAAGCCGAACTTCATGCTTAGCTACGGCGTGCGTTTCGAAGACGAGACGATCGTCAGTGACCTGAACAACTTCGGGCCCCGCGTGGCGTTTGCTTACGATCCGTTTAAGTCGGGCAAGACAGTCATTCGCGGCGGCGCGGGCATTTTCTACAACCGCGCGCTGCTACGCACAATCGACGATTTCACCACGGGCGCGCAGCAACTATTCTTCGACACCGATACCCTCACCGATCCGGCGACCGGTAAGATCATGACCGATGCACAACGTCGAGCGTTCATTGCCGCCAATCTCAAGTTTCCGCAAACACTCACTGCCGACTCGCCGCTGGTCAAACAATTTGCAGTTGGCAACACCGGCACCTCTTTGGGCGGCGGCCTGTTGCGCCGGCTCGATCCAACCCTGCGCATTCCGGAAAGCTATCAAGCGAACATCGGTATCGAACGAGAGTTTCGCAAGAGTTTAGTCTTCGAATTCAATTACACCTGGAATCGCGGGCTGCACCTATGGCGCGAATTCAATATCAATGCGCCGTTGCGGCCGAAAGGTTACAAAAGTTTCACCGAGTATCTGGCATCGCATGATTTCGCCAACTTTCTCGCAAAGCCCGGTGGCGTGCGGCCAATTCTGAACACCTCGACCGCGGGCGATCTGGTTCGTTTTGTTGTAACGCCGCCCGATCCGGCGAATCCGAATTCGGTCATTCGCATCGTCGAATTCGGCGTGCCCGTCTCGCTGGTCAACCTCAATTCGTTTACTTCGACGACATCGGTGACAACGGCATTGGCGGCGTTGAACCCTTTGCGTCCCGATCCGACGAAAGGCGAAGTCGAAGAATTGATCCCCGTCGGCAACAGTTTCTATCACTGCCTGACCTTCGAATTGCGCAATCGTTTTCGACAGAAGAAGAACGGCTTGGCCTTTTCATTTCGTGCCGTTTATACGCTGTCGTTTTTGAAAGATGACGGTATCGTCAATACGTCAGACGCGGTGATCGCCGGAAATTTTCAGGGCGAATTGTCGCGCAGCCTCCAGGATCGTCGTCATCGCTTCGTTTTTTCCGGAACGCTCGATACGCCGAAATATCTTGGCAAGCTGCGCATCTCGCCGATCATGCGCATCGCTTCCGGAGCGCCTTTCAATATCGGACTCGGCGCTGATCGAAATCTCGATGACATCAGGAACGATCGGCCCGGCTTTAACGGCGACCCGAGCGTGCTGAAATGGCGCGCGCCCGGGCAGCCGCTCGACCCATCAATACTGAATCAGTTCACGCTGCCGACGATTGGTCAGAGCGGAAACCTGCCGCGCAACGCTGCGCTTGGACCAGCTCAATTTCTTTTTGATTTTAACGTAACGCGAGAATTCAAGCTGACGGAGCGCGTCCGCCTGCGTCCAGTTGTTGAGTTCGACAACATCCTGAACGCCACGGTGTTCAGCTTTGGCAGCGAGTTCATCGACTTCAACGCGTTTGGGCCAACGTCTTCAGACGCGACGCGGCAAGCCTTCATCAATTCGTTCCTGGTGCCGACACGCACGATGCGCCCGCGACAGATCAGGCTGGGAATGCGTTTGGATTTCTGATTTGGAGTGCGCCGGCAGAGCGCAGCGGCGACGGCGCTTGGCTACGTTCCGAAATCCAAAGCGGTGTCGCACTGCGCTTGCCACCGCAGTCCAAATACAAAAAAGCCTCTGCCGCCCGGCAGAGGCTTCTTAATAAATAAGACTCAGTCTGATCTAGTTGAACTCGAGCACGAGTCCTTTCTCACAGAAGTCAAACTTCACTGCATCAGACCACTCACCGTCGGCAAACTGGACCTTGAAGTACTGCTCGCAGTTTTCACTGTCGGTTGATTTGTCCCAGACCAGTTCATCGGTGGCCCCGGCAGCAATGCCACCGCCAATATCGAAATCGCCCCACTTCTTGCCATCTTGCGAGACCTGAAGTTTTTTTATGGCCTGTTTGGTGTTGTTGTGGACCTTGAATTTGTACTCACTGGTCTTCGCCAGGCTGAGCGTGCTCATTAAAGCGAAAGCGAGTGCGAGCATCGAAATTTTTGCAAAGTTACGGTAAACGCGCATTTATTTTTCTCCAAGTGATTTTTATTCTCGTGACGAGGGAACGCCAGCGATTGTCGCAATTCGACGCTAGATGATAAGCGCGGGCGCGGGTTTTAGCAATGCCAGCGCCGCTCGAGCCAAGATCACGCTTCCTAACGTTCTTTTGCCAGATTGGCTTAGTCGCTTCCTGGTAGTTTACCTGCGCCGACGTTGCGGTTTACGATTCATGAAAAGGAGCACTCATGAAATACCGGCTATTGGGAAACACTGGTGTGAAAGTGTCTGAGCTGTGCCTCGGCACGATGACGTTTGGCGCAGAATTTTTCAATATCGCGGAAGTCGATCAGAAAGGCGCCAATGCGATGGTCGCGCGCTCGATCGAGTCCGGCATCAATTTCTTTGATACTGCCGACGTTTATTCATACGGCCAGTCGGAAACGATCCTGGGCCAGGCCTTAAAACATTCCGGCATCGCGCGCGACAAAGTGATCGTCGCGACGAAAGTTCGCGGCGCGATGAGCGAAGGGTCGACGAACGGTACAAGCGACCTCAATAACGTCGGGCTCTCGCGCCAGCACATCCTTGCTTCGATTGATCAAAGTCTGCGGCGGCTCGACGTGGATTATGTCGATCTATATCAGGTGCACGGGTGGGATTTGCTGACGCCGATTGAAGAGACGCTGCGCGCGCTCGAAGATCTGGTGCGACAGGGAAAGGCGCGCTACATCGGCTGTTCGAATTGGGCCGCGCGCCAGTTGATGAAGGCACTCGTGCTTTCACGAGAGCGAGGGTGGGCCAGCTTCGTTTCTCTGCAAGCCTACTATTCCCTCGTTGGTCGCGATCTCGAACACGAGTTGTTGCCGCTTTGTCGCGAAGAAAAAATCGGCGTGTTGCCCTGGTCGCCTTTGTCGGGCGGGTTTCTAACAGGCAAATATCGGCGCGACAATCCGAGTCCTGAAGGCGCGCGCCGCACCGGGTTTGGCTTTCCGCCGATCGATGAAGCGCGCGGATTCGACGCCATCGACGTGCTCGACCAAATTGCGAGAGCGAAAGGCGCGACCATCGCGCAAGTCGCATTGGCCTGGTTACTCGCACAAGACGGCGTCACTTCGATCATCATCGGCGCTAACAAGATGTCGCAGCTGGACGACAATTTGAAAGCTGCGGATTTGGAGTTGACCGCCGAAGAGATCGATCGGCTGTCGCAGACAACCGCTCCGCCATCGATCTATCCAAAGTGGATGATCGAACGGCAGAATGCAGGTCGCGTTGAGCCGGTTGAGACTGAACAGAAATCAGCAGCTGTGCTGAGATAAACAGGCGTGCCTTCGCAATCGACAATTATTATTGGCGCCGGCGCCGCCGGTCTCGCCGCCGCGCGCGACCTCGCCCGCGTGGGCCGAGAGGTGATCGTGCTCGAAGCGCGTGATCGCATCGGCGGCCGCGTCTTTACTCACAAACCTCCCGGAACTCCCGTTCCAATCGAACTAGGGGCGGAATTCGTGCACGGAAAACCGCCGGAGATTTTTCAGATTGCTCAGGCGGCAAATCTCGAGTTGTACGAAGTCAGCGAACGTCACTGGTATTTTGACGATGGCAAGGTCAGTAAGTCGCACGACTTCTGGAAGGCAATCGAGAGTCTTATGGACGAGATGAAATCGTCCGATAAGGATCGCTCCCTGAAAGAGTTTCTCGAATCGATTCCCAATAATAAAGACACGCGTCGCGCGAAAGCGATGGTGACGAGATACGTCGAAGGCTTTCACGCGGCCAGCATCGGCCGCGTCAGCGTGCGCGGATTGATCGAAGCGAACAAAGCGGCGGATTCCATCGACGGCGACATCGCGTTTCGCTTTGTGAGTGGCTACGAGACGCTGATGAACGCGTTGCGAGCCGAAGCCGAAAGCTACGGCGCCGAGTTTCATTTGAGTACTGCCGTCAAACAGGTTGATTGGCGCGGCGCGGAGATCGAAATTACGTGCGAGGGTGACTCAACTGGCTCAGAAACTTTCCGGGCATCGTCAGCAATCATTACCTTGCCGCTTAGTATCCTGAAGAAGAGTATCGATAAACAAGTGCTGCAATTCATTCCGGAATTGCCTGGCACAAAGGTCGCGGCGATCAAGATGCTCGCCGTGGGCAACGTGATAAAAATCAATTTGCTTTTTCGCGAACGTTTTTGGGAAGGAGTGAGGCTTTGGGACGAACACGGCGAGCCGGTCAGTTTCCATGATGGCGGCTTTTTTCACTTTCCCGACGCGCCGATTCCAACCTGGTGGACGCAGTTGCCAATTCGCGCGCCCTTGCTAGTCGGTTGGGCCGGCGGGCCAAAGGCAGATCGTTTCAGAACCGCGGGCGAACGGCTCTCGAAAGCAGGGGGCGGCGAGCAATCGGCGGTTCTGGACCAAGCCATTGCTTCGCTCGCGAATATTTTCAACCTGCCGGTGGCGGAGATTCGAGATATGCTAGAGCGCTTCTACATTCACGATTGGCTCGACGATCCCGTTCAGTCGCGGCGCTTACAGTTACGTCCCTGTCAATGGTTTGGCAGCGCAACAAGCATTGGCTGAGCCGATTGGAGGAAAATTGTTTTTCGCGGGAGAGGCGACCAGCGTCGGTCACATCGGAACGGTGCACGGCGCAATTCAAACAGGTCAGCGTGCGGCAACCGAAATCCTGAATGAAGATTAGCCAGTCACCGCAATCTCATTTCGCCAAATCAGCAAATATCGCCACAGCAAAAGCCTGCGAATTTCAGACCCGGGAAGAATTTCGGCAGCGAGGCTACTCAATTCGTTCATCGTTAGGTAAGTATCAGTCTTGCCGTGTTCTTCCCATGCAGCGCGAACGGCACGAGACGGTTTCAAGCGGCCGTTGTGAAGAGCCCTGAGACTGCCGCAGACCGCCATGGCCGCGACGTTCAAGGTCGCGTCCAGAATTCCGTTCGCAGTCAGCAGCCTTCGCTCAGGTTCGAATAAATCAATGATTATAAGTACACCGCCCGGGCGCAGATGTGTCTTCAGTTTTTTGAATGCTGCGTGCGCCGGCAGATGATGCAACGTGGCGATCGTGGCAATGCAATCGAATGACTCAGTGGTTTCCCACGACATAAAGTCGGCAACATGAAACTGCAAATTCCCTAACGCAGCAGAATGCGATCGAGCGACCCGAATCATTTCAGACGACAAATCCAGCGCGATGACTTCTTGAGCACGTTGAGTTAGCCGTCGTGAGAACGAGCCAGTGCCACAGCCAACTTCGAGGACCCGCTCGCAAGGCGTCGGAACATAGCGAAGCAGCAGATTGTGGTAGTGATTGTTCTGAGTCCAGCCGCCGGTATCGAGCAGTGCAAGCCGATCGAAATCTTTTTCAATGGCAGACATTTCGCATTCCGCCGTTCAATCAATCAGGACGCGACTTTCTAAAGCTTCGGCGCGTTCAATCGCAGTCAGCAAACGCAGAAACTGGGCAAAGCTGCGGCTGCGCGAATGCAATCGCTCGCGCTCTAATTCGCTGATCTCGTTTTGAAGAATCAAATCGAGAAAATCGTAATAGTCGCCGGTAGCTGCCAGCGGAAACTCGCGCGTGTAACCGGTGCGTTCGGAATCTTCAGAACGAAATCCGGCGAGCATGTCAAAGACATTGTCGGTCGTGAGATGCGACGCGGCTCGCGACAGACGAATCGGCAGACGCATTTCGAAAAAGCGCAGGCCGTCGTCAGTCGTCACGCGCCGCAGCTCTTTTGTGGCCTCGCCGTCGAACGGCGATTCGGGGTCGATCAGGATTTGCAGCAGGCGCGGATGATCCTCGCGATCGACTGTATCCAACATTAGCTGCACTCGATCAGCTAAGAACTTTTCAAAGTGCGCATCGATCGGGTAATTGATGCGGCCGAGACATCCGACGGCTTCGCCTTCTCCGGCAGTTTCAATCGGCAAGCAAGCTGGACAGTTTGCGCAGATCGCGGTTTCGCTCTGTAGCACATCGATTTCGGCGCTCGACTTTTCGATCCACTCGATCTTGTCCGCCGTAGGTACGCTCTGATCGACCGTTGTCAGGATGGTGTGCAGATTGCTCAGCCGACCCCAATCGCGCAAGTGCCTTTCGTCATAACGCGCGCGCAAGCGGCAGGGAAAATCGACGGCGAATTCGAGCGACATGTCAGTAAGCAGTCAGCCGTGAGCAGCAGATCCTCTGTGCGAACTTACAGAAACGACATCAACGTCCCTCGTCATAATGGGGGATTGTGATTAATAATTTCGACAATCGAAGTAAACGGAATCTTAACGACTTCCCCATCAGCGCGTTCGACCTTCACGCTCGGCGTCGTCAATGCCTGCGTAGTCTTCATGCTGCGCACAATGCCGCGCACACGATGACCGTCGTTGGTGACAATTTCGATGTTTCCCCGGCCGTAAAGCAGCCGCAAGGCGGCCAGAGCTTTGGTAACTTCCATTAACTTCCTTTGGGAATGAATTCGGGGAAAGGTTGACTATACTTGGTCAACTTGCATTCGTAAACTCGCCTTTGTCAGAAGCCCGATCGTAAGGCAGGGACGCTTTCGCAACTCGGCTTCCGTGATGCCAGGTATCCTGATACAAAAAACTCGCAACCAACTCACCACGGCTGGCGTATAATTTTTGCCAGTTCAAATCGCTGCTGGATCAACAAGAAATTCGATATGCAGCCTCAACAAAATTTTAGTGCCGGTGAACAATCTTGCGCGCAGTGCGGCTCGCCCATGCCCAAAGAGATGCGGTTCTGCCGCTCGTGCGGAAATCGTTTGGGCGAAGGACCGGCGGAATATACGGAAACGGTTCGCCTTCCTGGCGCCACTGCGTCGGGTGCGCCGGGGACGACGCCGTTTTACCCGAGTGTTAACGCGCCCCTGATGCAGCAGCCGGCGTGCAAGCGGCGTCGCCGCCTGGGGTTTACGGGTAGCGCCTGGATTTGGATCGTGCTCGTAGCTTTCTTCGCCGTCGGCGGATTGATGAGCGCGATCAAGAAAAACATAGGCCGACCACCCTTCGCCGGCATAACCCTAAACAGATCGTATTTCGGCGTCGATGACTTCGACACGACAGACAGCGGCGCCACCTTCAAGAATGTCGAACCGCCCGGCGGGCCTGCGGACAAAGCTGGACTGGTCGGCGGCGATATCGTCACTAGTTTCGATGGCCATCCGATCAAAGAAGCAAACGAGATCATGGATCTGCTCGCGCATACGCCGGTCGGTAAGACAGTCGAAGTGATCTACACGCGCGACGGTAATTTCCACAACACGCAACTGACGACGATGTCGCGCGATGAATACAACCGCCTCGATCGTGAATATAGCCGGAGACCAGAAGGTAAAGGATATTTCGGATTCGAAAGTAACCGGATGACTCGTCTGAATGATCCATCAACCAAAACTTTCGGCGTCCAAATTGACTATATAGAGAGAAATGGCCCGGCCGATCTGTTTGGAATCAGGAAAGGCGACATCATCACAGACTTTGACGACATCCCGATTCGCACGCCCGATGAATTTCTTGCTCGCGTGCGTCGCGCACTCCCCTATTCGACCGTGAACATTACATTATTGCGCGAAGGCCAGAAGATGATCATCCCAGTCAAAATCGGCAAAGCGTAGATTAGCGGTTGGCGTGCTCGCGCATCTTGTTTTCCATTTCGCGCCGCGCGTCTTCTCGATCTTCTTCTGATTCGTCAGCTTCGAATGCTTCGAACAGGGCGTAAGGCTGTTCAGCGAGCAGTCGCAGTTCCCATGCTTCGCGCTTTTCGTGAGAAGGTCGCGCGAACCAAAGCCCATCGAAATCCGATTCAATCATGGTGGCTTCGTCGAATGTTTGGGCTAGTAATTCGATACGCGTTTCAGGTCGTAACAACAAACGTCGCAGCTTCCATCCGTGCCGCTCGTAATTCGAAACGATTTCAGCAGCCAACTCGCGCGCACTCATGCGCACAGTATAGCGGACGCGCCGCGAGTGTGTGGCTTTGATTGTTGGCGCGCGAGCGAATTATAGTTGACGTTCAAATTAACATTTGATGTCGACCGTCAATCTTTCATCTCCGTTTTATCAATCCCTGCAGCGCGCGCTGTCACAACGCAATACGACGCTCTCTGCAATTTGTCCTAATGATGACTCGGTCGCGCGACGAGTTCTGCACGATTACGGCGCGATGTTCGTTGGTTCAGAAAACATCTTGCCGCCACCGCGTTGCGTATTTTCATCAGAAGAACAGGTCATAGAATTTCAAGCCGAGGCCGGTGTCGCACCGGCAAAAATCGGCGCCGCCGCGATCGAACTGCAGCCGGCGGCAATCGACGCGTTGCTGAAAGCTCGCGCGCAAGCAAAGACGGAAGGCCTGGACATCACACCGCGCGATGGTGCTGAAGCCGCGCGGCGCAGTTACGCTGATACCGTACGCCTGTGGAACTCGCGTTTCTTGCCTGCGCTCGATCACTGGACGCACGCGGGCCGTTTGACCGAAGACGAAGCGAATCGTCTGCGTGCGCTGCCCATTCATGAACAAGTGCCTGAGGTGCTCGAATTAGAAAAGGAAGGGATTTTCTTCAGCAAGGATTTATCAAAGTCGGTGCTTTATTCGATCGCCGCGCCGGGAACGTCGCAGCACATCGCGATGCTGGCATTCGACGCCAACGAATTTCTTGACGCGCGCGTCCGCGAAATCATGTCTGAGCATGGTTGGTTTCAGACAGTGCTGAGCGATTTACCGCACTTCACTTTTCTCGGTCTCACGGAGGACGAACTGCCGAGCCGCGGCCTAAAACCAGTCGAGGCCAACTCACAAAAATTCTGGATTCCCGATTTCGGGTGAGAGTTAACAGACCCCATCCCTCCTGCAAAGGTACTGACCTTTTGGTTCATGGCATCCGCAAGTCCCGCCCTTACATCTGAATTCTTGTTTGTAGATTTTGCCGCGTCGCGGCCATCAGTTAACATAGCTCATTCGATTCCTGCTTCTATTTTTCGCAATCTGCCAAATGTTTAGAAAAGCTTTACCACTGATTTTTCTGGCTGTCTTTGCAAGTCTTACGACGGCACAAACGACAGCGCCCAAAACGAATTCGCCCGCCCCGACGGCGGCGCAAGCTCGACCGGCCACGCCTTTCGAGCTTTCAGAGTACGGTGTCGCCTTACAACCCGACGCGCGTTTGATCATCGTAATGGCCGCGCTTGAGGCGGCAGGTTTCGATCCGACGCCGCCCGGAAAAGAACCGTCGCCGTTTCGCATGCTGGTGCGAAAAGATCAGATGAATCTCGATTCCGCTCTGCGCGAACGGCTCAAAAACTTCTATGAGCGTTACAAGTTGCCCGCGCCGGCGACCGCTGCAGATCAGGCTACGCGTTATGTTTCGCTCGCGTATGCGCTGGGACCGCAGCCTGCGTTTGAAGCGCCCGATCGCTCGGAAGATTTGCCGGGCGGTGTGCTCGACGTGCTCGACTTTGCGCCACTCCTGCGCGAGTTCTATCGCAAATCAGGAATCGACGAACGTTTAGTTTCGTACCTGCGCGCTTATCAGGCTGAAGGCGATCGCTTGCGACCGGCCGCAGCGGAAATGGTTCGGTCCATTCTGTCGTACCTGCACACCCGCCCGATTATCGTCAGCACCGAGCGGGTCCGAGTAAAGAGCCCCGACAAAAAGAAGAATTCGTCGACTATTGTTTACTCGACGCGCGAGCACGAGCGAAAGTTTTATATCGTCCCCGATTTGTTGGCGGCGCCGGGCGCAATCAATTTTCGCGTGATTGCCGACGATTACTACGCGGTCGTGCCGGAAGGAACTGAGCCGGCTTTGTCGGAGTTGCGCCGCGGCTTCCTGCAATTCGTGATCGATCCGCTGGTGCTGAAATTCAACAAAGAGATTGCGCAACAACGCGAGCCGATCAAGCAACTGATCGACGCGCGCACCAAAGCCGGCGCGACTGTTTCGCCGGACGCATTCGTCATCGTGGGACGCTCGCTGGTCGCTGCGGCTGATGCGCGTTACGAAGAGGCAAACCGTCTGGCCTGGGTAATGGAAATCCAGCGCGCCCGTTTGCAAAAAGCAAACACCGACGGGGAAAGAAAATCGATCGCCGCCGAAGCGGAAAGCGCGCGCGCTGCGATCTCGGACGAAGCCGTTGCGCGGCTCGCGGAGGAATATGAAAACGGTGCGGTGTTGGATTTCTTTTACGCCGATCAGTTGCGCGATTTTCAAAGCTCGGGTTTCGATATCGCAAACTTTTTCGCCGAGCTCCACACCGGCGTCGATCCGGCCAGGGAAAGCAAACGCCTCACAGACGTCAACGCCTCTCGCGATCGCGCGCTGTCCGCTCGCAAAGCTCACCCGCGCTATTATTCGTGGTTGATTGATCCGAGCGGGGAAACTCGCGAGGCGGCCACAGATCCGCGCAACGCGGCGTTCGTGAAAAATCTCGCCGAAGTCGAGACGCTTTTGCAGACCCGCAACTATGAAGCGGCCGAGTCGCGTCTGAAATCTTTGCTGCAGGAATATCCCGGCGACGCGCGTCTGCTGTTCACGCTCGGTCAAACGGCGAGTCTTTGGGCACGCGATACCACCGATGACGATCAGCAAGCGCAACGTTTGCATCGGGCCCTGGCGAATTATCGCTTAGCTGTCGCAGCCGCCTCACCTGAAAACGATCAAGCGTTGCTTTCACACGCGCACGAATCGATGGCGCGCATTCTGGCGTTTCTCGATCAGAAGGATGAGGCGGTGAAAGAGTTCGACGCGGCGATCAAGATCGGTCGAGTAACCGGCGGCGCTTATGATGATGCGCTGGCCGGGAAACGGAAGTTGTCGCAGCCTTAGTCGTACGGATTCAGCTTCTCGAGCTGCTTATCAATCAGCGGAAACAATCGCTGCCGAAATTTCGCTACCAATAAATCGGCTTGCCGCACGTCTTCTTCAAGTCGTATTCGGCTTTGAGCCGTTATTGACAAGAGGCTCTCCAGTCCTTTTCGCTCACTATCCAACGAACGCCGCCGGGTGTCGCGCATCTCGGCGGTGCGCGTGCCGCCGATTCCGGCCATCGAGCGTTCGATGTTTTCCGGGCGCATGTCTTCGTCCATCTGCGTCATCCGCGTCCGGTATGCGGTCTCTTTTTCGATCAACTCGATGAGTTGCTTACGCAAAACCTCCGCGCGCTCTTCGGTGTGAGTCAGCAAGTCCAGATTCGTCGCGATCTGCTTTACCTTCTCGTTATCGCTCTGCTTTGAATCCGGCGACAGCAGTTCCTCGGTAATCGCCTGCAGCCTGCTGTTCAGTGTCTGCAGTGACTTTCGCAACAGCGCGAGTTCACTGGCGACAAGATCTGTTGAAGCCGACGATGGCGGAACTGCTTGAGAACTTGTTTGAGCTGAAACGCGATCGGCCGTTACGGTTACGGCCACCAACGCGATCAAGAGAAGCGCAAGTGTTGCGGGAATTTTCATTACGGGACTCCTTGATTGAAGTGGTGACGCATTAACTCACGCGCGACCCGGCTTGAAAGTTCCTTTTATCACGCGCGGCCATCAGATCCAATAACGTCCGCACTAGACCGCTAGCTTCAATTCCTGCGGGCGGTCAAAGAAATTTTTCCAGGGATGGTTTTTTTTGATTAGCTGCGGAACGTTTTCAATCGTGAAGTCAGAAATCTTCACGCCTTTCTCAATCTGTTTCCAACTGAGCGGCATGGATACCGTCGCGCCGGGCTTGGCGCGGGCGCTAAAAATTGCCGCGATCGTTTTGCCGCGCGCGTTCTGCATCGCGTCAACATAAACCTGTTGTTTCTGGCGCTTCGCAAGCGACCGCTGGATCGTCGCGATCTTTGGCGCGCGCCGGGCAACTTCCGCCGCGAGCGCCTCGGCCACGGCCGCAACCTTTCGATAATCGTTCTTCGGCTTCAGCGGCAAATAGACGTGAATGCCTGACGAGCCGGATGTCTTTGGAAATGCCGGCAAGCCAACTTCGTCAAAAACCTCTTTGCAGACTAGTGCCACGTCCAGAACATTTTTCCACGGCGCTTGCTTCGGATCTAGATCAAGCATCAAGTAGTCCGCCTGGTCGAGATGCTTCAAGGTCGAATGCCACGGATGTTGTTCGATGGTGCCGAGGTTTACGAAATGCAACAGCGATGCGACAGTCGTATAGACGGAATAATTCAGTTCGCGTCCTTCCTGATTTACAAGCTTCACCGTTTTGATGTAGGGAGGCGCGCTCTCGGTGTCCTGCTGAAAGAACATCGGGGCTTTGATGCCGCGCGGATAACGCTGCAGAATCGCCGGCCGATCTTTTAGAAACGGCATCAGGTGCGGACTGATTTTCAGATAGTAAGAGAGCAGATCAAACTTCGTCAGTTTCTCATCAGGCCAATAAATTCGATCGAGACTTGTGAGTGAAACGCGCTGGCCTTCGACTTCGATAATGACATCGCCTTTGGGCTTTTTCAGCGCGAGGAATTCATCCGCCGAAATTGCCTGACCTTCTTTCTGACGCGTGAGCTTGACCTTTGGCGACATTGCGCGCTTCCTCTCGTGGCGCCCATTCTAACATTCACGACTCTTAAGGCGTCGAACCACCACGTCACCAATTGTGTGATTCCGATCACGTTGAGGAAAGCATTTATTCTTGACCACCCAGACGCGCGTCGCTATACTTCCGATTATGAAAATGATTGTCAGAATCATATCACCGGAGATCGGGCAGGACTTGCGCCTTTTCCTGCAATTTATGGCATTCGTGGCTGTCCTGGCTGCCTTTGCAGTAACCGGTCAGGCGCAGTCGAGCCAAGGTCCGCTCCGCCGCGGAACTGTTCTCGATCCAAACCGTGCGGCCATAGTCGGCGCTCGCATTACGGCTAACGGCAAGACAAGCGCTTCGGCGGTGACCGATGGCAAAGGCGAATTCTCTATCGCCCTGCCGTTCGGTGAATACGTCATGAAGATCGAGGCTGACGGCTTCGCTTCGGTGACACGTTCGATCGCAATCGGCTCGAACGATGCTGAACCGGTTGAGATTGTCCTGACGCCGGCGTCAGCAACGGCGACGGTTACGATCATGGGAACCGACGCGTTCGGTTATCGAATCGATGCGATGAGCAGCGCGACGCGAACCCTCACCAACCTTCGCGACGTGCCGCAGTCGATCGCAGTCGTTAGCAAACAGCAGATCGCCGACCAGTCCATGAAGAGTATTGCCGACGTGGTGAACTATGTTCCCGGCATTACTTCACACCAGGGAGAAAACAATCGGGACCAACTCGTGATTCGCGGCGTAAGCAGCAGCGCGGATTTCTTTCTTAACGGTATGCGCGACGACGTTCAGTATTATCGAGATCTCTACAATCTCGAACGCGTCGAAATCCTGAAAGGACCGAATGCGATGATCTTTGGGCGCGGTGGAGGCGGCGGCGTTGTCAATCGCGTGACCAAGGAAGCGGGGTTTTCAAAGGTGCGCGAACTTACCTTCGATGGTGGTTCATTTCACACGAAGCGCGTCGCCGGCGACTTCAATCAGCAGCTTAGTCAAAGACTCGCGCTTCGCGTCAATGGGACGTACGAAAATTCAGGCAGCTTTCGCCGTTTCGTAAATCTCGAACGCTACGGACTCAATCCCACGTTGAGTTTTACGCCGAACGCTGAAACGCGACTTACAATCGGTTACGAACATTTCCACGACGCGCGTGTCGCCGATCGAGGTCTCCCTTCGTTTCAAGGCAGACCTGCCGACGTGCCAATCGAAACCTTCTTCGGAAATCCTGGCGACAGTCACGTTCGCGCGCGCGTCGATCGGCTGGCGGGAACATTTCAACGTCAGATCGGGCGTCTGATGATTACGAACCGGACGATGTTCGGTGCTTACGAACGCAGTTATCAAAACTATGTGCCCGGCGCTGTCAATGCTGCCAAAACGCTGGTGACGCTCACCGCTTACAATAACGCGACGCAGCGGCGCAATGTCTTCAATCAGACGGATTTCAACTATTCAGTCTCAACTGGGAAGATTAAGCACACGTTGTTATTCGGAAGTGAACTTGGCCGGCAAGCAACGGACAATTTTCGCAACACGGGCTTTTTCAACAACGTCAGCACGTCGATCCAAATCCCTTTCAGCGATCCGGTGATCTCCACGCCGGTGACGTTTCGTCAGAACGCGACCGATGCCAACAATCACGTCACGGCGAACGTTGCCGCCGCACTAGTCCAGGACCAGATCGAACTGTCACGTCGCGTGCAGGTCCTCGCAGGTTTACGCTTCGATTATTTCGATCTGCAATTTCACAACAACCGCACTGGTGAAAACCTGCGCCGGATTGATCGATTGATTTCGCCTCGCACGGGAATTGTAGTGAAGCCGTTCATGCCTCTGTCGGTATACGCGAGCTATGGCGTGTCTTACTTGCCCAGTTCAGGAGATCAATTCTCTTCGCTGACCACGATCACACAACAAGTTAAGCCTGAGCAATTCACCAACTATGAAATTGGGGCGAAGTGGGATGCGCGCCGCAACCTGACGTTCACGGTGGCGGCGTATCGGCAGGATCGCACGAACACCCGCGCGACTGATCCAAACGAGCCGACGCGCATTCTGCAAACGGGCAGTCAACGCACGAATGGCTTTGAAGCTGAAGTGAACGGCAACATCACGCGCTTGTGGATGATCGCCGGCGGCTATGCGCATCAGGATGCGTTTATCTCGAGCACGACTGCGGCCGCTCGCGCCGGCGCGCGAGTTGCGCTGGTGCCGCACGATACTTTTTCGATCTGGAACAAATATCAGATCGTCAACAAACTTTCGTTGGGCGTTGGAGTCATTCATCGCTCAGACATGTTCGCAGCGATCGATGACACGGTCACCTTGCCTGGCTACACAAGAATCGACGCGGCGGTTTATGTTCCGTTTAGTGAGAAGTGGAAACTGCAAGCGAACATCGAGAATCTCTTGAACAGGAAGTACTTCTTGAACGCCGATGGCAACAATAATATCTCTCCGGGTTCCCGGCGCGCGGTGCAAGTTAGTTTGATTACGAGGTTCTGATCTTTTCGGCAGAATCTGGCGATACTGACTTGTGATTCAGACTTCTTCAGGAGGCAAGTTGCTATTTGCCGGGCCGTTTATCACCGTACCTACGGCATCGTAGCGCGAGCCGTGACAAGGACAGTCCCAGGTTTTCTCAGCCGCGTTCCACGTAACAATGCAACCGAGGTGCACGCACACCGCTGACATGCTGTGAACGACTCCGTCTTTGTCGCGATACACGGCGAGCTTGGATAATCCCTTTCGCAGAACAGCGCCGTCCTCTTTCGCAATCTGGGAGACTGCGTCAACTTCACCGGGCGTCAACACGTCGGTGTATTGCGCGGCCACATTTGCGTTCTCTTCGATAAAGTCTTTGGCGGCTACCAGCGTTTTCCGCGCTGGATCATAGAGATCCCTCCAGGGATTAGTTCGGTCCATGATGAGATCGGTAAGCAGTATTCCGGCAATTGTTCCGTGCGTCATGCCCATTCCCGAATCACCGGTCGCGATGAAAATATTGTCATGGTCAAGAGGATTGCGGCCGATGAAGGCGAGAGAATCTACGGGCTCCATCACCTGACCCGACCATCGGAATTCGATCTCTTCAACCATCGGAAAACGATTGCCCGTCCATTGTTCCAGCTTGCCCCAGCGTTGCGCCCCGTCGTGTTGCTGTCCAGTCTTGTGATCTTCGCCACCCACGATCAGAACATCGTGATCGTCCGCGCGCTCGATCCGGATGTAGTGATAAGGCTCCGAAAGATTGGCGGGCGCGTCCCAGAGCAATATTGTCGGAACCGAGTCCTTCGGAACGCGCGCTCCGATCACATATGTAGTGTAAGGCGCTTGCTTAGTATGAATCGCCACCCGATCGTTTACGGGCGAATTCGTCGCGACGACGATGGTGTCCGCGGTGATCGTGTAGCCGCTAGTGGTAATTACAAGAGCATCCGAACCACCTTGGATTTTGTCAGCGTGCGTGCTGGTAAAGATCTGACCGCCATCGCGTCCGATGGCTCGCGCCAAGCCGGTTAGATATTTCAGCGGATGAAACTGGGCCTGTTGCGGAAAGTGCAAACATGGGCCGGTATCGAAGCTCTCCAAAGGCGCTCGATCCAGGCGTCGAACCTCAGTCAAGCCGGCACGGTGCGCGGCCGGCATTTCGTCTTCCAGCACTTGCAAGGTTCCATTCGCAGCAAGAAATAAGTAACCGTCAACTCGCTCGAAGTCGCAATCGATTTTCTCTTCCCGCACAATCGCTTCAACCCGGTCAATCGCAGCGGTGTGACTTTCGCCTGCCAGCCGCGATCCTTCTTCACCGAACAAGCGCTCAAGTTCATAAAATCGATCGTCGAGCGCGTTCGTTAGATGCGCCGTAGTGCGCGCCGTCATGCCGCCGCCGATTGGCCCATCGTCGAGCACAATTACTGACTTGCCTTCGCGCGCCAGCAGGTAAGCCGTTGTCAATCCGGCGATGCCCGCGCCAATAACGCAGACGTGCGCGCTTGTATCCTTGCTTAGAGATTTCTCTGCTGGCGTGTCCGCCGTTGCCATCCAAACCGACGTGGTTGTTCCTGAAGTTGGTCGCATGCTCTTCAACTAAGCGAGTGACATGCCAACCAAGCGCTGGTCTTTTCGCAGGTTTCGCACTCGTTCGCGCTCGCCGAAATTCTGACACTGTCTGAAATTGCAACAAGGTTCCGACCGCAGGAAGAACTCGATACAGCGTCAAGTTGAAATAAACAGGCCCGATGATCATCTGCACTTCGCCGACAAGGTGAGGCTCGAATTCGAAAATCGTGGGACTGGCCTTAAGGTTGATACTTCGTAACCCTTACGCGCTGCGATAGAATCAGCGTTGTCTATGGATCAGTTAACCAGCCAGCAAGAGAAACTACTTTCCGATCTTCAATCCGACGCATTCAACTACTTCATTCACGAAGTGAATTCAGAGAATGGGCTGGTTGTCGATTGCACCAAAGAAGGATGGCCTTCAAGCATCGCGGCGATTGGCATGGCACTATCGGCTTATCCCGTCGGAATCGAACGTAACCTAATCTCGCGTGATGAAGCAATAGATCGAACCTTGCGGAAGCTGCGCTTTTTCGCTGGCAGCGAGCAGAGCACCAGCGCAGACGCGACTGGCTACAAAGGCTTCTATTACCATTTCCTCGACATGCAAACCGGCCGGCGCGCGTGGCATTGCGAGCTGTCGACCATGGATTCGACTTTTCTGTTTGCGGGAATGCTGGTCGCCGCGACTTATTTCGATCGCGAGACCGCACTTGAGAATGAGATTCGCCGGTTGGCGGACGAACTTTATTGCCGCGCTGATTGGCAATGGGCAACGGCTGGCGGCAGTACCCTGGCTCACGGTTGGCGACCTGAGAGTGGCTTCTTAAAGGATCGATGGGACGGTTACGACGAAGGCGTGTTGGCTGACGTGCTTGCTCTTGCTTCGCCGACTTTTCCACTGCCGCCGGAGAGTTATGACGCCGACGTGGCGGCCTATGTGTGGAAGAAAGTTTACGATTACGAATATCTCTTTGCGGGCCCCTTATTCGTTCATCAGTTTTCGCATCTCTGGATCGATTTTCGAGGCATCCAGGATCAGTTCATGCGCGATCACAGTTCAGACTATTTCGAAAACAGCCGCCGGGCCACTTACGCCCAGCGAGAGTATGCGAAGCGAAATCCGAACGGCTTCAAAGGTTACAGCGACGTGTGCTGGGGTTTGACCGCGTGCGAAGGTCCCGGACCGAAGGAACTAACGATCGGTGGAGTCGAGCGCAGTTTCTTTGATTATGTTGCGCGCGGAGTGCCCGATGGGCCGGACGATGGCACACTGGCGCCGTGGGCTGTCGTGGCGTCACTGCCGTTCGCTCCAGAGATCGTTTTGCCGACGCTGGAACACTTCAACCAGATCGAAATCGGCGTCGAACATCCGTACGGGCTCGAAGCGACGTTTAATCCGACGTTTCCCGACGAAAAATGTCGCGAGTGCGGATGGGTTTCGCCCTGGCATTTTGGCATCAACCAGGGGCCAATCGTGCTCATGATCGAAAATCATCGCAGCGATTTTCTTTGGCGCCTGATGCGCTCTTGCCCATACATCATCAATGGGCTGCGCCGCGCCGGCTTCAAGGGCGGATGGCTATGACCAGACCGGTCTCAAAGAAATCAATTTGTGACGCTGGCAGGCGCGCCCTGAGGGCTCCCACGGTTTCAGGTTGTGAATAGACCGGGCGGACGGGTGCAAGGAGAGTCGAAAAGGCAAATGGTCAGTCCAGGTTTTCTGAAAACAGAGAGATAAACTGCGAGATTGCACCTCTCGTTTTTCTCGCGTGCTGTTGTGCTATACTCCCGCGCGCCTCGCAGTACCTAAGCAACTTTCCGCACTTATTTCATCAGGCCGGCGAGCCTGGACACTCATTGAGAGGTACGACATGGCAGAGCCTGACGTCACGTTGGATCGCTTGGAAGATCAGATCGACTGGTACGATCGAAAAAGCAAATACAACCAGCAGATGTTCAAGCTGATGAAGACTGCAACGATCGTTATCTCGGTGTCGATACCTTTGTTTGCCGCGTTTGCGGCTTACAGATCCATCGAGGGCAAAATGGTGGCGCTGATTACCGGCTCGGTCGGTGCAACCATCGCCTTGCTCGAGGCGTTCCAGCAACTCAATCAGTATCAGCAACAATGGATTACATACCGGTCCACTGCGGAAGGTTTGAAGCACGAGAAATTCTTGTTCCTGGCATCGGCTGGGCCATACGCCGCCGCGGAATATCCCAAGAAGCTGCTGGCTGAACGAGTCGAATCGCTGGTTTCACAGGAACATGCAAAGTGGGCTTCGACGCAGGAGCAAACAGGCAAGAGTCCCACTAAGCCAGAGCAAAAATAGAGTTCGTAAGCGATTAAGGCGATCGCAGATTATTTAGGCAAGGCAAACAAATAGTTTGCGTTGCTTCCTCAACCCGCATTTCAAGAATGGTGCGACTCTTTCCGGGAGCAAGACGCATGACCTCCACCGCGAATTTCTAGAATCAACTCTTCATTAGTTATGCGCACATCGACCATCGCTACTTCACCGGCGGCGGGTAGCGTTTCGACGAACACCGGCGGGTTTGCCGGATTTGCTTGCTTATGAATTTTACGAACGGAACGAAGCTCTGGCGGAACCTGTCAAATTCGTATCTTATCGACGGCCGTGATTTTCTGGAAAGAGTGAAAAGCATCTACGCAATTTATGTGGGCTAACGAATCTAAAACGCAAACCTACTAATAATCTAGTCAGCAAGAATTCTTACTGCTATACTCCCGCCGCGCTCGCGCTTAGATCTCCGCTACCTGAACCAGCACAGGGGTCGAAGTCGCCATGTCAACGGTTACCTCCAACCAAATCCCCAAGTCGGCGCGTACTCCATCACGGCCCGGCGAAAAGGATTCTAGAAAACCGCTTCTCATAGGCGTATGTCTCCTTGGTTTGTCGGTGACGCTCCTGGTTTACGCAATCACCTATCGACCGAAAGCAAAACAATTCATCTTTGCAGGGCGAATTGAGCGGATTCCTCCGACCGGCGTGGTCGAAATCAAACAATCCCCTCAAACACCAACGAAAGACACCTCTCCATCGGTCCGGGCACCCAACCGAACTCAATACCGGCATCATGCAATAAAGAGCCGATCGGCCAATCCTGAAGCAATTGAACCGCGAACGCTGAATCGAGCCGAACCATGTCTTGCCATACGCGAACTGGCGAAGAGTGTTGACACTCGTGACATGCGTCCAGTCGGCGATCCGTCACCGCTGCGCAGCGCCGCGCCCCAAACCTCGCCCACTGCGCAGAAGAAGAACGTGATTCGCAGGTTCTTTGCCTGGCTGGCCGGACTCTTTTCCCGGAAAAAGTTGGGCGAAAACGATCCACCAAATCATCAGCCGCCTAAGATTTCGCTCGGTCTGTCACGCAGACAAATTTTCGCGCGGGAGCAGTGCCCCGACAAGATGCAACCCGATCCGTCTTGTGTGGCGGAAACGCGATTGGAAGTCTTTGCACGGGCAACCGATTCGGATGGTGAGTTATCGATAAAACCAGCCGCTCAAATCGGAAAGATCATAACGCTGAGTAAGGAACATTTTACCTGGGATCTAACCGGTGTTGCTCCGGGAGTTTATTCATTTACCGTCACTGCGTCTGATGGCAAGTCTGAGCTGGCGACAAAGTCTGTGAGAGTGACGGTGTCAGCTTGCGAATGCATTGCGGCGCCTCAGCCCACACCTCAGCCGACGCCTGCCGCGATTTGCCCCGAAATCAGTTTATCTGGACCGGACACCGTAAAGCCCGGCGAAAGCTTTGCAGTTTCAGCCGCTGTCATGCGTGGGTCGTCAGAGACTCGCCATACGTACGACTGGATAGTCTCCGAAGGCGAAATTGTGTCCGGGCAAGGGACGTCCAGGGTTGTCATTAGAACACCTCCGCGCGCGACGACTGTTAGAGTGAGGGTCACATTACGTGAACAGCCGGCTTGTCCTGCTGACGCATTTTGGAGGATTGGGGCTACCGCGGGTCCAACGACTTCAGTTTCGGGAACTATCCAGGACGCTGCTGGTGCTGTGATTTCTGGCGCTACCATCATTCTGACGAGTGCT
>Ga0066679_10000040_pt1 | contig 26993 bp, 19 predicted proteins | sample GraSoiAngelo_128_FD_62298 | JGI IMG/M metagenome (GOLD analysis project Ga0066679, IMG submission 62298) | Grasslands soil microbial communities from the Angelo Coastal Reserve, California, USA - 14_0927_12_20cm | ecosystem: Environmental > Terrestrial > Soil > Grasslands | place: USA... | reverse complement strand
AAATAATGAAAGATAAATTCATCAGCCGCACTCGCTGGCGCGAAAAGCTGGAAAAGGAACAAGACCCTAAGGTCGTGAATATTCCACCGAAAATGTCTCGATTCGGTAAAGGCACGATGCTCATTCCGACTCCAAAACTGGTCGATGATCTGGTTCGCAAGGTTCCGAAAGGCAAACTTGTGACGGTTAGTGAATTGCGACGAAGGCTCGCCGCGGACTTTGCTTCCGACGTGACTTGTCCGCTAACGACCGGCATCTTTCTTCGCATCGCTGCTGAGACTGCCGAGGAAGATCGTGCCAACGGGCGCAAACGAATTACGCCTTATTGGAGAGTCGTGAAAGACGACGGCAGTCTGAATCCAAAATTTCCTGGAGGCGTCGACAAACAAGCGCGTTGCCTGCAAGGTGAGGGCTTCGCTCTCAATTACAACAGCAAAACCCCACGCGTCGAAGGATTTGAACGGCGGCTGGTGATGTTGAGCTGAAAGGATGAGCGTCACGTCCGAGCACAGCGAGCATCCGGTAGTTCTGACGATAGCCGGCTTTGATCCCTCGGGAGGCGCGGGAGTGATCGCGGATGTCCGTACGTTCGTTCATTTCGGTTGCCGGCCAACAGCCGCGATCACTTCGCTGACGTTTCAAAACTCACAAGGCGTGTTCGGCGCAATTCACGAAAGCGCCCGCTCGTTGCGCGCGCAGATTCTTCCCATCATTGAGGAATACAAAGTGGCAGCCGTGAAAATCGGCATGTTGCCGACGGCGGAACTCGTCAGCGAAGTTGTCGCGCTGATTAACGAGAAGCAATTGCCCGCGCCCGTGGTCGATCCGGTGATGCAGTCCTCTTCGGGCCAACGTCTGATCGAGCAAGATGCGACGGAAACTTTTGTCCGCGAACTATTGCCACTTGCGTGCTTGATTACACCAAATATTCCGGAGGCCGAAACACTTAGCGGAGTGCGAATCGAAGACGAACTAACGATGCGTCACGCTGCGCAGAAGCTGCGCGAGATGGGTGCGCGTGCCGTGCTGATCAAAGGTGGACACCAAAGACGGGGGTCAGGAGTCAGGGGTCAGGGGTCAGAAGAGAACGCGCGAGAAGCTGTTGATGTATTCGACGAACAAGGCCAAGTCACAATCTTCCGGGGTGGATGGATTGATGCGCAGCCGATGAGGGGAACCGGTTGCATTTTGTCATCGGCGATCGCTGCGGTTCTCGCGAGGGGCGCTAATTTGAAAGACGCAATCGCCGCCGCCAAACAATTCGTCGCGGCCGAAATTCAAAACTCAAAACTCAGAACTCACAATTGAACTATTCTTCGATCGAAACTTTCTCCATCTTAATCTCAGACATCGGCCGATCGCCGCTATCTGTTTTGGAAGTCGCAATAGAGTTCACAACATCCTGACCTTCAGTTACTCGGCCGAAGATCGTGTAGCTTGGTGGCAGCGGATAATCGACATGCATGATGAAGAATTGCGATCCATTTGTGTTCGGACCGGCGTTGGCCATCGCCACGGTTCCGGCTTTGTAGCCGCGACGATACACGTCTGACGACGGATTGATTTCATCATTGAACCTTCCACCCCAAGCTGATTGACCACCGCGGCCAGTGCCGTCCGGATCGCCGCCCTGGATCATGAAGCCGTTAATGACTCGATGAAAAATCACTCCGTCGTAAAAACCCTTTTCGGCCAGCAAGCGAAAATTTTCAGTTGTCTTTGGCGCGTCCTCTTCCAATAACTCAAATTTAATCGTGCCTTTGTTGGTTTGAATGTTTGCGGTCCGATTTGGCATTTAGTCTCATCCTTTGCAAATTTAATTTTGATAACAGCTTAACCCGCAGAGACTGCAAAGGTCACGCAGAGGCAGCGTGTCAGAACCGCGAGCGGTAGCGACCGGATCATGAAGTCTCTCTGGTTCAGAACGAAAAAGAGCATCGAGCGAATCACTTGATCCGGTCGCTACCGCTCGCGGTTCTGTAACTACCGCAAAATTCCCGCTCCACCTGACGGATTTCCTTGCCAGCGGCTATCATGTTCACCGCGAGTCGCTGAAAGGAACCGAAGCAAAACGATGAATGTCACCCATCTTGAGTGTGCCGCGTGCGGTCTCAGGCACGAGGCACGAAGGTTGCACAATCTCTGCACGGAATGTGGAAAACCGCTGCTGGTTCGCTATGACCTGGAGCGGGCTTCAGCTTCTTTGACAAAAGAAAGTTTGAGTCGCCGAAGGGCGGATTTATGGAGATATCGGGAAGTCTTGCCGGTGGAGCGCGACGAGAACGTGACCAGTTTAGGCGAAGGATACACGCCGCTCGTGCACGCATCGCGACTGGGCGAGCAGCTCGGATTGAGCGAGCTTTACATCAAGGACGAGGGACAGAATCCCACGCAGAGTTTCAAAGCGCGCGGCATGACCGCAGCCGTTTCGATGGCCAAAGAGTTGGGTGCTAAGAAGCTGGCGGTTCCTTCAGCCGGGAACGCTGCGGGCGCTTTGGCCGCGTATGCGGCGCGCGCGGGATTGGAAGCGCACATCTTCATGCCAAAAGATACGCCGCGCGCAAACGTGATCGAGTGCGAACAGACCGGCGCGCACGTCACATTGCTGGATGGGTTGATTACTGATTGCGGCGCCGAAGTCGGCAGACGAAAAGAAGCCGAAGGTTGGTTCGACGTTTCGACTTTGAAAGAGCCTTATCGCATCGAAGGCAAGAAGACGATGGGCTATGAGCTCGGCGAACAGTTCAATTGGGAATTGCCGGACGTCATCATTTATCCGACCGGCGGCGGCACTGGTTTGATCGGAATGTGGAAAGCTTTTGACGAGATGGAGCAGCTGGGCTGGATCGGACGAAAGCGTCCGCGCATGGTGACCGTGCAAGCATCGGGGTGCGCGCCGATCATCCGTGCATTCGAAGAAGGGAAGCGATTCGCGGATGAATTTCCGAACGCGCACACCACCGCTTCAGGCCTGCGGGTGCCGAAAGCAATTGGAGACTTTCTAATTATCGATGCGCTGCGCGCCTCGGGCGGAACTGCTGTAGCGGTGACTGATGAAGAATTGATCGACGCTACGAAAGAAATTGGATCGGCAGAGGGAATCTTTTGCGCGCCCGAGGGGGCTGCATGCCTGCCGGCGCTAAGGAAGTTGATGAGCGACGGCGCCGTGAAAGCAAACGAGAGCGTGGTGCTGTTCAATACCGGAAGCGGCGTGAAATATCTGGAGAGCTTTTCGTGATCAAGACACGTGTTCGAATTGGAACCGCGCGTTGAAAGGAAACAGGAGTTGGAACGTTCAATGAACCTGCGAAGCAGGTGGTGCAGAGAGTAGCCCCGGGCGTGAGCCCGGGGATCACGCAAACAAATTGAATCCAAGCCCGCTTTAGCGGGCGACAGAATTCGGAGGCATAGCCTCTAAAATGAAGATTGAAGGCTTATGATAAGGTGCAGCCTATTACCGCACATCAGACGGCATAGCCCCGAGAAATTTGAGGTTCGAATGAAAGTCCAACAGTGTATCGCAATTCTATTCCTGCTCTTTGCGCCGCGCATTGGCCTGGCGCAATCCGCAGCGCCTGCGCCGTGGCTCACCGACACCGAACGCGCGAAATTCGAAACGCTGCGCATCGCTGGATCGGAAGCTCTCTTCAATCTCGATTACGAAGCAGCGCGCAAGAATTTCAAAGAGATGGCGACGGCGTTCCCGAACTATCCCGCCGGACCGCAGTTTCTGGCAGATACGTTGTGGGCTGAAACGCTTTATCAATCGCGGCGTTTGCAGTCTTCACTTTATGGTGACGACGACACGTTCTATTCGACGGGCGACGACAAACCCGACCCGAAGGTCGTCGATCAATTTCGTTCGCTCACGCGCCAGGCGCGTTTGCTGACCGAGGCCCGTGTGAAGCTGTATCCGAAGGACGTTGAAGCGCTTTATTTCATGGGCGCGATCGAGGGATTGAAAGCCTCGTTCGAAGAAGCCGTCGAGCGGCGGCACTTTGCCGCTTTGAAGGATGGATCGGACGCGGTCGATAAGCATCGCGAAGTGATCAAGCTCGATCCGAATTATCACGACGCCGAGATCACAATCGGATTATATGACTACACCGTCGGCGCGTTGCCTCTGCCGGCGAAACTGATTGCCGGCGTGGTTGGCTTTCGCGGTTCGAAAAAGCGCGGCCTGGCGACGCTCGAGCGAGTAGCGAAGGAAGGCCGATGGATTCACGACGAGGCCAAGACTTTGTTGATAGTGCTGTACACGCGGGAAAAAAGATTTGGAGAAGCCGCCGGCTACGCGCGCGAGTTGGCCGCGAAATATCCACGCAACTATCTCTATCGCCTTGAAGCAGCGGACGCGCTCGTGTCGCAAGCCGCCCTTGATCGCAAAGCAAATCCGGCAGCAGCAACCTCGGCGACCGAGACTGAAGCCTTTGCGACATTTGAATCTTTGCTGAGAGACAGATCAGTTCGCGAAACCGCGTCGCAGCAGTTCGACTTAATTCATTTCAAGTACGGCGAAGCCTTGATGACGGCCGGCCAGTACGAACACGCGGTGAAAGAGTTTCTCGCGTCGGCGGATTCGACCGGCGCGCAACAGGGATTGGCGACGATGGCGCATCTGTATGCAGCGCGAGCACTAGATCTGGCAGGCAAGCGCACTGATGCGTTGAATCAGTACCGCGCCGTGCTCGCGCGACCTAACGTGTACGATGCGCACGACCAGGCGCAGTTGGGATTGAAGGAAGCTTATAAAAGGAAACTGACGTAATTGGAGCGCGGGCATCCTTGCCCGCTTGAGCGCGCGACGCAAAACTAAACGCCGCTAGGCGCGAAAATATTTATAGCCACGATGACTGCTTTGTTTATAATCCAACGTCGGGGCTATAAACATTCGGCTCCTAGCGGAGCCAGAAACCGCAGGATCTTTCAGACGTTTCGGACGCGCTCAGTCTCTTTCTCAAACACAAACCCGAGCGTCTTGTAGATCAACTTCGCGCAGAGAAACGCTGAAGCGTTCTGTCCCTCAACGTGCGAATACTCAGTCAAATCCATTCCCACGACGTTGCGTCTCCGAGCGAGTGTACGAATCAAGCCCACCGTCTCGTACCAACCGAGGCCGCCCGGCTCCGGCGTTCCGGTTGCCGACACGAGTGAAGGGTCAAGTCCGTCGATGTCGATCGTGAGATAGACATTCTCAGTCAGGCCTTCGATAGCATCGTCCCACCAATCGTCGCGCCCGGCGATGTCTTTGGCCCAAAAGATTCGCGTCGGCAGATCATCGATAATCCGCGCTTCATCGACAGAGATCGACCGAATGCCGACTTGCACTGCGGGAATGCGCAGATCTTTGACGACGCGCGCCATGATCGAAGCGTGCGAGTAAGGCGTGCCGTCATAGCTGTCGCGCAAATCCGCGTGCGCATCGATTTGAAGCACGGACAAGTTCGCATGTTTCTCCGCGTGCGCGCGAATCACCGGAGCGCTGACCGAATGCTCGCCGCCGATCATCGTGACGAATTTTCCGCTGGACGTAAGCTCCTTTGCTAGATCATAAAGCGAGTTCATCATTCGTTCCGGCGGATCGATCGAAGGGGATTCGGCGAGCGTGTGAATACCGAGCTTATAAACTTCGGCGTCAGTCTCTTCGTCATACAACTCCATGTTGCGCGAGGCGTCGATGATCGCGGCCGCGCCTTTGCCCGTGCCACCGCCGTACGAGACGGTTCCTTCATAACTGATCGGCCAGACCAGAATGCGCGCCCGGTCGAAATTCGAGAACTCTTCTTCGGCTATTCCGCCGAAGTTCATCGGAAGCGACTGTGATTCACTCATGCGCTGGAGTTTAGCTAAGGATGGACTGCGAAGCTATCATAAATCTTAAAGCTCGAACCGACTCTTGAGCCCGATTCAGCGGGCTTGCCGCAGGATTGTTAGACCACGCTTTAGCGCTGGATCACTGCGGCTTCGCCTGAGTTGATTGAGCAGCCGATTACGATCTGATGAACGACATCATTGGGAACTCACGATGTAATCCGCAATTCGTTCCGACAAGGCGCTGATCGTCGCCGAAGGATTTACTGACAGCGCCGTCGGAATGATCGATCCGTCGGAAACGTAAAGATTGGGATAGTTCCAAACCTCGCCGAACTCGTTTACCACGCCTTCTTTTGGGTTGTCGGACATCGTGCAGCCGCCGAGCGGATGCGCGGTCAGAAGCTTTCGCCAGGGCCAGCCCCACAGCACGCTCGGCATGTACTCGCCGCCGATTCCTTTGCTCAATTCCTTCAACGCTGCTTCCATCTCGTCGAACATCGCGCGGCTCCGGCGAACATTCCAATCGATTTCAATGTTGCCTTCCGACAATTGCATGCAGCCGTCCGCGGCGTCCGTTCCCATGCCGAGAAAAGGCAGAAACTTTGGCGTCACGCCTCCCTTAAATAATTTGTCGGCGCCATCGGTAAAAGCCGAACCATGATCGAGTCCGAGCGTTCGCATCAAGTATTTGCGGAAAAACAATCCGAGATTCTTCAAACGTCGGGGTACCGGCAAGGCGCTTTCCAGGTACCAGAGAAATGGATCTGGAAAACCCAGATCCTGAATCATGATTCTGTTGTTTGCCGTCGAAGCGTCGATGGCCGCGGTGATGCTTGGTCCGGAGCCCGGATCGACTTCGCGATTCGATTCGAGCGACCCGGCCAAAAGGAAGTCGCCGTTACCAGAAAACTTTGTGCCGAGCGCCGGACTGAGATTTGGCAGGGTCTCGTGGAGATCGCGACAGCGCAAAAGGATTTCAGTAGAGCCCAACGAACCGGCAGAGATAATTACTTTTCGTCCAATGACCGATCCAGGTTGAGAGGTGGGGTCGGGCTTGGCGCCCCGATCGAATCTGGCGCCATCGACCGTGAGCGGCTGCGACTCAGCGGTCTCGAGGTCGAATTGGCGGAAGTGAACACGATAGCCGTTCACTTCAACTGGATCGATGGGCTCGATTTTTTCGACCTGATGCAGCGGATAAACTTCGGCGCCATTTTGTTCGGCGAGCGGGATGTAATTCAGGTCGAGCGTGTTCTTCGCGTGAACGTGACAGCCCAGCATGCAGTTGCCGCAGTAAACGCAACCGTCCTGCACGACGCCCTGGCGATTCACTTTTTCTGGACCCGTGTAAACACAGATCTCCATCAGTTCGGGTTTGCGTCCGGCATTTTGCGCCGCGGCGATGAACGCTTCTGTGCGGGGCGGCATGTCGCGATCGGCGGGCGGCGTCAGTTGACGCGCTTCCAACATGTCACGAGCCTTGTCGTAGAAAGGATTTAGTATGTCGCGCTTGACGCCTTTGGGCCAACGCGGATTTTCAAAGATTTCTTTGGGGGTGCGAATGTGGACGTTGAAGTAGACGAGCGAGCCGCCGCCGACGCCGCTCGCCTGCAGCACGTCGATGTTTTCGAACGCGCGATAGTCGAGCAACCCGAGATCTTTGTAATTCCAAAACGAGCGCGCGACCTGGCCCGTGGTGCGCGGAAAATCTTTTTTGCCCCAACGCTTGCCACGCTCGAGGATGCAAACAGATCGGCCCGCTTGTGCGAGCCGGCAAGCATTGATCGCTCCGCCGAAACCCGAGCCGATGACGACCACGTCGTAAATGTCTTTCATGGGATTGGTCTTGTATTTCTTAAAGCCCTCTCCCACTGGGAGAGGGCTGGGTGAGGGCTTGTCGCGCTGAAGCTTCGCCCCTCACCCCGGGCTCCTCTCCCAGGGGGAGAGGGGAAAAAGCCAAGGCCTCAAATGTCCTGCAAATCGAATCCGATCCGCAGCCGTCTTTGATGCCATTCCTCATCCATCAAGAGGAAGTAGCCGAACAGCTTGTACTTATATTCTGAGATCGGGGTGTTTGGATCCCACGGCTTCAGCCAATCAGTCGCGTAAATCAATTGACCGAGATAGAGACCTTCAGCGATCTGCGCAATCTCGTCGATGCAAAAGCAATCCGGCGGAATATTCTTTAGAGGCTTCCAGCGATAATTGAATTGGTAGATCTTTTTGCCCTTGTTCTCTGGCAGCATGCTGGTTTTGTTGGGCCGCCCGATGAAGAAAAAAGTGTGCGCGTCATAACCGTACTTCTGTTTCTCTTCGGGCGTTGCGTCTTCCATGCGCACACCGGCCAGCTTCGAAACTTCGCGCGTGAACTTTTCTTTGAGCGTGCGAAAGGCAACTGTGTTCGAACAGTTATATGCCGGGTCTGAGCCCATCGACTCGCCGCCTTCAGTCCATTTGGCTAGTTCCGCTTCGTCGATGGGATTGAATTTCTTTCCCGTCCATGGCGAGAAGAAACGCGACGCCTGCCACGCGACACTAATTGCGTTTTCCTCAAACGGCGCGAGTAATCCCTGGCTTTGCCATGAAATCAAAGCGCCGCGATAGAAACCATTCATCGTTTGGGGCGCGATGCCTGCATTGAAAAGCGTGTGCAGTTTGTCGAATGTCGGCGAGACAGTTTTGTGCTCAGCCGTCAGAATATCCGAATAGGATTTCAGCGTGCGCATGATGTCACCGGCGTTCTTAATGTCGGCGCGCACTTCTCTGAGGCGGGCAGCATCGACGTCGCCATCGGTCGGATCGGCTAACGACAAAGTTGAAAACTTGTCCGTTGGCGGTGGAGTTGGCGCGGGCGCAGGAGCTGAAGCCTTCGGCACTTCAGCCGGAACTGCGACATCCGGCATTTCCAAAAACGGAAACAGGCGTTTAGCTTCGGCGTTCCAAAACGGCTCGAACAAAAGAAAGTAGCCGAAGTTCTGGTAGTGGTAAGTTGCCGGGTCAGCTTTTGGATCGTATCGGTCTAAGAATTTTGTAGTTGCGAAGATCGCCTGGCCCAGGAACATGCCATCGGCGATTTGCACCATCTCATCAATCAAATAACTCAGCGGCGGGTAATTACCGAGGTCGGGATAGCGATAGTTCAAACGAAATACTTCGCGCGGCGTGCCGGGATAAATCGAAGGCGCGCGATGCGAGGCAATGTTGCCTCCCTTATAGTCATAACCGTACTGGCTTTTCTCTTCGTCGGTCGCTTTCTGCAAGTGCCACATGAAATTTAGTAAAGCGACTGTGGCGACGTTGACCGGAGCGCCTTCAATCTTATTGAAATGATTGATGCCGCGAAGGACTTTCACATCAGCGGGCACAGTATCGCCGAGAATCCTCGCCCGGTCTTCGTCGCTCATCGGAGAGTAGCTTTTCCCAGCCCAGGGACAGTGGCCCACGATTGCCGAACTCCAAACGTATCCGAGCAGGTTGCCGAATTCAGCAGCTACGCCGTGCAGGTCGCCAGTGCGAAGACCGGGACAGACTCCATAGTAATGACCATCCAGAGCGTCGAACGTTTCACCCAATTCAAAAAGCTTCGCGAGCTTTCGAAATGGCGGCGCATCGTTATTGAAGTTGTCCTTGAGCAGCGCCATGTAATCCTTGATCATTTCGAGGATCGAAGACGCTACTGAGAGATCCGCTTTGATCTCTTTGACTAATTCGTCATTCGGATTGGCATTATTCAGACAAGTCAAAGTCTTCAGAGTGGCGTCCACTCCTGCTGCGCCGCCGGAAGCATTCCATGACATAACGAAACTCCTTTCATCAGGCACGCCAGCGCGTGCGTAACCGTTATCGCGCGATTAATTCGCTGTGATGAACTCCGAGGTGATAACCAAAGAAACTATTCGTAAGCTGATAATGATTGTAGCCACCGCGGCCGGTAACCTGCTTACGAAATGGAAGCAACTTTTCGTACACTTTTCGAAAAGTCTTGCGGTCATAAACGGCTATGGTGTTGTAGCCGCGGTTGCCCGTGATGATGTACTCGCCATCGGGTGAAACGCGCGTGGCATAGATGCCGTCCAGAATGCGCCAGCCGGTAATCTGAAGAGTTTGCAGCATGTAGTGCGTGCTCGTAACGCTGGCTTTACGCGACATCGCGCCGAGCAGCGTGTGCATTTGATCGTTCAGACTAAAAAGGCGCGTCGAAAAGCGTGGGATGCACTCGAGAAAACGAAACTCGGCGAAACGATCGAGCGGAATTTCGAGCACACCATGGCTGCCGCCACTCGCGATGTACAAGGTGTCGTCGTAGATTTCCACGTCTGAGTTGAGGTGACCCGGAAACTCGGCGGCGCTGCTCCAGGTGCGGGTGATTTTCGCTGCCGGAAGATCGATCTCGTATATGTACTCGCGCACGTAACCCGGCGACCAGTTCACCCAGTCTTCGTGGTCGGTAATCAGTGAATAGGTGAGCGCATAGCCGACCGGCTTGGTCGGATGAACCCGGCAGTGCCAGACGTTGTTCTGCACCTTGATCTTGCGGGCCCGCTTCTTCGGGTCAGGCTCCTGCAGATCGAAGACGCCCACCTGACGCACGTCTTGTTTTTCTGGTCCGAGGTCCCCCATCAGGATGTATCGATGAGTAGCGTCCCAGCGCAACTCGTGAGCATTCTCTAAATAATGCGGACCGAGGTTCACGGGATTTTTCAGGTCGTCAACGCGAAAGTGATAAAGATGATCGCCGACGGCCCCGATGAAACTTTCGCTGTCCGGATACCAGAGGTGATGCGTGTTCGATCGCATGCGATAACCGCACTCCTCAAAGAACATCGTCGATTGTCGCGCGACTTCGCGAATGTTGTTTGCATCCTCGATGTCCAGCAGCATGATCGTCTGGCTGAAGTTGCCGAGCAGCGCCAGCTTGCCGTTCGGCGCCAGCGAAGGATTGTGTCCTGAACTAATTCCGTCGAAATGCTTGATGTAGAACTTTCGTTCAGGCCAGTCGAAGCGCAAGATGCCCGCGCTGCCGACCAGCCCGTCGAGGTCTGGTCCATCCAAAGCATAATAAACACTAAATGGTTGATCGCTCATGACGCCTCCAATCATATTTGGAAAATAACCGGGCCTTGCTATTTCTTTTCAGATGGCAGGCTGGACGCGGCCGAGTTTGCAAGGGCCGATCAGGCTCGTGAGTGTCTAGCCTCTGTAACGGCTGCGAACGATATGCGGGTTAAGAGAGAAAGTCAATATTTTTGTGGGAGTGCTTGTAAGTCAAACGCCGATTATTCTTAGGGATACGGCGGCTTGGCAAAAATATTTCTTACGGGACGTCTATGATCAAGTCCTTGCCGCCAAAAGTGAAGTTCGGACGGCGTCGACCCTTCATATATTTCGCTGCCGTTTGTGATAGCGCGGTGATAATGATCGGCAGCGCGATCGTGGCGTCGCAATTCACGTAAGCGGTCAGCGCGCCGCGTCCGAGTTTTCCGTACACCAGCGATTCATCGAAGGCAACGGCGCTCGAGCGGCCGCCGGGGTGCGGCGCATCGGCCGCGATTTGAATCGCGTACTTGTGACCGTGCACCTGCTGTTTGAAAATGTGCGCGGACATTTCAGTCTGTCGCAGGAAACTCTTGGTGATGCCACCGCCGATATTGATCACGCCGGACACGCGCGCGCGAATCGCGATTTGGGCCATGTCCAAAACATCCTGCACGATGTCGAACTGAAAGTTGTTCTTCTTCTCGAAACGCGAACCGCCGATGCCCACAGCGACGCCACTCTCCATGATGCCGGGACAAAAAACAGGCACGCGTGATTTGTAAGCTGCGGTGAGCACTCCGTCCTCGGCGGCAATCTCCGCGAGTTCGCGACCGAGCAGATGAAGAAATTCTCGGGTTGAGTAGGGCCGCGATTGATCCAACTGACTCGCGAATCCGCCGACCCATTCTTCTGCTTCGTGATATTCCTCTTCGCTCGCCAGCAAATCCCACATGCGATTGATGTGCGAGGCTTCGAGTTCAGCATCAGTCATGTTCGGATGGGCCTGGAAATGATGACGCCCGAGCGTTTCATGCAGGTCGTGGAAGATCATCGAGCCGGAAAGAATCAGCACATCGACGAAACGATTCTTGACGACGTAGGCCAGCAGCCTGCGCATCCCCGCAGGGATCAAGGCGCCCGATGCGGCCATGAAAATCGTCGTGTTGTCGCCCAGCATGTCGAGCCAGATGCGATGCGATTCCGCTAGTTGCCGCCCGCCGAATCCTGTGCCCTCCATCTTTTCCAAGAGCCCCGCCACCGATCGATCGCGATCGACTTGAACCGGGCGGGTTGGAATCGTTAGGTACTTGCTCGGCTTTGGTTTGCGTTGTGTCACCATAAGAATTCGCTTTCTTCTTTCTTCGCAGGCGCGTTTAGCGGCGGGCAACGGCCCACCTGTCAGGCAGTAGCCCGACTCTTAACAACATCTCCAGGTTTAGAAAAACTGATCATTAATAGTCATGACGACGCCGACCCTTCACTTGGTTACCATTAACCGCGATATAGGTGTAGGCGTCGTAACGCGATTCATAAAAATTTACCAATTCGGAGCCTTCGGCTTCACTGAGTTCGCCATCTTTTATTCGCTGGGTCACCTGCCGGCGAAAGCCGTCGTGCAATAAACCGCGTTCGTAGCGCGCCCGTCCGGCGGCCTCGCCGACGGTCGTGCCGCGGATCACTTTCTTAATCAGATAACCTTCTTCGTCGATGTGAATATGGGCTTCGTTCGGTGCGCCAAACAGGTTGTGGTTGTTTCCCATTGCTTCCTGATAAGCGCCGACCAGCATGAACGCGAGATAGTAAGGCTCATCCGGATCAAGCTTGTGCAGCTCGAGCACCTGCTTCACATCGTGAAGGTCGACAAATTTGTCGACCACGCCGTCTGAATCGCACGTGATATCGCACAGCGTTGCGAACTCAGTCGGTGTTTTGTTCAAGCTTTGAATCGGCACAATCGGAAATAGCTGATCGAGCGCCCAGTGGTCCGGCACCGATCGAAAAACTGAGAAGTTGGCGAGATACTTTGCGCAGAGAAGTTTTCGCAGATCGCCAAACTCTTCAGGAACGTACTTGGATTGCTGCGCGTATCGGTCGGCACGTTCGCAAACATCCCAGAAAAGCACTTCGCCCTTCGCGCGATCTTCCAGCGAAATCAATCCGAGATTGAAAAGCGTGAACAACTCTTCGCGATGTTCCAGCGCGTCGTGATAGTACTCGCGATAATTCTTGATCGTGATCGTTTCGCGCAGATCCCCGAGCTCGATTACCACCTGCGGATCGTCTTCGTCGATTTCGATTGGCGTGATGTCCTCGACTACCGTTTCAATTTCTTCAAGGATATTCGTGATCAACATCGCGTGATAGGCGGAAAGAAAACGGCCTGATTCCTGAATGATCGTCGGATGCGGAACATTCTCGTCGTCGCAAACCTGCTTGATGGTATAGATAACGTCGTTGGCGAACTCCTGTGCGCTGTAATTCGCCGATGAATCGAACGCAGTCTTGGAACCGTCGTAATCGACGGCCATGCCGCCTCCGACGTCGAGCAATTCGATCGGCGCTTTCATCTGATAGACTTTCGCATAGACGCGCGCGGCTTCTTTCATCGCATTCTTGATGCGCTTGATGTCCGTGAGCTGCGATCCAATATGAAAGTGCAGCAGACGCAGCATATCGATTTGGCCCGCCTCTTTCAGACGATTGATGACTTCGAGCAGCTCGGTCGTAGTCAGGCCAAACTTGGCCGCTTCGCCACCGGATTTTTCCCAGCGACCGGAACCTTTCGAATAAAGCTTCACGCGCATGCCGATCATTGGCGAGTTGCCTTCGTGAGTTTCAGCAATGCGCAAAATGTGATCGAGCTCGCTCAATTTTTCAATAACGATGACAACGCGCTTGCCCGATTTCGCGCCGGCGAAACCCAACTGGATGAACTCTTCATCTTTGAAACCATTCAGCACGAGCAAACTGTCAGCCGATTGTTCCAGGGCCATCGCCGCGTACAACTCAGCTTTCGATCCCGCTTCCAATCCAAAATCGTATCGCGATCCTTCGCGCAAATATTCCTCGACGACTGAGCGTTGCTGGTTCACCTTCATTGGATAGACGCACATATGCGCGCCCTGATATTCGAATTCGCGGATGGATTTACTGAACGCGCGCTGAAGTTTGCGCACTTGTGCCGCAACCAGTTGGGGAAAGCGAAGCAGGATCGGCGCGGTAATCCCGCGGCGCGCCAAGTCTTCGACGATTTCTTTCACGTCGGCTGAGCGCGGATCGCCTTCGGCTGGCCGCACAATCAGATTGCCTTTGCGATTAACGTCAAAGTATCCAGCGCCCCAATTTTCGATCCCGTAGGTTTCGACTGTCTGTTCTATCGCGGTGGTCAACTAGCGGTCTCCCGGTATGTACGCCCTTGAAAGCATTGACCCGCCTTGGCAACCGGCGTGGCTGCTATTTCCGGCCAAATAGCGGATTTCTTGGGGTGGAACCTTGACCGCAGAATGTAACAGAAAACACGAGGTCGGTCTATCACTTTTTTGTGACGGAACTCTTCAGCAAAAAGGCATGAGCGAGGTAATTGCTGTGCCTCTAGTATCGGTTGGTTCGTCTGGCCTGGCCTATTGCGTAGGCTTTCATCGCGCCATAATCATGGTCGGTTATTAAAGAAAACCGAAGCCAAACTTGTGAAGTTTGAGCGTCTCATCTTGCAGAGAAGGCGGAGACTCAATTGATGGGACCATCCGAAGTGCAGAATCCCGCTTCATTGCAACTCCCAAAGCTACAGTCGAAATTATCAATGCACCAATCTTCGCCGCTACCGCCACCGCTTCCTCCTCCAGGTCTAGTCCCGCTTGGACAGGCACAAGTCCCCTGATAGCAGTGTTCGTAAAAAGCGGGCTGCGACGGTGCATCATTGCAATGTCCCGATTCGTAATAGCAGGTATTCGAATAATTATTACCGCTACATGAACACAAGGAATGACACTGATACTCGTCGACCGTCCAGCTTCCGGTGTCGCCGTTACAATTAGGCTGGGAATTGCAAATCGCTTGTGTGTTGGGGACTATTAGCTTGTCTAATCCGAACAACGAGCCCGCAAGCAAGACGATTCCCAGTAGTCCAAAGCAGACGTATTTACTTGTTTGTGGGAAGCTTTTTCTAATCATGATTTCTCCAAATTGGCGCCGATTAGCAAGTGCGGTCAGTCGGCAAAAAGAGTCTTATTGCTCTTTGACCTCTTTTGCGATTTGTTCATCGAGGTCCCGCCGCAGGGCTTGGGCCGCTTCGTGTTTGCCAGCTTCTTCCATCACCGAGATTTTTTCTTTAAAGTGATCGTAATTGACCAGCCAATTAGGTAAGCCGGCAAAAACTCTGTTGTCCGGATCGCCCATTTTTATTTGGAGCGGTTCGGCTATGCTTTCGCCCAAGCTAGAGACGGTTACTTTCCGAATTGTATGGCCGTCCAATTCCGGGGCCTTGTAGAAATCCGTGTACCCTCCGTCTTGATCCGTAAAACGCAGAACGTAGGTTTGATAGCCAGCCACTGAGTCGTCGGTAAGGAAATTCGGTTGGGTATGTCCATCGTCAATCGGAACGTACGACGTCTTTTCTATCGGCGGCATAGATGAGACAAAATCAAGCTCGCCCCTTGCCTTATCAATTCTAAAAACGCCACTACCAGGAATGCCGTACCCGATGTCCTTCATAACAACCTGGCCGTCAGCGTTGTAATAGGTTCGCACCTGTTTCCAGGTTCCGTCAGACCTCTGATATCTGGTGGTCACAGAATATGTAGACTCGTCGGGAAGCGGTTGGTGAGGAACAAACGGAATCGTGGTCTCCTTGGTTATCAATGTGAAGCCTTTTGCGTGGCGAAACTTCGTCCCGTTAGTCCGATGCAGCGAGACGGCAACGGCTGCTGAAACAAGCCCCACAATCAGAAGCGCGACGGATATTAATTTGAACTTGGTTAGTGCTCGTTCACTCATACTAGCCTCTCCTTTTTTGGAACAGCCGGTTTACCTTTTTACCTCGATCCCTCTTTCCTTGGCAAAACAAATCTGTTGGCGAATCCTAAGAAGCGTTGGCAAATATGAAGATTCCTTTAGCCGGCGTCCAGTTTGGCCTTTCGGTTACGCTTAGGTGAAAGACCGAAAAGTTTTTCAAAGTCCCTTACAAAATGGCTCAGATCACGGAAGCCCGCCCGGATGGCGACCTCTTTGATGCTAAGATGCGAGTGCTTATCTGACTCCAATAGATCACGAGCCTTTTGCATTCTTAAATCATTGATGTACTGAGCGGGCGTCTTTCCGGTTTCAGCTTTGAATAACACGCAGAAGTGTTGCGGAGTTAACCGAGAATGACTGGCTAGGCTTTTCTCTGTGAGCCTTGAGGTTAGGTTTTCTTCGATGAATTTGAGGACGCGGTCTATGCGGGAGTCCATGAGAGCCTCCAAATTGAAAGAACGCCAGTTCAGCCAATGGAACGTCGGCACTATATTCCGTGCTGAACACGTCCGCAACCTGAAAATTTTTGCAAGAAAATATTCGGCTCAAGCTTTTGTACAAGGAAAGGTCTTGACACGCAGACTTCCGACGCTATAATGCACGTTTTTTAGTTGCGCGGTTAATGACGTTTCGCGCTCTGCAAATCGACCGATCCACATCCGGCTTCGCACCAAATCAACGCTTCGGGGCGAAGGTCAACCACATCACTCACTTTTATTTCGACAGGAGCTTAAATGAACGCTAAATCTGTGTTGAAGTATGCCTCGGAACAGGGTGTGAAGTTTATTTCCACCCGCTTTACAGATCTTCCCGGATCCTGGCAACACCTCTCTTTTCCAATCAAGGAATTGTCCGAAGATTCTTTCGAAGACGGCTTCGGCTTTGACGCGTCGTCGATTCGCGGTTGGGCCGCAATTCATGAATCAGACATGCTGCTGGTTCCTGATCCATATCGTTATTGGATGGACCCGTTTGCCAAAGAGCCGACGCTCTGCCTGGTATGCAACGCCGTCGATCCGATCTCGCGTCAGGGATACGCATTCGATCCGCGCATGGTGGCCGTACGCGCCGAGAGCTATTTGAAGAGCACGGGGATCGCCGACGTAGCGAACTTTGGTCCCGAAGCCGAGTTCTTCATCTTTGACAGCGTGCAATTCCAGAACGAGCCGTATGAATCTGGATACGCAATTGATTCTGATGAAGGTCACTGGAACACTGGCCGTGGCGCAAATGAAAGTGGGCCAAATCTCGGCCATCGCATTCGCGCAAAGGAAGGCTATGTTCCGGTCGCACCAACTGACACGTTGATCGACATTCGATCCGAGATTTCGCTCACGCTTGCCGATTGCGGCATAACCGTTGAGTGTCATCACCACGAGGTCGCGACTGCGGGACAGTGCGAGATCGATTTCCGGTTTTCTAATTTGCTGGGCACGGCGGACAGTCTGCAAATTTTCAAGTACGTCGTAAAGAACACGGCGTGGAAGCACGGCAAGACGGCGACGTTCATGCCAAAGCCTTTATATGGTGATAACGGATCGGGCATGCACTGCCATCAGTCTTTGTGGAAAGGTGACAAGCCGCAGTTTGCCGGCGACGGCTACGCCGGATTATCCGAGACGGCGTTGCATTACATCGGCGGCTTGCTGAAACATGCGGCCGCGATCGCGGCGTTCGCGGCGCCGACGACGAACAGTTATAAGCGACTCGTGCCCGGCTTCGAAGCGCCGGTGAACCTCGCATATTCTGCTCGCAATCGTTCCGCGGCGATTCGCATTCCGATGTTCTCGACGAATCCAAAGCTGAAGCGACTCGAATTCCGCCCACCCGATCCGTCATGCAATCCGTATCTCGCTTTCTCGGCCATGTTGATGGCGGGCCTGGATGGGATTCAGAATCGGATCGATCCCGGGCAGCCGCTCGATAAGGATATTTATGACTTGTCGCCGGAAGAGTTGAAAGATGTTCCAAGTCTGCCGGGCTCGCTCGACGCTTCGCTAAGCGCGCTGGAAAACGATTACGAGTTTTTGCTGAAAGGCGACGTGTTCACGCAACGTATGATCGATCGATGGATTGATTACAAGCGCGAGAAGGAAATTCAGCCGCTGCGCATGCGTCCACATCCACTCGAGTTTTCGATGTATTACGACGTCTAACTCCCTTGAGCGCTTTTCTCTGTGACTCGGTGAATTCTCGGTGTCTCTGTGGTGATAATTTCCTGTGCAATGTTTCATCACAGAGGCACAGAGACACGAAGTGGATCCTCAGTCTAGCCAACTGTTTGTAAATCTCGACTAGCTCGCGTTGTTGCTCGCCGCGTAATATAAGCCCCGTGATTGCGACGAATGACACGCTCGATCAGCTGCTGAATTCACTCCCGGAACGTCGCTCGGCGGAACGTCTTATCGAACAACTTGCGCGGCACACGTCAGCCAAGTCGCTGCTGGATCGTAATGCCGCTTTGCGTTCAGACGTTTTGACTCTGGCGGCGTGGAGTCCGCTGCTCGCAACGACAATCGAGAACAACCCCGAATATGTTTTTTGGATTCAAGGCGAACGCGTAAATGCCCGGGTGCGCGCGCGTGAGGAATTGGACGAGTCGCTGGCTCGCTTCGCGCTAATTAATTCTCAACTCAATCCGCATGTAATGCTTTCCAGGTTTCGACGCCGCGAGCTCTTGCGCACGTATCTGCACGACATCCGGCGCACGCGCTCGATCGTCGAGACAACCGAAGAGTTGTCAAACGTGGCCGACGCCGTTCTGTTCTACGCGCTGAAGGTCGCCAGGCAGGAGTTGGACAATCGCTATGGCGCGCCGCAAATCATCGATGCTCACGAAAGGATTTCCACGGCTGAGTTCTGCGTGATCGCGCTGGGAAAACTCGGTTCAAGCGAACTGAACTACGCATCCGATATCGATCTGATTTTTCTATTTTCGGATGACGGAATGACCGCCATCGGCGGGTCGCGCGGGCGAATCACAAATCGCGAATACTTTGTTAAGTTGAGCGAGCGACTGCTGCGAATTGTCAGCGAGCCAACCGGCGAAGGCGCGTCATATCGCATCGACGTGCGTCTGCGGCCGCATGGCCGCGAAGGCACGCTGGCTTCGTCGCTCGAGGAAGCGGTCAAGTATTACGAAGGACCAGCGCGGGAATGGGAACTTCAGACGCTGATTCGGTCACGCGCGGCGGCCGGCTCAACCAGCTTGTACTCGCTGTTCGCAAATCGAGTAACCGATCGGATCTTTCGTAAAGACATCGGCGTGGCGAGCGCGCTGGCCAACGTCCGGCTGTCGAAGGAAAAAATCGATCGCCAGCGAGAGCGCGCCGAAAAAGGCTTCAACGTAAAGCTGGGCCGCGGCGGCATCCGTGAAATCGAGTTCATCGCCCAGGCTTTGCAAGTGGCGTTCGGTGGGCGTGATCCGTGGTTGCGTTCGCCCCACACCTTGGTCAGCCTCGGCCGGCTCGCAGACCGCGGTCTGATTAGTGAGCGTGAGCACTGGCAGCTTTCGGACGCTTATCATTTTCTGCGCGCGCTCGAGCATCGCTTGCAGATGGAGCATGGTCTGCAAACTCATTCCTTGCCCGAGAATCCATCGCGTCGTGAACTCGTCGCGCGGCGTATGAACTATCCCGGCCCGGACGCGCTCGCCGAATTCGATACCGCCCTCATAGCGCACACTGACCGTGTTCATGAGGCGTTTGATCGAATCTTCGGCAAAGAAGCGAGCACCGATGAATATCGCCTGCCGTCCCCACGAAGCGCAACGGTGGACGACACGCGCGCTTCATCAGTCGACGTTTCCGTGCAATTCGCGGCAAAGGTTTTTTCAAAGCACTCTGATTGGCTCGAAAATTCCCAAACCGCAGCGGACGAAATGGAGCAGTTACTGCGCGAGCAAGTCGCGGGTTCATTGAATGCGCAGCGCGCGACTGCCCTGATCACGCGAATCGCCGCGTCGTTGAATAAGGAAAGTGAGCCGCTGGCCTTTGGTGAAAATGAGATTCGTCTGCTGGTCCATCTGTGCGGTGTCTCGGAATATTTCGGTGACATGATGGCGACGCGACCTTTGTTGATTCAGTCACTCGCGCGCGTCGACCAATCCGTTTCCGAAGCGGATCTGCATGAGCTGATTCGTTCTGTCACCAACGAAAATAGCTTCGGCGCTGAACTGGATGCACTGCGCCGGCTCTGGTCGAAGCTGTTCATTCGAGTCAGCGTGCGCGATTCGCAAGGCCTCCTTTCACTATTCGAAACGAACCGGGTTCTTAATCAACTTGCCGTCGCGAGCCTCGACGCAGCTTTACTGATCGCGCAACGCGAGTTGTGCCGTCGCTACAAAGAAAGCAACGAGAGCCCGCGCGTCGCGGTGCTCGGGTTGGGCCGGTTGGGAAGCGGAGGAATGGATTACGGATCTGACCTCGACGTGATAATCGTCTATGACAGCAGCAAGCCGCCGCCAATCGTCGGGGTAACTCACGAAGAAGCGTATGCGCGTTTTGTCGACGTGCTGATCGCAACCCTATCCAGCATCACGCGCGAAGGTCATCTCTATCGCGTCGATTTGCGGTTGCGGCCCGATGGGCAGAAAGGCGCGCTCGCGGCCGGTTCGCGATCTTTTCTGAGCTACGTCGAAAAGCGCGCCGACGTTTGGGAATGGTTGGCCTACGTAAAGCTCTGCACGGTTGCCGGCGATCTTGAATTTGGCCGAGCCATTGAAGTGGCAGCGCGCAAATCAATTCATGAATTGGCTCGGCACATCGATCCAAACGATCTTCGTAACGAAGCGCGCCGCGTTCGTGAACGCCTGGAAAAGGAGAGAGCGTCGCGGCGCGGCGGCGGCTTGAACATAAAGCACGGCGCCGGGGGAATGCTCGATGTTTACTTCACGACCCGGTACTTGCAGTTACGCGACAACGTGCCTGATGATGGTGAAGATCGAACGACGCTGCACACGATTCAGCGTTTGCGCGACGCGGGTTCGCTCGGTGAGACGGATTTCGCCGCGCTATATGAAGGGTATAAGTTACTGCGCGCCGTCGATCATCAGTCGCGATTGATCGTGGGGCGATCGGCAGTCTTGCCTTCGCCTGAGCAAGGCGCCTTTGAAGACATTGCGGTTCGTTTAGGGTTTAGATCGAGTAACGAGTTGTCTGACAACCTCGGATCGCGGATGAGCGAAATCCGCGACGCTTACAAAAGAACCATGTTAGGCGAGAGGGATGATGAGCAGTAATCAATGTCCGCGCTGCGGCGCCGGCCGTTTGCAAACGTGGGCCGAATTGAGCGATGAAGATCGCGAAATGGTGAAACGTCTGCCGGCGTCGGCGGATTATTCTGCGGAGGAACGCAAAGCGCGGCATTGCTGGTGCACGCGATGCTGGTACGAAGAAACTTCTGGCTCATCCACGCTGGCGTGACCTTAATCTAAACGGTTTCATTTCTCACTGACCACTGCTTCTCATGTTTCGCGTTAAATCGTCTTTCAAAACTCGGCTCGAAATTAAGGCTCCGCTGAAAAAGGTGTGGGCTTTCTTTTCTACGCTCTCGAATCTCACTGAGATGCTTGGCGGAGTCGAAGACATTCGTCGCGAGCCCGGCGGGATCGCGCGTTGGACCATCGCGACGGAAACGCCTGTGGGTCACGTGCGCTTCTCGTTTCCGGTGCATGAAACCTCGCCGCAAGCGGACACGATCGAATGGTCGCCCGCCCAGAACGAATCTCAAAATCTGCTTCGCTATTCCTTGAAATTCGAAGATAAAAACGGCGCGACCTTTGTGAATATCTCTCAGCAGGTCGAGTTGCGTCGCAAGCGCGCGTGGGACCTGCATCCGGGTGTGGGTTTGATGAGCGAAGCGCGTCTAAGCAACGCCTTGCAGCGACGCATCAATGAAGCAATTGAGAATTTTCTGGAGCGTGTGAAAGAGAAATTAGAGCGCGAAACTAGCCACAGATGAACACAGATGACACAGATGACACAGATGACACAGATAAGAGAGAAACCTTTTAGGTATGATTCCTTGTATCTGTGCAAATCCGTTTTTGATCTGCGGCCGCTATTCCTTCGGTAACTGATCGAAGAACGTCAGCTACAAATTAACGCAGATTACACAGACAAAGAACCTTCCGATTTTTCTATCTGTGCAAATCCGTTTTGATCTGTGGCCGCTATTTCCGTCCGTAGCTAATCATGTTCGCCAACATGCGATAGGCGCCCGGCACGCCGCCGCGCAGCTCGCGATACCAGACCATGCTCGTATAGATGTAATGGCCACGCCCGTAATCGGCGACCAGCAAGCCGCCTTTCAAAGGCGCTTCGCCCGGATCGTTTGATTGCACCAGCGCATGAAACTGTGGGTCCCACTCGCGCGGATAATAGAGTCCGCGCTCCTGAATCCAGTCTTTGAAATCATCCTGGCCCATCTTATTTGGAACATTCAGCAAAGGATGATCCGGTTCGATAAAAGTAATCGGGGCATTCTCATCGGTGACGCGTTCATTGCTGAGAAGCAACTTGTAAGGCGCGAGCTGCGGCCGGTTGCGCCGCGGATCAGGATTCCACTCGTCCGACTTGTGATAGAAGACAATCAGGTTGCCGCCGGCCTGAGCGTAATCAAGCAGTTTCTGATTCGCCGCAATTAATTCCGGCTTGGATTCATAGACGCGATTGTCGACGATGACTGAAGTGAACTTTGAAAGGTCGGACGTTCTAATTTCATCAACGCTCACCTCTTTCGATTCAACGCCCAGCGCGTTCAGGGCATTCGGCAAACTGAAATCGAAACCGCGGATGTAGGCGACACGAAGGTCCGGAGCCACTTTGGCGTTGGTAACCACGATCGGAACCAAGAGCGCTGGCCAGGTTTTCGTTTGGTTTTCGAGGATGAAGGTGACTCCGCCTTGCGACTTCGACAATTGGCACCCGTCGAGGGTGAACAGTTCATCCGTCTTTTCACGAGCCCTCAGTTCGACTTTGCGAGTTGAGCTTCCACGTCCCATGATCGGTCCAGTCGTGAGAAATAGCCGCAGTGCCCCGGATATTGCGTCGTTCTGATTGTTAGAGACCCGCAGCTTGAAATCAACGGGATGGAATCCGCATTTCCCATCGTTCGCGGGGGTGGTCACAATCGGCGAGGTACTCACAGACGCGAGTTCGATGGGCCGCGCAATATCGACATTCGTTTCAGAAGGTACAACAAACTGGTGGGAGTCGTGAACGATCGAGAAAACTGCGACCGCCTTCAGTCTTGACCCAAACTCGCCGCCATCATAAAGGTGCTCGGCGTGCGGTACGCTCAATTGCGCATTCACCGGCGTGTTGTAATGCGCAATGAACGTTCGCTTTTCGCCGGCTGATAGCGACTGGAAACCGGTTTCTGCTGCTATTGGCTTCCCTTCCAAATCCAGCCGTCCCACTTGTGTCGTTAGTGTGCCGTTGTTCGAAACCGTAATCGTAATATCCGTCACGGTTCCTGGAACCAGAACTCCCTTAGGCGAGATTGAGACAATGATGCCGCTGGCTGCTCCCATCGCACGAAACATGCGGTTTCTCATCGCGAGCGCTCGCGGTTGATTCGCAATTGCGGTGCCGTGTTGCCTTGAAGTCTCTACCGATGAAACGCTTAGTTCCGCAAGTACTGTCGCGGGTTTATCGACGTAATCCGTCAATGGTTTGCCACCGATTTGTGGCGCAACTACGAGCGCGGCTTCTGCATCAGGCAATCGCAGTCCATCAAGAAAACTGTGTGATTCTTTTGCCGATAGCGGCGCACTGCCTTTCGCTTCGCGCACCAAGGCATAACGAATCATCGGAAGTTGGCCCGTCGCTCCGCCTGGTTGCCCGCTGAATGCGCGAAATCGGTTGGCGTATTCGGCGAACGTCTTGGGCCAGGGGCCTTGGGTCGCGTGTTGTTGCAAAGCGCACAGCGCTTCTTCGGCGTAGCCGACACCGCGAACCGGATCCTTCTCGTTGGGATCGATGGTGACGATTGACGTAGAGTCGCTCGCCGCTTGATTACCACGCACGCGAACAAACAGTCGCTGCACTTGCCAGGTGGTCACGCCGTCTTTCAACTGCTCGGGAAATTTATTTGGATCGGCCGCGGCGTCGAAAGCTTCGACCACCATTAGTGCGGTGGCCTGATGCTGCCCGTGATCGTTATTCGTGACTGAGTGATTGGTGATGATGACATCCGGACGAAGTCTGCGAATCTCTAAAACCATCCGTCGCAAACCTTCTTCGTGTCCCCAAAACTTGAAGGCTTCGTCCCGTGTTTTCGAATAGCCGAAATCTTTCAGACCAAGAAAGTGCGGCTCTGAGCCTTGGATCTCAGCCGCGGCCATCGTTTCGCGCGCGCGAATCGCGCCCAGCTCTTCGTAAAGCTCCGGCCCGATGGCATTCTGTCCGCCTTCACCAAAAGTTGAAAACAAACTCACCGTGTGCGCGCCGTATTTGCGCCGCATGACGATTAGCGATGTGCCGTCTTCATCGTCAGGATGCGCGGCGACGCACATCACCGTCCACGGATTCTGTAGATCGAGCAGCGCCTGATAAAGCGAGACGTGATCTTCCGGCGATTGTGTCGCTGTGCTTGCTGGCTGCGCATAGAGCGCCGAAATCGACAGTGAGATCGTCAGCGCGGCGAAGAAAAGGCGATGAACATTTCGGCCGAGTCTGCTTTTCGAGCTTTTCATAGAGTCCTTAGGTCCGAGGTCCGTTAGGACCGAAATATTTATGGGTCTGCGAAAGCCAATTACAACATGAAGCTCCTTTAGGAGCGAAATGGTATGTCGATCCTAAAGGAGCTGAATCGGAACCTTCGGGTTCATGGGTCTACAAATGTCTCGCTCTTAACGGAGCGAAGAAACCAGGCCTACGCGCGACGTTCCAATCTTCCCGCCACGATCATCGCGACAGCAATCAACGCGATCAGAATCACTCCATACGCTGCCGCCGTTCCCAGATTGAAATCGCGCATCGCTGAAGCGATCGCGATTGAAACAGGCCGATTGGTCGGCGTGAACACCAGCACTGACGCGACATATTCACCGAGCGCGATCACGAATGCCAGCAACGTTCCGGCCAGCGCGCCCGGCGCGATCAAAGGAAGCCGCACACGCCAAAATCTTCGCCACCAGCTAGCGCCCAAAACACTTGCCGCTTCTTCCAACGCGCGATCGAGTTGCTCCATGCTCGCTTGCACCGCGCGCACGACAAGGGGCATGAAGCGCAAAAAATAAACTGCCGGCAAAATCCAGAAGGTGCCGACGAGGATGAACGATCCCGTCAATGGGTTCGGTTGGCCGTAGGCCTCGGCGACGGATAGGGCGACAACCGTTCCCGGCAATGCCCACGGAATTAGCACGAGCAGGTTGACGACCCGTTTCCATCTCGCCGGCTGGTTGGTTGCCGTCAGCGAAGTTATGACGAAACTCCAAACGAGTGCAGCGATCGCCGCGATGCCGCTCATCAACAAGCTGTTTATGAAAACTGATCGCGCGTCGACGTCAAAGGCGATGCGCGCGAAGTTCGCAAACGTGTAGCTCGGTGGCAGAGTCTGCGTCGTCCACGATCCGTCCTTTGAAAAACTGACAATAATCAGCGTGGCTACTGGCAAGGCGAGCGCAACACTACAAAAGATTCCCGCCGCAGCAGCAAGCAAACGAGCTTTGCCGCTTCGCAGCGGCGCCCGACGGCGCGTCGATCCTTTCATCGCGGCGGCCGCGAATCGTCTTGTTCCTTCATATCGCTGAAAAAGAATCAGAGCTGCCAGCGAGATCACCGCCAGCAAAACTGTTTCGGCGAGCGCGGCGCTGCTGTCTCCACGTTGGCGTGCGGTGAAAATTTCCAGAGTCAGCATGCGCACGTTGCCGCCAAACAAAAGCGGCGCGCTGAAGCTAGCCATCGAAGTCATGAACGTCAGCAATCCTGCGGCGATTAGCGACGGCGTCAGTTGAGGCAGTGTTACTCGAGACAGGACGCGAAGTTTCGAAGCGCCGAGGGTCTTCGCCGCTTCCGACAATCCTGCGTCGATGCGCTGTAATCCCGCGCCGGTCAGCACGTAAAAGAACGGGTATATCGTGTAAGTGTGAAATAGCAACAACGCGCCCCAACCGCGCAGCGACCACGGCGCGGTTGAAAAATGAAACAAGCGTTGAACGATTCGCGCGAGGATTCCCGACTCGCCGCACAGAAAAATAAATGCGACTGTGCCGACGAGCGGCGGCAGGACCAGCGGTAATGCTGCCAGCGTTGCGAACAAGCGCCTCCCGGGAAATGAATAACGCTCGAACAGAAACGCGAGCGGCACCCCGACAAATGCGCAGAAGACAACCGTGAGAATGGAAACAGCGACGCTTGTTAGAGCTGACTCGATCACCGCGCGCTGCGTTAGGACTTCAAAGAAATTTGCGATCGACCAGTTGCCCTCATGCTGAAATGCGGCGACGAAGACTCGCGCGTTGGGATAGACCACGCCATAAACGAGCACCAACGCGACGATCGCGAACAGAATCACAGAGTGCGGAACTCGAGCGGACCAGCCGCGCGATCGGCTTGTGTGATCCTGGCGAGAGCGTTGTCGACGGGAAATTCTGGTCAATGCAGTTCGAAGTTAATGGCGGCGGCTTGGCTGATTCTCTCAAGCCCGACGTTTGCAACGCTTGCCTTTGCCGGGCCCGCTGTCGCCGTCTTTGGCAAGCGGACTATCAGAAGCTCAGGAGATATCGAGGAAATATCAGCAAGCGCGAGCGCCGTGCTTTGGCCATTCTGCTCTAAAACGATTCGAACAAATCGCGGATTCGGATCGATCCCGCGCCCGCGAATCGTCAGGTAACGGCTGTCCGGATCGTAGGCATTGAAAGGGTGCCCGGCCGCTCGCTGAATCTCGAACGTATCGCGCAGGTGCGCAAGATCGGCATCGGTTGATTCATTCGCGCTGAGAATCTCCGGCGGCAATACGTCATCAACAATCTCAATCGGTATTGCGGGACTCGTTCCGCCTTGTTCGCCTTTAAGCGAATTGAGCACGCGGATTTGCGCTGGTCCAATTATTTCGCGCGTTGGTCGCACAATCAGCATCACCGGAGCATCAGCCGCCTTGTTGGGCATGCGCAATGCGCTGTTGCT
>Ga0066679_10000035_pt1 | contig 28109 bp, 20 predicted proteins | sample GraSoiAngelo_128_FD_62298 | JGI IMG/M metagenome (GOLD analysis project Ga0066679, IMG submission 62298) | Grasslands soil microbial communities from the Angelo Coastal Reserve, California, USA - 14_0927_12_20cm | ecosystem: Environmental > Terrestrial > Soil > Grasslands | place: USA... | reverse complement strand
CACCACCATCGGTTTGCACGATTTTCTGTTTCGAGGAGAATCGGCAAAAGGTCGCAAAGATTGGCGATTTTTTCAACGCGTCGTGAACGACGTCGATCTTCGCGCGCTCGTCCGCGAAATGAACATTGCCGCGGCGAAAATCGCGCGCCACGCCGCGAATCGCTTTGAAGAAGAAACCAAAAGTCGCCGATTTGTCGCCGGATCGATTGGTCCCCTGCCCGTCACCGCATCCATCTCGCCGGACGTAAATGACCCGAGCTTTCGCGCGGTGACGTTCGATCAACTGCGCCAGACTTACTTCGACCAGGTAACCGCGCTCGTCGAAGGAGATGTCGATCTTCTACTCGTCGAGACAATCTTCGACACGCTGAACGCGAAAGCCGCGCTCTTTGCAATCGCGAAAAAACTGAGAAACAACTTCCGCTCATCATCTCGGGCACCGTCACCGATCGCTCGGGCCGGACGTTGAGTGGGCAGACGGTCGAAGCATTTTTAATTTCCATTGCGCACGCGCGACCGATTGTCGTCGGATTGAATTGCTCGCTCGGGCCGGACGAGATGGAACCTTACATTGAGGAGCTGGCGCGCATCTCGCCATATTATATGAGCGCATATCCGAACGCGGGCCTCCCCGATCCGCTTTCGGAAACCGGTTTTCCGGAAACGCCGAAATCACTCGCGCCAAAATTGCAGAAGTGGGCGAAAAACGGCTGGCTCAATCTGGTGGGCGGGTGTTGCGGAACAACCCCGGAGCACATTCGTGAAATTGCAAAGGCGGTGCGCGGTTGCCCGCCGCGGGAAATCCCAGGCCGCACAAGCAGCGACGTGTTACAACTTTCCGGTCTTGAGCCGCTCAATATCACATCGGAGTTTGGTTTTGCTGTGATTGGCGAGCGAACGAACATCACCGGTTCGCCAAAATTTTCGAAGTTAATTCTTGGTGAAGATTTCGAGGGCGCACTGACCGTGGCGCGCCAGCAAGTCCAGGGCGGCGCGAACATTATCGACGTCAATATGGACGAAGGAATGATCGATTCGGACGCGGCCATGGCCCGCTTTTTGAATTTGATTGGCAGCGAGCCCGACATCGCGCGGGTGCCGATTATGATCGACAGCTCGAAATGGAGCGTGATCGAAGCGGGCCTCAAGTGCGTGCAGGGCAAAGCGGTCGTGAATTCGATCAGCTTGAAGAATGGCGAAGAAGAATTTCTCCGGCAAGCGCAACTTGTCAGGCGCTCTGGCGCCGCAGTGATCGTGATGGCATTCGACGAGCAAGGCCAGGCGGATACTTTCGAGCGCAAGATCGACATCTGCGCGCGCGCCTACAAATTGTTGACCGAGCGCGCAGGGTTTCCGCCTAACGACATTATCTTCGATCCCAACATCCTGACGGTTGCGACCGGCTTAGACGAACATCGCAATTACGCGGTCGATTTCATTGAAGCGACGCGCTGGATCAAAAAGAATCTGCCTGGCGCGTGTGTGAGCGGCGGCGTGAGTAACATTTCATTTTCGTTCCGCGGCAACAATGCCGTGCGCGAAGCGATGCACGCTGCGTTTCTCTTTCATGCAATCGGCGCCGGTCTCGACATGGGAATTGTCAATGCCGGCCAGCTCGCGGTTTACGAAGAGATCGCACCGGAGTTGCGCGAACGGGTCGAGGATGTGCTATTAAATCGGCGGGCCGACGCGACCGAGCGGCTCGTCGATTTCGCCGAGAAGGTTAGGGCCAAAGATAAAACTCCGGTGAAAGATGAAGCGTGGCGCGGGGAGTCTGTCGAAGAACGGCTGAAACACGCGCTCGTCAAGGGCATCGTCGATTACATCGACACCGATACTGAGGAAGCCCGGCAGAAGTGTAAGCGGCCGCTCGACGTGATCGAAGGCCCGCTCATGGCCGGGATGAGCGTGGTCGGCGATTTATTCGGCGCGGGAAAAATGTTTTTGCCGCAAGTGGTAAAGAGCGCGCGCGTGATGAAGAAAGCGGTCGCGTATTTGATGCCGTTCATGGAAGCTGAGAAATCGGCGGGCGCAAAACCGCAGGGCCGCATCGTCATGGCGACGGTCAAAGGCGACGTACACGATATCGGCAAAAACATCGTGGGCGTCGTGTTGCAGTGTAACAACTACGAGGTTGTCGATCTTGGCGTGATGGTGCCGGCCGCGAAGATCTTGGAGACGGCGCGCACCAAGAAAGCAGATGCGATCGGTCTGAGCGGACTGATCACGCCGTCGCTTGATGAGATGGCGCACGTGGCCCAAGAAATGGAGCGCGAGAATTTCGAGCTGCCCTTGTTAATCGGCGGCGCCACGACGAGTCGTGCGCACACCGCGGTGAAAATCGCGCCGCATTATCGAGCGATTACGGTGCACGTGCTCGACGCCTCCCGCGCCGTCGGAGTAGTGAATTCATTATTGAGCGAACAATTAAAACCGGAATTCGCTGCGAAAACACGCGATGAATACGCGCGTTTGCGGGAAGAACATGCCGCGAAGGGTCGCGAAAAGAAATTACTCACGCTCACTTTGGCTCGCGCGAATCGGGCGTCGATTGATTGGAATGCGTACCAACCGCCAAGACCAGAGTCTTTAGGCACGCGAGTGCTTAGCACCGTCACTTCGCCACGCGTCGCTCAGGATGACAAGATTGTGAGGCCGATCACGCATATTTCGCTGAACACACTCCTTGAGTTCATCGATTGGTCGCCGTTTTTCCACGTTTGGGAATTACGCGGCCGTTATCCAGCGATCTTCGATGACCCGGTGATTGGGAAGCAGGCGCAGGAACTTTTTGATGACGCAGTAGAACTGCTCGATCGGATCGTCGCGAAAAGTCTGCTGACGGCGCGGGGTGTCTTCGCGTTCTGGCCGGCAAACTCCGTGGGCGACGATGTCGATCTTTGTGTCGATGAAAAACGAAGCCAGAAACTTGCGACCTTCCATTTCCTGCGTCAGCAAATGCAAAAACCGGCCGGACAATTCAATCATTGCCTGGCGGATTACATCGCGCCGAAAACCGATGGTCATAGACCGCCGCTACAAGATTATCTGGGCGGCTTTGCGGTCACGATCCACGGCGCGGATGAATTAGCGAAGAAGTTTTCCGCCGAGCACGATGATTATAACGCGATTCTGACGAAGGCATTGGCGGACCGACTAGCGGAAGCGTTTGCCGAGCATTTGCACAAACAAGCGCGGATCGCGTGGGCGTTTGGGCGCAATGAAAAACTATCGCATGCCGATCTTCTTCGCGAAAAATATCGCGGCATTCGTCCCGCTGCGGGTTATCCGGCCTGTCCTGACCACGCGGAAAAACGGACTCTGTTCGATTTACTGGGGGCCGAAAATAAGATCGACATCAAATTGACCGAATCATTTGCCATGCATCCGGGTGCAAGTGTGAGCGGCCTTTATTTCTCGCATCCCGACGCGAAATATTTCGGCGTCGGACAAATCGCGCGAGATCAGGTGATTGATTATGCGGCGCGAACCGGCGAGACGATTGCGGCGGTGGAAAAACGGCTTGCGCCCAATCTGGGCTACGAACCTTAAAGCGACGGCGCCGCTTTGGTCATGCCGGCACGAATTTTACCGCTTCGCTTGAAGCGGCGACCGGATCTTTTTCCTCGGCGTCGTTTGCGACCGGCCAAACCACGTCCCAAGCGAGTCCGCATTTCTCCAGCAACCAGATGACGTAGCGAGTGACGTCGAATTCCCACCAACGCAAGCCGTGCGCGGCGCAACGCGGCTGAGCATGATGATTGTTGTGGTAACCCTCGCCAAACCCGACGACGCCGATCAGATAGTTGTTTCGGCTGTGGTCGGAGGTGTGAAAGCTGCGATATCCAAATCGCGGCATGTGGCAGATAGAATTGACCGCCCAAGTGACGTTGTAAATCAAGAGCATCGGCACGTAGATGCACCACAACATCCCGGCGAAACCGAAAGTAAGAAAAAGAACCGTGGCCACCGCCAGATGAGGCAGCACGTAAAGGGCTGAATTTTCCCATAACCGACAGTACCAGATTTTGCGAACATCGGCGGCGTAACGTTTTGAACGGTCGCGGAATCCGGGTGGCTTACGGACCAGCCACATCATGTGGGCGTAAGGAAATCCGTGCACCGGACTGTGGATGTCTTCGTTGGTATCGGATTTCAAATGGTGATAACGATGGTCACCAACCCACATGACCGGATCGCCAGCGAGGGTCACAGCCGAGCCAGTTGCAAAAAGGAACTTGAGCCACTCCCGCATTTCGAAGCCGCGATGTGTCAGATACCGATGCAAATAAAGTGTCGTGCTGATTCCGCCCCAGAAAAAGACCACCAGCATGACGGGCAGATAAGATAGGTGGAAGCGGTGGAGAAGGCCGAGCACGCCCAAAACCTGCAATCCGATTAGGACAATGAAGATCAGCAGCTGGAGTTTTTCGTGCTTAAACATGCAGCGGCGGAATGAGGAGGAAACGAAGCAGCCAACCGGGCCGCAGCTAAATCCGAGGACGGAACACTCGCTGAAAATGAGAAGTGCGCAACGTGTATTTCCTAATGATTTATTTTCAGGCTGTTCGCATGTGTTGGTCGGGAGCGGTCGCGAAAATTGGATGCGCGCAAGGAGAACGCATGTTAAGACTCCGCACGGCGGGGTGTAGCCTAGTCTGGCAAGGGATGGACTCGCTGCGGCGAGCTTGGAGAGCGGTCGCCGCGGCGACAGGTCGACCGCACCAAGTTTCCGCATGCGAGGGGCCGCCGCGCATGATATCCATTTCAAAGCCCGGGGTGTAGCTTAGCTTGGTAGAGCGCGTGGTTTGGGACCACGAGGTCGCAGGTTCAAATCCTGTCACCCCGACCAAGTCAGGGAACAACGAGATGACATTGATTAAGCTGGTTATCTTGGCAGCAATTAGCGGAGCAACGCTGACGTTGTCCGCGCAAGAGGCGGTGCGGCCGGACGTCGATCTTACCTCAAAAAGAAATGAGCAGAACCCTCCGGCTGCAACCACATCAACTTTGCCTGATCTTCCGGAGTTATCGCAACTCGATGAAATCTTCAAGCAAACCTCGCTTGGTAAAACGGCGGATGACTATCGACTACACCTCGAATGGAGACGGCTCCGAAACCAAGTGGCTAATAATGCAGACGTCATGGCTGCGAAGAAAGCGGCTGAATCGGCGCACACGGATTTGGAGAAGCGGGAACGGCTTCGGCAATACTATGGCATTTACTACGCGCACATGCAGGCGCTTGCCAAAGATCCGCAAGTAAAAAGCGGGCTCGATGCCATGCACGCGGCGCATTTGGCGTCGCTCGCTCAGTCCCGAGTGCGCCCGTCGCCCGCGCCCGCGCCAAGCGCCTCTCCCGTCCCGAGCCCCGCCGAAGAGAACGAGCACTGATACGCTCGGTATTCAATCGATCGTCACGCTTGGGAAGACCGGCTTGCCGACAGAGAACCGTGCCTTTAAGATCATTGGCGCGACAACGGCGCGTTCGTCTAGTGGTTAGGACACAGCCCTCTCAAGGCTGGTGCACGGGTTCGACTCCCGTACGCGCTGCATTGTTCGAGAGCTTCAGTATTTAGAGAGCGGCCGATTTCGGACAACGCCGGATTATTTTGCACCGTGGACGCCCGGTCGATAGATTCAACCGTTATGCCGTACAACGACATCGCGCCGCCAGCCGGCGAGAAAATTTCAAGAACCGACAAATTAAACGTGCCGGATCGGCCAATTATCCCGTTCATCCGCGGGGACGGGACCGGGCCGGATATTTGGGCGGCAAGCGTCCGCGTCTTTGATGCAGCGGTTGAAAAAGCGTACTCTGGCAAAAGGAAAATCTCATGGTTCGAAGTTTTCGCCGGTCAGGCGGCCAAGGACAGGTTCGACAATTGGTTGCCAGACGACACGATCGAAGCATTCCGCGAATTTTTAGTCGGCATTAAAGGTCCGCTCACGACCCCAGTTGGGGGCGGCATTCGCTCGCTCAACGTCGCGCTCCGTCAGCTTCTCGATCTTTTCGTCTGTTTGCGGCCGATCCAGTATTTCAAAGGTGTCCCCTCGCCCGTGAAGCATCCGGAAAAGGTGAACATGGTGATTTTTCGCGAGAACACGGAGGACATTTACGCTGGAATCGAATATGCGGCCGGGACTCCCGAGTCGCAGAAGATCCTCGATTTTTTTGCCAAAGAATTTCCCAAAGAATTCGACAAGATCCGGTTCGGCACACGCGAGAAGGCGGCGGACTTTTGGGAAAAAGTGGGCGCGCCGGAGAAAGATAATGTCATGGTCGGTCTTGGGATCAAACCGGTCAGCCGGCACGGCAGCGTGCGCTTGATCCACAGCGCGATCAGTTACGCGATCCTAAACCAGCGCAAGAGCGTAACCCTCGTGCACAAAGGTAACATCATGAAATTCACCGAAGGCGCGTTTCGTGATTGGGGCTACGAGATCGCGAAAAGTTATTTCGGCGCGGAAGAAATCGACGGCGGCCCGTGGTGCGAGATTCCAATGGGCAAACCGGGCGCTGGCATCATAATCAAAGATGCGATCGCAGATATCACACTACAGCAAGTCCTGACGCGGCCGGAAGATTTCGACGTTATTGCCACCCTAAACTTGAACGGCGATTACTTGAGCGACGCGCTCGCCGCACAAGTCGGCGGAATCGGCATCGCACCTGGTGGCAACATCAATTACATCACCGGCCACGCCGTTTTCGAAGCGACGCATGGCACGGCGCCGAAGTACGCAAATCAGGACAAAGTGAATCCCGGCTCCGTCATCCTGTCGGGGGAAATGATGTTCCGCTACATGAACTGGACAGAAGCCGCCGATCTTATTCTCAAAGGTCTAAACGGCGCGATTGCGAGCAAGCGCGTCACTTACGATTTCGCGCGCCTCATGGATGGTGCGACGGAGATCAAATGCTCGCAGTTCGGCGACAACGTCATCGAGCACATGTGACGGATAATGACCAAATCCAAATGACAAAGCTCGAAAGCCTGAATGAATGAAATGGATGTCGATCTCGTATTTTTGATTTTTGACTTCGTCATTTGATTAAAGAAAACTTATGCGCTTAACCGTAACCTACCTGGTTGTTTTCGTTGCCGGCATCGGCAGCGTCTTCGCCCAAAAACGAAACATTACCGAGAAAGATCTTTGGGAATTCGTCTGGATCGGCGATCCGCAAGTCTCCCCGGATGGATCCCGGGTTGCCTTTGTGCGCGTGACGGTGAACGAAAAGAAGGAAGGTTATAACACTTCGATCTGGTCGGTGCCGACAGCCGCTGGAGAAGAGCCGCATCAATTGACCAAAGGCGACCACGATTCAGCGCCGCGCTGGTCGCCGGACGGGAAGTATCTGCTTTTCCTGCGCACGACCGAAAAGGACGGCAAGCCGGAGTTTTCTCAATTGTCGATCTTGCCGATGGCCGGCGGCGATTCGTTTTCGTTCACCGATTTGCCAAAAGGTGCAGGCAATCCTGTGTGGTCGCCGGATGGAAAATCGATTGCGTTCACGAGCGACACGAATGCGGATGATCTGGCAAAACAGGAAAAGAAAAAGCGCAAGGAAGAGGAATTGAAAAAGGCGGTGAGCGAAATTCCTCCCTCGCCTTCAACCGAACCTTCAAAGAAATCGGCGGAGAAAAGCGGCCCGGCCAGGAATGAAGGCGAGAAGGCCGCAAAGAAAGTAGAAGCCGAGGCTGAACACGAGAGCGACATTCACGTGATCACGCGTGCTGTGTATCGGGAGGACAACGAAGGGTATGCCGACCCGAAGCGCAGGCAGCATATCTGGGTGGTGCGGGCCCCGCGCAGCGCGGAGGAAAAAGTGCAGCCGCGACAACTTACTTTCGGCGGGTTCGACGAAGGCAACGTGATGTGGGCAAAAGACAGCGCGCAGATTTACTTCACGTCGCTACGGGTGGACGAGCCGTATTACGAACTGCCAAAGAGCGAGCTCTACTCCATCGGCATAAACGGCGGAACTCCGACGAAGCTGAACACGATCGACATGGAGGTGGGCGACTTGTCGCTCAATCCGGACGGCAAGCAAATAGCCTTTGTTGCCTCGACAACGCAGCCAATCACATCATACACGCAGCCCGACTTGTGGATTGTCGATCTTTCGCCAAATGCGAAACCGCGTAATGTCACCGCCAAGTTTGACTATGACGTGGGCTCCGGCGTTTTTGGCGATAATGCGGCCCCGCGCGCCGGCGGTCGGAACGTTCCGCTGTGGACTCCAGACGGACGCAATTTGATTGAGGTTTATGGAAAAGAGGGTGAGACGATTCTCGCGTCGTTCGACGTCACTACCGGCGCGTCAACCGATCTGACGCACGGTAACCAAGCGGTCGGAAATTTTCGCGCGTCGACCGATGGCTCGAGAATTATCTACACGGTATCCACGCCTACGCACATCAATGATTTGTTCATCTTGCACACTGGCAGCGGCGAGCCCGCGCAGTTGACCAACATCAATGAGAAACTTTTTTCACAGCTCAACCTGACCGAGCCGGAAGAAGTTTCTTACAGGAGCTTTGACGGCAAAAGCATCCAGGCGTGGGTGCAGAAACCACCCGACTTTAATCCTGCGAAAAAATATCCGCTCATCCTGAACATTCACGGTGGACCGCATGCAGCCTATGGATATATCTTCGAACACGAGTTCCAGTGGATGGCCGCGAAAGGTTATGTCGTGCTCTATCCGAATCCGCGTGGCAGCACCACCTACGGTCAGGATTTTGGCAACGTGATTCAGTACCATTATCCGGGCGACGATTACAAAGATTTGATGGCCGGAGTAGATGAGGTGATTCGGCGCGGTTACATCGACAAGAACAAACTGGGCGTGACCGGCGGGAGCGGCGGCGGATTGCTTACCAACTGGGTGGTAGGACAAACGACGCGGTTCGCCGCAGCTGTTTCGCAACGCGACATCGCCAGTTGGATGAACTGGTGGTACACGGCCGACCTTACTCTCTTTCAGCCGACGTGGTTCAAAGCGCCGCCGTTTGACGCCGAGCAGGAATTCAAGGCGCGCTCGCCGCTCACCTACATCAAGAATGTGAAGACACCGATGATGTTCATTCTCGGCGAGTCCGATTTCCGCACACCACCGGGCGCAGGCGGGGAAGAAATGTTCCGCGCGCTAAAGTTCCGCAAGGTCCCGACCGTGATGGTGCGTTTTCCCAATGAATCGCACGAGCTTTCGCGTTCTGGCCAACCGTGGCATCGCATCGAGCGATTGGAAAATATTGTCGGCTGGTTTGATCATTGGCTCATCGGCGTACCGAAGTCGGAATATGAAGTTGCCTCGCAAGAGGAAGTGCCGATTCGGTCAAACGCCGTTCCCAGAAAACAACCGACACCGTCACGATAGTTGTTTCAAGGCGCCCACTGCGGTTAGCTTAATCATGGCTTCCTCCTCGCTCTGGCAACGTTTCCAGCGATATTTTCTCCGCTACGACAAGCTCGATTTTTCCATCGACATTAGCCGGATGAAGTTTCCGGACGATTTTTTCGAGAAAATGCAGCCCAAGATCGACAAGGCGTTTGCCGCGATGCGGGAGCTCGAGGCGGGAGCGATCGCCAATCCGGATGAAAAGCGAATGGTCGGTCATTATTGGTTGCGCAATCCGGCACTGGCACCGAACAAGCAACTGCGCGCCGATATCGAAGAGACGAACAAACGCATCAAAAGCTTTGCGGCGGATGTTCATGCCGGAAAAATCGCGGCCAAAAATGGAAAACGCTTTGAACACATCCTCCTCATCGGGATCGGCGGCTCGGCGCTCGGACCGCAATTCGTGGCCGACGCACTCGGATCACCGCGCGATCCGATGGACATTTATTTTTTCGACAACACTGATCCCGATGGTTTCGATCGGGTCTGCGGCAAGATGGACAAAGAACTTGGGCGGACGCTCGTGATCGTCGTTTCGAAGTCTGGCGGCACGAAGGAAACGCGCAACGGGATGTTGGAAGCGGAAGCAAAATTCGAAGCGAAGGGGTTTCAATTCGGCAGACACGCGGTCGCGGTGACCGGCGCGGGCAGCGACCTGGACAAATACGCGACGAAAAATGGATGGCTGGCGCGTTTCCCGATGCACGATTGGATTGGCGGACGAACCTCCGTCATGAGCGCGGTTGGGCTCGTGCCGATGGCGCTCGAAGGTTTTAATATCGACAACTTCCTATCAGGGGCCGCGGCCATGGACGAACGGACGCGTGTGCCCGATATCGCGCAGAACGCAGCGATGCTTCTGGCGTTGATGTGGTACTACGCTGGCAACGGTCGTGGCGAAAAAGACATGGTCATTTTGCCGTATAAGGATCGGCTGGCCTTGTTCAGCAAATATTTGCAGCAACTCGTGATGGAATCGTTAGGCAAAGAAAAAGACCTTGATGGAAACGTCGTTCATCAAGGCATCGCCGTTTACGGGAACAAAGGGTCGACCGATCAGCACGCTTACCTCCAGCAATTGCGCGACGGTGTTTTGAATTTCTTCGTCACTTTCATCGAAGTTCGCAAAGATCGACATGGTATAGCCTTCGAAGTGGAGGACGGCATTACCAGCGGCGATTATCTTCAGGGATTCCTGCGCGGGACACGCAGTGCACTGTATGAGAGCGGCCGTGAATCGATCACGATGAGCATCCCGGAAGTGAACGCGTTTAACGTCGGAGCATTGATCGCGCTCTACGAGCGCGCGGTCGGTTTTTATGGATCCCTCGTCAACATCAATGCTTACCATCAGCCTGGAGTGGAGGCAGGGAAAAAGGCGGCGACAAAATTGTTGCAGCTGCAAAAACAGGTGCGTGAAAACCTTAGCGCCGCCGCCGGGAAAACGTCCGAAGAAATTGCCCGCGCCATCGACGGCGATCCCGAAGACGTGTTTCACGTTCTGCGTCATCTGGCGGGCAATGATTCGCATATCCGGGTTGCCGAAGGCGAACAGCCGGGCGATGAGACGTTTTCACTCCGAGAATAGCGATAACTTTTGCGCCGAACTATGGCAAGCGCGGGCCCCGAGAACCAAGGTGATTCGTTAAGTGTTCCGTGGATCGATATCGTGCGGTTCGTTCGGCAATTGAGTCACGATCTGCGCAATCATTTGAACGCAGCCGAGCTGCAAAGCGCCTATATCGGCGAGTTAACCGCGGATGCGGAAATCAAGGCCGAGATCAAACGGTTGCGCGAAGCGCTCTCTGGGCCGACCACGATTTTGCAGAAGGTGTCCGCGGGATTGGGTCAGATTAAAACGGAATTCATGCTTTATGGAGCCGCGGATTTTATGGAGGACCTGCGCAAGAAGGTCGCGACTGATTTCCCGCAGGAGAGTACGGCCATCAGTTGGGACGTCCACTTGAGCGGGACCATCCTCGAGGTCGATCCGCAACTGCTGCAGCAGGCGTTCATCGAACTTTTCAACAACGCTTTTCGACATGCGCGTGGCAAAGGTACGCTCGGTGTCATCGCGCAGATCGACAATGACCGATTTGTCTTCACGCTTCGCGAGCCAAAATCGCGATTCGAATTATCTACCGAAAACTGGGGACGCAAACCGCTTCGGGAGATCAGTCCCGGTCATTATGGACTTGGACTAAATCTTGCGCGCATTATTGTCGAAGCTCACGGCGGCAAGTTGCGCGCCCATTATGATCCAACGGAATCGGTTCTGGTCACGACAATTACGTTGCCTTTGTCCGCAAAAGAGGGTTGAAGTATTGGGCCTGAATCTTGAACCGACCAATTCTAACAGCGGTCAACCGCAAACGGGTTTGGCGCGAGCATCATCTCCATGACAACAGCGCAGCGCCGAATTCTCATCATTGACGATGAGCGGCCGATCCTCTTCACGCTGGAGGCGCTTCTCGGCCGCTACGGTTACCAGGTTGAGACTTCCGGCACCGCTTCGCACGGCCTTCGATTGTTGAAGACGAAGTCGCCTGACCTGGTTTTGCTTGATCTACAGCTACCCGACGCGGAAGGGCTGCAAACACTCGATCAAATCAAAGCTGAGTCTCCAGGGACCCAAGTCATCATTTTGACGGCGCACGATTCCTTGAGCAACGCGATCGAGTCGATCAAGCGCGGTGCTTTTCATTTCATCAGCAAACCGTACGCGCCAGAAGAGTTGCTCAGTTTGGTCGAGAAAGCTTTGGAAAAGGAATTGCTTCTCCGCGAGACGAAAGAACTGCGGCAGAAAACAGAACAACTGGAGAAGCGTCTTGAAATTGCCGAGACGCGGCTGGCTCCTGTTTTTAAAAGCAAGGTGATGCAAGAGATCGACGAACTGATCGAAGCGATGGCGCCTTCGGAAGCAAATGTCTTAATCACGGGGGAAAGCGGGACGGGCAAAGAAGTAATCGCCAATGTGATCCACACGCGCAGCCGTCGCGCTGCCAAACCGATGGTAAAGCTCAACTGCGCCGCATTTCCACAGACGATGATCGAGGGGGAACTCTTTGGCTATGTAAAAGGGGCGTTCACCGGCGCGATGAACGATTTTCCGGGAATGATCGCCGCGGCCGGTGGAGGCACTTTGTTTCTCGATGAGATTTCCGATATGCCAGCGGATTTGCAGACGCGTTTTTTGCGCGTGTTGCAGGAGCGCGAGTACCGGCCGCTGGGCAGCACGCGCACGCTCAAGGCCGATTTCCGCGTTATCGCCGCGACCAATCGACCCGTAGCACAAGCGCTCGCCGAGAATCGCCTGCGCTCGGATTTGTATTATCGGCTCAATACATTTCAGATCGAAGTGCCGCCGCTACGAGAACGAAAACAGGATATTCCGCCATTGGTCGCTTCGTTTGTGAAACAATTCGCGCAGCAACTGGGCAAACCCGAGCCAACGATCGCGCCGGATGCTTTCGAGAAATTGCTCGACTACGCCTGGCCAGGTAACGTGCGCGAATTGCAGAATGCAATGGAGTACGCGGTGGTCCTGGCGCGGCACAATCTGATTGGTGTGAAAGAGTTGCCCACAGAATTACAGTTGCCCAACGCGCTGCAGCAGACCGAGCGCGGAATTGCGCAGCGAGCCGGCGTGCAGACCCTGGATGACATGGAGCGGAACACAATTCTTCAGGCGCTCGCGCAATGTCATGGGAACAAGAAGAAAGCCGCCCAGCTTCTCGGCATCCAGCGGCCGACGCTTTACAATAAAATGAAGCGTTACGCGATCGAGCTGTGACGAAGTCGATTGCGTGTAGACTCTGTCAGCCGCCTTAGGCCCCCGCCTCGACGCCTTCGTTGGCGGTGAGAACATCCCGCGCTAAGATCGACAATCACCATGTCTCGCCATCTCGAACAAGTTCTGGCGCACGCCGAGAACCAACTCGCCGCCACCGGCGCAAGACGTCCGACGGAAGTCCTTCCGTTCTACAGAAAATTTCTGAAGATCGAAGAACATCGATTGCGCCTGAAACACCAGGCTGGTGGTGGTGGCCGTGAAATTTGCGCGCGACGGGCCGATCTAGTCGATGTTCTATTGCGACACGTTTTCACCGCTGCGACCGCCTCAGCGGGGAGCGAGGAGAAGGCAAAGCTGCGGCTCGCCCTTATCGCGCTTGGCGGGTATGGCCGGGGAGAGCTCAATCCTTTTAGCGATGTCGACGTCATGCTCTTGCATGACAAAAGCGCCGGAAAAGTCCCGCCCTACCTCGAGCAAATCGTTGAGCAAATTCTCTATTTGCTCTGGGATATCGGTTTCAAGGTCGGTCATTCCACGCGCTCGATTAAGGAGGCCATCACCCAGGCCAATCGCGACATGCGCACAAAAACCTCAATGCTCGAGTCGCGTTATCTGGCGGGAGATGCCGAGCTGGCGCGAGAATTTCGAGACCAATTCCGCTCAAAATGTGTGGCCGGCAATGAGCGGCGCTACGTCGAGATGCGGATGCAGGACCAAATCGCGCGCCACAAAAAATTTGGCGACAGCGTTTATATGCAAGAGCCACACCTGAAAAGCGGATGCGGTGGTTTGCGCGATTATCAAAATCTGCTCTGGATGACTTATTTCAAGGAAGGCGCCCTGACGACGACTCACCTTGTCGGAAAAGATTGGTTGAGCGAATCCGATCAGCGCCGGATCGAGCGGGCTTGCGATTTCCTTCTTCGCATTCGTACGGATCTGCACTACGCGACGGGGCGGGCCACAGACTTTCTGCATCTTAATATGCAGGAGCAGATCGCAAAACGCTTGAACTATTCCTCGGAGCGGGGGCAGCTCCGAAGCGAGGCGCTCATGCGGGAGTACTATGAGCACACACGAAACATTTTTCGCGTGACGGAGCGGATCACAGAACAATTTGCGAGCGGACGGGCCACGGAAAGAACACGTTCCCTTTTCAGTTTTCTGCCGTTGGTGCGCAGCGACGAGACGCGGGTTGGGCCGCTTTTCATTCGCAACGGACAACTCAACACCGATCAACGCGATCTCTTTCACAAAGACCCGGCGCAGATGATGCACGTGTTTCAGCTCGCGCAGCAGCGCGCTCTGGATGTTAGTCCGGACCTGGCGGACTTGCTTAACCGAAGTCTCAGGCAAATCACGCGTACATATCAATATGCCAAAGCCCCGCGCGAAGTCTTTAAGACGATCCTATCGCAAAAGGGGGAAGTGGGACGCGTCCTTCGAATGATGCATCGCGTGGATTTCCTCGGACGCTACATTCCCGAGTTTGGCCAACTGACCTGCCTTGTGCAACACGAGTTTCGTCACCGTTACACGGCGGACGAGCACACACTGGTTTGCATCGACAAACTCGACGCGCTGGCGCAGACGGCTGATCCGAAACTGGTTTCGTATCGGAAGCTCTTTGAGCGACTTGACGATCCTTTTATTCTTTACCTGGCGCTGCTTTTGCATGACACGGGCAAAGCAGTGGGGGCGCGGCCGCACTCCGAAGCGAGCGCGCTTTTTGCCCAGCGCGTCGCAACGCGTCTTCAGTTGTCTTCCGAGCAGCGCAAATCCCTTATTCTTCTCGTCGACCATCACCTCACGCTCTCCAATATTGCGCAACAGAGAAATCTCGATGATCCAGCCACGGTGGTGGAGTTGGGCAACATCGTGAGGGATCAGAAGAACTTGAATACACTGATGCTCCTCACTTTGGCTGACGGCCAGGGCACGAGCGCGGAAGCATGGTCGGACTGGAAGGAATCGCTCGTCTGGCAACTCTTCGATGCGACTTCGCAATACCTCGCCGACCAAAAATCCTACTACGAACAAACAAAAATCGGGCGTGAAAGCCTGCAACGCTCCATCGCCGATAATCTTCCCCGCGATTATGGGGAGGAGATTGAAGCGCACTTTGACTTCATGCCGGACAATTATTTTCGCGCTTTCAACGTTCCCGAAATTGTCGGGCATCTTGAACTTTTTCGCGGATTTCTCGAGAATGTATCCCTTCGGGGCGACCAGCCGTTGGCTCCGGCGATCAACTGGAAAGCTTTTCCCGAGCAGGGTCACAGCATCGTCAGCTTCTGCACCTGGGACCGCGAACAACTGCTGGCCAAAATCGCCGGCTCGTTTTCGGTCGTCCCAATTAATATCTTGAGCGCGGACATTTTTTCCCGCGGAGACAACGTCGTTCTCGACATTTTTCGAGTTTGCGACACAAGAGCGCGCGCGGTTACCGACAAGGCGGAGCTTGAGCTGGTCGAAAAAACCTTGCATGCCGCGCTCGAGAGCGTGGACTTCGATTTTGGGCAGTTAATGGAAAAGGCGAGGGGTCAAAGCCGACATCGTCTTGTGCAGGAAATAGAATTTCCCACTCGCATCGGGATGGATAATAGGGCACATCCCACTTACACGCTCATCCAAATTCAAACGCCGGACCGTCTCGGCTTGCTCTACGATCTTCTCGCGTGCCTCGACCGCGAAGGCGTTTCCATTGCGCTCTCGCGCATCAGCACGCAGAATGGAGCGGCTATCGACACTTTTTATGTCGCTGACTGCTCCACTCGGAGCAAAATCACCGATTCACAACGCATCGCCACGCTCCAAAGACATCTGCAGCGGGCGGCGGTGAGTGTGCTCGAGCACTGAAATCGCTGGCTCGTTTTTCCCCGCTCTCTATCGTCTCGCACCTGCATGGACGTAATGATTCTCGCTGCTGGTTATGCCACCCGCCTTTATCCACTCACGCTCGACAAGGCCAAGCCGTTACTGGAAATCGCAGGCAGGCCCATAATCGAATGGGTCTTGGATAATCTAGCCGATGTTCCGAACCTTGAAGCTGTTTACATCGTAACCAACAACAAGTTCGCGAATGATTTTCAGGCTTGGGCAGTGCGTTATCAAGATCGACAACCAGCGCTCAAGCTCAAAATCATCGATGACGGTTCGAAAAGCGATGACGATAAATTAGGCGCGATCGGAGATATTAGTTTTGTGATTACCCAAGAGAATTTGGCGGAGAGCGATTGGTTGATCATAGCAGGCGATAACCTGTTTAACGAATCGCTCCGGGGCTTTGTTGACTACGCGAAGAAGACCGTAGCGACGGTCGGCATTTATGACATCGGCGATCTGGAGGCGATTAAAAAATATGGCAACATCACGATCGATTCGAACAGCACCATCACGCACTTTGAGGAAAAGCCGGAGAAACCGCGAAGCACTCTGGCCGCCCTTGCGGTTTATTATTACTCGCGCGAAGCCGCCGCCCTCCTGACCACCTACCTTGCCGCGGGAAATAATCCCGATCAGCCGGGCCTGTTTGTGCAATGGCTTTACCAGCGCAAGCCGGTGAAAACTTTCCAGTTCAAAGGGAAATGGCTCGATATCGGAAGCAAAGAAACGCTGGAAGAGGCCAATGAGATCTTCGCGAAGGGTAGCGGCGTTTTATGAGCGTCGCACTAATTTTGATCGACGGTCATAGACCGCCGCTACAGCAACCTGTCGGTCTTATTTGAGTCGACCTTCATCGAATTCGATGAGATCAAAGTAAGTCCGAATATCCGTGCGACCTTCGCCGCCCGCTTCTTTGAGAAAATGCAAGAAGCGCGCTTTTTTTGCGGCCGTGTCCGGGTGACGGGAAATCATCACCTCACTCCATTGCTCGATCGCTTCCGGAGAATGCTTGACGCCACGTTCCTGCACCCAGGTTAAAACGGCATGATCGTCATCCAGGTGCTGCGCCGCTTCTTCAAATGCATCCGGGTTGAGTTTTAAAAACGCGAGCAAATGCTTGTCGAAGCCGACGGTTTTGTAATTGTAGCCGTTGAGCAGGCCTTTTCGGTGCAATCTGGCTTTGTCGATTAAACGCGGCAGATGCACGTACCCGCCGAGTCTTTCGTAGGGACTGCGTGGACGCAGTTTTTGCATCGACGCGAAGCTTTAGGTGGCGGGCAGAGGGTGCCCCGCAGTTCCCGGGATGCTGGATTCGAGCGTACTCGCGGCTGCTGGTTTTTGCTCCGGCAACAATTCGGCTTGTGTAAGATTGGCCTGTCCAATCACAAGCTGGCCGGAAAAGACTCCGCCTTTGTCGATCGTGATCGATTTCGCGGTTACATTGCCGTCAAGCACTCCGGTTTTATGAACGTTGACGGCGCCAGTGGCAATTATTTCTCCGGACATCCGTCCTTTTATGTCGATGTTCGCCACTCTCACGCGTCGGTAACATTGCACGTCGGCTTTTCGCTCAACGCAGACATAATTGGCGACAAGGCGGCCCGGGATTTTTCCGGCGAAGTTAATTGTGGCTGAGGTCTCGCACTGGAGATTGCCGCGCAACTTGCCCTCGAGCAGGGCCGACCTGCAAACAACACTTGTGCTGCTAAGATCGCCTTTGGCCATCAGATGAACATCGCCCCGCGTTCGAATCGATCGGCTAAAGCTGGTTGCAATCTTGTAATCGCGGAGATCGATGTGCGCACTGCAGCCCGGGCAGTTTGTCGATGTTGCGGCGTCGCTGACTTCGTGTTTGCGCTTGCACTCAAAGCAGCCTACCACCCGAGTTCGTTGCTTGTTCCAGAGACCTTCAAGTTTGCGAAAACCGAAAGGTTCCAGCGTCGCGGCCGCTTGGTCTTTAGTCTGGAGCTTTAGTCCTGGTCTAGGCGCAAATGGAGAGAAATAGCGTCCGCACTGGCGGCAGAGCGTGCTCTTCGCCGCCGCATACTCCATCTGCTTGAAGCCACAGTGTGGACATTCCACACTGAGCTTGGCAGGCGACGGCTTGGCCACTGTTTTGCTAAGCGAAAACCCCTCTCTTTATGTGCGAGCGGCAAAGGCGGCTTTGACCGGCTCATCGTGCCGGACAATTTCCGGCCGCCCCGTTACCGGTTTTGCCGGGCTTGTTCCGCTGGTCACTTCCGATTTTCCAATAAAGGTTGCTCCCTCTTCGATGACAAGCCGGGCCGCTTTCAAATCTCCCTGCAGGGTGCATTTTGCTTTTAGCTCGCAACGCTCGGCCACGGTGATGTTGCCCTGCACCTTCCCAAACACCGTGATCGACTTGGTCTTGATCTCGCCTCGGATATCCGCATTCTCGCCAATCGTTAGCACACCATCAGAATTGATTTCTCCTTCAACCTTCCCGTCGATAAGAAGTTCTTTCTGAAATTTGATCGAGCCTTTGATTTCGACATCGCTCGAGAGGATGTCTTTGCCGGAATGTTCTGCCATATGTTTTTGGTAGTCAGTTGTGGATGGTGATGTGTTTGATTGTTCGCCCCGCGGAAGCCGGTTGTAGTCATCCGCAGCTGAATGCGGCGACCCTTCTTCCATCGCCGGCATTGGTTTTTGCGGGATGAATTTTCTTAACACGCGCTATTATTGTAAAACTCATCGATTCTGTCAACGTATTCTCATAGGAAATCCACCACTTTTTCACCGATTATTACCAACTCGATAGAGTTTGCCGGCCCCATTTTGAGCCGAAAAGGCCAGGAATCGCGGCACCTGGGTGGATGTTCTGTCTAGAACCGAGCACAGCGCTTGGCGCGGCACGGCCACACCCAGCACTGCCGCGGAATTTCGTGCCACTCGTTCGGAATCGTAAGCCAGCACCCATGTCACCTTATGCTCGCCCAGAATGACCCGTGCCATTCCCCAATCTTCCGCAAGAAAAAAGCGCGCACTATCCCCGACTCCCTCAAGGCTCTCATGCGAACTGCCCGCCACCCCAGGTTGACCCGACCAATACGCAATGGATGGAGAAATCCACCACGGCGCGAGAAACGGATGCGCCTCCGACGATTTCAAATTGATCGCCAGATCGCGCAACTGCACCGATTCATTGCGCTGCTCCACTCGGCGCCCGTACTCCGTTTCGTTCGGCCAAAGCCGTTCGTCCCAATCACCAAGAATCGGAAAGATCGACAAGGCAAAGGCAATCCAAACCGCGGTTCGTGATTTGATCGGCTCCAGTAAAAGGGGAAGCGCGATCGCGAAGATCGACATGAAAAAATAAGCCCAGCGTGCCTGCCAGATTGTGAAGCAATAGGTCGCCAGGAGAAGTGCGAGAATGAATATTGCTTGGGCGCGACCGCCGGGCGCGCCGTTATTTCGCTCTCGGGCAAGAACCCAAATAAGCAACGGCGCCACCGCAATCATGTACCCGGCCCAGTGAAACCAGATCGAATTCGCCGGCCAGACGCGAGCGAGTTCGCCAATCGAGCGCGACCAGTTCCGGAAAAGCTCTCCGGAATGAAAGATCGACAACTGCGGCCCGCGTCTCTCGACGACGAACGCAAACGTAATGATTGCCGCGAACAAGATCCAGCCAATGCGCCGATCTTTCGCAAAAAGAAGATACCGATCTTGCAGCCCCCTGGTTGCAAGCACGATGAGGAACAAAACCAGCGGTTCATAAAGCGATACCCAGATCGCCAAACCCCACGCAACGCCACTCAGCGTGGACCATGCTATACGTGAATCACGTATAGCATTGGTTTTTCGGGAACTTCCACCTTGCCAGGTCCATTCCGCGCAGATCGCGATGGTGACGAGCAGGATCGAGAGCGATTGATGGTCGGGCCGTCCAAGCTCCGTCGCGTGAACGAGAATTGGGCTGATGGCGTAGAGAATAAGCGGCGCCCAGCGATAACGGAATTTCATTAGTTTCGACCACCACCAGAGAAACCAGCCGCCGAGCAGTCCGAGCAGCGGCGAGATGAACGCGCCGGCAAGATCGGTCGTGTGCACGGTGAAGGGCTTGAGCAAGATCGACAATGTGAGAATGAGATAATCGAGCGGCGCAGTCGTGTGCGGAGTTGTGCCGCGCGGATAATTTTCGAAATTGTGATGACGCACGATCAAGCCCGGATGTTGCTGGCACATGCGAACGCGCGTCATCCGCGCGTAACAATCCGCATCGGTGAAATAAACGTTCCCGGCAACGAACACGTCCTGATAATTCGCGCACCGCGTTGCCAGAACGAGCGCGCTTAAGATGGCGATTTCAATTACGACGCACGTTCCCCGCACAACGCGCTGAAAAGGAATTTTCAAATCCGTCTTCTGATCTCTGAAATTGGGCCCGCCAGGATTCGAACCTGGGACCAAGGGATTATGAGTCCCCTGCTCTAACCGCTGAGCTACAGGCCCATTTTCATAGGTGAATAACGAGCACCTAAAATCTTTTCCTTGCTATTTTCACGGGTTTTCTACGGTCACTGCGCAAACCGACAATAAACCATGAAAACCTCCGAGAAAACAACGCCCGTTAAAACCTGGGAAAAGACCAGCCAGCAAAACTTGGTGCGCCATAAGTCCGGTCGCTATTATGCTCGCACATTCAACAACAACAAAGAAATTTGGAAAAGCCTGCGCACGTCGCACTTCTCTGTAGCGAAGGCACGCCTCGCGGAATTTCTGCGTCAGCATCGGGAGAAACAAGTCGCCGCTGCAAATCACTCATCGGCAAGAATAACGTTTGCCGAAGCGCTGGCCATTCATCTGCAAAATCTCGCCGATGACGTGACGATTAAGCCAAGCACGCGCCACTATTGGAAACAAGTGTTTACGTCATTGCTCAAAAGTTGGCCGGGACTGGCGCAACGTGAATTGCGCCGCATCACGAAAACGGATTGCACCCAATGGGCGCGCAAGTTTCGCAAGGTCGCGTCTTCGACGCGATTCAACAACACGCTGGCGGGGCTGCGGCACGTGTTCGACGTGGCGATTGAAGCGGGAATCATTTATGGCAATCCGGCGGCGAAGCTGGAACGCGTGCCGGTGCGTCCGAAGCAACTCGCGCTGCCGAGCCGCGCAGAGTTTTTGCAGCTCGTGGAGGCAGTGGAGCGCGCCGGAGCGTGGTGCTCGCGCGACTGCGCCGATCTTCTGCGTGGATTGGCGTTCTCCGGGTGCAGGAAAAGCGAAGCAGCGGAGATTGAGTGGCGCGACCTGGATCTCGCGGCCGGTGAAATTGTCGTGCGCGGTGACGCGGAAACCGGCACGAAAAATTGGACGGTGCGGCGAGTTCCAATGATTCCCGATGCGCGCGTGCTCTTTGAAGGAATGCGAAGAGAGCGTGCTGACGAACCGCTCAACGCAAAGGTGTTTCGGGTGAACGAGGCACAGAACGCGATCAACAGCGCAGCACGTAAGCTAAGGTTGCCGCGCATCACGCATCATGATTTGCGGCATCTGTTCGCGACGACCTGCATTGAGAGCGGCATCGATGTTCCAACCGTTTCGCGCTGGCTCGGACACAAGGACGGCGGAGCGCTCGCGATAAAAACCTACGGTCACTTGCGCCGCGAGCACAGCATTTTGCAGGCGCAGCGCGTCACCTTCACGCCGGTCGGGACAAAGCAGGCCGACGTGATTGCATTCCCGGCCGGTGCATAAATCCTGTCAGCCGATGCGATTCGTGTTAGAAGCTTCGCCGCGCGGTCGCGCCCGGTTCGGCCCCGGTACTACGTGCGGCGAAGCAGAGCGCCAGCGAGAGGCGCGCAGCTTATCGAATCTCGTGATACCGCGAACATTCTTAACAATCGGTAAAGCTGCGTAGCCCAAACAAGCAGCAGCATTTCACAACCAGCGGTTACGCTTCACAGGCGTGGCCGCTTTTTGCTTTGCTCGAAATTCCAAGCATGATTCGCGCTGACGGCTCTTTGAAATCGCCAACGTGCTCGTGTGTCTCAATCACGTTGCCAACTTCATCGTAAACGCGAATCACAGCATCAGTGAACGGCTGTAAAACTTCGCGTAACCGACTGCGTTGCTGATTGCGCTTGGCTCGGCGTACCACAGCGCACCGAATGGCAGCGCATCGGAAATCAAATCAAAGCCGCGCTTATCGGTTCGCGGTCGCACTTCGTAAACGTTAAGGGAACGCTGCACGTTCATTCTTCGGATCCTGCTTGGCGACGCAGCCACACCGCCCATCCTGCCGTCGAAGCCGGCCGTCTAATTCTCGCCACGCAGCTCGAGTCTTTGAGCATTCCGGTCAACGCGCCGCATTCCTTGACCAATGCCTCCGGGCACGCGGCTTCGAATCGCCGAGAGCAACCGTCGCACTTAGCGAGACTTTAGTAATGATCGCTCTCTCGATTGCGCTGCCCGAGGAATAAGTAGTATCGGCCCACCATTCTTTGACCGTCGATTGCCTCGACGGGCCCGAGCGGTGTCAGATGGGCAAAGCTCTGGCCAAGCGCGTGCGGGAAGGTGGGGCGTTTGGCAACGATCAACGCGTTACCGGTCGGATATCTCTGATCATAGTTAGACCAAAGCTCCAACTGGTTCAGCGGGCGCTTAACCCCGGGCACAAATGTCTCCGGTTGGCCCGGCAGATAGAAAGAGAGCAGGGCCGCAGTAATATAGTTATCGGCCATGACAAATCGAGCTCCAGTCGACTGTTGTCGCTGCGCTACCTCGGCCGCGAGGCTGCGCGAACCGCGGGCGCGGTCCAGGGGGTCAACCCGAGATGGGAGGTTGAGCCACCGGGTTTCGAGAAGCATGGCCGTTTCGACCGAGGCGAGAACAAGGGCCGTGATGGGTCCCCAGCGCGCCCAGCGACGAGCTTTCGCCAAGCCCGGCCAGTTCGCGGCCAGCAGAATGACTCCACCAACATAGGCCGCCGCAGTCCAGTTCGGCGGTCCGTGATAATGCAAGCTCAACAAGAGATAGAGTGCAAAGAGCGGAAGGAAAAGGGCCGCCGCATAACCAGTGGCGAGTTTCGGCGTTGGTAAGAGTGACGGTCGGACGAAAAGGAAGATAAGTCCTAGAAAGAGAAGTGGCGAAATTACTCCCGCTTGTTCGACAAGAAAAGCGAGGACAAATGTCGGATGAAACGCCAAGCCTTTGTCCAACGCGCCGCGATGGAACAACCAGTCACTCGTCGGCCAGTGATGCCGGTAATTCCAAACGATCGCCGGGAGAAAAAAAAGGCACGCTGTCCCTACCATGGCCCAGAATGTGCCGCGCCGCAGATGTGCTCTACTCGGCCGATCCCAGAGACAGAACGCGGTGAAGGAGATTAACTCGATCGCCGCAGTGTATTTTGAGAGCACGCCGAGACCGACGAGGGCGCCGGTAAGAACCCAAGGTCCAATGTTCTCGTGGTCTTTCGCCCGCCAGAAGGCCAGGGCCGCCCAGCTCCAAAAGAAGACATAGACCGTGTCGATCGTCATGAGCGAAGCGCCGACCGCAAAAAGAGGGACGACGGATGCGATCACGACGGCCCAGAATGCCGCGCGGTCGGAAAACAGCCGCCGAGTGAGCAAAAGCATGGCCAGACCGGTGCCGCCGGCGAGCAGCACCGCGAAAAAACGAACGCCGAAAACCGTCTGGCCAAAAAGTGCCGTTCCCGCCCAGATCAGCCAGGCAATCATCGGGCCTTTGTCAAGGTAACAGATATCGGGATGGCGCGACCAAAGCCAGTAGTAGGCCTCGTCGCCGACGAGTTCCAGGTGAGTGCTATAAAGAAGATGAAATGCCGTCCCGAGGACGATCAAAGCAAGCGCCGCGGGAAAGTAGAAGACGCTTGATGCTTCGCTCCGGTCCGTCGCGGACATAGGTTCGTTAGGCCAAAGGACAGCTATCCGTCTCGCCTAATGCAGAGCTCAACCGGCTGAGCCAGGCGCTCCCGTCGAGCTAACACCGCCCGGCGCAGAAGTCACTGGGGAACGAGCCGTCTCGGATGGCCATGTTGGTCCTCCACCGCCGCTTCGAGAGCCTCCTCTTCGGCGGTTTCGACACGCGCTGCGATCACGTGGCCGTCGGCCGCATCGATTTCGATCTCACGCAAATCCGCCGAGGCCGGCGGTTGGACATCGATCGTCCAAGTGAGGCGGTCGTCACGCATACTCAGTTGGACTGATCCGAGCCGTCCTTTAGGAAAATCATGCAGGGCGATTCTTTCCGCCCGATGGAGACTTATCTTTTGGGTCGTTCGACCTTCGCCCTGTTTGCGCGGCGCAAGCATCAACCCGAATCCGATAAGGCAAATCGCCGCCGCCCATCCGACTATTCTCAGCCACCTGCGAACTGCGCGCCGATAGAGCTCTTCGCCCAAGGTTTCAATGGCAAGATGTTCGTCAAGACTTCGCATCGCACGGCCCGGGCAGCGTCGCGTCCGGAACCACTCCAGGCCAATGAAATCAAGAATAGGCAGAAGGAGAAAACTGCGGACCGTATATTTCGAAGTTCCGTTCTTGCGGGGACGGTGGTTCACCGGCTCCTCGATGACTCGGAAACCAGCCGCGACGGCCAGCGCCGGCATGAAGGAGTAAAGGGTGCGGATCGGGATAAAGGCACCCACCACGTCCCGGCGAAAAACTTTCAAGGCGCAGCCGGCATCGGAGACCCCATCGCCTAACAATTCGGACCGAATGGAATTAGCGATCCAGGAAATCTTCCGGCGCAACCAGGAATCCTGACGCACAACTCGCGCTCCCACCACCATGTCGACACCTTCCAATTTAACCAACAGCTTTTCGATATCCCGGGGATCGCTCTGGCCGTCGCCATCCATCGTGACCAGGATCGGCGCCACGGATTTGTCGAAGCCTAAAAGCAACGCGGCCGACTGGCCTTGATTTTCGCTCAAATGAAAGACACGGCATTGCGGCCAGGTGAGCGCAATCTCTTCCAGTTTCGCCCAGGTCTTATCGGTGCTCCCATCATCAACCAGGATGACTTCACCCCCGGGAAGCATCGTTTCCAGAATGCCCCTTAACTCGCCGCACACTGCCCTAACGTTCCGCTCTTCGTTGAAGAACGGCACCACCACGGCGAACGATGGCTCATGATTCATGACGCGAGTTTCTACCTCGATCAGAAAATTTGCGGCACGCGTCACTTGAAGTCAACGGCAATCCCGCGTGACCAGTCGTCGCTCGGCGAATACGCGCCGAACAGAAAAACTGAACAGATGAACTCGCCACGGCGTCGAAGTCCGCATGCAAAACAGATACCATTGGGCTGGGGCGATCGCCCTAACGACGATTTTCGTTACCACTTCCGGGTTCGCCGCGCAGAGCGAAGCGGAGCTTATCGCCCAGGCGAAAATCACCAAATCGCAGGCGGAGAAAACTGCCCTGGCGAAGGTGCCGCGCGGGAAGATCCAAAGCGCGGAGATTGAGAAAGAGCACCACGCTCTCGTCTGGTCCTTCGATATCGTTAGGCCGGAGAGTAAGGATATCACCGAAGTCTTGGTCAACGCAAAGACCGGCAAGATCGTCTCGTTCAGCACGGAAACGCCCGCCGCTCAGGCGAAGGAAAGTGCGGACGACAAAGCCGCGAGCAACCATTAGCTCCTCCGGCCACATCGAATCGCGCTCGGCGCCCGGGGGTGGGAAACATCTTGACGGTTGACGTAAACACCGGCGCGAGGTCGGAACTTGTGCGAATTATCAGGGAGCCATAAAAACGGGTAGTGTCCTAATTTGAGCCGTGGGGCGGCGGCAATCTATTTTCCCTCATTTGCTCATTAAATGATTCAATGGATTCATCAGAGAACGTAAATTTCGCCCAGTCACGCCGCAGTTCGTTTTTGGCATGGCGGGCTAGCCAGCCGTGTATGTAGCCATCACGGAATGATTCTTTACGATTCCAATCAATTTGCGCCTTCCATCGCTTCGAGATTTGCGCACAGGCGAACCCAACGAGAAAGCCAAGTCCGACAAGAAGCAGACCGTTTAAAAGAGTCATTTCCTCGCCTTGCTAGCAATCGCGACCTTAACGGCGCTCTGCGGTGAATCCACGGGTGGTATTTCCAGAACGGCAATGGACTTGTTTTGATCGCCGTCGCGGTAGCTCCACGTATACGCTCGTTTAGCCTTTTCGTGACCGACAAGATCGAACACTTCAACGGTTCCTTCCCATGCAGTTTGACCCTCGAAAACTTCTTTCACGGGAACAGATTCGACGTGAAGCGATTCGCAGCCATGCGTTTCTCGGATGGCGTCTTTAAGCTCTGTAATCTCTTTAGGCTGCATTCACCAAATCAGACACTGTCCACGCGCTCTTTTCAACCCCCGCTTCCATCGCGGGCGTGCAACGAAGCGAGCCGTATGTTTTAACGAAATTGTAATACGCAAGATAAGCTCCTGAACATCGCGCGGTTTTGTCTGCCATTCTGGCAGCCGTGTTCAACTGGCATCTTTCACTGTTCGAGTATCTCGCGTCACAAAACACTCAGCGCGCTTGCGTCACAAATCAGGCAATCAATTATGCGCAGAACCGCGCGATAATGCGTGCGAGCGCGCCGTTGCAATCGAAAATACGAATTTCGGTGCGGTCTGATTTCAATCACTGTCATCTTGCGCGATTCTTTCAAGTTCGAGAAAGGCTGTCAGCTTTTCGTCGGCGTTAACGATGAATCTTTTTCCGTTGTGGCGGTGCGCGTCTGCTGTGAAAAGCCCGCGACCAGTCGAATCAATCTGCGATGCACAGCCTTACGACCAACCTTTCTCGCCAAGCTCAAACGTCCCGCCTGACGTAACGACGGTTCACTGAACCGCCTACGCGATTGAGATCAATCGCCCCTATTTCACTTCTTTCGGCATGCCAGATGCAAGTTTTTGGAAGCGCGGATCATTCCAAAGCGGATCGAACATTGGATCGAGCCGGAGCAGCGCAGGAGTAAGCGGATCATCGTACGGTATCGAGAGTAGTTTCTGCAAAGCGGCGACTCCGCTACCCTACCGCAGGCGGTTGTGACGTTCGGGATCAATGGGTTGACTGCCTCCACCGGGATCATTTAACGACGTATTGAGAAACGCAATTGCCTGATCTTTCACATCCGGCCAATACTCGAAGGAATGCCGAGTGCATCCATCTGGCCCCGGCCTTTCTGTTATGAGAAGCTGTTCACAATTGGGCACGCCTACCGCCGCCACGTTGCTCACTAAGATCGTGAACTGATTGGGCGGCATCGGATCGAGATTGGTCGCGATAATAAAAACCGGCGAAGAAGAGCTGGTAAATCTCCGATAAGGCGAAGCCAGATCGAGCAATCCTTCGTCACTGTCACAAGCAGGGCCAGGCGAGCAACCAACGTAATTGCGAACGTCTGCGCCAAACTCTGCACACCTGGTATCGATAAGCGAAGCCGGATCGTGAAAATCGTATGCCCCGCTTAGGAGCACGGCAGCGTCCAACTGGTCGCCTCCGAGGGTCGGAGCCGCGGCACAGTAGGCAGCATGTGAGGCACCGGCACTCCCGCCAACGGCGCCTACTTTGCCGTTAACTCTGCCAAATGCCACCGACGTTCGCGCTGGATTCCTGGCGGCCCGAATCGCCGTGGCCACGTCATCGGTCTGCTCTGGATAACGGCCAGGGTCGCTGCCTTGTCCATCAAGTTTTCCGGGAGGCGCGAGACGATATTCGATGTCGAAAACGCAAAAACCAGCGCAAACCAAATCTTGATCCGTTTGTATATCAGCAAAATCACCATCCTTGAAGGCGCCACCGTGAATAACAATTATCGCTGGGTGCGTTTGACCGTCGTTTGGGATAAAAGCTCTCCATTTTAACTGAGTATCTCCGAAAGTACTGTGGCCGACTCCATATTGTTCGATCACCGGAGTCCCGCAACCGCTCCTGGTGGCCGCTCCTTGACGCCCGATGTCCACGCTGACCTCGTTTGGGACCCCGCTGGTCGGCGCAGCCCTTAGGGTCGAGACCAAAGTTAGTATGGTTACG
>Ga0066679_10000033_pt1 | contig 28491 bp, 29 predicted proteins | sample GraSoiAngelo_128_FD_62298 | JGI IMG/M metagenome (GOLD analysis project Ga0066679, IMG submission 62298) | Grasslands soil microbial communities from the Angelo Coastal Reserve, California, USA - 14_0927_12_20cm | ecosystem: Environmental > Terrestrial > Soil > Grasslands | place: USA... | reverse complement strand
GGATCGCCAGGGATCGCTATCCGTTCGCCTTCCTGTGAGCAATCGAAATATGGCGAAGAGTTATCCCAAATCGTCAGAGGAGACGACAAGTGAAATTATTGATTTCAAAGGCAGTCAGGGTTTTGGCGAACCACAGGGCTCGATAGGCTCGGGTCCGTATTCAGCGATATTTCGAGTGACAATCGCGGAAGCCAACTGTTGCAAATGCCTAATAGAGCGCAGGGACCTCATCGGCTTCGACGGAGGACGTTTGCCAGAGCCGGGGGCGGACAAGGGGGGCTTGAGCGGCGGTCCAGTACTGCTGGTCGATACTCTCGACTTTCCTCTAATTGGCGTCGTAACCGACCGTTGTGAAATGAGTCTCGCAGAGCTTGAGATTCTCCAGTTTGCGACTCTTGAAAATGTAATGACTGGCGCAAATGGCTAAGCAATCGAGATCGGGCGCCCGCGCCCGTTTAAGGAAGAACGGTAGCGTGTAATTCCTGGAGTGGAACCATCACATCGAAAGCCTCGAACACATGAGCGGCTTTCAGGCGCAGGAAAAACACGAGGCGAAAGGGGCGCTGCACACCCTGCAGACTGTGCTGGGTGACGATTTCCTGCAAAATTGCAGCACAGAAACCCCCTTCGTCGCCCGGCATCCGATGCTCAGGTGGCTGGCGAACGATGCGGCCAGCTCGCGTCGCAGCATAACGCGCTTCGCCGATCAGCTGAGAATCCTGGATGGAAAGGAGAGATCGAACTCATGAGTCAGCTAGTTGTTTTCTTCTCGAAGGAAGGCAAGCCATTAAAAGCTCGTTGTTCTGCCTGTGGGACGGGTGCTCAGCGAAGAGTCGTTGCTACGAACGGGAACGAAATAGAAGTGTTTTGTCCCACCTGTCAATCATCCCTTCTTCTGGTGGCTAATGCCTCAGAATTGAATCCTGGGCCGCGCTGCAGCTCTTGTTAAAACCCCGAGCCGGAAAAGACGCCGCGCCTAGGCGCGATCAGCCGGCGCCGGAGCTTTCTTCGATTCGAACCATTCGTGGACGCGTTTCAATCCCTCAACGCCATCTACTGAACTAGAGCAAACATGCAAGGACGTGAGCGGCGTGAACGACATTTCGTCTTCCGTCAGCTGTTCACCTCGGAGAATCTTGAGCGGAATTTCGTCCGCTATTTGAAACAGTTTCTCTAGGTCTTGGACGATTAACTTAGGGCTATGCTCGTACGCTGTGAAGTTCGGTCTGAAAAGAATATCTCCCGAACAGACTATGAAGTTGTCGACAGCCGCAGTATCGAGCAAGTCCAAAAGGTCATCCCTGCTTTCGACGACGCCCATAATGCAGAGCTCCAAACCGGCCGGGTGGCGTGGTGCGATGACTTTCACCTTATTGAGCCCGTCCAGGAATGTGAGAAACATCCGCAGGTTTGTTTTCGGATTTAGCATACTCACATTATAGCGCCCGAAAACGCCGCGTCCGATTCCATTTCCGTCCAACTTCCGTCCAATTCAAGGGCAGGATAAACAGCGATAAGGCTCGTAAGCGACACCAAACGCGGCACTTAGAGTTTTATACCCCCCGGCTGTACCGAAATGTTGGAGGTTCGAATCCTCCCCGGGGAGCCAACTCCTTTGTCATGCAGTGAGTTGCGAACATTTGCAGGGAACTCTGCCCTTCCACGATGAAATGTCGAGTGCGCGAATCGCGATTAATCTCGATCAATGAAGACGAAGGAAAGTCAACTGGGGCAGGTGTCTCTGCGGTTTATCAGATCAATCGCGGTCAATCGCGCTCAAACCAAGCATTCGGCTCGCAACCGAATGCTCGGCCATGCGCACACTAGTGTTAGAAGGACGTGCCTGCCTCGTGAGCAGTCGACCTAGTATCATCTCGTCGGTCAGGGTTCCTGTGCGAGCGATGCGGTGCTGTGAACGTGCAATCATTTGCAGATCCCATTTCAAACTGTTGCCGGCACGGATAATTCCCCTCCTGAACAACGCGCTGCTCAGCGCGCACTTTCTGTTTGCCGACTATTCGGGAGTTGGCAAGCGGCATCAGAGAACGTGGTCGTGGCAGCGGTTTAGGTACCGACCCCTCACGGTCTGCGCGAGGGCGGACCAACAGGCCAGAAAGTGCTCGGCCAGACGCCATAGGTTTCAAGAGGCTTGGAATCGCCAGTGGGACTATAATCCGCGGATGGCGTCCGCAGAACATGGTTCCCACCAGCCTGTCCGCTCAACCGATCCGCAGCCGGATGGCACATTGGCGAAAGACCTCGCCAGTGACGATATTCTCGAAATATTGAGAATGATTCTCGCAGGCGCGTCTTTGAAGGAAGTGCTGACGAGCGTGGTGCGGGTTGTTGAATCTCATCGTGAAGGAATGCTCTGCTCGGTTTGGCTTCTTGATCAAGACCGTGTACACATGCGGGCTATCGCAGCGCCAACTCTCCCCGAATCCTACGTTGCAGCACTTGACGGATTTGTTGTTGGCCCACAGGGCGGATCGTGTGGCGCAGCGGTAAACCAGCGCAAGCCTGTTTTCGTCAGCGACGTTCTGACGGACCCAATCCTTGAACAGGTGCGCGACATAATCGCAGCACATGGCATTCGCGCCTGCTGGTCTGCACCAATCATATCTCACCAAGGTGAAATTCTTGGAACCTTGGCGTTTTACTTCCGATCAGTGCGAAGCCCAAGTCCAAGAGATATCCACCTAATCGAAAACGCAACTAGCATCGCTGGAATCGCGATAGAGCAGAAAAAAGCAGAGGAGAATCTACGGCGCAGCGAATGGTCTCTGCTTGAGGCTCAGAGACTAGGCCATTCGGGGAGTTGGAGTCTAGATGTTTCATCCGGGATTGTAACGACTTCGCCGGAAATGCTCCGGTCATTTGACGTCAAACCGGGTGACGACTGTTCAAGCCCTGACTTTTGGTTTAACAGGATTCATCCTGAGGATCGGAAGCGGATTCGGGATCTCTTTGAGAGATGCGTCATGGAGAAAACTGATTACGAAGCGCACTACCGCCTTCTTCTTCCCGACGGAGCCATCAAATACCAACATTCTATCGGACGTCCTATCGTGAACGAGAAGGGCGACCTCGTGGAATTTGTTGGGACCGCAATAGATGTCACCGAACAGGCGCAGGCCGAAGAGAAGCTGCGACGCAGTGAAGCAGATCTCCTTGAAGGCCAAAGGCTAACTCACACGCTCACTTGGAGATATGATGTTTCATCGCGGAGAGTCACAAATACACCGGAAGCGAACCGAATATATGGCTTCAAAGGGGATGAGGACACCTCGGATCCTGAACTCTACTTCGAGATGATTCATCCCGATGACCGGAAGCGCGTTCGGGAGCTTTTTGAAAGATGCACAGTTCTGAAAATCAATTATGAGGCGGATTACGCCATCATTCTTCCGGACGGAAATATCAAGCACATTCATGCTACTGGCCACCCGGTTTTGAACGAATCAGGCGACCTCGTCGAGTGGGTCGGGACCACGATGGATGTCACCGAACAGGCGCAGGCCAGGATTGAATTGGAGAAAGCTTTTGAAGAGATTAAGCAGCGAACGGAAGCTGCCCGCCGGAGCGAGAGAGAACTTCGCGACGTGGTCAATACGGTTCCGGCGCATGTCTGGAGCACTTCGCCCGACGGTCAGGTTGATTTCGTTAATGATCGTTGGTTGCAATTCACAGGTTTAGCTTTGGACGAGGTATTCGGGTGGAAGTGGGAAACGGTTCTTCATCCCGATGACCGGACGAGGGTCGTCGCCGATTGGCACACAGCCCTTAAGAACGGGCAAGCCATGGAGAGTGAAGCGCGGGTTCGGCGGGCAGACGGAGAATATTGCTGGTGGTTTATTCGCAATGTACCGCTGTGCGATGAAGCCGGAAAGCTCGTCAGATGGTATGGAACCGCTATCGACATCGAAGATCGCAAACGTGCCGAAGAGGCTCTACAGCGGAGTGAGGGTTACTTAGCCGAAGCACAGAAATTGACCCACACAGGCAGTTGGGCGGTGCGGGTTCCTCAGATGGAAAACGCGCAGCGTGAGGCCGGTCAAGAGCTTGCCGTGATCCCAAGGGTCGGCTGGAACGCTTCTTATTGGTCAAAAGAGATGTACCGGATCTTCGGCCTCGATCCTGGCCCCACGCCACCATCCCCCCTGGAGGTAGCCCGGCGGCTGCACCCGGAGGACGCGCGTTATTACACACCTGTGGTCGAGCAGGCCGTTCGGGACAGGACCGACTTTGAGGCCGACTATAGGCTTCTTCTGCCAAACGGCCCTGCCAAGTACATTCATGTGCTTGGACACCCGGTAGTGAATGCTTCCGGTGATGTCACTGAATTATTCGGTACGGCGATGGATGTGACAGAACGCAAACGTGCCGAAGATGTCCTCCGCGCGAGCGAAGCATCCTTGCTCGAGGCCCAACGGCTAACCCGCACCTGCAGTTGGAGACACGAGGTCTTATCAGGGAAGGTGACAGTCTCCGCGGAAGGGTTTGCAATGTTTGGGATTGAACCCGAAGATGACGCATCGTCGGTTGATTTCTATCACAGTAGGAAGCATCCCAAAGATCGGCCCGAGGCCGAACAAGCTTACGCGGCGGCTTTGCTTAGAAAAACTGAGTTTGAGGGAGATTTTCGGATTGTTCTTCCAGACGGAACGATGAAAAACATCCGCAGTATCGGCCATCCCATCCTGGACGAACGCGGCGACGTCGTGGAGTTTGTCGGGGCATCAATCGATGTCACCGAACACCACCGCGCGCGAGCCGACCTGGAGAAGGCGTTTGAAGAGATTAAACGCCTGAAAGACCGTCTTCATGACGAGAATCTAGCTCTCAGGGAGCAAATTGATCAGGTCTTCATGTTTGAGGAGATTGTGGGCTCTTCACCGGCCCTGCAAACCGTGCTCTCCAGTATCGTGAAAGTGGCCCCCACCGATTCCACGGTGCTGATCACGGGCGAAACCGGCACCGGAAAAGAATTGATTGCTCGCGCCATACACAAGCACTCGCAACGTTCCGGCCAGGCGTTCATCAGCGTAAACTGTGCGTCGATTCCTTCCTCTTTGATCGCGTCGGAGCTGTTTGGCCACGAGAAAGGCGCTTTCACTGGCGCGGTGCAGCGGCGCCAGGGCCGCTTTGAGCTGGCACATTCCGGTACGATTTTTCTAGACGAGGTAGGCGATCTTCCCGCAGAGACCCAGATTGCGTTGCTGCGAGTGCTTCAGGAGCGGCAGTTCGAACGAGTGGGAGGTAACCGAATTATTCCCACCGACGTTCGGGTCATAGCCGCAACCAACCGTGATTTAACGGCGGCCATTGCCGCGGGAACGTTTCGAGCCGACTTGTTTTACCGGCTTAACGTTTTCCCGATTGAGGTGCCTCCTCTGCGCAAGCGGAGAGAGGACATTCCGATGTTGGTCGAGTACTTCGTTAAACGCTACGCAGAGAAAGCCGGGAAGCAAATTCGCAAAATCGACAGGAATACGCTGGAACAGTGCCAGTCGTATCCTTGGCCGGGAAATATCCGTGAGCTGCAAAACATCGTCGAGAGATCGGTGATCCTGAGCGGCGGCGACACTTTTTGGATCGAAAAGGCTTGGCTGGCCAGCCAGCAGGCAGCTCGGCAAGAGTTGCCAGGCCCTTTGCCAGACACTCTCCAGAAACAGGAGAGAAAAATTATTGAAACGGCCTTAGCTGAAAGCAAAGGGAAAGTCGCCGGCCCAGAAGGTGCGGCAGCGAAACTCGGAATTCCCCGATCGACGCTGGACACGAAAATTAAGCAGCTGGGGATCAAGAAACACAGGTTTATCTCTAAGTAGTAGTAAGTCCCTCCTTTTAATTCCCGGGAATCCGGCACTTGCCGGAATTTCGTCATCCTGCGGTTGTGTCTAGTTCCCATGTTTTCAATGTGTTGTATGTGGCCTCGGTATTGCACTTCCGCTTGCGCCAGCGACCGTGATGGCGGCAATGCAGAGCATCGCGACCACTGAGACTTGGGCCAAACACACAACTGATGACCTTGAGGATCGAGAGATCAGCGCGGCAGGGATTCACGGTTTTTACCCTAAGCGGGCGTATGAAGGCGGAGCAGGTCCCGGAGCTGAAGGAGCTTTTCGATACGGACTACCGAAGCATCATTCTCGACTTGCAAGAGATGAGGCTGGCGGATCGCGACGCAGTGAAGTTCCTAAGGAGTTGCGAGAGGGACGGGATGACGCTTGAGAACTGCCCGGCGTACGTCCGCGAGTGGATGGACAGAGAAGAAGATTGAGGGAACGACGACCTGGCACTGCGGCGGCTCAGGTTTGAAGAAAGAAGTCCATTGTGGTGAGCGATGTCAGTCGGTGCGGCTCTGGCTCCAGTCCTGTCGCTCAATTCGGCGTTCGCCTCTGAAAGCGATTCCAGCGGGCGGGAGGCCAGCTCAGGGGCCAAGTTCGTTCAGATGGACCCAAACGTGAGCTTTGACAAGCAGATCGCAAACAACGTTGCGCCCGTAGTCCTCCTCAGGGCATCCCTGCGGCATGGCTTCGAAGAACCCGGAGTACAGGACATTCGCCTTGTCGTCGACACCATCCCTACGTTGGCATGGTCTGCTGGTCCAGACGGCTCCGCAGACTTCTTCAATCAGCGCTGGCTGGACTATACGGGTCTATCTGCGAAGCAAGCTCTGGGCTCGGGATGGGAGGTTGCGATTCATCCAGACGACCTGCCACGAATTCTGGAAACATTCCGGGAAGCTTTGAATTCTGTAAAGCCGTTCGAGGTGGAGGGCCGCTTCCGCCGCTTCGACGGCGAATTTCGCTGGTTTCTCTTTCGCGGCGGTCCTCTGCGCGACCGATCGGGGAAAGTGGCGAAGTGGTACGGAACAAATACCGATCTTGAGGAGCGGAAGCGTGCTGAAGATGCCCTCCGCTCGAGCGAAGCATCCTTGCTCGAAGCCCAACGGCTAACCCGCAGCTGCAGTTGGAAACACGAGATTTTATCAGGGAAGGTGACAATCTCCCCGGAAGGGCTTCCAATGTACGGCATTGTACCCGAAGATGACGCATCGACGGCTGATTTCTATTTCAGGAGGATGCATCCCGAAGATCGGCCCGGGGTCGAACAAGCTTACGCGGAGGCTCTGCTTAGAAAAACTGATTTTGAGGCAGATTTTCGGATTGTTCATCCAGACGGAACGATCAAAAACACCCGCAGTATCGGCCATCCCATCTTGGACGAGCGCGGCGACGTCGTGGAATTTGTCGGGGCATCAATCGATGTCACCGAACACCACCGCGAGCGAGCCGAGCTGGAGAAGGCGCTTGAAGAGATTAAGCGTCTGAGAGATCAACTGCACAACGAAAACGTAGTGCTCAGGGAGCAGATCGACCAAGCGTTCATGTTCGAAGAGATCGTCGGCACCTCGTCGGCGTTGCAGGGAGTGCTTTCTCGGCTAATGAAAGTTGCTCCCACCGATTCGAGCGTTTTTGTTAGTGGAGAGACTGGAACTGGTAAGGAACTGGTCGCCCGCGCCATCCATAAGCGATCTCGTCGGTCGCAACGCGCCTTCGTGAGCGTGAACTGCGCAGCTCTTGCCCCATCGCTGATTTCTTCCGAACTCTTTGGCCACGAAAAAGGCGCGTTCACGGGGGCGATGCAGCGCCGCCTAGGTCGATTTGAACTGGCGAACGGAGGAACCATTTTCCTCGACGAAATCGCGGAGCTGCCGCTGGACACTCAGGTTGCACTCCTGAGGGTGTTGCAAGAACGTGAATTCGAACGCGTCGGCGGCACGCAACCCGTTAAGATCGATGTCCGCGTAATAGCGGCAACTAATCGCGATCTGGAAGCCGCCGTTGCAGACGGGACATTTCGCCCGGACCTCTACTACAGGCTGAACGTATTCCCGATCCAGGTTCCCCCGCTTCGCGAACGGCAAGACGACGTTCTGATCCTGCTGGAATACTTTGTCCATCGTTTTGCCCAAAAGATGGGCAAGCAGTTTGGAAAGATCGATAAGCGAACGGTCGAGCTATTTCGGTCCTACCCCTGGCCGGGCAATATTCGCGAACTGCAAAATGTTGTTGAGAGGTCGGTCATTGTGAGTTCTGATGAGGTGTTTTGCGTGGATGCAGCCTGGTTGTCCAGGGATTCCCGTCGAGTCAGCTTGCCGCAACACCCTGAGCCCGCAGACGCCGATGAGGACGCCAGTCGTGAACGGCAGATCGTTGAGGACGCACTCGCGAGAAGTCGAGGGCGAGTGTCTGGCCCGAGCGGGGCCGCGGCGAGGCTCCGAGTACCACCTTCGACCTTGGAGCACCGCATTAAGAAATTAAGGATTCGTAAAAGCCACTTCAAACTCAGCTAGGCCTTTTTCCGAGGACTGGTGAAATCGCAATTTTCGCCAATTTCACCAAATCCACAAGCAGCTTTCCGGCCTTCTCTTCTTCCTTTTCAATCTCTTGCGGATGGTCCGCCTCTTGCACCTGGAGTTGCTGAGAGACGTTACGTACCGTCTCGAAACCGACGACTCAATCATGTTCTCGGATTTCAGAAAGGTGTCATCAACAATGGAACGATTAACGAGAGATAACTCAGCAGTATGCCTGATTGACCATCAGGTCGGCCTATTGCTTGGAGTCCGTGATATCACGATCAACGAATTGAAACACAACGTGGTCGGTCTCGCCAAGGCGGCGAAAATTCTTGGGATGCCAATCATCGCGTCTACCACAGCCAAAGATGTCTTGTGGGGGCCGACGTTTCCTGAGCTCGTTGCTGTCCTAGATACAAAAAAGTATCCCATTATTGAGCGAATGACGATGAACGCATGGGATGACCCGGATTTCGTAAAGGCGGTTAAAGCTACGGGCCGGACGCATCTCTTGTTTGCGGGCGTTACTCTTCAAGTCTGTGCGGCGCTTCCTGCTTACTCGGCTTTGGCCGCCGGCTATAAGTCTTATGTCGTGATCGATGCATCAGGGGTGCTCAGCGCAACCAATCGCCAGGTAGGTATCGCCAGAATTCAACAGGCAGGTGTAATCCCCGTCGACTATTTCTCAATCGTGTGTGAAGTCATGGCAACCAACGCTGATCCATCCGCCAACGAGGTATATGCGGCGCTCGACCAGGACTTCTCCACCGTGATCGGACAGTTCTCTAAAGCCATGACTGGCAAAACGAAATAGCGAATACGTAACCGCTACAGTTCCTATGCGTCGCAGGGATGGTCTCTTGCCCGCTGGTCTGCAGATCGTCGGTCATCGAGGACACGACAGCGAAATCATCGAGGCTGCGATCGAGATCGAAAGGCGCAAGCAGAATCAAACAATCTCAAGGACGACAAAGATGAACGAGACAAGAACAAAAGAAAACCAGACCCCGTATAGCGCATGGTTGCAGACCGAAATTCTACACACGCTTCAGCAAACGGTGAGCAACCATCCTGGCGAGTATGCCTTCCTGATCAACGCGCAGGTCCAAGAACTCTACTGGGCGCTGATAGTAAGGGAAATGCAGGCAGCTCAGGTCTGTCTTCGCGAGGACAATCTGGTGGAGGCTCACGAAGCCTTGCTCAGAGTGGTGGATCACCACGAACCCCTGAACGCGACTTGGCGGTCTCTATCTTGGATCACCCCGTCGGACATGATGCCGATTTTGGCGGCGGTCCGAGCTACATACGGTCGAGACACGGCTCTTCAGGGATGGACCTATCGACACATGGTCTACCTGTTCGGCATCAAGCAAGAACAGCACCTGGAGCATTTCGAGCCGCAACCACATCGATTTGAACAGCTTCAGAAGGCCCTGAACGAGCCGAGCCTGTACGACGATGTGCTCGCCTTCTTAGCAAGGAGAGGTTTTAAAATTCCTGCGGAGGTGCTTAGGCGCGACCCGTCCAAAACCTATGCTCCCGACCCGGAGGTCGAAAAGGTGTGGGCCGCGGCCTACGAAACCGACCCTCCGGTCAAAATGCTCGGCGAGACCATGGCCGACATCGCCGAGGAATTTACAACTTGGAAGTATCGTCATCTCATGGCGACACGTCGCACAATCGGAAATAGATCGGCGTATTTCGGTACCCCGGCTGTGTCTTGGCTGCTGCCGACGCTGGAAGACATTCCCTTTCCTGAACTCTTTTCGGCCCGCACCTTCATCGGCGACCAACCGGCAGTTTGTCCTCACGTGAAATCATAGGCGTACCGGCAGAGCAAAGGAGACATTCATGAAGTCAAAGTCTACTATTCTTGTCGGGCTCGCCGTTGTCCTGGGCGCGTCATACCCGATTGCGTCCCGCCAAGGTGCGGTTAACAAGCCGGACGACAGCGACTGGTTGTACGTCGAGCACGACCTGGCGGGAACCCGCTATTCGTACCTCAAGCAGATCAATATCAAGAATGTTTCGCAAATGGCCAAGGTCTGTGTCTACACTTTCCCCGATAAAGAGCCATCACAGACCGCGCCCATCGTGTCTGCGGGCGTCATGTATTTGACGACTGCCCACTACACCGTCGCGGTGGATGGCTCTGACTGCCACGTTGTTTGGACAAGCAAGTGGTCGCCACGCGATCACGAAGCGTTCAACACGAACCGCGGCGCAGCACTCGCTGGGGGAAAGATCATTCGCGGCACCGGTGATGGCTTCCTGTTGGCGCTCGACGCAAAAGACGGGCACACGCTATGGACCAAGCAAATCGCTAATCCAAAAGAGGGCTACTTCATCAGTATGCCGCCCCTGGTTCATGGCGATCTGGTCTACATTGGACCGGCAGGCGCTGAGTTCGCCTCGAAAGGTTGGGTTGGGGCGTTCCGAATCAGCGATGGATCGCAAGTGTGGCGATTCAACATCGTGCCCGACGATGGCGAGCCTGGCGCAAACACCTGGGGGACAGATCCAGCAGCGCGCGAACACGGCGGCGGAAATCTCTGGACTCCCATGACCTTTGACGAGGAGAAGAACCTGCTCTACGTCCCCGGCGGAAACGCCGCTCCCGATATTTACGACGAAGACCGGCCAGGGCCCAACCTGTACACGAACTCGCTGATCGCTTTGGATGCCATGACCGGCCACTTGGCGTGGTACCGACAGTTCATCCAGCACGATGTGCACGACTATGATGTCACGCACGTTGGCCCAATGTTCAAAGCGAAGATCAGCGGCTCGACAAACAACGTTATCGCCAGCACCGGCAAGGACGGAATGTTACGGCTCTTGGATCGTGATTCGACTGAGATCCTGTACAGTGTTCCGTTCACCAACCGAGTCAACGCCGAAGCTCCTGTCACGACGACTCCTGTGCGGGTTTGCCCCGCAAGTCTCGGTGGGCAGGAGTGGAACGGCTCTGCATATGACATCAAACTAAACTTGCTAGTGGCTCCTGCTACTGACTGGTGTGCAGAGTTCAAGAAGGATACGGAGCGGCCGGATCCGGAGAAGGAACACACGCACGGCTGGTACTTTGGCGGTGAAACCAAGTTCGATCCATGGTCAGCCGCGCGTGGACGACTCACTGCGTTCGATGCTTCCACCGGCAAAGAGAAGTGGCGCTACGATGCCGCGAAACCGCTGGCGGCCGGTGTCACGGCGACCGAAGGCGATCTTATTTTCACCGGTGAATTGACTGGTGACCTGGTGGCGCTGGACGCTAGGACCGGCAAGGTACTGCTACGGAGCGCGCTCGGTGGCCCGGCCGGTGGCGGTGTGGTTACCTACAATGCCCGCGGCGTGCAAAACGTGGCCATCGTCTCGGGCTTTCTGGGGATATACAACTCGATCGCTCCCGAGATCGGGGGCGGAAATACCAGCGTCACAATATTCCGCCTCCCTGGGAAATGAGGTCTCTGGTGCTCGCAACCACCCGAACCCATTTGAAATAGCGATTCAGAATTCTAGGAGAACAAGAAACGTGGCAAGTCAACTCATTCGAGACGCTGCTAAGGATCATCCACTCACGCCGAAGAACTCGGCGCTGCTGATCATCGATTATCAGCCAGTGCAGGTGAATTCGATTGCCTCCATGGATATGCAAAGGCTGATTGACAATATTGTCGGCGTCGCCAAAGCCGGCCGTGCTTTCGGCCTGCCGATCGTACACTCCACAGTCAACGTTAAGACCGGCTTGAACAAGCCGGCCATGGCGCAGGCCTGAGGCGCGATGAACTACTTACGAGTGGCACTTAAGAGGCAACTGTTTGCTTGAAAGGAAGCCTCTCCTTGATGGATGTGGAGTTCGGAATGGACAGAAACTGGAAACTTCTTGATCTGAGTGCGCTTGCTCTAAGACTGGCGCTCGCGGCATCATTTTTGTCGGCCGTCGCCGATCGTTTTGGAATATGGGGAAAGTCTGGAGAACCGCGTGTGTCGTGGGGCGACTTTGCGCACTTTGTCGTCTATACGGAACGACTGACATCGATTGTGCCGCTGCCTCTGGGCCCATCAATGGCCTGGATAGCAACTGTTGCTGAAATCGTGCTTGCATTGGCTCTCCTGGTGGGTTGGCAGACGCGCACAGCGGCGTTTCTGAGCGGTTCGCTGCTGCTGCTTTTTGGGCTAGCGATGGCGTTCGCGCTCGGCATCAAAGCACCGCTCGACTTCTCCGTATTTTCCGCGGCGACAGGTGCTTTCCTTCTGTCAGGGCTAGATCGTTACAAACTTAGCCTCGACGATAGGAAAAACAGCTGATGACTGGTCGTACCGCAATGTCGACGCAGGCTGCAAACGCGATTCCTGTTTACGAAAAAGTTCCCACTCAGCAACGAATACCGAAACAAATCCTCGTGCTTTGAATGCTGATAGCAAACTTGCTGAAATGTGATGCGAAAAAGTCCGAAGACCTGCTGCGACTTCCGAATCCCAAACAGGGTACTCAGCTTGCTCTGGGTTGTAGGTCTCCTTCTGCCTGCTGCTTTCGGGCAGGCAATTGACTCGCATCAGACAACTGTGGCTGACTTCGAGCGTCCGGTCTATGTACCGCTTGATAGAAGCCAAGAGGATTGGAGTTTTCTGAAGGACCCAGAATTGCGCATAGATCCTTGGGACCCACTCAAGTACATTGCTTTGCGTAACGCTCCAGGTTGGTACCTTACGCTGGCTGGAGAAGAACGCTCCTTTTATGAACGCTATCGCAATTACAACTGGGGTGCCGGCCCGCAAGACGGCAATGGATACTATCTCAATCGTTTTCTTGGCAGCGCTGATTTTCACCTGGGCTCCTCAACACGCTTCTTCTTCGAGCTAAAGAGCGGTCTTGAATTCGGACGGGCTGATGGCCCGAGGCCAGTTCAAGACGAGGACAAGCTGGATATAAATCAGCTATTTATAGAATTCCAGCTACCGTCACGCGGCGATCGTCCGCGCGCAAGCCTCAAGATTGGACGACAAAATCTTCAGTACGGGGAAGGAACCTTGTTGGATGTGCGCGATCTGAATGTGCGTCAATCGTTCGACGGAATCAAACTGATCTTGAGGCCGAAGGACTGGCAGGTAGATCTATTCGCTATGCGCCCGGCGTTAAGCAATCCCGGGCTCTTCGATGATTACCCGGATCATACGCAGACGCTTTGGGGTGTTTACGGCGTGACTTCGAAGCACCTGCCCCGATTCATCCGCCAGTTGGACGCCTATTACTTGAGTCTTGATCGAAAAATCGCACGATTTGCTCAGGGCAGCGGAAGAGATCAACGGCATACAGTAGGATCTCTGATACACGCGGGGAAGGGCAATTTCTCCTACGCGGGGGAAGTCGATCTTCAATTTGGCAAATTTGGCAGCGGCAACATTCTTGCCTGGAAATATGCCCAATGGCTCTCTTACTCATTCTCCCATCTCAAATTTCGACCGGTTCCAAGTTTGCTTTTTGGAATTTCAAGCGGAGACACGAATCCCGCTAATCCCGATCTTCAGACTTTCTATCCATTGTTCCCAAAGGGCCTTTATTACGGCTTCATCGATGACAGCGGTTCTCTGAATGCTATAGTTTTGCACGGACAAATCGCTTTGCAGCTTTCAAAGAAAATTTCGTTAGCCCCTGATAATTTCTTCTTTTGGCGGCAACGTACGACTGACGGACTGTACTCTCACCCTGGAGTTCTGTTACGAAGCGGCCTGGCTTCTCAAGAGAAATACGTCGGAGCCCTGCAGGATATTGCGATTACTTGGACAGTTGATCGCCACACGACAGTTCAGTTGATTGGCGCGTACTACGAAGCCGGAGCCTTTCTGCGAGAAACTTCTCCGCCGGGAAGGAACACGGCGTATGTATCTGGAAAAGTGATTTACAGGTTCTGACAGTTCCTGTAGCGAATCTCACGTGATCCGCTGGGGTCTGCCCAAGGGCTCAGCAATAAAAATCCGGCTACTCCGATGATTTCAGCGAAGATGAGCGACTGGATTCGTAAAAGCCACTTCCAACTCAGCTAGGCCATTTCCGAGGACTGGTGAAATCGCAATTTTCGCCAATTTCACCAAATCCACAGGCAGCTTTCCGCCCTTCTCTTCTGCCTTTTCAATCTCTTGCGGATGGTCCGCCTCTTGCACCTGGAGTTGCTGAGAGAACGTTACGTGCCCTCTCGAAACCGACGACTCAATTATGTTCTCGGTTCTCAGAAAGGCGTGATCAACATGCTCACTAGCATCGTTGGCGCACGACTAAGCTGCCACTTTGCCAAGGGCTGGGTCTTCGAACCTGCCATCGAAATGGGCACGGCATCGACTGGCACTTCGGCCAATCGCTCGCCATTCAAACGGGCTGAATTCGGATCTCTGATCCGCATGGCGGTTTTCGCACTCTCTATCGCGGCTGGCATCGCTACGGCCTCTCCAGTCTTTGCAGGTACAGAACGCGGATCACAGAACATGGCAGATACTTCGGATGCAGCGCTGGCCTCCTCACTTCCCGGCGATTTCAGGAACGGCTATGCCGAAGTGAACGGCACGCGCATCCACTATGTCGAGGGTGGCAAAGGCACGCCCGTGGTCCTGCTGCCGGGCTGGCCCGAGACTTGGTGGGAGTTCCATAAGATCATGCCGGAACTGGCGAAGCGCCACAGTGTGATCGCGGTTGATCTTCGCGGAATGGGAGGTTCTGCCAAACCGGGGTTGGGCTACGACAAGAAGAACATGGCCAAGGATATTCACGAGCTGACCCAAGCGCTCGGGTACAAGCAGGTCAACATCGCCGGACACGATATCGGAGCAATGGTCGCCTACAGCTTCGCTGCTAACTATCCGGATGCGACGCTCAAAATCTGCCTGATCGATGTTGCGCACCCCGAAGAAAGTCTCTACACACTGTCGCTGCTCCCGCCACCCGGGCATGCGGTCCGCGGAACCGGGGAATCAACCCATCCGGTCTATCTCTGGTGGTTCGCTTTCAATCAACTGCCGGATCTTCCGCAACAACTGCTGGCTGGGAAGTCCAGGTTACTGATCGACTGGCTCTTCGATTCTCAACTGCGAAATCCCGCTGCGATCTCGGAGCGTGATCGTGCGATCTACGCCGCCGCGTACTCGCAGCCGGATGCGATCCGCGCTGGAAACGCCTGGTATCAGACGTTTGGACAGGACATCATTGACGCCAAACACTACGGCCAGATAGCAACGCCAGTTCTAGCCTTGGCCGGTGAGCGTAATTACCCTTATCTGCGCGAGCTTCTTCCGACACAGGCTTCAGATGTGCGCGTCGTAAAGGTCAACTCCAGTAGCCACTATGTCCCCGAGGACCAACCCGAGGCCGTTGTGCGAGAGCTTCTCGGATTCTTTAAGTCATAGGGCTTAGTGTGAGCTGCCAATCAAGTGAGAAGACCCCACCTGATGGGGTCTTCTCCCAATCATTCACAAATTCCAGTTTACCAGTCACCGCAATCCATTTCTTGGCCTCCACAATCGGGCCGCGACTGTGCCGCCGTCCCGCGAACGTCCGGTATGGGTCGAAACCTGCCGCTCGATCCGCAGGTCACCATGGGAAGGCAGGCAATCTCGACGGAGGGATTTGCGCTGATCCTGCAGTTCCAGTCCGCGTCCGGGTGATGTAGTCTTGCGTCGCTGAAAAGCGGCGCCGCCAGGTGTCTCACCACCGACCGACGCCTAACCAAAACGAGCCCCAAGGAGGCCCGAAATGGCTACCCCCGATTCTAGCGGGGTGCAGCGGCGGCGTGTCCGTTTGGACGGCAACGGCCCGCGCACTCATCCGTCCCCAAAACCACCGCGCAAGCCGGCCCGTAAACCGTCCGCGTGGAAATCCGGTCCCCGTGGTCGCGACCTGCACAATCCGCTCACCGATATCACCCGGCGCCTCGAGGTTTCAGCGCCGTCGCCGTTACCGCCGAAGTAGCACTCAGAGCGCAGAACTGCGAACAAGACGCCGACATCGCCCTATGACTTCTCCCCCGGGAAGGAACACGGCGTATGTATCTGGAAAAGTGACGTACAGGTTCCGACAGTTCTTGCGGTGAATCGCACGTGATCCCCTGGCGTCTGCCCAAGGGCTCAGCAATAAAAATCCGGCTACTCCGTTGATCTCAGAGAAGATGAGCGACTGGATTCGTAAAAGCCTCTTCCAACTCAGCTAGGCCTTTTCTGAGAACTGGTGAAATCGCAATTTCCACCAATTTCACCAAATCCACAAGCAGCTTTCCGCCCTTGTTCTTCTGCCTTTTCAATCTCTTGCGAATGGTCCGCCTCTTGCACCTGGAGTTGCTGAGAGAACGTTACGTGCCGTCTTGAAACCGACGACTCAATTATGTTCTCGGATCGCTGAAAGGAGTTACCTAACATGCTCAATACCATCCTTGGCGCACGACTAAGCTGGCACTTTGCCAACGGCTGGGTCTTCGAACCTGCCATCGTCGGGCCCGACATCGTCGACTACACCCTGAAAGCGGGGCCACACGCTGGACGGCATGCCATCCAGCACTTCTACTATCAGCGGGTAGCTCCGGGAGTCGAGACCACGGTCTGGTACGAAGAAAGTGGCGCGCTCGTCCATATTACCTGGTACTTAGAGACACAAACGGTGCACCGCTTCGCTGCTCTTCCTGCGTGGCTGGCCGAAGATATGACCGTTTATAAGGGTGACAACCAAGACCCCGCGTTCATCGAGAAAATCAAAAAGCTTATTTCGCAGCGGCAAGATTATCCCCGGCACATCCTAAACGATGAGGGCTATTTCAAAGTGATCTGATCGTCCCATGCCGGGAAGCTTGGCAAGGCGATTTCTAATTCTTGTGACTACATCTTCTTCTGCAGAGTTATAGGTCGTAATTACCAGCTAAATATTTTAGCTCAAATTCTATACGCCACAGAAAGCGGATAGGAGGCTTCAAATGAATTTCGAATCACGCAATCCGGCGACGGGTGAACTACTGGGCGTCCATCCGGAGCACGATAAAGCAGAGACCGACAAGCGCTTGCAGCGCGCTTGGGACGGCTGGCGACGGTGGTCCCGCACTCCATTGCGGGAGCGAATCGCTTTCCTCACTCGGCTCGCCGAGCTGCTGGAGGAGCGGGTCGAGACCTATGGCCGCCTAATCACCGCCGAGATGGGCAAGCCGCTCGCGGACTCCATTTTCGAGATCAAGAAATCTGCTTGGGCCGCCCGCCACCTCGCCGAAACAGGGGAGGCTTATCTCAAACCACAGTCCGTCGCAGGCCTACCGGCAGAGATCGTGTATGAATCGTTAGGGCCGATCTTCTCTGTTCAGCCGTGGAACGTACCCTTCTGGCAGGTGCTGCGCTTCTTCAACACCACAGCCTTGGTCGGTAATACCGCGCTCATCAAGCACGCCGAATCAGTCCAAGGATGCGCCGAGGCGCTGGAGACGCTGGTGCGCGATGCCGGTGGCCCCGAAGGACTCTATGTCAACCTTGCAATCCCGGTTGAGGCGTGTGCGGCCGTCATCGCCGATCCGCGTGTGCGGGCCGCCACCGTCACCGGCAGCGTCCGCGCCGGCCGCGCCGTTGCGGAGGAAGCGGCCCGAGCCGGAAAGAGAGTGGTGCTGGAACTCGGCGGTTCCGATCCTTTCATTGTTCTGGAGGACGCCGATCTTGCGAAAGCCGTGCAGCTCGCCGTGACGTCGCGGTACTTCAACAACAGCGAGGGTTGCATTTGCGCCAAGCGGTTCCTGGTGGCGGAGTCTCTGTTTGACGACTTCACCAAAGCGTTTGTCGAACAATCCAAGGCGCTTCCCATGGGCGATCCCATGAAGGAAGGCATCAAGGTCGGCCCACTGGCCCTCGCCCGTGCCCGAAAGAACCTCCATCGCCAGGTGCTCGACGCGGTAAAGGCTGGAGCGCGCATTCTCACTGGCGGTGAGATCCCCGCCGGCCCCGGCAATTTCTACCCGCCGACTGTGCTTGTGGGGCTGCCGCCCGAGGTGGCGATAGCCAAGGAAGAATTCTTTGGTCCCGTGGCTATGATTTTCCCCTTCAAGACCGAGGAAGAGGCGATTCACCTCGCCAATATCACTGACTTCGGTCTCAGCGCTGCGGTCTGGAGCCGTGACCTCGTCAAGGCCCGTCGCGTTGCCGGCGAGATCGAATCTGGAATGGTATTTATCAATGATTTCACCCGCTCCGATCCCCGCGCACCATTCGGAGGCTTCAAGGCTTCAGGGTATGGGCGCGAACTTGGCGTTCCCGGCGCACGGGAACTTACCAACCCAAAACTGATCTGGCGGGGTGCCTGAAGAAGTACGCGCCGAATACCAACTGACACGCTCGAAGTCGACCCGGTGAATGATTCGTCGTCACGGGCCGAGAAGCAATGTCTTCGGAAATGCGAACAGGGAGGAGCAACACTATGCCAGTAGAACTCATGAGTGCGATCGACGAAGCGAATGCGACGAGCTCTTCTGCCAATCGTCTGGTTGCGGACGAAGATGCATCGCTGGTTGCTGCCGCGAAAGCCAGGGACACTCGCGCATTTGGGCTGCTGGTCGAACGGAACGAGCGAAAACTTTTTTCAATGGCTCAGCGCATAACCCGCAATCGGGAAGACGCCGAAGATGTCGTGCAGCAGAGCTTCCAAAAAGCGTTCATTCACTTGAAGAAGTTTGAGGGCGAATCTCTATTTTCCACCTGGTTGACACGAATCGCCATCAACGAGGCACTTATGTTGTTGCGCAGGAAGCGTGGATCGCATGAGGTGCCGATCGAAGAATCAAGCACGAAGACCGAAAGTGCGCTGCGGCTGGATTTTCTGGACTCGGCCCCAAACCCCGAAGATAGGTGCTTAGATCGGGAACAGGAGGAAATTCTGTCCGCAGCTTTGAATAAGTTGCGGCCAGGAATACGGAAAGCAATCGAGCTGCGGGAACTTGGCGAGCTATCCACAGCAGAGACTGCTCTAGTCATGGGTCTCTCAGTCGCGGCAGTAAAAGGCCGGGTGTTCTACGGGCGCAGGAAATTGCGCGAGACATTAAGGCAAAGCCCGAAGGTAGATAGGAGAGACAACAAATGAGCAGCCACGTCCGTATTCTTGGCATCGCTGGAAGTCTCCGTCGCGGTTCTTACAATCAGGCTGCGCTCCGCGCGGCCAAATTACTTGTCCCGGAGAATGGTGAGATCGACATCTTTCAGCTTGATGGTATTCCGATGTTCAATGAGGATGACGAGAAGCGCCCACCATCATCAGTGCTGGAACTGAAGAAGCGCATTCGCCGCGCCGATGCTCTTCTGATCGTAACGCCCGAATACAACTACTCCATCCCTGGAGTCTTGAAGAACGCGATCGATTGGGCCTGTCGGCCCTATGGGGACAGCGCCTGGTCTGGGAAAGCAGCGGCGATCATGGGTGCGTCTCTCGGCGCAATCGGAACCGCTCGGGCCCAAAGCCATCTGCGGCAAATCCTTGCAGCTCTCAACTTGTTTACCCTGAATCAGCCTGAGGTTGTTATCGCGGATGCTGCACACCGATTCGATGAGAACAGCAATCTGACCCATGAGCCGACTAAACAATTGATCCGGGAACTGCTAAAGAATTTGGTGGACTGGACCCGCCGAATTTCGCCTGCACCGGAGAGTACCTCAGCATCCAGTGCAACTGCGCGGCATCCGCTTAGCGGCGACGTGCCCGCGTGATCCCGGCTGGAGTGAGAGCTTGCTGTGCTCGGCCGCGTGAAAGGTACCGTAGGTCGTTACGACAGAGTCTCAACTGAGGAGGAAAGTTCGATGAGCAAGAACACAACACAGATTAGAGCCGCGGTCGTCCGCGAGAAAGGCGGACCTTTTAGCATCGAAACATTAAGTTTGGAAGGCCCGCGGCGCGATGAAGTATTGGTCAAGGTCGTGGCCACCGGCTTGTGCCACACAGATATGGTTGCCCGTGATAAGGGCTACCCCGTACCGCATCCAATCGTGCTTGGCCACGAAGGCGCAGGACTCGTCGAGAGCGTAGGAGCGGATGTTGTCAAAGTCGCGCCTGGCGATTCTGTCGTGCTCACATTCCTGACATGCGGACGTTGTAGGCCTTGCTGCTTGGGGAGAATTGCCCATTGCGAAAAGACCTTCCCGCTCTCCTTCGGCGGAGCGCGGCTGGACGGCAGCACTGCTACACTCGACGGCCATGGCGAGAAAGTTCACGATCACTTTTTCGGGCAATCGTCGTTTGCGACATACGCACTCGCCAATGAACGCAACGTGGTCAAGGTCAGCCGTGACGTGCCGCTCGAACGCCTCGGTCCGCTCGGCTGCGGTATTCAGACCGGAGCCGGGGCCGTAATGAATGCGCTGAATGTGAGACCGGGTACAAGTTTCGCTTCCTTCGGCGCGGGCGCAGTTGGATGCTCAGCGATCATGGCAGCACGGGCTATTGGAGCAACAACCATCGTCGCCATAGACATCGTGCCCTCGCGTCTGGAAATTGCAAAGGAACTGGGCGCGACGCATGCTATTAACAGTAAACAGACAAATCCAGTTGAGGCGATCCGAGATATTACTGGTGGCGGAGTCGATTATTCGCTAGAGGCCTCCGGGGACCCCAGAGCGTTGCATCAGGCGATAGAAGCACTCGGATCTCTCGGCACCTGCGGCATCGTCGGAGCAGAGCCACTAGGCACAGAGGTGAGCTTTGACGTGAACAACCTGATGATACCCGGTAAGGGGATACGCGGCATTCTTGAGGGTGAGAGCGTTCCCGATATCTTTATCCCGCAGCTCATCGAACTCAACGCGCAGGGGCGCTTCCCGTTCGAGAAACTGACGAAGTTTTACACCCTCGATCAAATCAATCAAGCTGCCAAAGACAGCGAAAATGGCGGCACGATCAAGCCCATCATTCGCCTAATGTAATGGTGGACTGCTCCCTGCGCCGCCGCGCACTCGACGGCATTGTGCATCTCGATCCAGGAGGAAACTCCATGTCTCAGCTCACGAATCTCGCTTTCTTCCGCGCCAGGCGTCGCCAGACCGAGGCGCTCGGCGCGGCTCTAGCCGCTCTAGTCGAGCCCACCCGGGGCGAAGCCGGATGCCTCAACTACGACCTTCACCAGTCCCTCGAGAACGCCGAGATCTGGTTCGTCTACGAGAACTGGCGTTCGATGCAGGATCTGGACTCGCACATGAAGTCCGTGCATCTGCGTGCCTTTCTGACCGCAGCGCCGACCCTCGTCGAGGGCGACATCGACCTTCGTCGATTCACCATGATTTCGACGCCCGCAACGCGTTGACCAAATTTTTTGAAAAGGAGCAAATTATGTCATTTAAAGGCAAGAATGTCATCGTCACCGGCGCCACGGGCGATCTCGGAACGGCCATCACGCAACGCCTGATCTCGCAAGGCGCCAACGTCCTGGCCGTGGGATCAAGAGCCGGGGAGTTCCCGCGCCTTGTGGCCGCATGCTCAGGTCCCGGCCTTCTTGAAACCATCGTCGCCGACGTGAGCGATTCGAAACAGGTGCTCGAGTACGCCAAGCGCGCGTTCGATCTCTGGGGTCAGATCGATGGCTTCGTGAACAACGCTGGAATTCAAACGCCGGTACGTCCGATCGTCGACTTCCCCGAGGAAGACTTCGATCGCGTGATGGCCGTCAATGTCCGCGGCATGTTCCTCGGGCTCAAGCACGTGTTGCCTCGCATGCGGGAAGGCGGTTCGGTGGTCAACATGTCGAGCGCGCTGGGGTTGGTGGGCGGCGCGGGCATCTGCGCCTACGTCACGTCCAAGCACGCCATCATCGGCCTGACCAAAACCGCCGCGCTCGAACAGGGGGCTCGCAAGGTGCGTGTCAATGCCTGCTGTCCAGGTCCCATCGCTGGAAGGATGACATTCAAGCTGGCCGAAGAGGTGTTCGCGGGCAGCAACAAGACCTTTGGCCGAGACTGTTCCGTTGGGTCGCCACGGCACTCCGGAAGACGTAGCGGGCCTCGTCTCTTACCTGTTGTCCGACGACTCCACGTATGCGACCGGCACCACACATTCGGTCGACGGCGGCTTCACGACCGCCTGATCGCGTCATTGCGAGAACCGAGATCGCCGGATGAAAAGGAGTTATACAACTGTACATGCTCAACCGAGAATGGTGTGGAAAAATGACACAGCGAACCTGGTTTATCACCGGCGTGGCGGTTTGAATGTCAACAGGCCTTGGTATGATTGAAAAACTTCTTCAAACAGATGCAGATTATGTCTGCACTTTCCTCAGGACTATCGCTGGAATAATTATTTTTCCGTATGGAATGCAAAAACTGCTTGGCTGGTTTGACGGTGTAGGAATCAAAGGAACACTTGAACAAATGACGGTCAGGAAAATCCCTCAATTTATTGGATGGCTGATTATCATCGGGCAGTCGCTTGGAAGTATTGCGCTAATATTCGGTTTTCTAGGGAGAATCGCGGCTGGTGGACTCTTCATAATCTTTATAGGAGCGCTCATAGTTCACTTGCCTGACGGGTGGGCAATGAATTGGTTTGGAACAAAAAATGGAGAAGGGATTGAGTATCACGTAATGCTCCTCTCGCTGCTCTTGATAGTCATCGTTAGAGGAAGCGGCGCCATGTCAATCGATCTTTGGCTAACATCTTAGGAGGCAATGGGCAATCGGCTTCGAGAATGAGAAGGACGTGGGGTCTAAGGAGATTCATATGCCATACCGGCTATTGGGCAAAAGCGGCCTCCGGGTTTCCGAAGCGGCTCTGGGCACCATGACCTTCGGCGATGATGCGACTTAGATGAAAACAACTCGGAAAGAGGCCGAGGCGCGATTTGTCCGTATTTTAAGGCCTGGAAAACTGGCGGGAGCAACGGGACTCGAACCCGCGGCGTCTGCCGCAAGCCGCGCGGGTAAGACGCCCGTCATCCTGAGTGGAAAGCTGTGCGGCGATTCACAGCATCCTTCCAAACTCCGGGTCATCCATAGCAACAAAAGGAGAGCCTGCGATGAAAGCTCGTATCGACTACACCAATGTTCCGGAAGCGCTCCGTGGGATGTATCAGCTCGAGCATTATATCCACAACTCAGGCCTGGAGGAATCGCTGGTCCACCTCGTGAAGATGCGCGCTTCGCAGATCAATGGGTGCGCGTATTGCCTCGACCTGCATTCGAAAGACGCCCGCGCCCTCGGCGAGACCGAGCAGAGACTCTACGTGCTCGACGCTTGGGAGGAGGCCCCCTTTTACTCCGAGCGCGAACGCGCGGCGCTCGCGCTCACTGACGCCGTCACTCGGATCACGGAAGGCCATGTGCCCGACGCGGTCTTCGAGCGCGCACGAGCGCACTTCAACGAACAGGAGATGATTGCGCTGGTGTTTACCCTGACTACCATCAACGCCTGGAACCGCCTTGCTATTACGATGCGTACCGAGGTGGGCAAATATCAACCGAAGGCCCGCCCGTAGGAGAAGATCCGGATGCAGTCAGCGAGATGTTGCATGTGACCCTCCTGCGCCTAGCTTGGCGCAAAAGAACCTTCATGCAGCGGCGCCGGATAAGGATGCGGCGACGGGAAGTCTACCGAAGTGAATTGCTTTGCGGCGGCAAGGCTCGGCAGCTTCGGGTTTGCCAACTGTCCGCCCTTCATTCTGTTTCGGCCTCCGCCTTCGCTTGCCATCAGCATACTTCCTATGTATAATTGAGTATGCACTCGGTAATAGAGAAGGTCAGTGGCGCGTCCTAAAAGCGAAGACAAACGAAATGCGATCCTCGACGCCGCGACCCGCCTATTTGCGGAGCGCGGTCTTACCGCTGCCCCAACGTCAGACATTTCAAAACAAGCTGGCATCGCCGAGGGAACTCTGTTTACGTACTTCAAGACCAAGAATGATCTGATCAATGCCCTTTACCGGGAGATCAAGCTGGAACTTGCCGACGCGATGATGTCGGATTTCCCTCGGAAGAAGAATATTCATACCAGGCTGCGACATGTATGGGATCGCTATGTGAATTGGGGCATTGCAAACCCCAAGCAGCGCAAGGTGCTGGCGCAACTACAGGTTTCGGGGGTACTCACCAAAGAGTCCAGAGACGCCGGCAGCGCGCCGTTCGTCGAATTCCAAACCATGATTCGTCACGCGATTGAGCAGCGGGTCTTTCGGAATGATCTCCCGGTGGAACTAATCTCGAAGTCGTTAGCAGCCTTGGTCGAGGCAACGATAGATCTCACGGTGTCGAATCGATCCAAAGCGAAACAATACCGGGATAGCGGCTTTCAAATGTTCTGGGCGGCAATAACCAAGTAACGAATCGTTGCATCTCATAAATGAGTACGTAATCACAATAGAGTCGCTCGCGAATCCAGCTCGCCGAGTCTAAACACACATAGTCTGTCTAACAAGGAGAACGGAGGATTTCATGTCGAAGGTCTGGTTGATTACGGGAAGCGGAAACGGGTTGGGGAGGGACATCGCCGAGGCGGCGCTGGCCGCAGGTGACAGCGTGGTCGCTGGGGCGCGCCGGACGGAGGAACTGGCACCTCTGGTGGCGCAATACGGCGAGCGGGTGAAACCCGTGAAACTGGAAGTGCGCGACGAAGCCGCCGCAAAAGCGGCCGTGCACTTGGCAGTGGATACATTCGGGCGGCTGGACGTTCTGGTGAATAACGCAGGCTATGGGCAATTTGCCCCGTTCGAGCAAATGAGTGCGGAGGACTTCCAGGCGATCGTGGACACCTGCTTCTACGGCGTGGTGTACACCACGCGCGCTGCTGTGCCGGTGATGCGTAAGCAGAAGGGCGGTCACATCTTTCAGGTGTCTTCGGTCGGTGGCCGCCACGCAGTTCCGGGCAATACGCCGTATCACGCGGCCAAGTGGGCGGTGGGCGGTTTCAGCGACTCGCTGGCGATGGAAGTCGCGCCCTTCGGAGTCAAGGTCTGCACACTGGAGCCGGGAGGAATTCGGACCAACTGGGCACGGCGCGCAGGTCAGAATGCGCCGGACCTGCTGCCCGAATACGAGGCCACGGTCGGTTCGTTCCTGAAGATGTTGCGAGGCCTCGAAGGGCGTCTGGAAGGCGATCCGCGAAAGATCGCGGATGTAATTCTGCAACTGGCAAATAGCGACGAGGTGCCGGTGCGGCTGATCCTCGGTGTCGATGCGGAAAAGCGTGTGCAACAAGCGGAAGCTGCGCGGGCGAGCGAGGCCGAGAAATGGCGACATCTCACTGTTTCAACGGTTTTTGAAGATGGGCGCTTCGACAGCCGATTGCATATGGCAAAGAGCGGAATCAATTCCTGAGTTGCTGAATCATGAGGAGCACGATTATGAAATACAGATTACTTGGCAAGAGCGGACTGCGGGTCTCCGAAGCGGCTCTAGGCACCATGACCTTCGGCGACGAGTGGGGATGGGGATCACCAAAGGCTGAAGCGCTGAAAGTCTATGAGACCTACCGCGAGGCAGGTGGAAACTTTATTGACACGGCGAATTTCTACACCAACGGCACTAGTGAGACATTCCTTGGAGAGTTCATGCAGGGCCATCGCGAGAGCGTCGTTCTAGCCACGAAGTACTCCAACGCCACGCCAGGCAATGATCCGAATGCGGCGGGCAATCATCGCAAGAACATGATGCAAGCAGTGGAAGCCAGTCTGAAGCGACTGCAGACCGACTATATCGACCTGTACTGGGTGCACATCTGGGACGGGATCACACCTGTGGAAGAAGTCATACGCGGTCTGGACGACTTGGTTCGCCAGGGCAAGGTTCTTTACGTCGGCATCTCGGACGCTCCCGCCTGGTGGGTCGCCCAGGCAAATACTCTGGCGGAGCTTCGAGGCTGGACACAGTTTATCGGGCTGCAGCTCGAGTACAGCCTGATTGAGCGGACGGTCGAGCGCGAACTGATTCCCATGGCCGAAGCTTTGAACTTGGGGGTTCTGGCTTTCTCTCCCCTGGCGGGTGGATTTCTAACCGGGAAATATCACGGCGCAGGCAAGCCCGACGGCGGGCGGATGACCAATGAGGGAGTAAAAGCCTTCTTTCCAGACAGGGAACAACGCGCGGCGCCGATGATATTGGCTGTAAAGTCGGTTTCCGAACAAACCGGTCGCAGCATGGCGCAAGTCGCGCTCGCCTGGTTGCGCCATCAAACGGTGCCAGTAATCCCGATCATAGGAGCGCGGAAGGTATCTCAACTCCAGGATAATCTCGCCAGTTTGGATCTGGAACTCTCCGCCGAACAATTGAAATCCCTTGATGGAGCAAGCCGAATCGAGCTCGGATTTCCCCAGAGTATTTACGATAGAGAAATGGTTCGTGCAATTAGGTATGGCGGGACGTGGGATCGCTTGCTGCTCTAAATGCGGCACTTCAGGCAGAATCGTGATCCAGATGCCGGCGTTTAAGCTCCCAGTTTACGGGCAAACCGGAAGTTGAACGGCGAGGGCAGACTACTGACAACCTTGACGACGTAACACCAAGCCTCCCCAATCTCAACTCCCTTAAAGCGTGAAAGGCTAGAACAACTGCCCCTGAGTTGGAGTGTCTAACGTGGCAGGCGACGCGGCCTCCGCATCGTCAATTTTTGAATTGTTGAGTTTCCTGCTGACAGGATACCGACGCATCAAGTTCGCGTCGTAGGGCTTGAGAATGTCACGAATCCTGCCGAAGTCATTCACGTCGGGATCGAGCCACACATCGTACTTGTCCGGCGTCACGATGACGGGCATACGGTCATGCAGATCGGCTACGAGCGAGTTCGGACCGGTCGTTAAGATCGTGCAACTTTCAATGATCTCTCCATCCGGGCTCCTCCACTCATCCCACAGTCCGGCGAATGCAAAGACTTCACCCTCACCAACCTCGAAGCAGTAAGGCTGCTTCACAGAACCCATTTTTCGCCACTCGTAAAATCCATCCGCAGGAATGAGGCAACGTTTGGTAAAGATCGAATCTCGAAATGCCGGTGTGGTTGTCACGGTCTCCGACCGAGCGTTGAGCGTCCGATTTCCGATGCTCATGTCCTTTGCCCAGGATGGAATCAATCCCCAACGCATGGTTGTGAAGTGGCGAATCTTTTTGCCTTGCTCTTTGAGGACAATCAGGACTGGCTGCGTTGGCGCAATGTTGTATCGCGGATGCTCTTCAACTTCGTCATCCGCCGCACACAGATTCCGAATTTCCGTCCAACTTCCGTCCAATTCAAGGGCAGGATAAACAGCGATGCGGCTCGTAAGCGACACCGAACGTGGCACTTGGAGTTTTATACCCCCCGGCTGTTAACCGAAGGGTTGCACCTGGTACTGATATGGGAGGTCGGACGGACAATTTCGTTGTCGAACATCGCGAACGTCGTCTCGAATTGTTGCTGTTCTATCGGGAGGAAAAATCACAGTAGAGCGTTCGTATACGTCGCTCATTCGGGCGCAACCCGCAGGAAGGGTTTCCTGACAAGTTCGCCACGAGATTTTAGCGAGAGTAATTGTGTATTCGGTACGTATCGGGCCTCTGCAACCAGAAACTATTCTGCAGCAATAAGTTCCGAAGACCCTGCAACCATCCGAATTTACAAGTCGCGCGCCGCAACATCTCGATGTCGCGACCCTAAAACACAGTCGGATGCAATCGATGGCTTCCCACAAGCCGATTTCCTGGAAGCGATCCGGTCACGCTGAGAATGTGGTCTGCTACCCATTCATAGAATTCTTGAGGCGGGGTCCTACTCGCACGCTCCACGGTGGATAGCCAGTTAGGATCGATGTGCGAATGCGGCAGACGGACCAGCGGTTAGATCGGCCTCATCCCCGAGGTCCATGGCTGCGATAAGACCGCTGTTCACAGTGAATACGTGGAGAACCTCGCTGTCTGAAAGAACATCCCCTTGAAGGCTCTTAAAGAGTTGGTGCACCCTGACGCGGGTCTTGCCTCCGGCTTCCTCGGTCATTGCGAGCGGTTCGACATGGGGATCGAACTGACCCCATTGTCGAGTCCAATAGGCGCGGATCTCTTCTTTTCCGACAACTTTGCCGCCCTCCGAAGCCTTGGGCCAGCTCACGTCTTGCGTCATTAGTGCTAATGCACCGTCGATGTCCCGCTTGTTGAATGCGGAGTACGCCTGCTCAATAATGGTCTTA
>Ga0066679_10000027_pt1 | contig 29897 bp, 23 predicted proteins | sample GraSoiAngelo_128_FD_62298 | JGI IMG/M metagenome (GOLD analysis project Ga0066679, IMG submission 62298) | Grasslands soil microbial communities from the Angelo Coastal Reserve, California, USA - 14_0927_12_20cm | ecosystem: Environmental > Terrestrial > Soil > Grasslands | place: USA... | reverse complement strand
GAGGCTGGGTTTCAGACCGAGAAGAATGTGAGAGTGAAGGGAGGTGGTCGCGCTTGGCAGATAGACGTTGTCGGGTTCCGAGGCGACTTGGTCCTTACCATCGACTGCAAACACTGGAACACTCCTGGCTATCTCTCGAAATTCAGGCTAGCTGCAGAGCACCAACGAACCGCGACCCTGCACCTCCTTGCTAGACCGGTGGAAAAAATGATTCAAGGAGGCAAAGAACGGCAAGCACTTCCTCTAATCTTGACACTGTCAGAGCCGCCTGTTCAATCGTCTGAAGGGGTGGTACTCGTCTCGGTTGAGAAGCTTCCAAGCTTTCTGAGCGGTGTCACGCCTTACGACGAGAATCTTCCGTTCATACCTTCCTCTCTTTCTCTTGTGGAAAACCCTATGAGCCAATCCAAGTAGCATCGGTCAAGAGACTCATGAACATCGTGGTCGTTGGCGCGGGCACAATGGGTTCCGGTATAGCTTACTCTTCTGCGGCTTCGGGACACAGTGTGACGGTTATCGAGCAGGACCAGAAGCTCTTGGACCAAGGAATGCATCGCGTTGACGACTACGTCCAGAGGAACCTTAGTCGCGGGCACATTAACAAGGATCAGGCATCTCAGATCCACGCTAAGGTGAGGGGGAGTGTGGACTTTGCGAAGGCCTGTAGCAACGCTGACTTGGTGGTGGAAGCGGTCTTTGAGGATCCTGGTATCAAGGAAAAGGTCTTCGCTACCCTGGACAAGGTCTGTCCCAAGAATACGATTCTGGCCTCGAACACGTCGTCGATTAGTATCAGCAAGATTGCCTCTGCGACAAAACGGCCGGACAGGGTCCTGGGATTGCACTTTTTCAACCCTGTTCCAACGATGAAGCTTGTGGAGCTAATCAAGGGAGAACGCACGTCTCCAGACGCAGTCAAGACGGCCACGTCTTTCGTAGAGACCTTAGGGAAGACTGTGGTCCAGTCCGCTGACAAGACGGGGTTCATCGTGAATAGGGCTCTGATGCCATTCATTAATGAAAGCGTGAAGCTTCTGGAGGAGAAGGTGGCTACACGTGATGATATTGATAAGGCGTTTCTGTTGGGAACGAATCATCCGATGGGGCCCTTGCAGCTCGCGGACTTTATCGGAATCGATGTGGTGTTATCCACTTTGAAGGTTCTAGAAACAGAATTCGGCGAAACGTTTACACCAACACCTCTCTTGGAACAGATGGTCAAGGAAGGAAAGCTAGGAAGGAAGAGCAAGAAGGGCTTCTATGACTACTGAAGAACAGGCGCAGATACCTGACGATGGGTCGAAACAGCTTACCGACTTGATCCTGAAAGGGGATCATGAGAATGCTGCGAGGGTTGCGGTGGAGATCGTTGCGAAGAGCGGGAGCGCGAACGATGTTGTCGATACGATTGCGGATGCGATGAACATCGTCTCGGATCTTCACGAAGTAGAACGATATTCAATTGCGGAGGTTGAGAAATGCGAAGACGCAGCGGAGAAGGCACTGGCGGCTGTGAGACCTAGGATAAAGATTGACCAGCGGAAGATCAAGGGACGTGTCATGGTTGGCTCTCTGCTGGAAGATCCTCACAGCTTCGACAAGACACTTCTCCTGACAATGCTCGAAATTGGAGGATTCACAGCCATTGACGGGGGAACAGATCTCTCACCGGAACAGGTCGCGGGGAAAGTCACTCAGTATCGACCAGATATCCTCGCTGTGCCGCTCTTAACGGAGATGGCGGCGAGAAGGCTTGTGGACGCGAACACCCACATTCAGGACACTGGCGGGAAGCTACGGATCATCGCCTATGGCAGAGGTGCTCGCGGTCTATCCGGCCAGAAATTCACTGTTGTGGAGGCTGACTCGTTCAGCGCCTTCAGCAAGATCGCCGAGATCCTAATCTCAAAAGCCTAGATCCTTCCTTGATCCTTGTCGCTCAGCAACTTTGCCGTTAACCACATATGCCAAGCGAATCGTGTTAGTTTCGGTGGCCAGTCCGGAGAGTGCTCTCATGCGGCGCGAGAGTCGGCCGCTAAGACCCCCTATTTTCCAAAAACCATCTTCTATCTGGTACTGATTTAGGGCGAGACGCCGGATTCGGGGATAATTCTGGCTTGGATGACAATGGAAAGAAGACGACAATTCCGAACGAATTTCGGGAGAGTTGCTTGGGGGTTCCTGGATTCGAGATCAGGGCTGATAATGGGCGATTCCCTGAAGGATTTGCGCTCCTAGTCATTTAACGGATATTCTGAGCTTTTCATTCGCTCAACCTCGGAATTGGGAAAGCCAGTCTCAGCCATAGAGAGCAGGTACGTTCGCTTGGGGGCGTCGAGCACCAGCACGCTTCACTCCACGCGAGATACAAGTTGTGGTCGAGTCTGGGCTTAGGAAACACAGAACTGCGAAAGAAGGAATAAATTGACGCGGTCGGGTCTGTCTAAGATGGGCAAACGGTTGTCGGTGGCGGTACAGGGATTCCACCCCTCAAGCTTCTTGTCCGAAGAGACCGCAAGGCTCCGCGAACTCGTCCAAGACAAGAAAGTCATCTCAGCCGTGTCTGGAGGCGTTGATAGCACTGTCGCAACCCTAGTTGCGAGAGAAGCCCTCGGCGATCGTCTGCTGCCCATCATGATAGACACGGGTTTTCTCCGAGCTGGCGAGCCTGAACGGGTCAAAGAAAGGCTGGCCATATCTCCAACCTTACTGAAAGTGCGCCTAGTCCACGCCAGCGGTCGATTCCTCGCCTCTGTCAAGGACGAGAAAACAGCGGAGGAAAAACGGAAGAAGTTCAGAGAGACATTCTACCAGGTGCTAAAGGAAGAAGCGCAGAAAGAAGGCTGTGAGTACATCCTTCAAGGAACGATTGCGCCTGACTGGATTGAGACACAGGGTGGTATCAAGACTCAGCACAATATTCTAGAGCAGGTAGGAATTGATCCCGCTTCAACCTATGGGTTCAAGATTATCGAGCCTCTAGCAGAGCTCTACAAGGATCAGGTGCGAATGCTCGGACGTCATCTCAACCTTCCAAGTGAATTGTCAGAGAGACAACCGTTCCCCGGACCGGGGCTTCTTGTTCGGTGCATCGGTACTGTGACCAAGGAAAAGATCCGTGTGCTCAAAGAAGCGACAAGGATAGTCGAGACAAGCCTAGCGCCTTTCAACTACGAGCAGTACTTTGCAGCGGTAATAGAGAACAGATTCGCCAAGGACCCTTCGCTCAAGGCAATCTCGGAAGCTGCCAGTGAGGCACTTGGGCTTCTAAAGTCCGAGGTCCACGTGGAGGTCTTTGAAGACAGGGTGACAGGGGTGAAGGGAGACCAAAGATGCTATGGGCTGCTTGCAGGGGTTAAGCTCTCCGAGGAATCCCGCGAGACCTATGGCTGGCTCCATGATAGGCTTCGCCAGCTCCAAACTGGAATCGTGGAAAAGTTCCCGGATATTACTAGAGTCGCATTGCTCGTCAAGGAACGAAGAGGCGGAGGACCCTTATCGACTCTCGTAAGAGCGGTTTCAACTAGGGATTTCATGACCGCCGCAGTGTCACCCGTGCCGTGGAAAATCCTCAAGGACATCGGCCAACAGGTCCTGAAAGAGGATAACGTGAGCCGGGTCTACTACGACATCACACCGAAACCTCCTGGGACCGTCGAGTTCGAATAGTAATGACCAAAATCCCCGTCGTATACGTCAAAGGCCAGTACAATCACCTGATTGTTCGAAATCTCAAGGAGCTAGGAGTAGAATCCAAACTACTACCACCATCGGTTTCTCTCGAACAGCTTGAGTCAATGAACCCAGACGCGCTGGTAATGGGGGGCGGTCCGCAGAGCGTAAGATCTCCTGATCACCTAACCGGTGAGTTGGCTGATGCGGCCCGATTAATCCGACAGGTCAAACTGCCCATGCTCTGTATCTGCGTCACACATCAGTTGCTTGCAACTGCCTTTGGAGGAGCCACTGAAGCCGCTCGCAAGCCAGAGTTTGGCCCCGTGGAAATTTCTGTCATTGACGAAGGACAAATTCTTGAGGGGTTAGGACCAAGCTTTACTGCTTGGGAGTCTCACAACGATGAGGTCGTGAAACCTCCAGAGGGCTTTCGGGTCATTGCAAAGTCAAGCAGCTGCTCCGTTGAAGCTATGAGACACGAACACAGAGATGTCTTTGGTGTCCAGTTCCACCCGGAGGTTTCCCACACGACAAAAGGCGTAGATTTATTCAAGAACTTTTTACATGTTGTCAGGGAACATCAACGGCGTTAGGCTCGGAAAGCTTCCTTCTGATCTGTTTCTCAAGCGGCTGAGGGGGCCAGATTGATTATCAAGCGTTGCCGAACGGCCCGCATTCCTGCAGACCTTGGGCTGAACCTGAGAACATCGTCACCTCTGGGCACCCTAGTGAGAATCCCCTTCAGGGCAATTGAGTTCAAGCTCGTCTTTGAGGGGTCAAACCAGCAGCTCGGGTTACAAGTCATCTCTCTTACATGCACTAGCAGGGCTCTCTGAGTTTCCGAAGAGGGCCGCTATCTACCAGAGTCTAGAGATATATCCAGTGTTCGCGCTAGCAGTGCTACAATGAATGCATTTGTACACATGCTGTTTATAGCCTGAGCTCGGCGAAGGCCAATTTGTATGCATTTCCGCCGGATTAGGCTTGCCCGATCGGTTATCGTAATATTATTGATGAGTATTGCAGCACTGGCCGTTTCGTCTCCCCAGCTGGTAGGAGCAGACTCCTCTTCTTTGACGCCTCATGGGCCCATATTCATCAATGGCGACGCCGATTTCACATCTGCGAATGGTGTAACGGGAGGAACTGGAACGGCGTCCGACCCCTACATCATCCAAGGCTGGAGCATAACGTCTTGTTGCAACTCCCCCGGGATATTGATACAGGATACTAGTGCGTATTTTGTAATTCGCAACGTGTACGTTAACCCAACCGGCTGGCAGGTCTACGGCGTCAACATTACCAACGTTGCGAACGGTGCCTTAGAGAACTCCCATTTCAACGGCGAATGGCCCTGGAACCTAGCAATCGATTCTTCAAGAAACATACTTGTCTCAAGCGATGTGATTAACTGGGCCACGATAGACTCCTCCCAGAACATCACTGTTTCTGGGTCAGGGTCAAATTATGGTCTTCTCACGCTGACCTCATCAGACAACATCACACTGACCAACGACATATTCCCTGTATGGACATTCGGGGTTTCGATCGTCGACTCGACGAGAGTCACGGTCGAAAACAATACGTTCAGCCAGATATGGATCGGCGAAACCTCATCCGAGCAACTAGATTCTATAACCATAACACCCGACAACACAGCAAGCGGACGACCCTTATCATTCTACAAGGATTGTTCAAATCTCAACCTTAACTCCACAGCGTCAGGCGAGCTGATATTCGCAAACTGCAGCAATGTTGCATTAACCAATCTTACAGTGGGTACTGTTACATGCTGTTCTAACGCGCCCTCCGTCGTGGAGATGACATTTGATACCAACGTGTTCTTAGAAAACGTCACCGCAGGTGGCGGGCTACGCGTTACCAACTCCAGCGGGGTCGAAATTTCCAACATTCATGATGTAGGCATTGGAGTGGATTCGTCGGACGGGGTCCAAATTTTCGACAACACCGCCCACGTCACCGGTAATGTCGGCGTTTCATCCTCAACGAATGTCTCCATCACAGACAATCTTCACTACGTCATCAGCTTAGTAAACTCCTCCAACGTCACCATCTCAGGCAACAACCTCGGAGCGGATTGCTGCACCACGGACTTCACTGGTCTGAGCATCGAGAACTCCGATCACATTGCAGTGTCTGCGAACAGTTTCCACAGTGACGTAGGAGTTGTAGTCAAAGATTCAAGTTTTGTGGAAATATCAGATAACCGAATATCAAGCGCTGGATATGGCGCAATAATCGTTGACTCTTGCGCGGATGTTTCCATCCAGAGAAATGAAGTGCAGGGCTCCGGAGGTGGTGGCGTTCCACCAGGACCGGCGGTGGAACTCACAAAGTGCGCGAGGGTAAACGTTTCCGAAAACGACATTACGCAGTCGGATAACCCGCTCCAGGTATCTTTTTCCGGGTATGTTACGATTGAAGGAAACAATCTCTCGAATTCAACCACCGCTATTGACGTCTCAGATGCTTCAAACGTAACCATCAACGGCAACAGTATCCAGTCGAACGCGCAGGGAGTCGTCCTGAACGATACGATGAACGTACAAGTGTTTCACAACAACTTTCTTAACAACACAGTCCAAGCAATTGATAACTACTCAACCCAGAATGTCTGGGACAACGGTTATCCCAGCGGTGGAAACTACTGGTCCGACTACACCGGCACGGACCCAGACATGGATGGGATTGGAGATAGCCCTTACGTGTTCAACTACAACCAGGACAACTATCCTCTAATGGCGCCCTACAATTCTGCATCGCAATCCACACAACCATCAACCACCTACACTATCAGCTGGCAGGGGTATGACTGGGATGGGGGTGGGGAGGAAACCGTAGCACTAAATGGACAGCTCTTGGCTTCCCTTCCAACAACGTACAGTCCTCAGAATGGGGGTACTTGGGTCGCCTTCTCCCTCAACACCACGTTGTTGGTTCAAGGCACAAACACTCTGACCTTCACTCACGCCAACTCTGACTGCCCCTACATCGACCAGGCTAGAGATCTAGTCGTGAGCGGCCAGGGCGGCACAGTCTATAGCAACATGACTGTTGAGAACATCAATACAGCTTCAAGCTGCACCAACACTCTGACATACACCTTCACAGTCTGATCAAATCCCAATCTCCAGCATCACCAGCCTCTTCAAAACCAATAGAGCTATAGCGTAATTCACTCAGGCCGGTCCGACACATCATCGAGGAACATAAGGGAACTTGGCTCAGTCGCTTCGGGACGATCATTCGAAAGGGTCCGGTATCTTTCTGAGCTGCCAACTAACTTCGCCCTTCACGGTGTCGATCCAGATGAGGAATGCCTTGCCTGTTGACCCTTGGGATCGGTAGGAGTTTAGGTCCTCAACTAGCTTCGGATCGACGACAGCCTCAGCAGACGCCCCTTCGCCACTGTTGGGGTCCACGAGTTCGAAGCTCAGCCTAGTCATGGTTTCCTCTGGAATGGCTGAGTATCGTAGTACATGGAATCCTCGGCCGTCTAGGCTCAGCAGTATTGGCTTGTCAACGGGATCGCTGGTCACGGGATAACGAGTCCTATTGCTTTGGTAGGCGTAATAGTCTCTTCCCGCTGTCCAAGGGGGTTGTGGGATCGGTTACGTCCCCGAACTTCCAACGAGTCGCGACGGACTTGGGCCCATATCGACAACGGACTCTCTTTCGATGAGAGATTGGCGAATCCTCTTTGCAAGGTCCTCAGCGTTCACTGAGAAGAGTATGGGCCATCCATCCGGCGCGTTCGCAATAGGATGAACGATGATTCCCTCATCCTGAATCATCTTCATCTCATCGGATGCGTTCTTGAAGTTCGACTCGGGCACCAGTAGGTCAGTGACCTTGATCTTCTCGGCCTTCAGAATACCCACTAGCTTTCCGGCTTCTCTGCCTCTTCCACCGAGCCCGCCAACAGGTCCGATGTCCATTTTCAGCCCTATGGTTCCGGTCATCACTCTTGACTGTGGGATCGGGATTCCTGACAGTTCGGAAACTAGCGCGTTCAGCATCGCGTAGCCCGCGCTTGGACCCGACACTCCCTGACCCGGTGCGCCTTCAAGAATGGATCGGATCTGAAACGCGACATGGAACCTAGTTAGGTTCGCCCGCGCCTTCAACCACAACCATGATCTGACCGCTTCGACAGCGTTGGTAGCGCTTTGAATCACGGAATCATCGGGCACGAAGCTCTGTCCCATCATCATCGAGCTTGCTTGGCCAGTAACCGATACGTGCCTCTCTCCAGGATTGATGGGTCTCACTGTGCACTGAATGGTTAGGATACCGCCGCTTCCTCTATCGCTCGTGTAGAGACCGTACGTTACCCCGGGGATTACTTGGGTTAGAATCAAGGCTTCAGCGATTTCGCGGTGTTCCTTGTCCTCTAAGGATTCGAGGCTTGAGATGGCTCGTTGGAAGTGGAAGAGTCGTATCTTGTAATTGTCCTGGGTGACCTGGTCAGGGGTTAGTTCGCTTCCTTCGTTCTTGTAAATGGCCAGTAGCTGGTCCAAGCGGTCTAGATCATCCTGGTACTTCACCGTGACGGCTTGAAGTGATGCTTCTTGGCCTTTGGCTTGCGTGACCTCGCGGGCCGCAGCGACCTCCGATGCCCACATACGGTGGGCCTCCGACACCGTCTCCGCGGCGCCTCTTGGGCTAAGAATTCGCTGTCGTCGAAACATCTTCGTGATTTTAGCTGCATCCACTTCTGGGTGTAGGTATATGCCGAATTTCTTTAGATGAATTCCGACGACCTCGTTCCATTCGCTATCGTTTTGGGGCGGGTGAACGTAGTAGATGTTGGGTTCGAATCTATCCCTGGTCGCCTGGTCGATCAATTGTTCCTTGTTTGAAGTCGCGATGACAACTACCTTGTCCTCGGGCCTCAGCTCGCTCAGCTCTGCCTTTACTTGGGCAAGGATCTTGTTGCTCGAAGGGTCTCCTCCCCAGAAGATAGCGTCCGCCTCGTCCAGTAGCAGTATGCAGGGGCTCTTCTGCCGCACGAGCGAAAATAGATCCTTGACCCTCTTCTCAGGATCACCCATGTAGTTTGCTCCGCTCATGAGTTCGCCGCCTCTGACCTTGATGAATCCCACGTTGTTCTCTGCCGCGGCAACCATGGCGAGGAGAGTTTTGCCGGTGCCCGGTGGCCCCAACAAGAAGAACCTGGGGTTGGACTGGTGTCCTAGCTCGGCCATTGACGGATTGAATGCTAGTGCAATATGGTTCAGAATCTTATTCTTGACGTCGTGCAGACCACCGACGTCTTCTCTGTTCACTTTTGGTTTGCTCACGTAGACTGCGTCTGTTACTTCTTGGGATTTCTCTTGCTCGGAGTAGAGCTTGATGTTCCTTGCTGCAATTACAAAGTCATCTATCTTGACGGATATTTTGGGTCTCTCGATGCTAACGGAGAGGTTGCGATTGTCTCTGAACTTCTCTCTCAGCGGAGCTTCTTTGGATTTCCTTACCTCGCGGAAAATTTCTTGGATATCGCTAGGCGTAAGAGAGGCTCTGCGTCTCATGGTGACTTCTCTCTCCATCAAGTCGAGAAGATCTTCCGCTTTCAAGCCTGGCCAGGCCTCTCGTTTTATCGAGTCTTCCACGACAGCGAGAAGCATTTCTCGTGTCACTCCATCGTTGAGGCTGACCTTTGTCAACCGTCGGCGTATGTCCTCTCTGATCTTTTCGTATGCATTGGTTGCGACAACTACGAGGGTCCGGGTTTTTCCGCTTACTATCTTGTCGAGCCAGCGGTTTAGCTCGTCTTGGAGCCTCGTATCTTCGATCTCGGCACCGGTTTCTCCTTTCACCTTTCTGCCGAAGCTCTGGAACTCGTCGATATAGACAACTGACGGGACTGAGCTTGCGTAGTCGAGGAATCTGCCTAGTTGTCGTGTGCTTTTTCCGTAGAATTCCGAGTAGACATCTGATCCCTTCAGGATTACTGGTGTAACTAGCACGCCGGCGCGGTATCCTTCCAAGAGCATCTGTCTCAACGTGACCATGGTCAGGAACGTCTTCCCGGTTCCGCTATCGCCGGCAAGACAGATGGCTTTTGGAAGTTCGTCTCGGCCGAAGTATTTTGCAAGCATCGGGTGTCGCAGTACATGTAGTCTGAAGGAGTCCATGAGAGTGTTGAATTCTTTGTCTCGACCGATCAGGTTTGCTGGTGAGAATTTATCCGGTGGATACTCCCTGTCTAAGCGTTCTTGGATTTTCCGGAATCGTCTGGGTGATACTCTGGCCTTGCTCCATCTGGAGTAGGACTTGTCGACCGATTTTAGGGGAATAACAAACAATCGCCTAAGCCATGGTTGCCTGTCCCACCAGGGTCTTACGGATCCGAAGAGGAATTCGGAGAGTTGATCATCGTTGGAGGCGACTCTTATCTTGGATGCCACGAATCAATCCTCCATGATCGGTTTGAGGTCGAAAATACGCTCGAGGCCCTCTCTAGTAAGATAGACCAGGGTTCCCAGGGCTGCCACGAAGAATATGGAGAAGAAGTCGACGAGCGATATGAGGTTCAGGTTGACGAAGAGAAGGTACTGAGCGATTAGGAGTACTAAGACCTCGCCGATCATTATTGCTAGACTTATGGCAAAACCGGCGACGAGGGTGCGGAAAACAACCTCGGTCCAAAGATACACCTTGTTTCCTCGATCCAACGGCGGCAGGTGTCCCTCTATCCTCCTGCGCTCATCCTCGAATTTTATCCATCTGTATCCGACAAACGCGAATTGGGCTCCTAGGACTGCGTACAGTATCTTGATCCAGAAGGGGAATGCCCCTCCGAACTGTGAGATCCAGCCATAGAAAGATGCCCAACCCAGTGGGGTGCTGGGCCCGGTTGAGGGAGCTGCTTGGAACGAGGCGAATATTGTGAGATTCAGGTCTCCACCTGAGACGAAGTAGGAGGTGTATTGGCTGTTGGATCCAGTTGAAGGATCACTGATGACTATCTCTGAGGTGTAGGGGGCTTGGTATGAGAGCAAAAGGTCGACAGTGTACAGTTGGGTTGAATTGGTTGTGAGAGTGAAATTCTTGGAGGGATACGCGTTATTCGAGAGTGTAGCTGCAGTAAGGTTTCCTCGAACGACGACGGATTTTATCGATTGCTGGTTTGAGTCGATTATGAGCTTGTTACCAGTGTAGAGATTCACGTTTTCTTGGGGATTCATTGTGGCAGAGTAGACTGGGGAGGCTAGCAAAGCCATTGCTGTAATCATGAGGACGACTAATACACCAATCCGTTTTTTCAACTAAAGCGTCGATCCCTTGAGCTTCGACCCTAACACTTAGCGCGCGACCATAGAATCGCGTTCCGCGGAGGGAGGGCTGTTCGAGGAATAGACTAAGGTCCCGTAACCCCGAGAGAAACCATTTGGTTACAGGGTCCATTGGTTTTTTAACGAGGCCGAGAGCGGCTCAAGAGGACACGCTAGGGAAGGAGAATTGTCCGAGCAATATCACAAACTCTTTTTGCGATGGGAGGTTCTCCGCGGCTGGATTCCAGCTCTCATTTTCGCCGCTGTCTGCGTTGGCTTGGAGCTTCTCTTCTTCTATAATGCGTTGAACACTGGCTTCGTTGACAAGACCGTGTCTATCCCCCTAGGCTCTTGGACTCTGCCCATTTCTATCGCATTATTTCTATCGCTTGGAAACGCCCTGGTGGTGGTCACCCTTTGGATGAACGTGTTTGAGAGCACTGCTTACGTGAAGGCTGGACCAGACAGACAAATTCGGAGAATATTGTATCCTCTAAGGATGATCAGGACAGCAGCCTTGGTGCTCGCTCCATTCACCATCATCCTGTTCACGCCATACATAGTCGAAGCAAACTGGTTCGTGAACGCGGTTGCATCGATCCAAGCTCTCAAGCAGACCACGGAATCGTTCTACAACTGGGCGTTCACTGTCTCGCAGATCGATGGTGCGACTAGGTTCATCATATCCCAGATGTTAGCCGCCCTCGGCGCGCTAATCGTTGTTGGCTTGCAACTCTGGCGCGTCAAGGGTACCAAGAACCTTGTGAGAGCATTTCGACGACGAAAGTAGGACTGTATAGAATCGAGTTGAGCGTAATGTGGAGTGTCCCATATCCGCGATGTTAATTATGTAGGCGAGCGCTAACAGTCCTACCTTGGCCGCTTCTCGTGGGAAGTTCTTTTGGAGTGGGATATGGATCTATTCCTTGGCCACTGGTCTGGCGAGCATGATCTTCATGGCCTGGGCGTTTTACGTTGAATCAGTTGAAGGGCGAGGAGCGCTATTCATAGAACCCAACAGAGTATTAGCGGCAGGAGAGCTTGCCACGGTCGCCACGGGAATGCTGGCTCTTTTCATCCTCTTTCTCCGCAGCCTCAGCCGCTCTGACTGATTCCTCAGTCGTGAATTTCGACTCGAAGATATTCGCCAGCATCGGCTCTATTTTTCTTGAGTATCCTCTGGGAAAGCTCGCTGATAGAGAATTACTGTGGGTTATCAAGTAGAGCCGGCTCTTGACCAGTCTAACCTCCGCTAGATCATCGTATTCGATCTCGATGTCGCTCGTTCCAACGGAGGTTAGCTGCATTTCGCTCCCGATCTTGTTTCGCATTCTCTGCGTGAGAAACTCTTGCAGAGAGAACCCGGTGATTCCTCCCATCAAGGCTCCGACAATTCCAAGAACTTCTAATCCGGCTACAGCAAGAACAAAGGCTAGAATGACAGTCACGGTGACTGAACTCAGTCGTTTGAGTATAAGTTTGGAATTTAGGAAGACAAGCTGGTAAATGCTAGCACGGACAACCGCTCTGTCAATCACTAGTCTGACGTTGGCAGATTCGGGCTGAATTTCCAAACCTGGGGGCGTTCTAGTGACTAGCCCGAGGATGATGTTGAGGATCGATATTGGCATGCTGAAGAGAAGACCATCGGGATAGGAGACTCCGAAGAGAAGAGCCAGAGCAAGCAAGGTTACTCCGGCCGCGAGAATGTTCTTTCTCATCCCGTATCACGTAGAGAGCATCCGTGCGATGATGAGCCTCCGGCGCGGGGTTTCCCTTCCACGGTAGTAGAGGTCTAACGGGACGAGGCGAGTTTGGTCATATACTTCTTCACGAGTTCTTCGAACATCTTCTGAACGATTTCGGGCGATGGGCCTGCAACTTCGACCTCATAGTTCCCCTTTTTCACTCTGATCTTCCAGACATTCATTTGGTCGGGCATGGCGTGGTTGCGAAAGCCGATCGGCTATTAACTATTGCACGCGTCACGTCGAGCAAGAAACGTCTCAGGCTTAACTCGTTATAAGGGAATGATTTGGTTGAGGTGCGCAGGGCCGGTAGTCGAGCCAGGACCAAGACGGCGGCCTGCGGAGCCGCAAATCGTGGGTTCGAATCCCACCCGGCCCGCTTTCGAGCTCGAACTGCGCCGGGGAGCCAAAGTAACAATCGGAACTTATCGACCCACTCCCAGAAGTTACCAGGATTAGGAAGGATATCGGGAGACGCGGATATGACCAAATTGTCTATGATGACACGAATTGGAGTGAGGAGGATAGTAATCGAGGTGAACCGAGACTTGACTGTCGAGCAGATTGAAATGCTGGATGAGACGCTGAAAAAGCTCGGCTTAGTGAAAGCCACCAAGGTTACACTCCATAATGACCAACAGCCCCATAAGGTTCGCCCGGAGCGAGCGTCTCACCTTAACAGGCTGCCAGCCCATGGCAAGTACTCCAATGACGCGTCATCCGAGGTCAAGGGCGCACAGACCGCCTGATAAGTAACGTATTTTCGGAATTTTCTAGGGGTTCTAAGGTAAACTGTTAGATTCGCATCGGATCGTGACTGTCATTCATAGTTACCGAGTTTGATTTCGGAAGCGCCATTAGATCTAGTTACTACAAAACCAGCCAGTTCCGACGACGCAAGCAAGGCCAAACTGAATCCGACCCTGGGCACAAATTCATCCAGACCGTCGATGATGAGATGTTCAAGGAAGTGAAAAAAGATCGCTATTGAAAAAGGAATACGAGTTCAGACATTGGTTTGAGTTGTAATGAACCCTGAGTGAGTGCAAAGGAGGAGCTATCAATGGCTCTTAGATAGAATCCGAACGGGAGTTCAAATGTCAAATAGCGAAAAACGTGGTGAAGATAGGGCTCAGGATCCTAGCTTTCGACTAAAGTTTCTTTGACGAGCCTCTTTTCCATGATGATTGCATTTTCTCCGTCGCCATAGTATCCTTCTGCCAACCCGGTTTTCGTGAACCCCCTCTTCGAATAGAGATGTATAGCAGCCAAGTTGCTCTGGCGTACCTCTAGTCTTAACGGTCTATCCTTGGAAAGCCGTTTTTCGAGCTCCACGAGCAACGCCTCTCCCAAACCTTTCCTTCTACTATCCGGGCGTACCGCGATGGAGATCAAGTGATCATGGTCCTCCCAATGATCGACAACCCCATAGCCTACGATCTCGTTGTTCCGAGTGATCACGAGAAACGTTTCCGGATTGTCTCGCGCGAGTTCAGACAGAAAGTAAGATGGATACGGATCGTTGAAGCTTGCCTCTTCTAGCAGTGAGATTGCGTCTATGTCGTCCTGCCTTACTGCTCGGATGTTTTGTTCCGCGATTATTTGCAACCGATTCTTATCCTTTTTAAGATCTCGCGGCTGCAACCAGAGCAGCTGCTACGTTTTCCCTACCCATCGCTAGAATGTACGGTCCCAATCTGGGACCAGAATCGACTCCAATTAGTATCCTGTAAAGGATCTTGAAAAACGGGCCTGGTTCAAGACCGTGCTTCTTTGCTATGGTGAAAACGGCGTTTTGTAGATAGACCTCATCGGTGCTTGCATTAATTATTCCGGCGAATTCGAGTACTGCGTCTCTCTCTTTTCCTTCGATTTGTATCTCTCTGGTTGCGATGGTCTCAATATCTCGCGCCCAATTGGACGCCCTTTCCAATCTCGCTAGGAAGTCAGGGTCTGTAGGGCTGACTTTGTAGCCGTAGCTAGCCAGCTTTTCTCGGACGAACTCAGTCTCTTTGCCCTTGGGAGCAACTTTGGCGAGGTAGACCAGCAGGTTATGGGGGACATGAACGGAGGGTGCTGATGGTGGCTTCATGTTCCAGCAGTATTCGTAGAGTCCTCTGAGTTTCGCAAGCTCCTTCTGGTCTCTAACTTGTTTCCGGCCGAAGTAGACATCCTCCAGCTCATCCAGCTCGGCGATGTACATGGGTATGTCCTTAACCCAAACCGCTCTAGAACCAACGCTCCTCTTGAACATCAGAAGAAGTAGTGTTTGTGGAGGGCCATACTTCAGCCATAGCTGCGGAGCTATGACATTGCCGACTGATTTGGAGATCTTTGAGCCTGTCTTGTCGATGAAATGCTCGTACCGAGTGTGGAAGGGAGGAGGCTCAGCGAGGACTTCTTCCATCACCCGATCGTTTGATCTTACTGACTCAATCAGGTCCTTTCCGTACCCTTCATAGTTGACCTTGAGAGCGGACCACCTGGCCGCAAATTCCACCTTCCAACTGAGCTTTCCATCTCCAATTCTAACATCAACTTCGCCGTGATGACCGCATCCCTTGAGCATCTCCCCCCTAAGCTCCATCCCTTCACAGGCATACTTGACAACGTGTCGTTCAGGAACGTACTCGAGCGCCTTCGTTGTGTAAATACGGCCGCAGTTCTTGCAAACCGGGAAGTATGGCAGAGTTTCCGTGTACTTCTCTTGTCCGAGAGTCTCTTTGATGATCAAACCTACTTTCGATGAATTGCGAAGAATCTTGTCGATTTGCTCGTTAAACAAACCCTCTTTGTAGGCTCGTGTCCCCGATACAGCCCGATATACTATCCCGGTCTTGTCTAGAGCATCAAAAAGGAGCGAACTCATGTGTTGTCCATAGCTTTCATGGCAGCCGAACGGGTCTGGAATGCTGGACACTGGGAACCCGAGATACTTTGAAAGCGACTTCGGGAACCCTATGGGTACCCGTCTCAACCCATCCATATCATCAGAAAAAGTGATTAATTCCGTCGTGAAGCCTATGCTCTCCAGAGCCATCTTGACCCCGTGAGCTCTCGCGGCATCCCCAAAGCTCCCTATGTGAGGGATACCAGATGCTCCAAGCCCACTCTCGACCCGCAAAGATTTTCCCGCTCGTCCGAGTCTCTTTTCTCGCTCGATGATATCGGCGGCGATCTTGTCGAGCCAGGTTCCTCTTCCGATGATCCGCGGAGGTTCGAGTGTCAAGGGCTGGCTGGTTACAATGTCACGAGTTGTTCATAAAGAATGATCGAGAGCTCGTTTGAGTCAGATAACCGCTTAACTATCTGCAAAATCCCGGCACGAATATATTAATGGCAATCGCCGATCTTGTTGAGCGGTGTCGGCGCGTGAATTATCGAAAACTCGGTGCCGCCGGGCTCAAACTAAGCGAACTGTCACTCGGTTCCTGGGTGACCTACGGTGGACAGGTCGGCGAAGAAGTCGCAGTCAAGTGCATGTCGATCGCGTATGATATGGGTGTCAATTTCTTCGACAGCGCCGAGGCCTACGCTGACGGAAAGGCCGAAATTGTCATGGGGAATATTTTCAAGAAGCTCGGGTGGCCGCGGGAGGGCATAGTTGTCTCTAGCAAAGTCTTCTGGGGAGGCGACGGACCCAACGACAAGGGCTTGTCTCGCAAACACATCTTCGAGGCCTGCCGCAAGTCCCTCAAACGACTGCAGCTGGATTATCTCGACCTCTTCTTCTGCCACCGCCCCGACCCTAACACCCCCATCGAGGAAACTGTTCGTGCTATGGATGATCTGGTTCATCAGGGAAAGATACTCTATTGGGGCACATCTGAATGGAGTGCTGCCGACATTATGCGAGCGCACGCTCTTGCTCGAGAGTATGATCTGACTCCTCCACAAATGGAACAACCCCAGTACAACATGCTCCACCGTGAACGCGTGGAGGACGAGTATCTGCCCTTGTATCGGGAAATCGGCCTGGGAACGACGATATGGAGTCCTCTTGCGTCCGGGCTTTTGAGCGGGAAGTATGCTAAGGGCATTCCCACAGGGTCCCGTGCTACGTTACCGGGGTACGAGTGGCTCCGAAAAAATGTCATCACACCGCAAAACATCGAAAAGGCCAAGCAGCTTGAGCCGGTTGCCCGAGACATCGGTTGCACTTTAGCCCAGTTGGCGCTTGCTTGGTGCCTGAAGAATCCAAATGTGAGCACAGTCATTACCGGCGCGAGCCGGCCAGAGCAGGTTAGTGAGAACATGAAGGCGCTCGAAGTCGCACCAGAACTCGATTCAAATGTCCTAGAGCAAGTCGAAGTGATCCTAGGGAACAAACCTCAACAGGCCCAAGAATAAGAAGGAAGAGAGCTGTCTACGATCTGATCTGGGACAACGAGTGGGCATCGGTGGGATTTGGCCCTCCTTTTCCTATCTTCGCCAATGAAAAGTGCCAATCATTCTCTCTGAAAGACATCGACGTAGCCGAGAATGACACCTCAAGAACGGCTGTTTCTGAAACGGCGGAAAGCCCCTTTTGCCATTATGGTCTCAACATGGGCTCGTCATCGCTTGACAGTTCCATTATGGGCGATTCTTGACTGTAACCGGGGCTTCTTTTAGCTCCCTTGTTTTGCGATTTCGACCTTGTTTTAGGCGCTTTTGAAGGGTTGGGTTTTGGAAGCTTACTTATTAGAAAAAATCGTATGATTAAAGCTGCGTCTCCTTCGCTTCGAGCTTAGCTCTAATCACTTCGATGTGGACGTCTGCCTAAAGCGGGACATGCGAATGCTCTTCTGAGACAATTTCCTTTGGTCTTAGGCGACATTTCCCGGGCTAGAGTCTTCGCTAGTCTCGGTCGATAGTCTCGGTCGATAAAAAAAGAAGGTTTCTGGAGTGTTCCCTGCTGCGGGTCTAGAACCGTCCGAACTTTTCGGGCAGGTTGTACGATATGAGGGTCTCGCTGGCTGTGATTCCGTTGATGCTGCCTACTTTCTCAACGGACTTTTCCAGAAGATCCTCAGAGCTGTCGGCCCTGAAAGCCGCTAGTATGTCGAACGCTCCAGGTATGACATGTGCCTCTGCAAAGTTCGGGATAGTCTTGAGCTTCCGCAGAATCGTATCGAAGCTGCCTCTGACCTTCAAGAGAGCGAATGCTAGTGGGCTCTCGCTGTCTGCTCGGTTGGAGCTGTTAGTGATGCTCTCGAAGGAGATGGTTGTCTGAGTGTTTGTGATGCTCGGGATGTTCCTGATCTTCTCCATTGTAGCGTAGGACTTGGTCGGCTCGTTGGTCCGCAACTTGATCACCAGGTCGAATCTTCCCGTTACGGGTGTAGCGGATTCGACGTTGGGAATGCGCTCGATCTGGGAAATGGTGTGTGCACGTTCTCCTTTGCATTTGGCGAATATGTAGCTAGTCTGTTCGTTTCTCGCCATTTTTTCTACCGTGGAGACCCACGATGATTCATCTATTTTTCTGAAAGCGTACCCTAGACGCCTAGAGTCGGTAGCACTAGGCACTGGCCCAAGAGAAAATCTGACCGGCTGCCGTCCTGATTGGCATCTAACGATCACAGTAGCGCTACAACGAAGAGAGCACCGATTAACTCGTAGAAGAAATATGCTTCGCCCTGGGCTTCCCGTTCTTATTTTCCACGGTGAATGATTGCTCCAGCCTGCCGTGAGCAGAATTCGATAACGGCCCAGTTTCTACTTGGCGGACACTTCGATTTGCCCTCTAACTGGGACTTGAGCGGATGTTTTCAAATCCAGCCTAGGCAACCTCTGCTTTACCGGAATTATCCTTTCTGATGGAGCGGGCAGAAGGGTCTGGTATACCTGTTCCAGGATTTCTCCCAGGCAGGACGCATGAAGCAGTCCGATGGAAGACACGGGGAGAAACGTAGGAGTCACAATCTGGGTTGTTCCCTCATTCAACTGGTACGCTGGCTGATCGTGATCTATCACTTTCCCGCAGACGACGCAGAATGGAGTAATGTCTCTCTGATAATCCTTCACTGCCTGCTGACCCCTGACACCCTTAACAGGGCGAGGCTAATAACGGCAGCCTGTACACTCTACGCAAAACAGTATACACCACTCTGCGGGCGAGGCTCTTGATGATAGACGAGGGGCCCTGATACTTCACCGGGTAGCCAGGGTCACAGCGATCTACTACCCGGACAAACCTAACCGCTCCAGGCTCCCCTATTTGGGCAGCCATCACGGCTTCCTATTGAAGGTCTCGCGTAGCTCGGGGAAGCCCGTTGGTCTCGTTGACAGAAACAATATTCTCCTTGGTGACTATGCGTTCGGTTCTCTCGACTACCTCCCTGGTTCTGGCTAGATAGTTAGGACTCCAAGGATTCCGGTTGCTGCGAAGACGACACTTTCGACAATCCCTCTGTTCAGAGTTTTTTTCCGCCATATCGCGGTGAGCCTGTTTGGATCCCTTTCCCCAGTCAGGTTCTTTCAACAGGCACAGAGGAGCTCTGCTTATCTCCGCTCTAGCTGGCCCACTTTCGCCATCTTCAAATTCCTTTCTTTGCCTCTTGCTGATTTTCACTCGCTGATGACATCGGCTAAAGTCCTTGAGTTCGAGTGACCAAGATGTGGCTCTCAGCCGCATGTTCCAACATGACCCATTGAGGCTGGCACTAGTGAACACGTGAACCTGACGTGCCCGCAATGTGGGCTAAGCCTTGAGTTCGAATCCTGATTCTTGTGTGGGTGGCTGGTTGGGAAAAATGACCGCAACTAACGCCCCCAGTCATTTCTGACTCTTCCACATTTCTCTTACGATTGAATTGGCGAGATAATCGTCAATCTCTGAATGTTCTGGACGGATCCCCCGTTTGCAGTTCTCGCAGATGATGTCTCTCGCATCGTTGGAGTATCCGCAGTTGTCACATTTCCAGAAGCTTGCGTTGTTGGTCATTGGACCGCATAACCTCCCTGACACTGTTCAAGTTCGTTTCCCAATCCGATTGCCTTTCCAGATGATTGAGAAAAACAACGATAATAGCGTAGTTCAACCCAACGGCGAGGAAGACGGGTACATGTCAAGACCATACAACGAGTCGGAGCCCAAGAAGGAAGAGAAAGATCGCATACCAAGGAAAACGCTCTCTGCGAGCCCAGTTCACTGACCTGATGTTTCTCTGGTTGCCAGAGAGGAGAACCAGGATGGCGGACGAGGCTCAGCAGAGAGTCATATGAGGAAGAATCAAGCTAGGCTGTCTTACAATTTCCGCCGGGTTTCTCTAGGTTCGGAAAGCGGGACCGGTGGGATTTGAACCCACGACCTTCGGGTCTCTCCACTTCATAGGTGCCGGAGCCCGATGTCCTATCCTGGTTGTCCTCGCGGGATTTTGTTGCGGTCGCCCGTGATCTAGACTACGGTCCCGTCTCGCGCTCTCCCGGACGGGCACGATAAAAACTAGTAATGGAAAGTCGAAATATCCTCGATTTCACAACCTTGTACTTGTTGAATATTTGGAAATATCGGCGCGACTTTCACAAGGACTTACGCCAAGCCTCGAGTGAGCTCACGCGGCAAATTCGGCGATTCGAGAATGCCCTAATAAGAAGCCAGAGCGAAATCATGCGACATTCCCGTGACTTCGGACTTGGCGCAGAAAACCGGACAAAAGAAACACGATCCGCCCAACCCTTTCGGATCTTTCAGGCGCGAATGCGAGACCGCCCTGAAAACAGGATATTTATCCCTCCAGAAAACCTCGGGACGCAGACTTCCAGACTTCGATATCGTGTCGACCCTCAAGGATCCACCCAATCCGACCTTCGGCCACTTAGCCAGCTCGCTGAGTTTCGAACTCGCAAAAATCGAGAAGAAGAAGCCGATCGAAGTAGCCAGGACGCTAGTAGAGACTACGAAGCGGCTCGTAAAACTCGACCTTCTCGAATCAATCGAGGCGACCGAACCTGGCTATGTAAATTTCCGCGCAAACCTTGCAAGACTCACAGAACTCACTCTCAAATCCGTTCAGCAAGTCGGATCAGAGTATGGACTCCTCAAAACAGAAGCTCCCGAGAAGACCATTGTAGAACACACTAGCGCAAACCCCGCGAGACCTATCCACATAGGTACCGCCAAGAACTCGATATTCGGCGATGCACTAGCACGCCTCCTCTCCGCAAGAGGACACGATGTTCGAACCCACTTCTACATCGACGACACTGGCAGACAGGTCGCCATCATGGCCTACGGCTACAAACTACTAAACGAGCCGACTCCAGGGGAAAAGCCGGACCATTTCATCGGAAAAATCTACTCCGTAACCGCAACCCTCGTCGAGATTGAACAGATGAAGAGGCGACTCGGCCTTCTCAAGAAGACCAACGCTTCAGACGCGGACATCGTCGCCGCCACCAAATCCCTAGACGAGTGGGTAGGTATAGCTGCAGATCTCCGAAGCAAATACCCCGAGGAATTCGACCTTCTAGGCAAGCTGATCTCTCAGGACCCGGACCCTGAGAATTCGATTGGGGAACTCATCAGGAAGTACGAGAAAAATGACCCCCAAACCAGGGCGTTGATGAGACGTGTCGCCCGGATGGTGCTTATCGGGTTTGAGGAGACTCTGCGAAGGGCTCGAATCCGCTTCGACGAGTGGGATTGGGAGAGCGACCTGCTCTGGACAGGACGCGTCGCAGAACTCCTAGATCGCCTCAAGGAATCCGGATTCACCTTCAACAAGGCAGGCGCATTGGAACTTGACGTCGCCAAGGCGGTTGAAAAATTCGAATTACGCGACAAACTGGGCATAAGCTCCACATTCGAGATTCCCTCGCTCACCCTCATCCGATCCGATGGAACTTCCCTCTACGCGACGCGGGACATTGCTTACACGCTGTACAAGTTCAGGCGAGCGGAGAGAGTCGTTAACGTGATCGGAACTGAACAGTCTCTTGCACAGCTCCAAGTGAAGGTCGCATTCTGGATTATCGGGCACAGAAAAGAGGCTAAGAAATTCATCTACTTCCCCATCGGTCAGCTCATGCTCGAGGGGCAACGCATGTCGGCACGACGGGGCCGATACGTGACCTTCGATCAAGTCCTCGACGAGACCATCTCTAGGGCTAGATCTGAAGTTGACAAGCGCTCGCCAAACATTCCCGATGAGATCAGGCAAAGAGTGGCAGATAGAATTGCGATTTCAGCAGTTAGATACGCCATTCTGTCCGTAGAGGCCGTTAAGTCCACAAACTTCGTTTGGGATAAGGTCCTGAACTTCGAGACGAACAGCGCGGCCTTCATCAATTACGCTTACACAAGGAGCTCCGGAATTCTCCGCAAGTTGGGGCCAATAACACAGCCAAAAACGTTCAGCCTGTTGAACGACCCCGCCGAACAAGCCCTGGTTCTGGAGCTGTCCAAGTTTCCTGAAACCTTCTCGAGGGCTGCTGATGACCTTAACCCAACCTTGCTCTGTCTATACGCCAACCTTCTTGCCCAGAGATTCCACGAGTTCTACGAAAAATCCGATATCTCCCACGTCACCGACAACCAACTCAAATGGCAAAGGGTGGCGCTTGTCCTCGCTGTCAGAACAGTCTTGAAGACCCTTGCAGGGCTACTTGGCCTAGAACTCGCCGAACGAATGTAGAATCCTACTTCAAGGACACGATTTTTTCAGCTATCGCTTTGCCCACGTCACTGGTTCGCGCTTTTCCGCCAAGGTCGTAAGTCAGCACCTTCCCCTCCTTTAACACTTGAATCGTTGCCTTCTCAACTAGATTCGCAGCCTTGCTCTCACCTAGATAGTCAAGCATCATCCGTGCCGCTTCAATTGTCGCCACTGGGTTCACCTTGTTCTGGCCGGTGTACTTCGGCGCAGAACCATGAACGGGCTCGAACATGCCATAGCTCTCCCCAATGTTCGCGCCAGCAGCAACTCCCAAGCCCCCCACAGCTGCCGCGGCCTCGTCGGAGAGAATGTCTCCATAGAGATTCATCGTCACCATTACATCAAAGCTCTCCGGTCGTCTGATCAACTGCATAGCCGCAGCGTCAATGTGGAGGTCCTCAAGCTCCACGTCTGGATAGTCCTTGGCGATTTCGAGGACTGATTGTTTGAAGATGCCATCGGTGATCTTCAGAATGTTCGCCTTATGTACGAACGCGAGCTTCTTTCTCCGTTTCATTGCGAGTTCGAGCGCGAATTTTGCGATTCTCTCCGAGGCGGCTCGGGTGATGATCTTCATCGCCACACCGACCCCTGTAGTGACTTCGAATTCCTTGCCAGAATACAATCCTTCAGTGTTCTCCCTCACCACTATCAAATCAATCGCAGGTTTTAGAGCGGTCACGTTGGGAAGGGTCCGCGCAGGGCGAACGTTAGCGTATAGATTGAAGAGAGAGCGCATCGTCACAGCGGCGCTCCGAGGTGTTCCAGGCTCTTCCGGCGTCGTCATCGGGCCCTTCAGACAGGCAGACGTTCGCTTCATCATCTCAACCGTTTTCTCCGGTAGGTTTGTGCCGAATTTTTCGATCGAGTGGAATCCGGCATCGCCCTTCAGATACTCCAAGTGTACTAGTCCGGTTTTTTGGACGGCGTCTAAGACCATGAGTGTGGCGTCAACAACTTCCGGCCCTATTCCATCTCCAGGTAGAACTGCGATCTTGTGCACTTTTGTCGTCATGAGAGTTCTCTTGGTCGGAGGGTCGTCGAATTGCCGTTGAAAAAGGCTTTCTCAGTTACCGTGGCCGAGTTGAAGGTTCGACGTGTTCTTCGTGTCATTGATATTCCTTAACTAGGACTAGAATCGGTGCTACCAGTAATACCATTCCAACGGTTCGATGGTGAGAATGATAACAACTGAGATCGAGAAGGGTCTGGAAGGGGTTGTTATTGCGAAGAGTTCTATCACATTCATCGACGGAGAGCAAGGGATCCTCCGGTATAGAGGGATTGATATTAACGAGCTTGCGGCGAAGTCCAACTTCGAGGAGGTTACATATCTGCTCTGGAATGGAAACCTTCCCAACAAGGCCCAGTTTTCAGAATTCAAGCGACAACTCACAGCTCATCGTTCCCTCCCTGCAGAAGTCCTGAAACTCCTAAGGGGTATACCGAAGGGGGCGATCCCGATGGAGGTTGCCCGAACAGCTGTTTCCTACATGGCAACGTTCCCTAGGAAAAAAGGAGAGACGTTTGACCAGTTTAACCGCCGCGAGTCTTTGCAACTCACATCTACTCTTCCGACTATCGTGGCCAGTTACGAACGAATAAGGAAGGGAAAGACTCCGGTCAGGCCGGATCCGCGGGTGGGACACGCTGCGAATTTTCTCTACGGGTTATCGGGAAAGAAACCAGATGAGGTGTCAAGAGGCGCCTTTGACACGCTCTCCATCCTCTACGCTGACCACGAAATGAATGCTTCTACCTTCGCCGCCGTCGTGGCAATTTCTACTCTCGCCGACCTCGGAGGGGCGGTCACGAGTGCCATCGCTACTCTCGCGGGTCCCCTCCACGGAGGCTCAAACCAGCGCGTGATGGAGATGCTCGAAGAGATCGGGACAATAGAAAAAGTCGAGGCATACGTCGACAGCGAACTCGCCGCGGGCAGGAGGATAATGGGGTTCGGCCACAGAATCTACCGAACCTATGATCCAAGAGCCAGAATACTGAAGAACATCGCGGAAAAATTGGCTGAAGAACGCGGGGGAAGCAGGAAATGGCTCGACATTGCCGAAGAAGTGGAGAGGATCGTTATGGACAAGAGAAAGTTATGGCCCAATATCGAATTCTACGCGGCGGTCGTCCTAAACGCGCTTGGAGTTCCCAAGGACTTGATGCCGGCCGTCTTTGCATGCAACCGGGTATCTGGTTGGATCGCTCATATCTACGAACAGTACGCCGACAACAGACTCATCAGACCTTTGACAGAATATGTGGGACCCGCTCGGGTTCCGTATGTGCCAATTGATCAGCGGTCTTAGAACGTCAATCTCTCTTTGCTGGAATCCATTTCTCAGCTTTCCAATCCCAAATAATATGTTGATTTGGGTCTGAGGCTTCCACTCTAGGCCTCTTCTCTGTTACAGTGTCCATGATGAATGAGGCACCGCATGACGGACATTCTGCCAGCAACCTCATTTCGGAGAGCTGAGTCAGTTGGAATTCTCGTTTGTCACACTTCGTGCAAGTGAACATTTGATTGCCAGCGACGAGGCTGGCAGGTTAAGTCCCTTATCAATTTGCGTGTCGGGTCACTGAACGTTGACAAAATTGCCTTGACGGCCTCTCATGGCGAGGAACCGACCCAATCCCCTTGGAAGTCAGACCAGAGAGGCCAGTCTTAATGGCGCGTCGCGAAGTACCAGAGGTTCCCCTCCGGGTCCCGGGCCGAATACTCCCGTTGGCCGTACAGCTGGTCTGTCGGCGGAGAATCGATAGTGGCTCCGGCATTTCTGGCATGATGATAATGAGCGTCTACATCATCGACGAAGACAACGAGACCGCCTGGTTGCGCGGGCAGGGACCGGGCCGAGACGAGTCCATGTTCGGGGGCGACGCGGTGGATCCAGATTACGGAGTCGCCATTTGATACCTCGGCGTGGACCGGCCGACCGCTGGGATCTCGATCCAGTCGACCTTGCTTGAATCCGAAGACGTTCACGAGGAACCGCTGGGCGGCCTCCATGTCTTCGTATACTCGCAACGGAATGATGGGTTGGGGTTTCATGCTACAATCACCTTCTCCGATTTGGAGCCCGCAGTTCTTTAAGGGTACCGTCAAGACCTAGCGTAAGAGAACGAGTGGGTTCCGGTCCCGAGTTCGCAGCTCTGGCCCACGTGACGGTGCTCGGAATCGTCAGAGGGGACTTTCTAAGCCAGGCTTATGGTAACAGCGGTAGGATACCTTCACGATAGAAAGTGAATCCTAGTTTGTTTGAGGTACAGAAACAGGGACGGGCTGGGTTCGAGGAGATAAGCCCCCAAGGGCAGCGCGCATTACGGTTGTAGGGACCCCAGAAGATACGAAGGCCTCTGCCATGGATTGGCTCTTCGATTGCAGACGAGCATTATGGCGAACAAGCGCTTTGGTAAGGGCTCTAGCCAGTTCGAGGTTGGTCACGATGGGAATCCCGAATTCAGCCGCCTTTCTTCTAATGAGATATTCATCCTTCAGTATCCGGTGAGATGCAGGGTCCCCTTCGTGGCTGGGAATGTTGATCACTAGGCGAATCTCTCTGTTCTGTAGGTAGTCCATTATGTTCGGTTTCTTCTTCTCGCTCACCTTGTAGAGTATCTTGCATTCAATTCCGTTCTTCGAAAACTCTTCCGCGGTATGTTGTGTTGCGAATATTCTGTAGCCTGCTCGCGCCAGCATTCTAGCGTACGGAAGTATTCCCTTTCTGGTTTCACCCATCGAGATGAGAATGGCGTCGTCTTTCTTTGGAATGTAGAAGTTGCTGGCGATCAGGGCGTTAATGAATGCCTCTTGGAAAGTTTCGCCGAAACAAGCGACTTCTCCGGTGGAGACCATTTCGACCCCGGTCACCGGGTCCGCCTTGTCCAATCTTGTGAAGGAGAATTGAGGTGCTTTCACTCCGATTCTTCGGTGAATTCCTTCGCCCTGCTTTATGGTCCCGTTAGTTATGGCCTCCGCAGCCAGATCCATCAGATTGGTTCCAATTGTCTTGGATACGAAGGGCATGCTTCGGGAGGCTCGAAGGTTGCACTCGATAACCAGAGCCTGTCTATTCTTGACGAGGAATTGGATGTTGAATGGTCCTCGGATCTTGAGGCTTCTAGCGATCCTTCTCGAGTAGGATAGGATCTTTCTTCTTACTGTTCCGGTTATTGAGAGGGTCGGTATGGTCATTGTCGCGTCTCCCGAGTGGACCCCGGCATTTTCCACATGCTCGATTACAGCGCCGATGAAGACTCTCGAACCGTCGCAAACTCCGTCAACTTCAACCTCTCTCGCCCCTGTCAGAAACTTTGAGATGACAACCGGATTCTTCCGGGACACACGTGCTGCCTCTCGAATGTAGCCAGTCAGCTGTGCCTCGTTGAATGCGACGTTCATCGCCGAGCCCGAGAGAACATAAGATGGACGGATGAGGACAGGGTAGCCTATTTCCTTGGAAAATCGTCTGGCATCCTCGAGAGATCTGAGCTTGTCCCATTTCGGTTGTTCGATCTTGAGCTTGTCCAACAATTGCCCGAATCGCGACCGGTCCTCCGCGGTGTCAATGCTGTCGGGAGTTGTGCCCAGAATCCTTGCGTGCTCGGACAGCCCCTTGACCAGATTGTTCGCGGTTTGTCCGCCGACGCTTACAACCACTCCCCGTGGGCGTTCCTTGTCCAGTATATCTAAGACCCGCTCAAGGCTCAGTTCCTCGAAGTAGAGCTTGTCGAGTATGTCGAAATCAGTTGATACGGTCTCAGGGTTGCAGTTTACCATAATGACCTCTGAGACTCTTTTTTTCAGGGCTGTAGCCATGTTGACACAGCACCAATCGAATTCCACGCTCGATCCGATTCTGTAGCAACCAGAGCCCAAGACAACCACCCTGTCTCCAGGCGCATATTCGAAATCGTCCGCTTCGCCGCCGTATGTTAGATAGAGATAGTTTGTTGCAGAGGGCCACTCGGCGGCCATCGTGTCTATCTGTTTCGTGACCGGCAGTATGAGGTGGGCTTTTCTGTAGTCACGAACTTGAGCCTCGCTCTTCCCTAGAAGTCTTCCCAGCTTCTTGTCGGAGAAGCCGAATTCCTTTGCTCTCCTGATAATGTTAGGATTGGTTCTCTCTTTTACTATCCGTTTTTCCATGTCAACGATGTTCTTGATCTTGTCCAGAAACCACCGGTCGATACCGCTCAGCCTCGATATCTCGTCCATGCTCATCCCGGATTTCAGAGCTTTCGTCACATAGAAGATTCTCTCGTCGGTGGGCTCTCTGAGCTCTCTTCGTATCCTCTCGATACTTCGTCCTGCGATTCCGTTATCAGTCAGCTCCTTTCCGATGTCGAGCATTCTGATCGCTTTTTGCAATGCTTCTTCGAAGCACCTTCCGATCGCCATGACTTCGCCAACGGATTTCATCTGGGTCCCGATTCCCTTGCTGACTTTGCGGAACTTCTGGAAGTCCCACCGAGGAGCCTTTACTACAACGTAATCCAATGCGGGTTCGAAACACGCCGAAGTCACCCCAGTTATCTTGTTCGAGAGTTCCGGGAGAGCGTAGCCAAGGGATAGTTTTGCCGCGATGTATGCTATGGGATAACCTGTAGCCTTTGACGCTAGCGCGGAACTTCTAGAGAGTCTCGAATTAACCTCTATCACCCTGAAATCTTCACTCTTCGGGTCCAGAGCAAACTGGATGTTGCATTCTCCGACTATGCCGAGAGTCCGTATGACTTTCTGTGCTGTTTCTCTTAGGAGGTTGTACTCACGGTTCGTGAGTGTCTGGGAGGGAGCAACAACGATGCTGTCGCCCGTATGGATCCCCATCGGATCCATGTTTTCCATGTTGCAGATTATGATGCAGTTGTCATCGCGATCCCGCATGACTTCGTATTCGACCTCCTTCCACTTCTCGAGGTACTCCTCGATCAGGACCTGTTTGATCCTACTGTAAGCGAGTCCTCGGAGGGCAATCTCTCCGAGCGTGCGTTCATCGAACGCCACCCCTGACCCCTGACCCCCTAGCGTGTAGGCGACCCTGACCATGACAGGGAAGCCTATTTCACGGGCCGCCTCAAGGGCCGTTTCCAAATCGACTGCCTTCCGACTTTTCGGAACAGGGACACCATGTTCGATCATGGTTTTCTTGAACAGTTCCCGATCGTCAGCGATCTCGATGCTCTCGATTCCGGTGCCAAGAACCTTCACGTTGTATTTCGAGAGAATACCGCGTTCTGCGAGTTCGACGCCGCAGTTGAGGGCGGTCTGTCCCCCAAAGCCTAGAAGAATACCGTCGGGTTGTTCTTTGGCGATAATTTCCTCGAGAAAGTCCGTCCTTATTGGAACCGAATACACTTTGTCAGCGAACTTCTCATCAGTGTGAATGGTCGCAATATTTGGATTCACAACGATTGTTCTGATTTCCTCTTCTCTAAGGGCCTTGATCGCTTGAGATGTTGAGTAGTCAAACTCGCCAGCTTCTCCAATTTTGATAGCGCCACTTCCTACAATGACAACTGACTTGATGCCATCTATCTTCAAGCCTTCAAGGCCTCCTCGAAGAACCTGTCAAAGAGGAATCGGGTATCGTATGGACCCGGTGAACTTTCTGGGTGCCACTGAACACCTAAGATTGGTTTCTTCCTGTGTCTAATGCCCTCAACGGTCTTATCGTTGATGTTAACGAAGCTCGCCAAGAAGTCGGTATTCTCCAGCGAGTTTCGGTCGATCGTGTAGCCATGGTTCTGAGTTGTAATGAAACACCTACCGGTTTCAAGGTCCATACAAGGATGGTTGACGGCTCTATGGCCGAACTTCAGCTTGTAGGTTTCCGCTCCAGCTGCCAGCCCAAGGATCTGAGCGCCTAAGCATATTCCCATTATCGGAATCTCGGTCTCCATCAGACGCCTGGTGGTCTCTATGGTAGTGAGGTCGATTTTGGGGTCTCCAGGTCCATTGCTGATAACTACGCCCTGGGGATTCATTTCGAGGATCTTGTCTGCAGGAAAATCGTACGGGACGCGGACAACCCTTGCGCCCTTGGCGAGAAGACTGCGCAGTATTCCATACTTTACGCCGCAGTCCACGATTACGATAGTCGATTTTTCCTTCCCATCATAGTAGATGGGCTCTTTTGGGCTGACTTTCTGAACAAGATCCTGTTTGTTCGGGTCTTGAAGTCCGGAGACTCGGAGTGCTGCGGCATCCAGGTTGACTGGCGAACTGGAGACTTTCAAGACCCCCAGCATCGTTCCCTTGTTTCGCAGCCGCTGCGCCAGGACCCGAGTATCAACACCAAAGATCCCCGGCACTCCCTGTTCGGTCAGCCATTCATCAAGCGTTTTCTGGTTCGACCAGTGGCTAGGTCGAGAGAGAGAATGGACGACAAATCCTTTGACCTTTACAGAATCAGATTCGAAATGAAGTGGAACTCCTCCATCGCCCCGAATAGAGTTAGGAGGTACCCCGTATGACCCGAGGATCGGGTAGGTCATCACCACAATCTGTTCTTGGTAAGACG
>Ga0066679_10000022_pt1 | contig 31364 bp, 27 predicted proteins | sample GraSoiAngelo_128_FD_62298 | JGI IMG/M metagenome (GOLD analysis project Ga0066679, IMG submission 62298) | Grasslands soil microbial communities from the Angelo Coastal Reserve, California, USA - 14_0927_12_20cm | ecosystem: Environmental > Terrestrial > Soil > Grasslands | place: USA... | reverse complement strand
CGGTACCACGTGTCGTAGAAGGCGCGAAGGCGCTCAGGAGGCGCGTTGCGGATGATATCGGGCTTGCCGATCGGCAGCCGCTGCGCGTATTGCGACCGATAAAAGAGGATCGGGAACTGCTTGTCGCGGATGCGCGAGCTCGCGCCGAGGCCGAGCCGCCACTCCTCGATGACGACCGGCCGCTCCTTGTCGATCTCTTCCTTGCTGAGCGTCAGCCCGCCGGCGTCGTCGGCGAGCGCCGTGAGCCCCTTTGCGATCACTTCGGAGTTGTCCGTCGGCAGATCGAGCATGTACACGGTTTCGTCGAAGCTCGTGTAGGCGTTGACGTGCGGTCCGAGTCGCGCGCCGACGCGCTCGAAGTACGCGAACATCTCGCCCGCCTTGAAATGCGTGCTGCCGTTGAACGCCATGTGCTCGATCAGATGGGCGAGACCCTGCTGATCGTCGGCCTCGTTCAACGAGCCCGCTTTCACCGCGAGGCGAAGCGACACGCGCTTGGCCGGACGGCTGTTCTGGCGGACGAAGTACTTCAGCCCGTTGGGCAGCGTCGCGGCTCGCACGGCCTTGTCGAACGGGATTTCGTCCTGCGGGTTGAACGCCGGCGCCGCCGGCTGGGTTTGCGCGTGAATCGCGACGGATGCCGCAAGGGCGACGATGGCAAGACGAAGTTTCATGATTATTGATCCGTACTCTTCTTCGCGGGATTCGCGTCTGCCTCTTTCCGCTCGGGCGCTTTCCAGTCGATGCCGCGGGCGTATTTCATCAGCCAGGCGATCTCTTCGGCGTCGCGAACGCGCTGATGGTGCGGTTCGCGGAACCCGTGCGGCTCACGCGGGAACCGGATGAAGCGGGCCGGCACGCCGCGGTCCTTGAGCCCCTGGTAGAAAATCATGCTCTGACCAATCGTGTCCGTCGTGTCGCGCTCGCCGTGCAGCAGCAGCGTCGGCGTCGTGACGTTGGCGATGTGCGTGTAGGAGGACTGCCGCCGATACGCGTCCGCGCTTTCCCATGGCGTGCCACCGATGTACCACAGCCGCACGTCGTGATTGAAGCCCATCGCGTATTCAGACGACCAGTCGGCGACCATGGCTCCGAGCGACGCCGCCTTGAACCGCGACGTCTGCGTAATCGTCCAGCCGCCGAGGATGCCGCCGTAGCTCCAGCCGCGGATGGCGAGGTGATCGGGATCGGCGATGCCGTCGGCGATCAGCTTGTCGACGCCGGTCATCAGATCCTGATAATCGCCGCCGCCGATGTCCTTCATGTTGCCGCGCAGCAGCGCGTCGCCATACGAGGCGCTGCCGCGGACGTTTGGTTCGAGGATGGCCCACCCGAGGCTCGCGTACACATGATTGATTGCGCGGAACGACGGCTCCCACGCGCCGGCCGGACCGCCGTGCACCGAGAGAAGAAGCGGCAGCCTGGCTCCGGGCTGATAGTCTGGCGGCAGCCACAGCAACCCTTCGACCTCGAGCCCGTCCCTGCTCTTCCAGGCGATCGCGCGGAACTGCGCGAGCGCGAATTCGCCGGCGCGCGGGTTGACGTGAGTCACGGCGGTCGCCGCGCCGGTCGCGAGATCGATCACGTGCACGTCTGTCGGCCGATCCGGCCGGCTGATCACCGCTGCGCCGCGGCGGCCGTCGGCTGATACCGACTCCATGCGGCCGGTCCAGTCGCCGGACGGAGTGATCGGCGATACGACGCCGGTTGCGACGTTGACGCGATACCCAGCGCCGCGCGCGCGAACGGCTGCGCCGAAGACTATCGACTGGCCATCCGAAGACCATGAATACTGGCCGATGTCGCCGTTGAAGGTCGCCGTGAGCTTGCGCGGCTGGCCGCCTTCGCTCGGGATCAGCCACAGCTTGTCCTCGGCCAGATCCCATGTCGTGTCGCTCGGCGCCAGATACGACAACATCTTTCCCTCGGGCGACCACTGCACGTTGGCTTCGGGCGTATTGTTGTGCGTCAGCGTCGTCAGCCCGCCGGTCGCGCTGTCGACGGTCGCGACCTCGGCGTGGAATTGACCGTTGCGGCCGTTCTCGCGGCGGTAGACGACGGCCACTTTGGATCCGTCGGGCGATACGCGAAGATTCTCGATCAGCAGATGATCGTCGTGCGTGATCTGACGCTCGGCCTTGTCCGCGATCGACACGCGCCACAGCTCGGAGAACTCGCCGCGTTCCTGACCGTTCGCGGCTTCGTCCACGTAGATCGCGTCGTCGCCAGCTTTCCTGTCTGCCTTCTCCGCGTCGCTCTGACCGCGCTCGGCCGCGAACACGATCGCCGAGCTGTCCTTCATCCAGTCGAACGACTTGATGTTCCCTCTGTGCGTCGTGAGCTTCGTCGCTTCGCCGCCGTCGGTCGGGATGACCCAGATCTGCGCGCCGGTGTCACTTGAAGACTCGCTGTCTTTCTCGGCTGCGGCATCGCGCGTCGAGAGGAACGCGACGTGTTTGCCGTCGGGCGCCCAGGCGGGATTGCGGTCCTTGTCGCTGCTGAGGAACTGACGTCCGTTCGAGCCGTCGGCGTCGACGATCCAGATCGTCTGCGTCCGCTTGTTGTCCTTCCACTTCGCGAGCTCGGACTTCGTGTACAGCACGTTCCGTCCGTCGGGTGAAATCCGCGGCGCAGACACCTGCACGAGATCGAGCGCGTCATCGATCGTCATCGCGCGCCGCGGCTGCGCGCCCGCCGGATGAAACAGAACGACGAGGAATGCGGCAGCGATGATGGTTCGCGATATCGAGCGCGCGTGCATGATCAAAAGTTCCTCGGCAATCAGCGCTCGGCTAAAAGCCTCGCGCTATCTGTGGAGCGCGCGCCCTCCCGATGTAGCGCGAGCCTTTCAGGCGAGCGGTGAACAACGACCGATGGTACCATCGCAAAGCGGCTTCTGAAAGCAGACAGTCGCTGCTGACTACCATGCCCAGAGATTTTGACGCGGTGATTCTCAGTGCCTGCCGAACGCCCATCGGGTCGTTCGGCGGCGTGTTCAAGGATTTGACTGCCGTCGATCTCGGCGCGGTCGTCATCCGCGAAGCGATCGCGCGCGCAGGCGTCGGCAACGACGAGATCGGCGACGTCGTCATGGGTTGCGTCCTGCAGGCGGGCGCGGGGATGAACGTCGCGCGGCAGGCGGCGCTGAAAGCCGGGCTGCCGGTCGAGGTGCCGGGCGAGACGGTCAATCGAGTGTGCGGATCCGGACTGCAGGCGGTCGTGCACGCGGTCGAGGCCATCCGCGTCGGCTACGTCGACACGATGGTCGCGGGCGGCACCGAATCGATGTCGAATGCGCCGTACCTGCTACCGGGCGCGCGATGGGGCTATCGCATGGGCAATGCCGAAGCGATCGATTCGATGCTGCGCGAAGGGCTGACGTGCGCGATGGGCGCGTGTCACATGGGAATTACCGCCGAGGAGGTCGCCAAGCGATATTGCGTCCCGCGCGTCGATCAGGACGCGTTCGCGGCCGAGAGTCAGCGTCGCGCGGAATCGGCGATCAACGAGGGGCGCTTCAAGGATGAAATCGTCGCCGTCCCCGTGCCGCAGAAACGAGGCGAGCCGTTGCGCGTCGACACCGACGAGTACCCGAGAGCTGGCACGACGGCAGAGAAGCTCGCCGCGCTGAAACCGGCGTTCAAGAAGGACGGCACCGTGACGGCCGGAAACGCCTCGGGCATCAACGACGGTGCGGCGGCGCTCGTGGTGACGAGCGGCGACAAAGCACTTGAGGCAGGCCGAAAACCGCTCGCCCGTATCCTTTCTTATGTGTCCACCGGCGTCGATCCGGCGGTGATGGGCATCGGGCCCGTGCCTGCGGTCCGTAAAGTGCTCGAACGCGCCGGGTTGAAAGCCGACGACATCGGTCTGTTCGAGCTGAACGAAGCGTTCGCCGCGCAGTCGCTGGCGGTGACGCGCGAGCTCGGCCTCGACCCGGCTAACGTCAACGTGAACGGCGGTGCGATCGCCCTCGGCCATCCGATTGGCGCCAGCGGAGCGCGCGTGCTGACGACGCTGGTGTACGCGCTGCGCGCGCGGAAGCTGAAATACGGCGTCGCATCGCTCTGCATCGGCGGCGGGATGGGCATTGCGATGGCGATCGAATCGCTATGACGATCGCCGGCGCGGCGATCGAGACGATCGTCGCGCACGCGCGCGAGGCGGCGCCGGCCGAATGCTGCGGCCTGCTGCTGGGACGGCTGGAGCAGATCGTCGAGGCGGCGCGCACCAGGAACATCGCGGTCCGTCCGACGCGATTTGAAATCGACCCGCAGGATCACATCGACCGGCGCCGCGACGCGCGCGTGCGCGGCCTCGACGTGGTCGGCTTCTACCATTCGCATCCGGCCTCGCCGCCGGTCCCCTCCGAAAGGGATCGCTCGGAGGCGGCTTATCCGAATCATTTGTATGTGATCGTCGGGCTGGCGTCCGAGCCGCCTGAAGTGCGGCTGTTCTTCTTCGACGGCAGGAACTTTCGCGAGGAACCGTTCGTCACAAGCGGCTAATGCCGCAAAACCCCGCTCGGCTGATGCCGCAGACGCTTGCTCGCCTGAAAGGCTCGCGCGACCAGTCACTGAAAGGCTCGCGCGACCAGTCACTGAAAGGCTCGCGCGACCAGTCACTGAAAGGCTCGCGCGACCGGTCACCCAGTCGCGTAGCGCGAGCCTTTCAGGCGAGCGTTGCAGCCTTTCAAACGAGCGGAATTGCAGCCGTTCAGGCGAGCGCCATCGTCGCGGCCTGTTTCCTTGCAGCCGTCCCGGCCTCAGCCCAGGACACCACACCACAGCCGCAGCCAACCGTTCGAGACGTGCAGGTGCGGGGCGCGAAGGAGCTGTCCGAACCCGCGGTACTCCGCGCCGGACGCCTCGTCGTCGGCGAGCCGCTGCCCGACACGAGCGATGCCATCCGCGAACGAATCGAGCATCGGTACCACGAGGAGGGATATTCGTTCGCGCGGGCTACCGTGATGTTCGACGTCGACACGCGCGTGCTGACGCTGACCATCGACGAAGGCGTCATCGACGCAATCGAGTTCGAAGGCGTCGATCCGAAGCTGGCGCGGACGTTCGCCGACGAGTTCGCGCTGCGCGCCGGCGATGTCTTCAATCGCGCGCGCGCCCTTCATGCGGTCGATACGCTGCTGCGGCCAACGCGCGGCGCGATCCGCCGAAGCCGCCGGACCTTCGACGTCCTCGATCGCAACGGTCAGCACGTGCTCATCGTCGACTTGCGGGAGCCCGCGGGCCGATTCAGGCTCGTTCCCGATCTCGGCGACAGGGAGGACTGGTTCTCCTCGGTTGACGGATTCGTCCCGTCGCTCGGGTTCGGCGCGGCGCTGTTCAATCACGAGACGTTCAATCACGCGTTCGTGGCGGGGCATATCTCGATCCGGAGCGCAACCAGCCGCGCCGGCTATGCGCTCGGCTTCGAGCGCCCGCTGTTCGGCCGGACCAAGCTGTTCCTCGGCGGCGAGCTGCACGACCTCACCGCGAGCGACGATCAGTGGCAGGTTTCTTCCGCCGAGGCGAGCCTTGCCGCGTTCGGACCGCGCCGCAGCTACCGCGATTACTACCGGCGCCGCGGCGTGCAGATTGGCGGGGCGCTGCGCGTGCACCCGCAGGTCGAGCTGTTGTTCGCGTGGCGCGGCGAGCGTCACGAGCCGCTCCAGGCGGAGACCGACTTCAGTTTGTGGAACGATGACGAACCGTTCAGGCCGAACAGAGCTGCTGCCGACGGGCGGCTGAACGCCGTCATCATCGGCGCGTCGGTCGACGGAGACGGATTCGATCGCGAATCGCTCGAGGCAACGTATCGGCGGCACCAGCTCGAAACGCCGTTCGGCGAGCGCCTCCGCGGACCCGATAACGACCACGACCTGACGCCGCGCTGGCGCATCGACTGGACCTCGGAAATTTCCGCGCCCGACGCGCTCCAGAGCGATTTCGATTTCAGCCGCCACATCATCTCGGGTCGCACGCGCGTCGCGCTCAGCCGGCATCAGGAATTTGCCGCGCGCGCAATCGGCGGCTGGTCGGATGGCGTCATGCCGCCGCAGCGGCAGTTTGCCATCGGCGGAATCGGATCCGTTCACGGGTACGGATTCAAAGAGCAGGTCGGCGATTCGCTTGCGCTGTTGAACCTCGAGTACTCGCTCGGATGGCGAGGCGGCCTGCACGGCATCGGCTTCTTCGATCTGGGCCACACGACGATCCGCCAGAATCAAACGCTGGCAGTTCAAGGTGCCGGCCGGCCGTGGCTGAAAGGCGTGGGGTTCGGCGTCGGCATCGGCGACGTTCGCATCGATTTCGGCTACAGGCTCGACGCCGTACCGAGCTCCCTTCAGGTCCTCCTTCGATTCGGTCGAACGTTCTGATGCGTCTCCGATCGCTTGCCGCGGTCGTCGCCATTGTTCTGGTAATCGGACCACCGATTCACGCCGGCGCACCGCTCGACGTCAACGTGAAGGAGGTCCGCGCGCCGGCCTCGGCGGTGCGCACGACGATCGAGGTGAGAGATCTCGTTCCGGATCGCTTTCGGAAGGTGATCGACGGCGGCGGTCTGCTTCACCTGCGCGTGCAGGCGGAGCTGTGGGAAAGCCGTCCGGTCTGGGATCGCCTCGTATATCCGGCGATCATCAAGATGTTCCGCGTCGGACGCCGGCCGCCAAGCCGCGAAATCACGGTCGACGACGCGTCCGGATCCACGGCGTCATATCCCGCTGTCCCCAATCCGCTCGAGGTCATCCTCGACCTCGGCGCACGCGACCGCGTCGCGAGCGCGCAACAGTATTACGTGCACGTCATCGCGACGATCGGAACGCTCGCTGAGCGCGACGTGGACGACGTCGGCGACGCGGTGTTCGGGCGTGAGTCGGAGACGAATGCGCTCGGATCGTTCGGACGGCTCGTATTTCGAACCGCGCTGAAGGTCAGCGACTATCTCCAGAGCATCTCCGCAGAGGCGAGGACTTCGAAGCTCGCGGGCGCGTCGATCCTCACGCCGTAGGATCGGCTGAAGTCTATTCGTCTCTGAGCGCGATGAGCGGGTCGACGCGGCTCGCGCGAAGCGCCGGCAGCAGGCTGGCTGCAGCCGCCACGACCACGAGCAGCGACGACACCGCCGCGAACGTCAGCATGTCGGTCGGGCTGGTGGCGAACAACAGCGAATTGATCAGGCGCGTCGTCGCGATCGCCAGCACGAGACCCACGACCACGCCAATTGCCGTCAGCCGCAATCCTTGACCGAGCACGTCGGCGACGACATCGCCCGGACGGGCGCCGAGCGCCATGCGGACGCCGATCTCGCGTCGCCGTTGTGCGACGATGAACGCCAACACGCCGTACAGCCCGATGGCCGACAATGTCACGGCGATCGCGCCGAACGCGGTGAGCAGCGTCACGCCGAACCGCCGCCGCGATACCGAGCTCGATAGCTCATCGTCCATCGTCCGGACGGCGCCGATCGGGAGCTCCTTGTCGACCCGCCAGATCGCCTGGCGCACGCTCGCCTGAACGCTCGTCCCTCGACTCGGCTCGGGACGACCGTAAGCTTGTCGAAGGGTCGCGGTCCAATCGGTAGAGGTGCTCGAATCGATGGAGCGCGAGGCTTCAGCCGAGCGCGTCCGCACGACGAACGTCATGAACGGAAACGCGTCCTGCCGGTACGGCACGTACACCGTCGGCTCCACAGGCGCCTCGAGCGACGCGGCATGCACGTCGCCGACGACCCCGACAATCGTGATCGGTGGCTGATCGATGGAGAACTGCTTTCCAATCGGATCCTGATTCGCCCAGAAGCGCTGGGCGAGCGATGCGCTCATGACCGCCACCAGCGGGCGGTCCTCGCGGTCGGCGTCGGTGAACACACGGCCGCGGATGAGCGGAATGCCCATCGCGCGGAAATAGCTCGGCGTCGCCGTGCGGTAGTTGGCGTCCGTCGGTTCGTTCGACGGCACGCCGGGGATGTTCAATCCGCGCCGGCTGTTCCCCGGCAGCAGCGGCAGGCGGCTGGTCGCGCCCGCGACCTCGACGCCGGGCAGCGTTCCCAGCGCATCGAGCGTACGCTCGTAGAAGTCAGCGCGATCTCGCGGCGTCGGATAGCGCGGCGCCGGCGGGTTCAGCGTGACCGTGACGACGTGGTCCGGATCGAATCCAACCGGAACCTCCTGGAGGCGGATGAAGCTGCGAATCGTCAGACCGGCGGCAATCAACAGCACGAGCGAGAGCGCGATTTCCGACGCGACGAGCCCCGCACGCAGGCGGCGCTGACCGTACGCGCTGCCGCTGCGCGCCGATTGCTTGAGATCGTCGTGGACGTCGACGCGGCTCAATTGACGCGCCGGTGCGAGCCCGAAGAGCACGCCGGCGGCCATCGAGACCACGAGCGCGAACAGCAGCACGGGAACATCGATGCGGATGTCGCCGGCGATCGTCAGGCTGCTCGGGCTCAGCGCGACGAGCGGGCCGACGAGCCACATGGCGAGCAGCACGCCGAACGCGCCGCCGAGCGAGGCGAGCAGCACGCTCTCGGTCAGCAACTGCACCAGAATCCGTCCGCGCGTCGCGCCAAGCGCCATGCGCAGCGCGATCTCCTGATGGCGGGCGCTCGCGCGCGCGACGAGCAGACCCGACACGTTTGCGGTCGCGATCAGCAGCACGAGACCGACGGCGACGAACAGGAGCGTGACCATCGGCCGCACGTCGGCCACGAGATCGGATCGCAGCGAGACGAGATTGACGCCGGCGTTCTGATTGTCGTTCGGGAAGTCGCGCTCGAGTCCGAGCGCCACCGCGTCCATGTCGGCTTGCGCGGCTGCGATCGAGACGCCAGGTTTGAGCCGACCGACGACGAAGAAATAGCTATGCGTCCGTTCCGTCGACGGATCCTGGGCCGGTCCGAGCAGCGGATCGTCCGGCACGCGCCAGTGCGGCGGAACCCATACTTCGGCGCGTTCGGGATAGGCGACCTCTGGCGGCATGACACCGATGATCGTCGTCGCCTCGCCGTTGAAATGAACGGTGCGTCCGATGACGTCGGAGCGGCCGGCGAATCGCCTGCGCCACGATCCGTCGCTCAGGATGGCGGCGCGCGGCGCGCCCGGACGCTCATCGGCCTCGGCGAACGATCGGCCAATCGCCGGGGCGACCTCGAGCACGTCGAAGAAATTGACGTTCACCATCGCGCCGTCGAGGCGTTCGGGGTGCTCGCCGTCGGATAGAACGAGCGAGATGCCTTCGAACGCGGCCATGCCGGTAAAAGCGTGGTTCCGCACGCGCCAGTCGAGGAAGTTCGCCGGGGAACCGGTGCCGAGCAGCTGCTTCGTGTGGCGATTGCTTTGGTTCGCGAGCACGAGCTCTTCGGCGCGGGGAAACGGAAGCGGCCGCAGCAGGACCGCGTCCACGATGCTGAAAATCGCGGTGTTCGCGCCGATGCCGATCGCCATCGTCAGCACGGCGATGACGGTGAAGCCCGGCGACCGCCGCAGCGTCCGAATCGCGTATCTGAGATCGTGTGCGAGCATCGATGGAATCCTTCAAGTCTGAAGCCCGAAGTCGGAAGTAGAAGCAAAGCTCAACCCCCGCTGCTTCGTACTTCGTACTTCGTACTTCAAACTTCGCAGTTCGCGAGCGTCACTGATATCGCAGCGCTTGGACCGGCGTGATACGCGATGCTCTACGCGCCGGGAGATAGCTCGCCACGAGCGCCACGCCGCCGAGCACCACGACGACAGCCGCAAACGTCGCCGGATCGGTAGAAGTGGTGGCGTACAGCAGGCTCGACACGGTTCGATTGAGCGCGAGCGCCAGGACGACGCCGGTGGCGAGGCCTAACGACGTGAGCTTCACCGCACCGCCGACAATCATCCTCAGGATGTCGCCGGCTTCGGCGCCGAGCGCGAGGCGAATGCCGATCTCCGACGTCTGTTGCGTGACGGCGTACGCCATCACGCCGTAGATGCCGATCGCCGCGAGCAGCAGCGCCACGGCCGCGAAGATCGCGAGCAGCATCGAACTGAAGCGCGCCTGCGACAGACTTCGGCCGAGCCACTGATCCATCGTGCGCACGTCCGAGACCGGTTGATCCCGATCGAGCCTCTGGATCTCGCGCGCGACCGCCGACGCGTACGACTGGGGATCCGAACTGGTGCGGACCGCGAACGTCATCGCGTTGTAGGCGAGCTGCGGGTGCGGCCAGTAGGTCAGCGCCCGCGTCGGCGTGCCGAGATCGACGAGCTTGGTGTCGCCGACGATGCCGATGATCGTCGTCGGCACGATCGGATCCGTCATGTCGATCCTCAGCTGCTTTCCAATCGGATCCTCGTTGGCGAAGTGCCGCCGCGCCAGCGTTTCGCTGATGATGACGACGTTCGACTGCCGCTGCGTCTCGGTGTCGCTGAAGAGACGTCCGCGCAGGAGCGGCACGTTCATCGTCTGGAAGTAGCCGTTGTCGCAGACCCGAACGTCGGTGACGAACTCCTGTTCCGGAAGCGGATCGGGGCGGCCGACGATGGTGAACCCTGTGGCGGCGCCGAGCCCGGCGAACGGCAGGAAGCTGATGGCGCCCGCCGATCGAACGCCGGGAATCTCGCGGATCCGCTGGACGGCGGTCTCGAAGAAACGCGTCGCCTTGGCCGGCTGGTCGTACTTGCTGCCCGGCAGCACGACGCGCATCGTGAGCACGTCGTGCGAATTGAAGCCCGGATTCACGGCGCGCAGCGTGGCGAAGCTGCGCAGCATGAGGCCGGCGCCGACGAGCAGCACGACCGCGAGCGCAATCTCCGATACGACGAACGCCTGACGCAGACGCCGCTGCCGCGCGCCGGCGCCAACCTGGCGCGAGCCGTCCTTGATCGCGTCCTGGACGTCGGCGCGCGACGCCTCGAACGACGGCACGAAGCCGCACACGATCGCCGTCACAATCGACACGGTCGCCGTGAACGCCAGCACCGGATAACTGAGCTGGATGTGATTGGCGTTGGCGAGATCGACCGGACTCAGCGCGAGCATCAAATCGAGGCCCCACTGCGCGATGAGCAATCCAAGCGCGCCGCCCGCCAGGCCGAGCACGAGGCTTTCGGTGAGCAGCTGACGCATGACGCGCACGCGCGCGGCGCCGAGCGCTGCGCGAATCGCGAGCTCGCGCTGCCGCGCCGCTCCGCGAGCGAGGAGCAGATTCGCGACGTTCGCGCACGCGATCAACAGGACGAACGCAACCGCCCCCGCGAGCACGAGCAGCGCCGGCCGCACGTCACCCGACAGCTCCTCGCGCAGCGGCCGCACCATCACCGTCCAGCCGGCGTCGAACTGCGGGAATTCTGCGGTGAGCCCCGACGCGATGGCGCTCATCTGCGCCTGCGCCGCCCGCACCGATACGTCCGGCTTCAGTCGGGCGACGACCGACATGAATCGACCACGGGGGATCCACCAGTCATCCGGCAGCACCCACGGCTTCCATAGGTCGATCGGTTTGCCGACGAGCGATCCGGATTTCAGCACCAGCCGCGTATCCTGCGGCATGACGCCGATGACCGTCACCGGCCGTCCGTTCAATCGAATGGCGCGGCCGACGATTCCGGGATCGCCGGCGAATCGGCGCTGCCACAGCTCGTAAGTGAGCACTGTCACGTCGGCGTCGGGATCGACGCTCTCGTCGTCGCTGAACGTCCGGCCGATCAGCGGCGAGACGCCGAGGATCGAGAAGAAACCTTCGGTGACGTTCTGAACGACGAGCTCCTCCGGGTTGTCGACGCCGGTCAGATTGATGCGCATGTCGACGACACCCGCCATCTCTTCGAACGCGTTCGCACGCACGCGCCAGCGAAGATAATTGCCAGGTCCGACCGTGTTCGGCCGTCCGGGCCGCCGCGATGACGACTCCCAAAGGACGACGAGGCGCGAGGGATCGCGGTACGGCAACCGCTCGATGAGCACGGCGTTGACGATCGTGAAGATCGCCGTGTTCGCGCCGATGCCGATCGCGAGCGCGAGGACGGCGACGATCGTGAAGCCGGGTGTGCGAAGGCAGAGACGCAGCGCGTAGCGGATGTCCTGCAGAAGAGAGTCCATGTGCTTCAGCTTCCTGCCGTGTCCTGGAGTGCCGACCAGCACGTATGGAAATGATAGGGCCCGAATTTGATGTCGATATCGATCGCGAGCCGAACGAGGATTGGACGGATCGTGATCGAGAACGGTCCGTCGGCCGGCGCGGTCAACCCGACCGACACGAGCGCCGTGCACACGATGAACGTGGCGGCGAGGAGTCGGGATGCACGTTTACGGAGCGGCACACGGTGCGATGAGCCAACTCTGTGCCAGATGTGGAACCGGTCCGCGCGTCAAATTGTGAGGGAAAGGCGGCCGATTCGCCGAGCGCCGGCCGCCTGGGTGTTCGCTTGTGGGACGAGTCCGTTCGCGACAGAACAGCCGCGGCCGGCGTCGCGCAGCCGCCTAACCGATGTCGCGAAGTCCCGGACGGACCTGGATGCTGACGCCCGCCGACGCCACCGGCTTTTCGCGCCGCTTCAACTTGAACATCACGCGATACGAGCCGGCGCGGAAGACGTGTTCGACCGTGAACCGGCGCTTGATCTCGCTCTTGCCCGGTTCGTACGGCGCGCAGTCGGTCGTCGATTCCGATTGCGTTCCGTCGCCCCAGTCCCATTCGACGGTCGGACAGTAGAATTCCTCGGCGTCGTTCGGTCCACCGACGAGCTCCGCGGTCAGCACGACGCGCGATGGCGCCATGCTGATCACGGGCTGCGCCTTGAGCCGAAGCTGCGGGCGAATCGCGTCCTGCTCCTTGCTCTTCGAGTCCTTGTCGGCTTTCTGCGCCGATGCCGTGACGAGCAGCGCCGATGCCGCGAGACACGTCGCACAGGGCCATGCGAACCGCCGCAGGTGCTTCATCACCATTCCACCCTCAACTTGGCAGGACTGCACGAATTGTACTGGCCGCTCTGGAGGAGCACAAGCGCATCAGCCATAATATTTGGATGCTTTCAGTCTCTTCATCGGCCGCGATGGCCTGCACCTTTGGTCCGGCCGGCGCAGCGGAAGTCGACCTCATCCTCATTCCCTGGTACGAGGACGACGGACCGGCCGCAGTGCCCGCGCTCGACGCCGCGACCGGCGGCGAGATCGCGCGCGCCCTCAGCACGCGGGAATTTCAGGCGAAGCCCTACGAGCTGTTCATCGCCGCAATCGCCGACAAGAGCTGGCGGACACGTCGCGTGGCGCTCATCGGCGGGGGGCGGCGCCTCGAATCGGGCAGCGAGATCGTTCGGAAGCTGGCGACGGCGGGCGGTCTTGCGGGGCGTCAGCGCCGTCTCGGGCGCGTCGGCTTCATGGTGCGCGGACAGGGCGAGGTGGCCGATTTGACGCAGGCGGCAGCCGAAGGGTTGACGCTCGCGGAGTTCCACGCCGGCAGCTACAAGACGACCGATCCGGCGCCAGCTCCGCCTCCGGGATGGACGATCGTCGTGGACGGCGACACCGAGAAGAGCAAGAGCGGCGAGAAGATCAGGGAGGCCGCGGCGCGCGGCCGCGTGCTCGGCGAATCGAGCAACCTGGCGCGGGAGCTCGCCAACGAACCGGGAAACACGCTGACGCCGCGCGAATTCGCGATGCGTGCCGCGGCCATCGCGGGCGATGCCGGCGTGAAGGTCGAGATTCTCGACGAGCGGATGATCGCCGAGCTCGGCATGGGCTTGCTGCTCGGCGTCGCGCGCGGCAGCAGCGAGCCGCCGCGGCTCATGGTCTTCCGGTACGACCCGCCGGGCGCGCCGGCGAAGCCCCTGCTCGGACTCGTGGGCAAGGGGATCACCTTCGACACGGGCGGCATCTCGATCAAATCGGCCGAGGGCATGGAGCGGATGAAAGACGACATGGCGGGCGGCGCCGCCGTGGCCTGCTCGATGCGCGCCATGGCGCTCCTGAAAGCGCCGCAGCGTGTCATCGGCGTGGTTCCGACCACCGAGAACATGCCGGGCGGCCGTGCCGTCAAGCCGGGCGACATCCTCAGGAGCGCCGAAGGCAAGACAGTGGAAGTGATCAACACCGACGCGGAAGGACGGCTTGTTCTCGGCGACGGCCTCTGGTACGCGCGGAAGCTCGGCGCGACGCATCTCGTCGACGTCGCGACGCTGACGGGCGCGTGCGTCGTCGCCCTCGGAAAAATCACCAGCGGGCTGTTCGGCGCGCCGCCGTCGTGGGTCGAGCAGGTGCGCCGCGTAGCCGACCGCGCCGGCGATCGCGTGTGGCCGATGCCGTTGTTCGACGAGTACCGCGATCAGCTGAAGAGCGACATCGCCGATTTCATGAACACCGGCGGCCGCGCGGCGGGATCGATTACCGCGGCCATGTTCCTGAAGGAATTCAGTGGCGGGCTGCCGTGGGCGCACATCGACATCGCAGGGACGGCGTGGGCGGACGAGGCGAAGCCGTACCTTCCGAAAGGACCGAGCGGGGTCGCCGTGCGCACGCTCGCGTCGCTCGCGTTCGAAGAGTTCGACGTCTGAACCGCATCGCAGCCCTTCAGGACTGCCATGTTCGAAGATTGAATGATTCAGCAGTCCAACCCGGTCATTGTCAAAATCGTCGAACCGCCGCACGATCCCACGGGCATCTCGGACGTCATCATCGGAGCGATTGGGCTGACCGGGTTCATCGTTCTGCTCGCGTTGCTCGTCGGATTGATGTTTGGCGGAATTCTGTATTGGTTCCGGAGAAGATCCGCCTACGGTCCGCCCTGACGACTCACTGATGCGCGACGGCCGTCGGCGCCCGCTTCAACGACGTCTGATATTTTCTGATCGCGTTGAAGAGCGCCTCGGCGATGCGCTGACGATAAACGTTGCCCTTCAAGAGCTTGGCTTCCTGCGGATTGGTCACGAACGAAACTTCCGCCAGCACGCTCGGCATCGTCGCGCCGATCAGCACGATGAACGGCGCCTGCTTCACGCCGAGATCCTTCAGCGATTTGTTGCTGCTCCGCAGGCGCGCGATCATGGCGCGCTGAATCTGCGCGGCGAAATCGCGCGACTCGTCGACCTTGTTGTTGAGCGCGATTGCCTTCACGAAGTCGGGCAGCGCGCCCATCGTCAGCGCCGACGCGGCGTTCTCGCGCGCCGCCACCTGCGCGGCGTTCGGATTGTTCGCGAAGTTCAGGAAGTAGGTCTCGATGCCGCGCGCCGCGGAGTGCGGGCTCGCGTTGGCGTGGATGGACAGGAAGAGATCGGCTCCTTCGCGGTTCGCGATCGCCGGCCGTTCCTGCAGCGGAATGAATTCGTCGGTCCGCCGGGTCAGGATCACCTCGATGCCCGGCGCCTTCTGCAGCAGCGCTTCGAGACGCAGCGCGACGTCGAGTACGAGCTCCGCTTCGGTGACGCCTTTGCCCATCGCGCCTGGATCGTGGCCGCCGTGACCGGCGTCGATCACGATGCGCGAGACGCCAAGTCCGAGCTGCCGCGCCATCGACACCGATCCGGAGAGATTTTTCGGTGGCGCGGTTGGCGGCGTCGTCATCGCCGTCGGCACAGGGCCTGAGATCTTCGCCGCTGCGTCGGCGGCCGACAGCGCTGCCGCGATCATCGCCGTCCGACGCGGCGGGACGAACGGCAGCGCCCGAAGTCCATCGATCGTGAATCCTCGAGCGCGAACAGGCGGCGAGTCGGCCGCGCGCGTCGGAATGGCCGCGGTCTTCGGCGCCCGCACGCAGTCGATGACGATTCGGAATGGCGAATAGAGCGGATACACGCTGTAGCTGGAGACGCCGGCGGCATCGAGCACGACTCTTGTGAGGCTGTTCGGATGTCGTCCGATGCGCACCTGCCGAACGACGTCGGCGTCGGATTCGAAACGGAGCGTGCGGTCGACGAGACCGGATCCGGCGCGCGTGCCCGCAAGATCGACGAAAACGCGCTCGGGATCGGCGATGTGCTCGTCATGAAATGATGCCTCACCGTCGAGTTCGATCGTCACGCGTACGCTTTCCGGAGTGACGGAGCGCCGGATGTCTTTGATCGTGGCGATCGGCCGCGGCGCGCGAACATCGTCGACGCGCGCGAGTTGTTCCGCGACATCCTTCACCAGCTTGCTGCTCGGATAGCCGACCGCCAATCGCTTCAGCAACCGGAGGCCCGAATCTCTGTCCCGCGGTTGCTTGAATCTCGCGTAGGCATCAAGCGACAGACACCCGGCCTGCCACAACGCGTTGTCGCTGTAGCCGCTGGCAGGGTAATGAGCCACGAGCGATTCGTACGACGCCACGACGGCGCGCACGTCGGTGAGGATCGTCGCGAGCGCTCCGTCGGCGGTCAACACTGCGCGCACCGCCTGCTCGCGCGCGAGCGTTTCCATGTACATCGTCCGCGCCGGCGCGCCGGCGTACGCGGTCTGCGCGGCCAGCGCGGCGACGACGAGCGTGAGCGTACGGCTATTCATACGTCACCGCAGCTGGGCGTCGACTTCGTCGAAGTAATGTTTGTCGACGAGCACTTCACGCGGCTTGCCTCCGGCCGCCGGCGAGACGAGTCCCTCCATCTCCATCATGTCGACGAGGCGCGCCGCGCGACTGAATCCGATACGCAATCGGCGCTGGAGGTACGAGATCGACGCCTGGCCGCTCTGCACGACGATGCGCGCCGCTTCGTCGTAGAGATCGTCCTTCTCGAACTCGAGCGCGCCTTCGGTTGCGGCTTTCTCGTCCTGCGTGATCGATTCGTCGTAGGTCGGCTTGCCCTGCTTGCGCAGGTAGCTCGCCAGCCGCGCGCTCTCCTGTTCCGAAATGTACGGGCCGTGCAGACGGATGAAGCGCGACGAGGCCGGCGGCAGCAGCAGCATGTCGCCGCGGCCGAGCAGCTGCTCTGCGCCGTTGCCGTCGAGAATCGTGCGCGAATCGACCTTCGACGCGACGCGGAACGCGATGCGCGTCGGCAGGTTCGCCTTGATGAGGCCGGTGATGACGTCGACCGACGGCCGCTGCGTCGCGAGGATCAGGTGGATGCCGACGGCGCGCGCCATCTGGGCGAGCCGCGCGATCGACTGTTCCACTTCGTTGCCGGCGACCATCATCAGGTCGCCGAGCTCGTCGATCACGACGACGATGAAGGGGAGCGGTTTGAGCTCCTGATCCGGCCTCGGCTCGCGCTTCTCGGCGATCGCCTGCTGCATGTTGCGGTTGAATTGCTCGATATTGCGCACGCCTTCGGCCGCCAGCAGCCTGTACCGTTCCTCCATCTCGCGGACCGCCCACCGGAGCGCATTGGCCGCCTGCTTCGGATCGACCACGACCGGCGTCAGCAGATGCGGGATGTCGTCGTACATGCCGAGCTCGAGCCTTTTCGGATCGACCATGATCAGCCGTACGTCGTCGGGCGTCGCCCGGTAGAGGATGCTCGTGAGCATGCCGTTGATGCCGACCGATTTGCCGGCGCCGGTCGATCCGGCGATGAGCAGATGCGGCATCGTGGCAAGGTCTGCGACGAACGGCTCGCCGTGAATGGTCTTGCCGAGCGCCAGCGAGATTTTCGATGTCGATCGACGATAGACCTCCGACTCGAGGAGCTCGCGCAGCGAGATCTGCTCGCGATCCTGGTTCGGGATCTGAATGCCGACCGTCGACTTGCCGGGAATCCGGTCGATCAGCACCGACTCGGCCTGCATGGCCAGGCAGAGATCGTCTTCGAGGTTCGTGATCTTCGAGTACTTCACGCCGGCGTTCGGCTTGAACTCGAAAGTCGTGACGACGGGGCCGGGATGGATTTGCACGACCGAGCCTTCGACCGCGAACTCGCGGCACTTCTCTTCGAGCAGCCGCGCGCGCTCCATCAGCTCGCGCTCGTCGAATTTCCGCTGCGTCTTGGGGGCGTCGAGCAGGGCGAGCGGCGGCAGGGTGTAGTCGCCCTTGCGGCGCTCGGCCGGCGCCTTCGCGATCGGCTCGGGGTCCGGCAGCGGCAGGGGAGGCATCGCAACCTTCGGCTTGGTGGCGTCCGCCTTGGTGGCATCCGCCTTCAGGCGGATGTCTGTCGCACGCGACTGGAGACCGGCTGACGCCGGACGCCACGGACGATTCTCGTCATCGTCCTCGTCCTCTTGCCGCTCGTCGCGCTCCGCTCGGTTGACGCCTCGCGCTCCGTCATCGGACGGGGCGCGCGAGCCTTTGGGCGAGCGATTGGCGCCGGGTGTGTTGATTTCGGGCGTGCCCGCCGAAGCCGTGGCGAACGCGGGAAGCGGCGTTCCTTTCTTCACGTGCTTCGCGATGACGTCGCGGCGCTGCTTCTCGCGGCGCCGCTCCTCGCGCCATTCGCGGAACGACTCGAACGTGCGACTCGCGGTGTTCTTCACCGCGCGCACAATCGCGCCGAAGAAGCGGCCGAACGAGAACTGCGTCGACATGATGATCGCGAGGAAGAAGAGCGTGAGGATCACGATCACCGAACCGGTGCGGTTGAGGTAATCGGACATTTCCTTCGCCAGGAACTCGCCGGCGTAGCCGCCCGCGCGAAACGGTTTGCCCGAGACCTCGACGGTCCCGACGACGAGACTGAGAAATGCGCTGAGGCATCCGACCAGGAGCGCGGCGCCGGTGGCCTTCGTGGCGGCGGCGTCGAGCGATCGGCACCAGAAGTAATTCCAGCCGACGACGACGAAGACCGCGGGGATCAGGTACGACGCGTATCCGAACAGCTGGAACGACAGCTCCGCGAGGAACGCGCCGACGCGGCCGGCGAAATTGGCCGGCGCCGCGTGCGCTCCGGTGCTGAAGAACCAGACGGGGTCGGCCGGCTCGTAGCTGGCGAGCGAGATGATCCAGATGAGCGCCGCGGCGAACAGCGCGACGCCCACGAACTCGCTGACGCGGCGCGAAACGGTCGATCGACTCACGTCTCAGATCTCCATGATGACGGGCAGCACGAAAGGTCGCCGTCCCGAACGTTTGCGAAAGAAGCGCCGCAGCTCGATGCGCAGCTTTTCCTTGATCAGACCCTGGTCGGTGCGCTCTTCGACGCTCGCCTGCTCGATGACGTCGCTGAGCACGCGGGCGCCCTCGGCGAGGAGCGCCTCGCTGTCCTCCATGACGAAGCCGCGCGCGATGATGTCGGGAGTTCCTTCGAGCGCGCCGGTCTGTTTGTTGATCGCGACGACCGGCACCACCAGCCCTTCCTCGGCGAGGTGCCGCCGGTCGCGCAGCACCTCATCGCCGACCTCGCCGGTTCGCGTGTCGTCGATCAGCACGCGGCCCACGGGCGCCTTTCCGGCGATCCGCGCGCCGTGCTCGTCGAAGTGCAGCACGTCGCCGTCTTCCGCGAGCAGAATCTCCGGCCGCGGATCGCGGCCGGCGAACACGCGGTTCGCCACGCGCGCGTGCTGCGACAGCTGGCGGTACTCGCCGTGGACCGGCACCAAATAGCGCGGGCGCACGAGCGACAGCATCAGCTTCAGCTCCTCCTCGCTCCCGTGTCCCGACACGTGGACGTGCTTGATGCCTTCGTGGATCACGTCGGCGCCGCGGCGCGCCAGGTGGTTGATGACGCGGCCGATCGCCTTTTCGTTGCCCGGGATCGCCCGCGCGGAGATGACGACCGTGTCGTCGTCGCCGATCTTGACGAAACGATGGTCGTGGATCGCAATCCGCGAGAGCGCCGCCTGCGGCTCCCCCTGTGATCCGGTCGCGAGGCAGAGCACGTCCTGCGACGGGTACATCGGCACGTCGGAATCGCGGATCTGCACGCCGGCCGGGATGCTCAGATAACCGAGCCTCTGTGCGATCTGCGAGTTCTCGATCATTCCGCGCCCGACGAAGGCGACCTTGCGGTCGAACTGCGTCGCGAGATCGACCAGGATCTGCATCCGATAGATGCTCGACGCGAACGCCGCGACGATCAGCTTGCCCGTCGCGCTCGTGAAGATCTCCTCGAAGGCCTCGATCACTTCGCGTTCCGACCCGGTGAAGCCGCGGCGATCGATGTTGGTGCTGTCGGCGAACAGCGCGAGCACTCCTTCGGCGCCGAGCTGCGCGAAGCGGTGGACGTCGAAATGCTCGCCATCGATCGGCGTCTGATCGATCTTGAAATCGCCGGTGTGCACGACGACGCCGGCCGGCGTGCGGATGGCGAGCGCGACGCAGTCGGGCATGCTGTGCGTCACGCGGATGAATTCGATCTCGAACGGCCCGATCGTGACGCGCTGATGCGGCCTGATCGGGACGCACTCGCGGCTGTCGAGCCCGTGCTCCTGCAGCTTCGGCTGCACGAGCGCCAGCGTCAACGGCGTCGCGTAGATCGGTCCGTGCACGAGCGGCACGACGTGCGGCACCGCGCCGATGTGGTCCTCGTGCCCGTGCGTCAGCACGAGCGCGGCGACGCGCCGGTTCTGCTGCAGGTACGTCATGTCCGGGATGATGCGATCCACGCCGAGCAGCTCGGGATCGGGGAACATGACGCCGGCGTCGACGACAATCGTCGTCTCGCCCCACGTGAGGGCGAGCATGTTCATGCCGAACTCGCCGAGTCCGCCGAGCGGAACGACTTCGAGCATTCGAGACGGAAGTACGTACCTTCGTCGGCGACACTCCAGGCGGAGTCGAAACCGCGCGAAGGGAACCGCCGCAGCGGTTCAATCAGGCTGCTGGGTGCGCCTGAGTTGACGAGGCGGGATAGCGACTAAATATAACACAGCTCAGGCGTTATTTGGACAGCGCGTCGGCGAGCCGCGCGAACTCGCCGACGGTCAGCGTCTCGGGACGGCGTCCGCCGTCAAGGCCGGCGACTGCCAGGATCGCTCGCGCGCCGGCTTGTGTCGGACCCGGATCCGACACCTGTCGGACTCGTGTCGGGATACCACCCAGAGCGAGCAGGGCGTTGGCGAGCGTTTTTCGACGCCGGGTGAAGACCGCATGCACGACGCGCTCGAGGACCGATTCGTCGCGGACCGCGGGGTTCGGCGGATGGAAACGCAGACGGACGAGGGCCGAGTGCACCTTTGGCGGCGGCCGGAACGCGCCCGCAGGAAGGATCAGCAGTCGTTCGACGGCCGCGCGATGCTGAATGAGGACGCTGAGCACGCCGTAGTCGCGCGAACCGGATTCCGCCGCCAATCGATCGGCCACCTCGCGCTGCAGCATCACCGTCGCATCGACGATCGGCAGACCCCGTCGCGACAGATCGACGAGCCTGAACAGAATTGGAGAGGCGACGTTGTAGGGAAGACTTCCTGCGATGCGGATCGGGTTCGGGGTTCGGGGTTCGGGGTTCGCTTCGAGAAAATCGCCTTCGACGATTGTGACGTTGGGCGGCGCGGTCTCGCGCAGGTCGGCGGCGAGATCGCGATCGATTTCGTACGCGACGATCGATTTCGTGAGCGCGGCGAGCGGGCGCGTCAGCGCGCCGCGGCCCGGACCGATCTCGATGAACGTTTCGTCGGCTTTGGGACCGATCGCGCGAACGACCTTCTCGACCCACGCGGGCTCCAGAAAATGCTGGCCGAATCTTTTTCTCATTGCGCGGGGCCCACCCCCACGCGCTCTCGCTCGCGCATGCGCGCTCGCGCGGGCCGCGGACTGCGGGCGCGTGCGCTCGGCATATCTGCTCACAGAGCGTCTCCGTCTTCGTCGTCCTCACCGCGCCAGTACTTCTCCTCGATTTCCTCGATCTGTTCTTCGCTCATTCCGAAGTAATGGCCGATCTCATGGATGAGCGTCTCGGCGATCGCGACGACGAGATCGTCGTCGTCGTCCGACTCCCGTTCGTGCGGGCCCTGGAAGATCAGCACGCGGTCCGGCAGCGCGTTGCCGTAACCCCAGTGGCGTTCGGTGAGCGGCGTCCCTTGATAGAGCCCGAGCAGCGTGTCGGGCGGCTCGATTTCCATTTCGTCGAGCAATTCGGCCGACGGCTCGTCCTCGACGACGATCACGATGTTCTTCATCGCATTGCGGAACCGCCGCGGGATCGACCGAAGCGCTTCAGCGACGTGTTGCTCGAACTCTTTTCTTGTCACGCGGTCTCTTCGGCGCCTTGTGGTCGCGCGCCCGCGCGATGACCAGCCGGAAATAGTCGCAGTCATCACGGACGGCGCATTGATCGCAGAGCGGTTTCGGCCGGCAGATTCGGCGGCCGTGAAGGATGAGGGTATCCGACGTTCGAGTCCAGCGCGCCTTCGGCATGGCGTCGCACAGTTGCTGCTCCACGACCCGAGGATCGTCGGACTCCGCGATGCCGATACGGTTCGACACGCGAAGCACGTGGCGGTCGACAGGAAGCCCGGGGACACCAAGCGCGTGGCCGAGGACGACGTTGGCCGTCTTCCGTCCGACGCCCGGCAGCTCGACGAGCGCGTCCATGTCGGACGGCACGTCGCCACGGTGATTCGTGACGAGCGCCTGCGCCATGCCAAGGAGCGATTTGGCTTTCGCTCGGAAAAAGCCGGTCGAGTGAATCTGCGGCTCGAGCTCCGCCGGCGTCGCCTTCGCCAGCGCGCGCGCGTCGGGGTAGCGTTTGAAGAGCGCCGGCGTCACCATGTTGACGCGCGCGTCGGTCGACTGCGCCGACAGAATGGTCGCGACGAGCAGCTCGAATGGGGTCGTGTAGTGCAGCTCGGTGTCGGCGCCGGGATACTGCCTTTCGAGCTTGTCCAGGATGCGGCGCGTTTCGCGTGGCGGTTTCACGCTTTAATGAATCGGTCCGGTGCCCTTGTTCCAGCCGACGTTCGAGTACGACTCCGAGAATACGCGCCAGTGTTCCTGCAGCGCGGCAATCAGGTTCGGAACGAACTGGACGGGCACGACGATCTTCGTTCGCACCGGCGCGCGCACGACGTGCTCGGACTCGGCTTCTTTGATCTCCTTCTCCGACAGCGGCATCACCTCGCAGAAGGTGAGCGTGAAGTCGAACGGAGTGTGCGCGATCGAGCAGAAGTTCGAGTACGTGCGCGGGCTCGACGCCGAATCGTCGGGGATGATCGTGAAGTTGATCTGCTTGGGCTGCTGCGGTTGATCAGACATGCCCAAGTGTAATCCGAGCGTTCAGTACTTCCGCATCACCCCGACGACGACGCCTTGAATCTGCACCTGGTCCGGTTCCGCGAAAATCGGCTGCATCGCCGCATTGGCGGGCTGGAGGCGGATCTTTCCACTCGGATCGCGGTAGAACTTCTTCAGGGTGACGTCGGACCCGCGCAGCAGCGCGATGACCATCTCGCCGTTGTCCGCCGTCTTGCGGTCTTCGACGACGACGAAGTCGCCGTCGCGAATCTGCTCGTCGATCATCGAGTCGCCGCGCACCCGCAGGACGTACGTGTCGCGCTTGCCGACGAGATCTTCCGGAACGGCGATCGTCTCGTTCGACGCGACCGCTTCGATTGGAAGGCCGGCGGCAACGTACCCGAGCAGCGGCAGCTCCACCGCGCGGCCGCCGCTACGGGTCGGAACCATCTCCACGGAGCGGCTTCGGTTCCACGCGCGCTTGATGAAGCCCTTCTCCTGGAGATTGGTCAGGTGCTTGTGCACGGTGGCGAGCGAAGAGAGGCCGAAGCGCCGGCCGATTTCTTCCAGGCTCGGCGCATAGCCGTGCTGGCTGATGAACTCGTTCAAATAGTCGAGGATTTCACGTTGTCGCTTCGTGAGGGGAAGCATCAACACCTCTTTCTATACCAACACTATACGCAAAAGGAAAGCGAAGGTCAATACTGCCGAGGTGCGACGTTTGACGTTCGAGCCTTCAGCGGGTCTAACCAATGTGACGCTGGCTGATCTGGACGAGCGGTCGCTCATCGACGCCTGTATCGCCGGCGTACCCGGCGCGTTCGATCTCGTCGTCGAGCGCCATCGCCGGCCCGTGTACCAGTTGTGTTACCGCTTCGTCGGCAACCACGAAGATGCGAGCGACCTGTTGCAGGACGTCTTTCTGCGCGCGTACCGCGGCCTCCGGAATTTTCGCGGACAGTCGTCGCTCTCGACCTGGTTGTACCGCATCGGCGTGAACGTCTGTTTGAACAGGGTGACGGCGAAGCGCGCCGAGACCGAACCGATCGAGGAGCGGCACTTCGTGGATCTTCGCACCGAGTCGCCGTCGGAGCCCCTGCTGAAACAGGAGCGGGACGCCCGCGTCCGCGCGGCCATCGCACGGCTGCCGCCCAAGCAACGGGCGACGCTCATCCTGCGTACGTATCACGAGTTGTCGCACCAGGAAATCGCCGACGTGCTCGGCAGCTCGGTCGGCGCCGTGAAGGCCAATTTCTTTCACGCGCTCGGCAATCTGAGGAAGTTGCTCGTCGAAGGCGGATAGCGATGCATCTGTCGCCTGAAGAATTCATCGACGTCATCGACGGCACGCGCAGCGAGCCGTCGCTGGCTCACCTGCAATCGTGCTCTGTGTGCCGCGATCGGATCGCCGATCTGCGCGCGACGCTGACGGCGGCAGCCGACGCCTCTATCGCTGCGCCGTCGCCGCTGTTCTGGGATCAGTTCTCTCAGCGCCTGCACGAGGCGGTCGCGATGGAGCCGGTTCGTGGCGGATCGCGCTCGTGGTTCGGCGGCTTCGGCATGCCGCTCGCCGCCGGCGCCGCGGTCGCGGCGCTGATCCTGGCCGTGTCCACGGCGCGGTTGATCGCGCCGCATCCGAACCTCTCGCCGCCGCAGCTTGCGTTCGTCGCCGCGCCGCCGGAGCCGCAGGAGGCGGGCGATCCGTCGCTCGAGCTGATGGCTGATCTCGCGGGCGGGATGGTGGACTGGGACGCCGTCGAAGAGGTCGAGTTCACGGCGTGCGGCACCGCCGACCATGCGGTGACACACTTGACCGAAGCCGAGCTCCTCGAGCTGCGCCGCCTTCTGCAGGAAGAGCTGGCGGACAAGGTGAGCTGACGTGATAATGAAAGAGATGCGCTTCGTCATATTTGTCGTTGTCCTCGGAATTGCCGGCGTCTCGGTCCACGCCCAGGAGCGCGGAGGCCGGCAGGGGCGCCAGAACCGGCAGGCGCCCGCTGCGGAGGGCGTTTCGCCCGCCGAAGTCCAGCGGATGTTCGACTCCTACGCGCTGATGCAGGCGCAGGAGCAGTTGAAGATCAGCGATGCGGTGTTCCCGAAGTTTCTGTCGCGATTCAAGGCGCTGCAGGACGTTCGTCGCAAGGCGCTGCAGGAACGGACCCGCCTGGTCGTCGAGCTGCGGCAAATGGTCAACCAGCCGCAGCCCGACGATGCGAAGCTCAAGGAGCGCCTGAAGGCGGTGCAGGATCTCGAGATGCGCGCGCAGGTCGACGTGAAAAAAGCGTACGAGGCGATCGACGAAGTACTCGACGTCCGCCAGCAGGCCAAGTTCCGCGTGTTCGAAGAAAACATGGAACGCCGCAAGCTCGATCTGGTCATGAGGGCGCGGGCAAGCCGAAACCAGGCAAACCGGAAACAGCAGCAGTAATGGGTTCTTTGCGATCTCTGCGTTCCGTTCTGTCTGTGACCGTTGTCATCACGGCATCAGCGACGGTATTCGGAGACGTGCGCGCGACGAGGCGCGACGCGGACGTTTTGCGTCAGAAGGTGGCGACGATCAACGCGCACGCCGCGAGCGCGACGAAACAGGCACGACGGACGACCGTCACCGAAAACGAGGTGAACGCGTACCTGGTGTACGACGCCCGTGAGCAACTGCCCGCCGGCGTCGTCGAACCGTCGGTCACGATTCTCGGGACCGGGCGTGTGTCGGGGCGAGCGGTCGTCGACCTCGACGCCGTCAGAAAGGCGAAGAACGCGACGAGCCTCTTCGATCCGATGAGTTACCTGACCGGCCGTCTGCCAGTCACAGCGACCGGCGTCCTGAAGACGAACAACGGCTTCGGCCAGTTCATGCTGGAATCGGCCGCCGTCGCCGGCGTGCCGGTGCCGAAGCTGGTGCTGCAGGAAATCGTCAGCTACTACTCGCGGACGCCGGACAAACCTTCCGGGATCGGGCTCGACGATCCGTTTGCACTCCCCGCGCGGATCCGCGAGATCCAGGTCGAGCGAGGTCAAGCCATAATCGTTCAATGAAGCAGGAGGGGGCGGCAGAAGCCCCGTTCCTCGCGACGCCGCTGCAGTATTTGAAGGGCGTCGGACCGCGCCGCGCGGCCGACTTCGAGCGCGCCGGCCTCAAGACGGTCGAAGATCTCCTGTATCGCTTTCCGATCCGATACGAAGATCGCAGCCGCCTGCAGACGATCGCGTCGCTCAACCCCGGTCAGCCGGCGTCGATCAGCGGACGGATTCTGGCCTGCGGCCTTCGATCGACGCGGCGCCCCGGCTTCAAAATCTTCGAAGCGTCGATCGACGACGGCAGCAGGTCGATTCGCGCGGTGTGGCTGAATCAGCCGTTCCTTCGCGACATCCTCGTGCGCGGTCAGCATCTGGTCCTCTACGGGGCCGTCGAGATGTACGGCGGCGGTGGCCTGCAGCTGCTCAATCCACAGTACGAAATCCTCGACGATGAGGACGCCGAGACGATTCACACCGGCCGCATCGTGCCGGTCTACGAGAAGACCGGCGCGGTCACGCCCAAGATGCAGCGCCGGCTCGTGTTCGACGCGCTGCAGCGGCTCCCGCCGGATCTGGCGGAACAGCTGCCCGAAGATCTCCGCCTGCGGCTGCGCCTGCCGACGCGCGTCGCCGCGCTGCACGCGATGCACTTTCCGCCGGCCGACGCGCGGCTCGATGCATTGAACCGGTTCGCGACGCCGGCGCAGCAGCGCCTGATCTTCGAGGAAGCATTCCTGTTTCAGATGGGCCTGCTCGCGCGCCGCCGATCGGCCGCGGCCGAGCGGAAGCCGATCGACATTCGCGTCGACGATCGCATCCGCGAATCGGCGCGGCGCGTGCTGCCGTTCAAGCTGACGAACGGGCAGAAGCAGGCGCTGAAGGAAATCGTCGACGACATGCGGAGTCCCCATCCGATGAACCGCCTGCTGCAGGGGGACGTCGGCGCCGGCAAGACGATCGTCGCGCTGCTCGCGGCGCTCGTGGCGATGGAGAACGGACTGCAGGTCGCCTTCATGGCGCCCACCGAGATCCTCGCCGAGCAGCATTTTCTTAACATCTCCCGCCTGCTGCAGGCGTCGCGCTTCCGCGTGGCGCTGCTCACCGGATCGACGGCCGCCTCCGCGCGTCGCCAGCAGCTCGCCGAAATCGACGCGGGCACGATCGACCTGGTCGTCGGCACGCACGCGCTCGTGCAAGGCGACGTTCGCTTCAAGCAGCTCGGACTGGCCGTCATCGACGAGCAGCATCGGTTCGGCGTACTGCAGCGCGCGACGCTCAGGACGAAGGCGCTGCATCCGGATGTGCTCGTGATGACGGCGACGCCCATCCCGCGCACGCTCGCGCTGACGGTGTACGGCGATCTCGACGTCTCGATGATCCGTGAGCTGCCGGCCGGACGCGTGCCGATTCGCACGGTGGCGAAGCCGGAGTCGCGCCGCGACGAGATTCACGAGTTCGTCCGCGGACAGCTCGACGGAGGACGCCAGGTGTACGTCGTGTACCCGCTCGTCGAGGAATCGGCGAAGGTGGACGTGAAAGCGGCAACGGAGATGGCCGACACGCTCGCCAGCGACGTCTTCCCGCAATATCGCGTCGGCCTGTTGCACGGCCGGATGAAAGCGGACGGCAGAGATCGCGTGATGAAGGCGTTCGCCGCGGGCGACGTCGACATCCTCGTCTCGACGACGGTCGTCGAAGTAGGCATCGACGTGCAGAACGCGAGCGTGATGCTCGTCGAGCACGCCGAGCGCTTCGGTCTGTCGCAGCTGCACCAGCTCCGCGGCCGCGTCGGCCGCGATCGGCATCAGTCGTACTGCTTCCTTGTATATCAGTCTCCCCTTTCCGACGAGGCGCGCGAGCGGCTGAAGGCGATGACCGAGACGACGGACGGATTCGAGATTGCCGAGCGTGATCTCACGCTGCGCGGGCCCGGCGATTTCTTCGGCACGCGTCAGGCGGGCCTGCCGACGTTCCGTCTTGTCGATCTGGTCCGCGACCGCGAGTTGCTCGCGACCGCGCATCGGGAGGCGGAGCAGTGGATCGCCAAATCGACGCCTTCGGGGCCGGCGCTCGAAAAGCTTCTCACTTCCTGGGAGGAACGCTTCAAGTTGATACAAGTTGGATGAACGTACAGCCTTGAGCCGTTGCGAGGCGCGAATGCGCCGAGCAACCGCGCCGGGGGTAGGGCTCCGGCGCGAGAAAAAGAAGATGCGGAACATGCGCGTCATTGCCGGCACGTTTAAAGGTCGCCGTCTGAAAGCACCTTCATGGGAGGGACTCCGCCCGACCTCCGACAAGCTGCGCGAGACGCTCTTCAACATCCTCGCGCCGCGGATCGACGGCGCGCGCGTGCTGGACGGCTACGCGGGCACCGGCGCGATTGGCATCGAGGCGTTGAGCCGTGGCGCGTCGCACGTCGCGTTCGTCGAGCGCGATCGCCGCGCGCAGGCGCTGATTGCGGAAAACCTCGCCGCCTGCGGCGTGACGAACGGCTATGCTATCATCCGCGCCAGCTTCGATCGCGCGGTGGCGGATCTTCCGCTGGCGTCATTCGATCTCGTCCTGCTGGACCCGCCGTACGACCATGCGCCAGAGGCGGCTATCGAGCGCGCATCGCGCGTGCTGGCGGCCAACGGCGTGCTGATCCTCGAGCACGCGCGCCGGCAGGCGGCGCCGGCGTCGAGCGGCGGGCTCACGCGCACACGCGACGTCGTCTCAGGCGATTCCGCGCTGGCGTTTTATTCATGTCCACCTTAGCCGTCTACCCTGGCTCGTTCGATCCGCTCACGAACGGCCATGTCGACATCATCCTGCGCGGCGCGCGGCTGTTCGATCGCATCGTCGTCGCGATCCTCGTCAACGCCGAGAAGGCGCCGCTGTTCTCGATACAGGAGCGCGTCGAGATCGCGCGCGAGGTGTTCAAGGATCAGAGGAACGTCGAGGTCGACACCTTCGGCGGGCTGCTCGTCGACTATGTCGAGGCGCGCAAGGCGCAGGTCATCGTCCGCGGGCTGCGCGCGGTCTCCGACTTCGAGTTCGAGTTCCAGATGGCGCTGATGAACCGGCGCCTCAACTCGAAGATCGAAACGGTGTTCATGATGCCGGCGGAGCAATACACCTACATCAGCTCGCGCTTGATCAAGGAAGTGTTCGCGCTCGGCGGCGGCGTCCACGGGCTCGTCCCCGATCTCGTGGAGCAGCGTCTGCGCCAGAAAGTTTGAGATGTCGCATCCGGCGAGAGCCGGACGAGGGAGAACCATGAAGCTTGCTGACCGCACGTCGCGCATCGCCAGCTCGCCGACGATGAAGGTGACGGCCACCGTCGATCGGCTGCGGCGCGAAGGGATCGAAGTGATCGACTTCGGCGCCGGCGAGCCCGATTTCCCCACGCCCCGCGCGGTGAAGGCGGCCGCGCACGAGGCGCTCGATCACGATTTCACCCGCTACACGCCGGTTGCCGGCATCGCCGAACTGAAGCGCGCGATTTGCGAGCGGTACCGCCAGGACTACGGCGTCGAGTACAAGGAGTCCGAGGTCATCGTCACGGCCGGCGGCAAGCAGGCGCTGTACAACGCGGCGCTGTCGCTCTTCGGTCCGGGAGACGAGGTGATCACGCACGCGCCGTACTGGCCGACGCTGACCGAACAGATCAAGCTCGCGGAAGCGACGCCGGTCCTCGCGCGCACGTACGCCGAAGAAGGGTTCGCCATCACCGCGAAGACGATTCTCGATGCCGTGACGCCGCGGACGCGCGGCATCATCGTCAACTCGCCGTGCAATCCGACCGGCGCGCTGATCGCCGAGTCGGAGCTGCGGACGATCGCCGAGGCCGCCGCGCGCAAGGACATCTGGATCGTGCTCGACCTGTGCTACGAGAAACTGATCTACGACCCGGTGCCGCACAATCTGCCCGGCGTGGTCGCGGCCACGTGCCGCGATCGCGCCGTCCTTTGCGGGTCTTCGTCGAAGGCGTACGCGATGACGGGTTGGCGCTGCGGCTGGGCTCTCGCGCCGTCGCAGGTCATCGCAGCCTCAGGCGCGCTGCAGAGCCACGCGACGTCGAACGTCACCTCGATTACACAGAAAGCGGCGGTGGCGGCGCTCACAGGATCGCAGGCGCCAGTGACGGCGATGCTCGACGAGTACAGAAAGCGCCGCGATCGGCTGTGCGAATGGCTCGCGGCCGATCCGCGGCTGCGCTGCCGAAAGCCGGCCGGCGCGTTCTACATGTTCATCGACATCACCGATGTGCTTTCGACCGGGGGCCTCAGGACGTCGCTAGATTTTGCGGACGCACTCTTGCAAGAGGCTCGCGTGGCGGTGACACCGGGCGAAGCGTTCGATGCGCCCGGCTTCATCCGTATTTCGTACGCAACGTCGATGGACAACCTCAGGGAAGGCAGCCGCAGGATCCTCGACTTCGTTCAGGCGCTGGCGCCGAAGACCGCGTATGCCTAAAGTCGTCGCCGTGATCGGCGCGTCGAGCGACCGGCGCAAGTTCGGCAATCGCGCCCTGCGAGCATTCCGCGCGCAGGGCTACACCGTCATTCCCATCAATCCCAACGAACGTGAAGTCGAGGGGATGAAAACCTATCCGTCCGTCCTCGACGTGCCGGGTTCGATCGACATGGCGACTTTTTACGTGCCGCCGGACGTCGGCGAGCGCGTGATCGGCGACGTGGCGAAGAAAGGCGTCGGCGAGGTGTGGTTCAATCCGGGCGCCGAGAGCGACGCGCTCATCGAGCGCGCCCGCGCGCTGGCCATCAGACCGATTGTGGCGTGCAGCATCGTCGCCATCGGTCAAAATCCGTACGATTTTTGATATACTCGGGCGGACAACACACCTCGCGAAACCCGCGGGCGTCCAGCCCGCCATTTACATAACCTCAAACACTCCATCGAAGAACGTTCATGCCAAGCAACACTAAGCGCCATGCTACGGCGCGGACCGCCAACGGCCCCGCCGCGCCCGAGACCACCCCGTCCCCCGCCGACACCGCCAACCCCGAACAACAAACGAAAGCCGCCGCACAGCAAACCCAGCCGCCGCCGCAGGATCAGCAGCCGCAACAGCAGCAGGCGCAACAGCCCCCGCCACCGCCGCAGCAGCAACAGCCGCCACAACAACAGCAGCAGCAGCAGCAACAGCAACAGCAGCAGCAGCGGCGCGGTCTGAACATCACCGATCTGAAAGACATGAGCATTCAGAAGCTCACGCAGATCGCGAAGGACCTGAACGTCGGCGGTGCGACGGGCATGCGGAAGCAGGAGCTGATCTTCCAAATCCTGAAGGCGCAGACCGAACAAAGCGGGTTCATCTTCTCAGAGGGCGTGCTCGAAGTGCTGCCCGACGGCTTCGGCTTCCTGCG
>Ga0066679_10000014_pt1 | contig 38806 bp, 42 predicted proteins | sample GraSoiAngelo_128_FD_62298 | JGI IMG/M metagenome (GOLD analysis project Ga0066679, IMG submission 62298) | Grasslands soil microbial communities from the Angelo Coastal Reserve, California, USA - 14_0927_12_20cm | ecosystem: Environmental > Terrestrial > Soil > Grasslands | place: USA... | reverse complement strand
GGTCTGCCATCCGCCGGTGACGAAGTAGGCTCGCTCCACGGTGCGTCCTTGGGCCGTGTAGACGTGCTGCGCGTACCCGAGGCGGAGAGCGTCCAGATGGGACCCGTCGAGACCGACCTCACGGTCGGCCAGTCGGACCCGCGCCGTGCGCCGCTCCGGATCGACGCCGACCAGCACCGCGCGGGTGCCGTTTTCGACCCGTCGGGCGTCAGCGTCTAGGTGGACGGCCCGGGTGAAGCGGACAAGGTCGCCGGGGTGCAAGTCCTCGCTCCTTCCGCGTCGGCCCTCGGCCTCCTGAGTAGTCACCGCCAGGCTTGCGGCCCCGAGCTCGTCCGCCTCCAGGCGCCGTCGTTGGGCGGCCCTGTTCAGGGCATCGACCTCGGCGTTGCTGCTGTCGGTGAGCAGGAGGTACTCCTCGGGTCCCCGTCCCTCCCGAGCCCCCTGCTGGCGATCCAGGTCCCACTTATCGACCGCCGCGTGTCGCGCCGCCATCCGGGTGTCGCTGATGACGATCTGCCCGCGCGCCTCGAACTCCTCGACAGCGGCCAGGCTGCGACCCTGACGGAGCGCCGCCCAGGCGTCCCGCGCCCAGGGCTGGCGGGCTCGGTAGTTCTCGGTGAGCTCCGCCGTGGGCACCTCGCGTTCGAGGAGCGGCCAGAGACCGCCGGCCTCGATGGGGGAGAGCTGCCTGCTGTCGCCGCTGGCGATGAGCCGGGCCGCGCCCATGTGGCGCAGCAGGGCCTGCCACCGCCAGGTCTCGAGTACGCTCGCCTCGTCGATGAGGACGAGGTCGGTCGGGCCGACGACCAGCCGGCCGTTCGTGACGCGCTGAACGAACGAGTCGACGGTTGCCCCGAGGTCGGCGTCGGTCTGGGCCGCCAACCGCTGGGCTGTGTCGCCGGCCACCGCGAGGGCGATGACCCGATATCCGGTCTCCCGGTGCGCCTCGGCCACCACCCGGAGCACCTCGCCCTTGCCGGCCCCCGCGGGAGCGACCAGGAGCCCGATCCCCTGAGGGCCGGTGAGGGTGCGCACCGCGGCCTTCTGCTCCGCCGAGAGCGGGACGCGTGCCTGGGTCGCGGCGCGATCCACCACCAAGCGGGAGGGGAGGGCGCCATCCCGACGCGCCGCGCGGCGCCCGACCACGGCCACCACCTCGCGCTCGGCGTTCAGCATCGGTTGGGTGGTCCAGTGGCCCTCGGTGAGCTGGACCAGCTGGGGTGACGCCTGGACGACGGCGATGAGCGGTTCCACCTGGCTGCCCGGCAGGCGGCACTGCGCCGCCTCGGCGACGGCGATGCGCAGCTGACGAGTGTCGAAGGTCGCGCTGGTGCGGGTGAGGGCGTGCGGGCTCGCCGGCTCCGTCAGCTCGGCGATGACCTCCGCGACCGCCCGCGCCGGCTCGAGCGGCCGCGCCGCCTCGCGCGGGGGACGGGCGAAGACCCGGGGGTCCACCCCCGCCGCCCGGGCGCGCGCCTGCCACTGCGAGAAGGCCGGACCGGCCTCCGCCGCCTTGGCGTGCCGCGAGCGGACCACCAGGTCTTTCAGCTCGTCGTCCCGGGGGCGCCGGCCATGCTCGGCCACAAACCCCGCGACCGCCGCCTCCACCTCGGCCGCTCGGGCCGAGAACGCCTCGCGGAGGCTGGCCGAAATAACTGCCACCTCCATATATCGTCCGTCGCGGACGACCGGATATCCGAGGGCTTGCAGGCCCGCCGCCAGCTCGGCCCGATACACCGCACCGGCCTCGGCCGCGACGCGGTAGAGCTCGCGGCTGTCGATCGCCGCCCAACGCCCCGACGCGGACGGGGCCGACGGGTCGCGCAACGCCATGTTGGCGATGGCCACGTGGTCGTGGAGCTGCGGATCGGGCGCCTCCCTACGGGCCTGCTGATCGGCGGAGAGGCGAGAGGTGTGGTGCCGGAAGCGCGCCGCGAGCAGCCCACCCGCGACCTCGTGGCGGATCTCACCGTCCACCCGCCGGCGGACGAGCGGGACGGTCGCCTCGATGTGCTCGAGGGCGGTGATCACCGCCCGGTCCTGAGCCACCTCGATCGCCGTTCGGGTCGGCTCGTCGGCCAGCGCCCAAGCCACCGATACCGACTTCGGGGCGCTGAAGGTGCAGTCGACCGCGGCGACATGGTCACCGCTGGCGCTGCGACGCACCACAATGTCGCCGGTCGTGGGGTCCTTTCCCTCCCACGTCCTCAGCAGTGTGTCGCGGGAAACCTCACCGTCGAGACCCACCTCTGTGGCACCTCGGCCGTGCCACATCCCCGGCGCCTCAGCCTGCTGTCCCTCGCGGCCCAGGTAGTAATCCCCGCGACGGCACGCACCATCGCGCGACGCCAGGTAGCTCGAGTAGCCGCAGGCGTCGATCCCTGCGATCTTGTGCACCGTCATCATCCATGGACAGGTGGCCCACGGAAGCCCCGCATCCCCTACTGGATGAAGTCAGCAGACCATACGCACGCGTTTCACGCTGTGCTTGTCCCTGCGCGCGGGCCGGAAGCGCGGCTCTCGCGCCACACGCAACCTTTGACCCGGCGTCGGGCCGCTGACCGGGTTGCGATCGAACCCCTCCCGGGCACCTTGGCAAAGGAGCTCACGCGTTGGAACGGCCCCTCTAGGTGGACGGTCCATACCCGGTGCGGTCCCGCCACCTTGGTCTCACGAGTCCCCCTCTAGCGGCGAGAGCCAACCGAGTTTTAGAATGCCGAAGCTCATGGAGCCGGACGGTCGACCCCGACTTATGGCTGCCAGCGGCCAGGGTGCGCCCTCAGGAGAAGCTGAGGCGCTCCGCTTTGCTTTGGAGATCGCAAAGCATCGCCAACACCCACTGTTCGTGTGGTCGATGCTGAACCAGGAAGTCGACCATGGGTGCGCCCATGCGCTGAGGGAGAAGTTCACGCAGGTCGGTGCCGAGGGGCTATCCCACCTGGACGTCCTAATTCAGTCGCCGGGAGGTGACATCAATGCGGCGTACCGTTGCATCAGGTTCTTCCGGCGCAAGGCCAACACGCTCACTTTTCTGATTCCCTTTTGGACTAAGAGCGCTGCCACTTTCATGGCCCTCGGCGCTGACGAAATCCTGATGGGAGAGGAAGCCGAATTAGGTCCGCTCGATGCACAGGTTGGGGACGGAGCCGGGTCTCGTCGGCCGCTGTCGGCTCTTAACCAGTTCAAGTCCTTGGAGGCGATCCGGACCTTCTCCGTCGAGACCCTCGGAATACTTACCGACTTCTTCGAAAGCGCCTACGGCATGGACCTGCCGTATGCGCTTGACCGTGCTCAATCGATGACAGGCGACTTCAGCGGTGCGTTGTACAGCCAGGTCCCGCCCCGCGACCTCGGGCAGTATGCACGGCATCTCGGTGTGGCGGAGGAGTATGCCCGTCGCGTCATGTCGCGGTGGAGCTACACCGACCGTTCGGCCAGCGAAATCGACTCCATCGTCCGTCGCCTCGTGTTCTCATACCCGGCCCACGATTTCAATATTGACTTGGACGAGGCGCGTGCGATCGGGCTCAAGGCTGCGCCAATGGACCCTGAACTCGACAGGCTATCCTGGGAGTTGGTCCAGCGTGCACCGCTCTTCGATCTAGTCCTTCCGCCGCCCAGTACGACCGAGAGCCCAGCTCCGAAGTCGACGAATGGCCGACGCCGCTCCGTCGAGCCAGCGGCTACCGGAGGGGAAGGAGCAGCCGAAGATGCCCGAACCTGATCGGGACCCACGGCGCGTTGCCCCTCTCCCACGCCGGGAACAGGTGGCCAACGAGATTCGTAAGGCGCTCCAAGAGAGCACAGACCGTGTGCTACGGCAGCCGCGCCCACCAGTCGGAGAACCAAGCCGCCGCGCCGACTACCCGCCTCGCTGACGTTTCGTGCCCCTTGGAGGTGCGGCGACCGTGTGCCGGGGCATGCTCAGGCCGACCCCGGTCCGGGGGTCTTGGCGTAGTGACTGATAGGCAGCGCGGAAGATATCCCCGAGAGCTGCCGCGCTCGCCACACTGAGCCCCGGGTCGTGCCGCACGAACGTCGTAACCATCGTGAGCGTGTCTGGCTGACGCGGCTGGCGACCGTCCTTTGAGCCGGCCATGAAGAGGTTTGGGTCGAGGCCCGACCAAGCGACCAACGCGGCCAGGCCATCCAGATCGGGGCGCTTGCCCTGTCCCATTCGGGTCAGGGTCGAGGCGCTCACCCCAGACTCCTCCGCGACCTCCTTCCAGGTGCGCCCGCGTGCTTGCCGCTCCGTGTCGAGGGCGGCATAGAAGGCAGCCCCATCGAAGCGAGGGCGGGGAGGCCTCCTTGAATTGCTATATTGCAATTGCCGGTCTCCTGTGCAAGAATGTGGTTCGATTCTAGCAATCGACCACCAAAGTTGGAAGAGCCGAGGGCACGAGACATGGAATTAGAGGAGCAGACGACCACCATCCGGCCGCACTTGGTGACCGTCCACGTGAACGATCGACCCGTCAACCTGGCCGGTCCCAAGCGAGCCGGCCTCGAAATTAAGGAGGCGGCGGTCAACCAGGGCGTCCCGATTCAGCTCGACTTCGCCCTCAGCGAACTGTTGCCCAACGGCGGAACCCGCGCGGTCGGCAACTCCGACGAGGTCACGGTGACCAAGGAATCCCGTTTCACCGCCATCGATGTGGACGACAACTCCTAGGCTGCCCGTGGTCGATGAGTCCAAAGGTCGAGCAGGCGATCGCTGAACTACGGGCTAGCTTCCCGGATTGCTCCATCGCTGTGAGAGATGACAATGAAGGCGGAGCTTACGTAACAGTTGATGGCGTCTCTCTCGGTGACGGCTGGTCCCCATCGACGACTTGGGTTGGCTTTCGCATCACATTCCAGTACCCAAGTGCAGACGTCTATCCGCACTTCGTCAGTCAGGACCTGCGTCGTACCAATGGGGCGCCCCTCCCCCCAAACATGACAGCATGCGTCTTTGAAACCCGAAGCGCTTACCAAGTCTCACGTCGATCAAATCGTCTCAATGCAGCGCTAGATACAGCGGCTCTGAAACTTCACAAGGTTGTATGTTGGCTAAAAGAACAAGCGTGACCCCACCTGTGCAGGTTGTGTTTCCCGAGAGCGTGTGGCGTGACCTGCACGCTCACCTATTTCCAGGTGGAGATGTTGTCGGCGAGCACGGTGCCGTGCTCTCGGCTGGCGTGGCGCGCAGCGGTCGAGGTACGAGGTTGCTGGTTCGAGACCTGTTTGTTGCAGAAGATAGTCGCGACTACCTCGCTGGCAAGCGTGGCCATAGGATGCTGAGCGCAGATTTCGTGCGCAACTGCATCCTCAAGACCCGCGATATGGGCCTTGCGTACCTCGCCGTCCATAACCACGGCCGCGGCCACATGGTGGACTTCTCAACCGTTGATATGGCCTCACATGACCGGGGTTACCCAGCGCTGTTGGACCTCAACCGCGGCCAGCCGGTTGGAGCGCTCGTCTTGGCCACTGAGGCTTTGGCGGGTGACATATGGTGGGCAGACGGCTCACGTACGGGTGTTGCCGAGGCAGTTGTCGTCGGTAGTCGAGTCGGTCGCCGGTACCAAGCTCCCCGACCAAAGGCCGAGGAAGGCGACTTGCACTACTCTCGGCAGACGCTTGTCTTCGGTCAGGCCGGCCAGGCGACGCTTAGTCGTCTCAAAGTAGGCGTCATCGGAGCAGGCGGAGTCGGCGCTCTCCTCGTCGAGTACCTGGCCCGCCTCGGTGTGGGTCATCTAGTCGTCGCAGACCCCGATCGCGTAGAGCACACGAACCTGCCCCGCCTAGTCGGCGCTCGCATGGCAGACGCAGGGGGATGGCTTACAGAGCCAAGCAGGCCGACCTGGCTCCGCCGACTGGCCCGACGCCTCGCCCGACCGAAGGTTCGGATTGCTCGCCGATCAGCTGTAACTGCATCTCCGCGCATGCGATTTGAAGGAATCGAGGCTGACTTTGTGAATGCCGATGTCGCCTGTCGATTCACAGACTGCGACTTTCTCTTTCTTGCCGCCGATTCGTTCCAAGCCCGCCTCGTCTTCAACGCAATGGTACATCAGTACCTTATCCCCGGCATCCAAGTCGGCGCTAAAGTCCGAGCAGATCGTGACACAGGTGCAATCTTGGACATCTATGCCGTGTCGAGGACTGTGCTCCCCGACTACGGCTGCCTCTGGTGCAATGAGCTGATTCCGCCAGCACGTCTCCAGGACGAGGCGGCCACAGAATCGGAGCGTCGCCGCCAACGGTATGTCGACGATCCACTCGTGAACGCTCCCAGCGTCATCACGCTAAACGCCCTCGCTGCCGCCCAAGCCGCTAACGACTTCCTTTTCATGATGACCGGACTGGCCGATCCCACTGCGGATAATGGGTACCGCATCTTCCGCCCCGCAAAACGTCAGATGTCGCCGCACGAGCCGCGAAGGGACGCTGGATGTCTAGAGTGCGGCCTGAGTCGGGCAAGTCGGCGGGCGCGAGGCGATGCGGAGCTGCTTCCGACCCGTGGCGTCGCCACAGGTTAGGCTTAGTCGCCGCAGGCACGCGGACTCCCTTGAAGAGCATGACAAACGCTCCTCCACGCTAGAGACAAGTTCAGAAAGCCGCCTTTGATGTGCGAGCATGCCGAACTTCGGATATTCCACCTGCAAATGAGCCGAAGGTCAGCGACCCAACCCTGGCGGAGAGAGCGATGAACAGGACGTTCAAGATTCGAGCCTTCGCCGAGTTCTCCGTCTGGTTCACACGGCTCCTGAGCGGTTTTCAGGTGGAGTTGGACGACATGGCGGTTGAGGTTCGAGGCGTCGACAAGGACGGCACCTTTCAGAAGGTTACCCTCATAGCCTCACGTACTCTGGAACTGGACTCCGCAACTGAGCGAGCAGTCGGAGAAGCCATAAGACAAGGAGGTCAAGCGGAGGTTTGGGCTTCGGCTGGATTTCTATTTCCACGCGACATGCCCGACGCCGCAGCGCGTGTCATAGCTGAGAGCGTACCCATGCTCGCGGTGGCGCTCGACCGTGTCGGGGGTCTCCTTCGCTGGCGATACCATCTTCCCGGCGACCACCGCCCGCCCCGGATCCGAAACTTCGTCATCGAGTTTGAGGCGGGCGTCCTTGACTGCCCCATGGTGCCGTCGATGGCTCTAGGTGATCACGATGCGGCTGTTGCCGATGACGCCGACTTGGCTATTCAGGCAATGCTGAGCGACGGTTGGGTGGAGCCAATCGGGCACGAGTTACTCCGTGAAGCGCGAGCTAATCGTCTCTCGCACCCGCGAAGCGCGCTCGTGATCGGGTACGCGGCGGCAGAGTCTGGATTCCGGGAGTTTGCTGGCATTCTGGTTCCCGACGCTCGATGGCTCCTAGAGAAGACGCCCACGCCGCCGCTCGGCAAGATGATGAAGGACTACCTGCCTGAGCTACCCGTCCGTCGGCGGCTCCCCACGGGCAATGTGGCCATCCCACCTCGAGTCCGGCGAGTTATCAACACAGCCGCCGAACGGCGAAATGTCGTGGCACACACGGGACGCGATGAGCCCGAAATCGGCGAGGTCGAAGCCGTGCTGAGCGCGGTTAGTGACCTGTTGTACCTACTCGACTTCTATCTGGGCCACGAGTGGGCGCTACAATTTGTGTCGCACTCAGCCTTGGAGGAAGTGTCGCATTGGCCCCTCTGAGAGATGATCTCAGTGATCGATCCAACATTGCCGTGCTGGGGAGTGGGTTGCTCGTCCGGGAGGTTATCGCAAACGCCGTCGTCGAGGGATACCGCCTGTTCCTGCTGACCCACTCCTCCTAGGCACGGGCAAGCGGGTGTTCCGGGAGATGGATCGGCTAAGAGGGTTGCGGCTCGTCGACTGCAAGCCGACCACCACCGCCGTGGTAATGCTCACCTATGACTCGGTATGAGCCGTCTGGTGCTTCATGCCTTCTTGTTCGCGCAATTAGCCAGTCGGCTGAGGCGGTCCGTGGATCGTCTGCGGTCTCGCACCTTCAGAGTCCATTACGATAATCGGCAACGATATTGTCGGCCTCAGTCACGTCGGCAGCCTCCAGCCCAGGTGAGGTCCCGAGTCCGGGTGCTCTGCTTAGACCTGCGTTCGAGAGGAACTCGTCGACGCATGCGTGGCGATCGCTCCCAGCACGGCCACGCCGATGGCCGTTGGTGCTGTGCGGCGCCACCGGGGGTTGCCGCTCCTCGAGGTGAGTGTCGCTTGAGCCCGCCGTCTCTCAGGATTAAGGGACCGATGCCCTTTTGGACCCGTGGCGCCCGCTTCGATTACGGCTGGCGCGCAGCAGCTCCAAGCCGTCAATGCCGCTGGAGCCGTCTCGACCTTCGAAGACGGCCCACACCCGCGCCAGGCCGCCCCTAGTTGGTCCACGAGCGTCGGTGTCACGTGGACCGAGCGGCGCAGCTCCCCAGCGCCGACTAACGACCCTTGGGAAGCCCCGCGACCCTTGTTTGCCTTTGGGCCCGGCCTTAAGCCCCGTAACGCGTGGGTAGGAGCCGTCCATCGGGCGGCGCGGCGGCCGGAATACCATCCCGGGAAGCACGCAAAGGGCGAGACAACGTGGCCGACGGGTGCTACGCTTGCCACGGCGCAGACCGCTCGGACGTTGCTCGGACGGCCAGTCTGCGCTGCGGGGGGCGGGGCCGTGGCGGGTGCCCAGGGGGTTGAGCGTACGAGCGCCAGAGAAACCCTGCCCGTGCGACAACGACGATCACTCTCGGACGCCGTGTCGTCGCATGATGTCAGTAGTCAGGTATTGACCAGACATGCTGCTGGCGTCGTTGCACCACATGCCCGGCGCGAAACAAGGCGTGCAATTGTGTGTGGCACCAGTGGCCTAGCCATGCAACTAGCTCGCCTTCTGGTGGACATCAATTGGCCAGTGCGCGTGCTGGCACAAGGGATGCCGACCAGCAAGGTCGAGGAGCTGGAGTCCTTACGTGTCGAGGTCACAACAGACATCGACTACCGCGTCTTTCCTTGGCCCCAAGCGGCAGGGTTGAGGTCGGCACTAGCAGTCGCTCTGGTTGACGAAAACGACTCGGCGAACATTCAAACGGCGTTTGACATAGCTCACCAGCTAGGGGGTCCAGATCGCTGTATGCCGATCGCCGTTCGAGTGACCAACGACGCGGTCGGTCGTCTCTTAGAGGATACTCTACCTCATTGCACAGCCTTGTCAGTCTCGGCTATCGGCGCTCGTGCTTTTGTTCAACGAGCCCTGAGCGACAACCGGCACTGGCCAAGAGGGTGGATACCCGGCCTCGCCAACCCCTCAGACACGGTGACATATGTACGCGACCACGCTCTTGTTTTTCGTGAGCGGAAGCGGCTTCGCGTTCGACGCAAACAACTTGTACAGGTAACGTTCGAGAACGCAAAGGCAGCCATCCGGAGTTCGGGAGAGCGACCCGCGGATTTCGAGCTTGTCGACGCGGGGCTGGCCAAGCGATGGCAAGGACGTGCGCATTGGACGTGGCTTGCGTGGATGCGATGGCACCTCCGGCGTCGCCTCGGTGCCCCGGCAACGCTGGCCGCAAAGATACTGGCGCACCCACGCACCGTTTTCTACGGCGCTGGTCTGTTGATTATCCTTATGGTCAGCTATCTCGAAGGGAGAATTCAGGGTAAACATCTTTGGCAAGTCTTCCCCTTCCCCTCAGTAATAATCATGTTCGGAGGCATCGTCTCCGAAGCCAGGACTTTGGCATTGCCAGGGAGAAGGATTCGCCTCGATCGATTACGGCGGGCCTTTGCATCGCGCTGGGGTCAGTTAGTCAAGAGCAAGACGTGGAGATGGATTGGCCTTGATCGATTAAGGCCCGCCCTTGCATCACTGTGGGATTGGTTACTCAGAAGCCAAACATTGAAGCGAACCTTCATTAAGCTAGTCACGCTTCTCGTTTTATTGGTCGCGTTCGCCACTACATGGCGCCTACTCCTGCGAGCTCCGACGACACTGGTGGCTATCGGAACGGCTGGCATTGGCTTTGGCGTCATCTCCCATGAGGGGCGGTTTCATTCCACTCCGATGAGATGGCTACTGGCTTTAGTCGGTCTCCCCCTCCTTGTCGCGGCGCTTGTCCAGTGGTGGCACCCGTCGATTGCGGTGACGGCCATTACCGGCGCGGTCGTCGCTGGAGTCGTTGAGATGACCCGCTTCGGGAACGACATCCGAAGATGGTTTGATGAGCGGGGATCTCCTGCGCTTGTGTTCGGTGTCGGCAGTGTTGGCTCTCAAATTATTCGTCGCCTCGTCGACCAAGGCATGAAAGTCGCTGCAGCTGATCGAGACGCCAAATGTCCGCATGCTGCAGCGATGCGTCGCCTAGGCGTAGCCGTAGAAGTCGGCTACGACAGCATTGAGCAGGTAATCGAGAACATGCGAGTTCACCGCTGCCAACTTGTTTTCGCTGTGACAGATGACGACATTGCCAATCTTGAATGTGGCCTTCGAATCGTTGAGATGCTAGAGGAGAAAGGTCCGGAGCCGTCTGGCTCTTCCAGGGTGTCTGCCAAGGCTAGCACCTGCGCGATACATGTGCGCGCTTTTCAACCGAAGCTGGGCGAAAAGCTCACTGCGGATGGACGTTGGGATTTGAAGCCTGTGAGTCGACTGGTGGCTACTACGTTCGCAAGAGCACTCGTGGGACAGAAGATCTACGGTCGGCTCGAGTTGCGCGATCCGGCCGGAGATCCGAGGTCTTCTCCAGAGATCTGGATGATTGGCGAGATAGCAGTTGATAGTGATTCGCCGTTATGCGGCACAGCGGTAAAAGATCGTCTGTTGGCTGTTACTATTAATCGAGCGCAGTATGCGGTCCTCAAGGTGATCAGATCCGGGTGGCCACAAGTTGAGGATGACCATGCTTCGCCCCAAGCGCCGCTCAAAGAACATGACCGCCTGGTGGTGCTCGGAAGCCGTGAGGCTCTCGACACTGTTCGCAGCCAGGCGGGGAGGACCAGTAACAAGGGCGCTCGACAACTTCTCCAGGGTATCAGCAGCGCCGAGGATACGTGGATAGATCAGCCGACGCTCAACACACTCTGGCCTGTCAGGGGCGTTCCCGTCGTGAGCTGAACCAGCGGTACCGTGCTGGCGGGTTCGGCAGGCTGTATAGGGCGCCGCTGCGACGCCGTAGGGTGACAGCTGCCTGAGCCGGTGACACGATCGTGCTGCCCATCCCCAAGACGAGACCGGCGGTACAAGATTCGACGGGTGGCCAGGACGGCAGGCGGGGCCCGTCGGCCTCGCCAGCTCCATCCTACGGGGGCGCGCCCCCTCCCGCCAAAGAGCCACGCTGAGGTCCCCAGTCTGCTCCCAGGAGCCTAGCGCGCCAGCTCCGGACCGCGTCCGGGCCGGGGAGGAGCACACGTAGCTGAGCTCGCCGCGTCTCCTCGGCCTGTCGTGCTTGACGCGCAGCGGAATCCCCTTCGCGCGCCGCATCCACACCGCCCGTCCGCTCGACCGACGGCAGCTGGGCCGTCGCCGCAAGCTTCTCCCGCGACGTGGCCATGCGCCCAGCCAGCTCACGGGGCGCCGCCTCCCGGTCCCTAGGTGGCGTGTCCAGGGTGGAGCCGAGGTTCAACCACGTACGAGGCCTCCCGGGCCCGTGAAACGCCGACGTAGCCGCTCTGGCGGCTGGTCTGCCAGCCGCCAGTGGCAATGTAGACCCGGTCCACGGTGCGGCCATGGGCGGAGTACACGTGGCGGGCATACCCCAGGCGCAGGGCATCAAGGTCTTGGTAGGGGAGGGCCACCGTGGTCTCTTAGGACTGACTACTACTTCCTACGGAGGCGAACAGGATCACCTCGGTTGAGTCAGCAGGTCGACCGCGCGACCAGGGTCGCTGCCCAGGTCTCGCTTGCCCTGGCACCCGCTTGTGACGCACCGGAACCACCAGCCGTGGACGGAGCGATGGAGAACCATCGGTGCGTTGCAGATGTTGCACGGCTGAGCGCGACGCACGTACTCGATGCGAGCGTAGAGGTCACGGTTGCTCACGAGCGTGATGCTCATCGCCTCGGCTTCGGCTCGTGCCTGGGGAGTAAAGCCTGCCAGGGTGACGAAGATTCCCGCGGGGCCCGCGAGGCCCTCACGTATAAGCGCGCCAGCAAAGGCTCGGATCTCGTCGACCCCTACTTGGTAAGAGACCCACCGCTTGCACTGTACGATCGCGCGCGCGTTCCCGCGCCTCAGCTCAAGATCGACGTTTCCGTCCGGACGATCTTGTCGGCCTCTTTCCTGGACCGCCCAGCCTTCGCGACGGAAGACTTCGCCCACTAGCCATTCGAACTCCTCGGCTGTGAGGAGGCGGAGGTTCGGGCGACGCAACGTGGCGGCGCACCGGCAACTCCGGCCGTCCTCGCGCAGCAGGCGATCTCTCACCTCTCGCTCGCACACGCGGTTGTTGGGATGTCGCCGGCTCCCTCCAATGTAACGGTCAACGTGCCCACATGGCTCTGGATCGACAGAAGCCTATGGCATGGACTGACTGCGACGGCATCAGCAGGCCCTGTCTCTGCAACTGCCACCGCCACGCCGGCCGAGGTTGTCTGGGATCTGGGCAACGGTGACCGCGTCCGGTGCAATAGACCGGGAACCCCATGGACCTCGCATCAGCCAGCAGACCAGCCGAGTGACTGCAGCTACACATACCAACAGAGCTCAGCGAAATCAGCCGCACGGCGCGTACACGGTCACCACGAGCATCTACTGGCGCGTCACATGGACGTCAGCGGGCGCAGCTGGCGGCGGTGACCTCGGCCTGATTCCCGGTCCGTCTGTCCAGACGTTAGTGCGGGTGGGCGAGGTCCACGCAGTCAACGACGAACCGTCGGGATGACGGGTGAGGGAATGGAATGAGCATCACCAGTGAGCGGCCACGAGTGCAGCGCGCTGCTGCCGCGAGCCTCCGCATCGCCCCCGCGCCTCCGCCACAAACCATGGATCGTTGCAGGGATCCTCCTAATCGCCGGATGCGCTTTCGGCGTTGGGCAGCTCTACCTGCGGTCGACCAGCCTTCGGCCGGCGCTGGCAGTTGGCCACGATGTCCCAACCGGGCACATCCTCCTGGCAGGTGACGTCCGCGTCATCGACGGTGCAGTCGACGGCGGGGTTGTTGACCCAACCGAGGCCGTAAGCACCTGTCCCGTGGTGATGCTAGCTAGCTCCTCGCCCGAGGCGCGCTTCGCCCGCGGCGAGTTGTCGTGGGTTCAGGCCGGCGTCGCCAGACCCGATCCCAACCTATGACCCGACACTCACCTCCGCGATGTGGATTCTTGGAACCGCGTTGAGGTCCGCAATATTGCGAACAGTCGCCCAAACAGCCAGGCTATCCGTGGCAGCCCACCGAGCGGGAAGATACAACTCAGAAGCCTGCGCGAGAACTGCCGCTGGGCCCGAGGGCGCCGCGTCCCGAATCATCAGGTGGCCATCGAGCGAATCCCACAGAACGAAGTTGCCACCGGCAACAACATTGCCATCATTCTGATTGTCCACCCGCGTTGGTGTGGTCGCAGTACCGAGTGGTAGAATCCATAAGGATTTCGACTGGCCGGTGACGGGTTCCTCCCAACACAGCACACTCGCGTGCGCCCGCGCGTCGCCGACTTGGCCAGAACGAGTTACTTGCGTAGGCGGCAATCGATCGTTGAGCGAAACTCGGAACACATCGCGCCCCTTTCCAGGCGAGTCACCGGTGTAGTACGCATTCCCGCCGACAAGGCTTACGGCGGCCGGGTTGCCATGCTCCACGAGGACAGACGTTCGTCTGGAGGCCAGGTCATATGCAACTATCCTCGTTACATCTGCGGCGTCCTTCGAGACACCAGGAATGAGCTCGACCCACGCGAGTACGCCACTGTCCATGACGGGGTGGGGAACAAAGAACGTGTATGTGGGGCCCCCGCTTGCTATGACGCGCGATCCTCCCCTCGCCAGGTCAACAACCACGATAGTCCATGAGACGTTGGTATCGCTGTCCGATTTCGCTCCCGTTGCGTCGATGTACGCTAGTTGAGTGCCTGACCCGACGGGAAAATCGACCTCGCGTCCAGCTTTGGCGCGAGCGACGACCCTGCTCGTTCCAGTACCCATGTCGTAGGCGATTATGGCCTGGGTCAACGCGTCGGCATTGGGGGCTTGCGCCCAGGCCACAGAATGAGCCCATGCTGAGATGTTGATAATGACGCCACTCGAACTAGGCACAAACTCTCGGAGAGCTCTGACGTGCAGGGGGCCAAGAGCCTTTCCGCGCTGGAGCGCACCCCCAGGTTGCGCACCGCGTGGACTTGGTGTCGGGCTCCCGCACGCGATCACAACAAGACTCACAGCGATTGTCACGCCGATCGATCGCTTCACCATCCCCGTCCAATCTTCAGCTACGCATCAGACGGTTCCATTCACGCGATCTACCGCTATCAGAGGCGTCCGATTACTGATCATTCTACCATATGATTGATTTACTTGGTGAGTGGTGAACCGCCGCAAACGCGTGGGCTAGATCTACCCTCCAACCTCCGTACGGGTTAGGCCCGCGATAGTTTGGGTACACCTTGGATGGGTCGAACTCGTCTGCGTGGTAGATGTACCCTCCACCACGTTCATCGTATCCGTAGATGACGAGATAGTGCCCCGTTGAGTGGAGGCCGCTCCAATACGGCAGATAGCTAGGGAGCACATTTGCCACGAGAGAGGTGTTGGCGTAATACACGTCATTCACGACGTCACTCATGTAATTCGCCGGACTACGAGGAACGGAGACCTCAAAGAAGTAGTCTCCCCGGTGCGAATTGAGCACCCTCGCAATGGAACCGGCGACGGTGCCGCGCTGCGGATCGGTCTTCTCCTCATTGGCCAGCTGGGCCTCATCGAGAGCTACGCCCTTCTCGTACCAGAACACGAGGCGTGTCGATTCAGGCCCGCACGTGTATTTCGTCTTTTGATAGTCGAGTGGTTGTTGGAGCCACATGTAGGTGGGCCAAGCATGAGGCGTAGGCCATGTCAGGGTCGGGCTAGGCGGCCCCACAGTTGCTGCAGTTGCTGGAGTGGTCGCGTAGCCAACGAGATCCAGAGCGACGCTAGGCTCAAGAAGGCTGACCCCGTAATCCTTGGCGCCGACACCTTGCGCTCCCTGCGTTTGCACGGGAGGTTCGTACGCGAGATCTGCAGCTTGGCCGTTTGTAGATATGAGCGGCGAGCTTCCGGTAAAGACCGACACATACTGACCGCCTACCGTCACCACTCCGTACGAGGACGCATCCGCATACGTGCCACATGCAGTCCCTGAAACGGTGAGCGACACGCTGCCGCAGGTCGGAGATCCCGCGTCCCCACTCCCGGTGACGTTGGCAAAGCCATTCGCGCACCCGTTCGTGGACACGGCCACTAGGCCTCCGTTGGCGCACCCGGCCCCGTTAGTAACGGAAAGAGTACCCGAGGTTGCGGTGCCGCCATTGGAGGCCGCCACAATGCCGCCGTATGCGTTACCTCCACCTGCGGAAACACCGGCGGCCTGCGCACCGGTGTTCTCACCTGCGGTACTGATGGCCACCTGGCCAAGAGGGTCACTGATGACACAGCCGGAGCACATGACCGACACTACTACCACGGGTACGGCCATGAGGCGTTTGCGTCCGCGCAACAATGGTGCCGGACCGCCACCAAGAGCGCGTTGCCTACAAGGCGGCATGAGCACTACCGCGACCTTGATGCGCAGCCGGCGCCACCGCATGGCCAGAAGTTCCTTGGCCACAGGGCTACCCCCGCCCGGGTTTGAGGGGACGGGCTCGGAGGCGTGTTTGCGAGTACATGCGTGTATCCTCTTTAGTGGCCCTCGATCAGGCTATCGAGCATCAACTGACTCACCTGACCACGGGCACGATTCTCTGAAGAGGGCGCCGAGCCAGGGCTTCGGTGCCTCTATGAGAGTGTCGAAGAGATGGTGCGGCCCAGAATCGGCTATCGCACGGCATCCCTCCGCGCGGTTGACAGCTTGAGCAGGCTGATCGTCGCCACCTGCCGGCGGTTATTCGGGTCGCGACGTCCGCTCCAGCGTGAAGTCGGGCGATGACCACCGTACCGGCATTGACGGCGTGTCGAGAGCAGCAGGGTGGCGCCAGTCACACCACCTCTGTCGTCGAAAGCGAACACGCCGACACAGCAGGTGCCCCTTGTATACATTTCTCTCGACTCCGAGGAATCACCCTGCCCGTCCGCCGCATACAACGACGAGGAGAGACGAGCGAGACAGGGAGCCAACGGGCACTCCACAGCGTTCTCCTCAATGGCAGCCATGCCTAGCACCCCCGACCGCTCCGGTGCATATGGGACCTCTACGTGACGGCTCTATGGGGCGCGGCCTCGGGTGAGCCACCGATTAGCGTGCTATAGACAAGACGCAAAAGAGCCGAAAACTACTCAAACGGAGGGCAACCCAATACGAGCGACTAGCGGCGCCCCAAGGCGTCAATTCCTCGTTGACAACGGCCTAACGACGCCTAAGCCAGACGCGTCGGTCTCATCGGGAGCCATGGCTCGGAGTCGCTGGACGGCCCTGCTGTAATGACTCTCCGCCGCCCGCCGGGTGATTCCCAAGTGTTCAGCGATCTCTCTATACGAAAGACGCTCCAGCGCGCGCATCTCGAAGATCTCGCGATGCATCGGCTTGAGCTCGGCTAGCATCGCGGAGATCCGCCTGCCAACCTCCTTCACAAGGTACCGCGCCTCGGGATCGACGGTGAGCTGGTATTCGGCATCTGAACAATGCTCAAGACTCTCGACCGGATGGCGACGGGTAGTGCGATGGCGATCCGTACAGAGGTTGACCGCGATCTGCAGGAGCACCGGCCGCGGGCGGCGGGGGGGCCAGTTGCTCAGCGCCATGGTCCCAAGGCGGGCGAAGCTCTCTTGCACTACGTCCTCCGCCTCGGATGGATCCCGTAGTCGCCGCATGGCCAGGGCGAGGACTTGAGCTCGGTAGCGCCGGAAAAGGAGCTCCCAGCCAAGAGTGTCCCCTGAGCGGTAGAGGACGATGAGTTGCTCGTCGTTGGGCTCATCGGCTCGAATCAGCTCTCGCGGGCACTCCTCCGCGTCCCCCGATCCGCCGACAGCCCGCAGGGCGCTCCTTGGCCACGACGCCGAGGACGGGCACTCCGCGTCGGGGGACTCGGACTGTGGAACACGGTCCGTGGCGCCTGGGGGAACGACCAGCACCGGGCATGCCGAGGCCAATAGCGCCGACGAGCTGGTCTCCGGCGAGAGCACGTTACGTTCGAGGCCGGAGGACCAGCCTCCCGGCAGGATTCCCCCGGTGCCCGGCCGGGCAGAGCGTGCACGCGGGGCGCCGGAGACCGGCTCGACCCCGTCGGTTGGCTTGCCCGGCGGGCTGGCGTGCAAAAGCGGATCCCGTCCGTTGCCGCTTGCCCGAGCAACCCGGTGGTACGACGCCGCGAACGAGGGGTGCAGATGGCCCGCGAGCCATCCCGTTCGGCAGTGTCAGGGTCGGCCTCCTGCTGGTGCGCTGTCCGCTGTCCCCCTGAACAACAACACCCCGCAGCCGCGGAAAAACTACACCCGGGGGCGCACGGGGTCTGTCTTTTAACACCCCGCAGCCCCCAAATTTTTATAGGCTGAGGCGCGTCTACTGACATGACGAACGAGAGCCCGAAAAACTACATGGCCTGGTGCCGCACGCTTCGCGCCCGGCGACTACGCGGGACTCTCCGAGGCGTAGCCAGCATAGCCTCTGGCATGGATCGTGATAGCACTCTCCCCATAATTCGTTCAGGCGTGACGCGGGTCCATTGATCCCCCGGACGACGCGTAGACGTCAGCCTTGCCTGGGGTGGGTCCATCTCAGCCCGTGGTCGAATCGTCCAGGTGAGCGCCGACGTGCCCGATGACGAATCGGCGCGCGGCGAAGTCTCCGGGGTCGTGCTTGTGGAAATAGATCCGCGCGCAGAACTGCGCACCAGAACCCGTGCCGACTCGAACATGCTCCTCGAGACGGATACGGCTACCGTTCCAATTGCGTTCGTACTGCCGCCCGATGGCGCCACCGACGCGCGTTGCTCTTCCCCACGTATCAATGCCGCGATCAGCCGCCGCCGCGCTGAGTGACCGCCCGATCCCATCGGGCTGCGCCCACTGCGCGGCCACCTCCTCCAGCACCAACAGCTCGTTCAGCATCTCGTACGGTCTGCGATAGGGCGAGCGACGAGCTGATTCGATTGCCTCTGGGAGAAAAACGAGATGGGAGCAGAGAGCGACCGCACGCTCTACCGCCTCTGCGACCGTGGCCGGAGGAGATTCCCCGGGGGAGTCGAGAAATGCGAGCGAGCCTGGCGTTCGCCGCCGCACCTCAGCGATGACCTGGCGCTGAAGCTCCACCTCATCACGGAGCTCCTCCAGGTGGGAGAGGGTGCGATCGTATTCGTCGAGCCATTCGGCCGAGGCATGAACGCGCAGGCGTGCCTCCAGCGCTCTGCGACGTACTTCGCGGGACTCGTCAGGCTCAGCGAAGGCCACCGGAGAGAGGACGCTGAACCACCGAGCCAGCATGTCGGGGAACGGCTCGCGTGCAGTTTCAAGATAGTGCTGGTTGTAGAAGTTGTGCCGCTGCGGCGCGTCCGTCAAGTTGAGACCAGGCCAATAGATACGAGCGCCGGTCCGACAGTGCAGCGCTCCCATCTGCTGCGCGAACTCCATGCTTGGTTGCGCGTCCATCGCATACCAGACGTGGGCCAAGCCGGCCGTGGCCAACCCGAGGTCGTCCCAGTCGAAGGGCCGGCGTTGCGGGGGTGTCGCGAAGAGGGTGTGAGCGACGTAGACCACTGGCCGCGTGCGACTCGGGTCGAGTAGAAGGCGCATGAGAGTGCCGATCGTGCTCGTGGATAGCGCACGGGGTACTGGCAGCATCCATTCGCCAGCGTCGACTGCAGACAACCTGCGCAGGAGGACGGGCACCATCGCAGGACGGGGGGGGGTCGAGCGCATAAGGAAGGAGGCGGCGTTGTGAGCCGCCGATGCTGATTAACACCGTCACGCTGGTTGCACCCGCGATCTCTGCCGCCACGACCTGGGCAGTTTCGCGAAGGCGGGGTTCGCCACGCCGTGGGTAGCTCCAGTCAGCCTGCCAGAGGCGGTCGCCGCGGTCCTCGGTCACCTCAACCTGAAGGCTGTTGCTCGGGGCGGGCAGGTCGACTCGCCGTCGTCCGACCCTGAGGTCGGTCAGGACGTCGGGCGGAGCTGTGCCCGACGCGAGCCATTCTGCGGCGATCTCGATGACCTCCTCGAGGCCAGCGGAGGCCAACTGGAAGGTGGCGGCGTAGATCGGGCGCATACCTACGAGGACGCGGAAGCGGCATCCCAACTTGCAGACAGGGGTCTACTCCGTCCGGCCCTTCGTACCGAAGCCCCCAGCCCGACGGCTATGCTGTTGGCGGCCGGTCGGCGGTCCCCGAGACGCCTGGACCAAGGACTGAGCCCCGTGTTGGAAGGGAGCGATGACCTGCACCAGCAAGGGTGCCCGGGGGTGGGCGCCAGGCCGCCCTGGGGCCGTGGAGCGGCAGCTCCCGTGCCGGAGCAAGACAATCGTCTCAGCCGTTCGCGGGCAGCAGCCGTTCGCAGGCAGAAGGAATTGTGACCGGTGATCGCGCTTGTCGCTCACCGGTGACCGCCGGCCCGCGTCGGCCCCATCAGGCACCGGCTGAGACCGCAGGTCGCTCGAAAGGAGGGGCCCCGTCGAAGGCGCGCCTTCCGGATGAGGTTCTCGACCGGCGCTGGCGGCTTCTGGCTCCCTACCGGGGTGAGATCGTGGACCTCGTTCAGCGCAAGGGCCTCCCGCTTGCTGACGCCGAGGACTGCGCTCATGAGGCGCTGCTGCGGGTAGTCACCTTTGGAGCGCTAGACGAGCGCCGAGCGGTGCCTCTACTCAAGACAGTAGCCTCAAGGCTGGTCATCGATGCATATCGTCAACGCGTCCGAGACGCAAGGGCCAGAGTTAGGCTTCACCTCGAGCCGGAGCCGGCACTGCCAGAAGAGGCGGTGCTAGACAAGGCAGAGGCTCAGTGGTTGGCAGCACGGATGTCGGAGCTGCCCACCCGAGAGCGAGACGTCATTGCAGTCCGCCTGCAGGGGAACAGCCCGGTCGAGGCTGCGAGACAGCTCGGCATCACGGTCAAGGCGGCCGAGACCGCCTTTCGCCGGGCCAGGATCCATCTCCGCCTGCTTGCAGTCGGCGCTGCCGCGTTGCTCACCGCTTTGGTCCGGAGGGTCGCGCGCATCACTGCGACCCCCAGCATCGTCACCATCTCTGCGGCCGGACTCATCCTGATGATCCCAGCTCCGGCTGCCACTCAGTCGGCCTCTGGCACGGGAGGGGTGGCAGGCGATCAGCGGTTGGCCTCTGGGACAGGTTCGCCAGCAGCTCGGTCACCGGCTCCGCCTACAGTTGGCACATCTGTTCCGGCAAGCTCGGATCGGTTTCCAGGCGCGGCGGCAGCTCTGGGGAACAGGAGATCGGTCAACCGCCCAGTCGTGCGCGTTACGTTCGGGCAGCCCGACTCGGCTCATGGCTCGCTGGTAAGGGTCGAGAGGCGCGATGAGCACGAAAGCTTCCTCCAGAGCCTGCAGCGGTGCCTGCGGGAGGGTGTTCAGCTGACTGGGCCGGAGTTCGGCTGCCGGCCGTGATTGCGCCGAGATTCCCACCCCCGCGAGGGTAGGAGCCCATCTCCGCGTATACAAGGGCATGAAGCGAGTAGCCGCAGCTAGTCTCGCGACCGCTGTCATAGTCGGGTCGGCCGGGCTTCTTATGCCCGCCGCAGCGGCGGCAGCGGCGGCAGCGGCGGACATCAGTTCACCGCAGGCCGTCACCTGCGTGACTGTCGGCCCCATCTACTGGGGCGCCTGGCAGCTGGTGCCTCCCGTCACGGCCTGCGTACCCACGCCGTAGCCCTCGACCTCGTGACTTGCCCGTCCAGAACGGATGATGGGGTCGATGCTGTCACGGCGCGCGAACGGGAGGTCCTGCGTCTGCTTGCTCTTGGCCTCAACGACCCGCAGATTGCCACAGCGGTTGGTATCTCCCAAGGCGCCGTAAAGGCCGACCGAGCGAGCGTGGCGGTGAAGCTTGCTGCGCTCCGCGGACTCGCATCATCGTGCGCCGCCCTTGAGCAGGAGGCTTGCCCGGTCTGCGGAATGCTGATTGGGCAAGTCTCCGAGACCGAGTTCGACGCCACGTAGGGTCAACCTGGTCGCAGGTTTCAGCATCGTCTCCCGACCGAACGCCACTACTGATCTCCCGAATTGACCAGGAGCACCGGGCATGGCGGATAGCGAGTGGCCTCCGCGGGTCAAAAGGAGTTGAAGCAATTCGAACCGGCCTGGCCGAAGGCTCCGGCTGGATACCGACCAGACGGCGCGGTCGTCAACAACATACCAGGACAACCGAACAACTCGCGTTGGACCATCACCCAGTTCACGAACGTGACGATCAACCCCCCCGGCGTCGTGGTTTTCGAGATGTGCGACAAGTGCGCTGGCCACGACCACAAGCTCAAACGCGTAGCGCCAGCACCAGCGTACACGCCAGAGCACGTCGCACCGGACAACTTCGGCGACCGGTCCGGGACCTATTACAACAACTCGCTGTTTCGGGGGCAGGAGGTCCGCCGGGTCGAGATCGAGACTGTTTTGCCGAACGGCCAAGTGAGCCCAGTGCCTTCCATTGTCAACTGGGAGATACGAAGTATCAATCACCGATTCACAGGGATCGAGTGGCATGGTTCCATAAGGCCGTATCCGTGCCAAGGCGGAGCGACGCTGGCCGCATATCATTCAAGCGCAGAGATCTGCAATCTCGTTGCCGATGCCGTCTACACGTCCGGACTCTTCGAAGAGCACGCTGTGCTCGACGTCAGTGGGGCACTTCCACGAATCATATGGCTCGCGGGGCAGTCACGGCGCCCCAGCTTCGTCTCCGTGCTGAGGGTGATGGCTACCGAATCGTTCTGAGCCCGACGGCAAGGACAGTCGCTGGCGCCTTGGCTCAGCTTCCCATCCATCGCGTTCCCGGCACTTCCGCGCTGGCAGTTCGCAATACAAAGGGGCGTCGGGTCGTATCGCCATCTGCTGCCACCCGAGCCACCGGACGACCGCGGGCGCGGCGATGACCGCCCCCGCCAAGTCCGCGGAACGCTTGAAGCGTGCACTGCTGCCATCACGCGCTGGCGTCGCGCGCAAGCCACCGTCGCGGACGACGATCTGGTGGGCGTTCGCCATGTACGTCGTGGTTCTGATCATGGGATCAGCTGTCTTCGCCCTGATGCTCGCCCTATTCATGACTCGGCTGGCGTGGACCGGCCCCTACCCGCTGGGGACGCTGGGTTCGGTCAACCTAGCTCTCGCGGTCCTGCTCGTCGTGCTCCTCCGGACCTGGCATCTGGTGCAGGGCGGACGCTACCGGCAACCCATGCAGCTTCTCCCGCCGCTCCGACACGGCCTCAACGCGTGGCTGTGGGGGGCGATCACGCTCTTCGTGCCCTCGGGCGCATTCGTCGTCGGCACGGCACCTATCGCAGCCGCATCCACGACGACACTTGGACCGGCAGCGTGCATTGGGTGCCGTGGGCCCGGAGATGACGACTGTGCGTCCGCGGGTTCGGGCGACCACGTGGGCAAGGTAGCGCTTGTGGAGTCCGGTCCAAATGACCGCGTCCCTCATGTTTGCTGTGGCCGCTCGCTCACGAGCCCTCCGACAGGCTCCCGCGTAAATAGCCGACAAACTGCTTGGCGGATAGCTCACAATACAGCGGCAGCCAACGCCGAGGCTGAGCGGTGTCCGGCGAGTCCCCGCTCACACGCTAGATCGCTCGCAACGCCGCGACTGCCCTCTCAATCTCGTCGTGAGTCAACTTGTGCGGGCGGTCTCTAATGAACGGCACCACGTCCGACGCGCCGACGACTGTGACGAATTTGAACTCGATTCGTGCGCCTGGCCCCGGTACGATGGCCTTGGTCGATACGACGATGGCATTGATCCGGATCCATTGGGAGAGGACGGCTCGGTCCTCCAAGATTTGTTTCAACGCCTGCGCCTCTCTTCTTGCCTGAATCACTGCTCGCGTCGCGTCGATCCCGTTGTGCATCAGGCGATCGTTAGCTCGAACCTCAAATGCGCCGGTCCAATTCTTAGTCTACACGGCGTAGATGCCGGACGGCCCGACGACCGTGTGATCGATGTTGTGAGTTCCATGGTCATCTGTGTACGGAATACCGTGGATAACCTTGTACCCGAACGGCGCAAGCATGGCGAGCAAATCACTCACGGTTCGCTCGCCGCGGTAGCCCGTGATCCATGGAAGTGCATCTAGCCAGCCTCCCCCCACCCAACGCTCCAATAAGGTAAGGACTACGAGACCGAACACACCGATGCCGATTCCGACAAGACCGCTCTTGGCCAATCCAAAACCGGCGCCGACGAAGATCGCGCCGAGGATGCTGATGATTACAACCAACCGCCGGTACGCTTGCTTCCAGGCATGCGCGCCCGCCGCACGCACGGGTAGCTCACGCAAGCGCGTCTCGGAACCGGCGTCGGTGCGCGGGCGGAAGCCTTTCACGGGTTCGACAGTCACGTATGTGTGCTTCAGGGAGCTCGTAGAACGCGGAATAGGTACTCGGACACTACGGCGGTCATCATGAGATGCAACCGTGCATCGTCAGCGGTAGGCTCATACAATGTCACTTGAGCCTCCGGGTGATGAGGGACATTGCCGGCGTCGAGCAAGGATTGCCAGACGGAATCGAGTAGCCTCCGCCTTGGATCGTCGAGTGGCCATTTTTGCGAGTCACCGACTACATCGGATAAGTGTCGTGAGCTGGTCGCCGCTAGCTGTTTGTTCCAAGCTCGGATGATGCCGCGGCATCTGCCAATACAGTCGTCATAGCGGCGCGCGTGGTAAGCGTCTTCCGCGTCGCGAAAAACCCTCGCTGCATTGCCTATTTCGGGTAAACCGGGCGGCAAGGCGATTTCGACCAACTGGAGGTTGTCAACTCCGAGTCCGGGAAGCACGCTGCTTAGCCACACTGAGGGCTCGATCTGCACGCGGAGGCTATCGATGGAGGTCGTCCAGAGAAGAGAGAGCTCGGAGTGCAGCCCGAGTTGCAGTTGGAAGGGATCCTCGGGAGCTTCGTTCCCGCCCCTCCTGTCCAGCGGAGCGGCGCCACCGCGTGTCGTTCGTAACCAGGCGAGCGGCCCTTGCAGTCGTAGGTGAAGCAGGAAGGGCCCATCGCGAACAGCATGCCGCGCTACTTCTAACCGGTGAACGCTCGCGGGTATCAGTTCGAATCGAAGGTCAACCGAGTGAGCCATCCCACCTTCTGGAAGACTTCGAACGGGGAAGCCTTGCAGCAGACTCACCGTGGTCGGACTGCCAATTTGCGTCGCAGGATTCACCGAATCGCCGACATGCAAGAACGCCTCCAACTGGAGCAGCGCGATCATCTGCTCCGCCGGCCGATTGTACATCTCAATCGATATCGGGATGATCAGCCGTGGCTCGAACGGCCCTGCTTCACCACGCAGGAGGCCGGGATCGACACGTACCCGGCCCACTGTCCGATGCGAAACCCTAATATCCCCCTCGCCAACTTGCGCCATTCCGGATCTCTACTCCCTATCGGGATCTGGGCGATCTCGCGGTCCGGTCGCTCGTTGTGCGGCAACCGTGGCCACGTTCATAGCGTCGCGGCTAACTCCTCAATCCGTTTTGCCGTCTCACTCACGCATAGTGCCTCGCTCTTTAGCCGTTGCGCTGTCGACGGTGCGGCTCGATCAGGCACGCGATAAACAGTCACACGACGACGGTCCGCGCCGCGCTGAGCCTTGAACAGATCCGCCTCGAGCTCGCCGGCCTCGACCAGATGCCCCATTAGAGCGAAGACCGTGCGGCGATGGATGTGAGGTAGCTCGTCAACCAACTCGCTACCGGAAACGGTGCATCGCCGTCGGCGCAAATCTGCTTGGCCTTGGCCAATACCTGTTGTCTGAAGCCGTTCACCATGTGAGCAGGCTCCTGCAATATATCTACAACTGTTGAAGATAGCAGGAGGGCCCTGGGCCCGACGCCGAAAGGGAACCCGGCGAGTCCGGGCTGGTCTACCGGAGACTGGCCGAGTTCCGGGTCACCGTGCACGGGTTCACCCACCAGCCAGGCCGCAGCCGGGCCGTGCACCCACGTCGGCCTTTACGGTGACGAAGGGGCGTCGGACACCACGAGGAGCGGGGATTGGTCCGTGGGGCCGCCAGACGTGATTGGCAGAGCCGCCTGGAAGCGCATGAAGGAGCCGCGCGGTCCCCTTGTGCGGCTGAGGGTTGATCAGGCCGTGGCGTGCGAGGATGCGACAGACGATGGCCACCCGTCAGTGCAATGGGGGTCTCCACGCGAAGGTGATGGGCGGTGGTGGGTGCCTGCAGTCGTGGCCGGCGTCGGCGAGTTCGTGGCAGAGTTGGACGATGACGGTCTGGACGTGAGCACCGACCTGGGGCGACACGAGGGCGGTCGTAGCGGTAGGTGTTCAAGGGCCCATAGCTGCCGGTGGGGTATGTGGTGAGTAGCTGGTAGATGCGGCTGCGTGAGATTCGTGCATCCCGGTCAGCTCGGCGACGGACTTCGCCCCTCGAGCAGCACAGCCGTGCACCGGACAAGCCTCTCAACCCATGACTCCTGAGGTCCCGATGTTTGACCAGCCGCTCACCGTTCGCGTCAGAGGCATCGAGCGCCCCTTGCAAGAGTTACTGTCGCAAGCCGCAGCGCGTCGCGCCCTGGGCCACCTCATGTACATTGGCTGGTACGACGTTACTGGGAGCTGCATCGCTGCAGAGACCCTTCCAACGATCGCGGCTCGTGTGCGCACCGAATCGGTCATTGACTACGTGTCATTCGCAAGCGCGGAGCTGTTGGCAGCGCCTCCGCCCGAGCGTGCCATGCAGCTTCGACATGCTGAGATTACCTTGATCGGCGGCACGTTGACACAGGTGGGCCAGCTACTGACACTCGGCGTATTCGACGTCTTCCTACACCACGAGCAGCTCCTGTCCGCAGCGAAGTTAGCCATAAGGTACGGGCAGGGTGGCCGGGCCCGGCACGACGAGGACATGTCGACGATCGGCACGCTCCTGCTCGCAGTCAACGACGCCTTGCTCGATACCCAACCTGACATGGAGCTGGATGAAGCAGGCAAGCGCGTGATTCGTGCACTGGTGGCGCGCCGCGCCGCGTTTCGATCAAACGAGCAAGCGCCGCACGTCATCGGCCGATACTTCGACTTGCTCTTCCGTAGACCCGTCGCCGCGCGCACAGCAGGGCGCATCGTCCTCGACTTTCGAGAACGCTTTCAGACGGGCGCAGGCTTGAGCATCGAGGAGTTTCTTGCGCTGTCTCATCTATCAACGATCCCCTTTTTGCGGCGTCCCCGCACGGCACCCGATGCCACGTCAGCGAATCCGCCTCCAGATGCCGACGTAGGAGTGCCGTGGGATCTTATCGGCGACATCTTGCGGGACATCACGGATGCCGACTACTACACCGAGCTCAGGGATCGATTGAGCCAGGGCCGTCAGGATTGGATTCAGGACTTGTCGTCGCCGGCCGTGGACATCGAACACCTCGAGAGGCTGGCGCTGTATAGGCATCCGATGTACCGTCGCGAGGATGGCAGCATCGTTCCCATTAACGTCGGTGTGGCTGCGGAGAACATGTCGCTTGGAGCCTACTGGACGTTGCACTCCGCTTGTGCTGGCCTTGACAGGGTGCACGGCGTTAACGACGTGACCTCGGATATGGGAGCGCTCTTCGAGGATTACATCGATGCCCTCTTGCATCGAGCCTATCAGGGCTCATCGGCTCGTGTACTCCATCGTGAACATCGTGAGCGTTGGCGCGACCCAGCAGACAGTGGAAGTTTCCTTGACTCCTATGAGCGAACTCCGGGGCAGCTGGTCGACCCGACCGATGCGGTAGTGGTGGAGCCCGGTGGTCTCGTTCTATTGGAGGCGACGGTCCGCAACATTCCTGTGGCAACGCTCGTGGGCAGCGTGCCGGGAACCTTCGAAGATTATCTCTCCCGCATTACAGACAAGTTTCGTCAAATCGGAGACGTGGCGAGGGATATTGGTGAGGGCCGGCTATTGATACCTGGAGTTGATGCCACGCGACCATGGGAGGTGTTTCCCGTCGTGATTCTGCTCCACCCGTTTCCCCAGCACTACGTAACTTGGGAAGCGCTCGAGGCGGATGTGACCTCCAGACGCTTGCTCGAGCTCACATCGTCGTGGCTCACGATGCAGCCGCCGCAGCTGGTCACCGCCGAGGAGATGGAAATGCTCGAGCCGCATCTGCATGCGGGCTTCTCCCTGGTGGAACTTCTCCGAGACAAGGTCGGCTCGCGGCAATACCAGCACCGAACGGTGAAGGACTTCCTGCTGCAGGAGAAGAAACTACCCGAGCTGCCCAACCACGAGCTAACGCGGCTATACGGGGAGGCGTTTGACGTCGTGAAGACCTTGATCCAGCCGCACTTGGAAGCACCGTGGGATGCGCAGGGCGACACCTCCCCAGTCGGCTGAGCGAACCATATTGGGACACGAGAGGTGGCACTGCCGTGTCTCGACGAGGTCGCGTTAGTTCTAGCGCTAGGTTAAGAAGGCGCTCTGAGATTGGCCGCGGTATGGAGCCGTCAAAGACGCTCCTCGGACGCTGAGCATGAAATGCGAGGCGGCGGCCATCGGGCCCGCGCACAGGCACCAGCGTGCCAGTAGCGGCCAAGCAGGTTGTTCTCCGGACACTAGTGTGCTGCGGTGCCTTAGGATGCGTATGCGCTCAGACTCATCAGGTATTCCGGTACCAGGCGGTTGCCCCGAAACCAAAGGGCAGCGACAGTTGACCATTGTTTGGCCGAGAAGGCGCCATCTAGCCGAAAGACTTTGCGATATGAAGGAGCTTTCGCGCGTCGCCGGAACTCCGCGAGGTCCCTCGGATAGGTATCGCGGTCGTAGGCTTTCACTGCTCCGTCGCAATGGATAAAGGCCCGCTTGGACATGTCGCGTATCGAGTGGAGGTAACGCACCAGGACGAAGTGATCCTCGACATCCTGCACGGGTACAAGTTCTTCGATCTCGACGGTCTTGAGTGCGCTCGCTCTCTCTCGAGTCCAGCGGACGCACACCGCCGCATAGGGGCTGAGGATGGACTGGCCGAGTTCAGGGTCACCGTGCACTGTTTCACCCACCAGCTGAGGGTCATCGAGGGCTTCTTCGGTGAGCGTAGGGCCATACCAGTAGTCACGCTCCTCCATCTCCAGATGCTCGTCCCGATATCGGATCCGACCATCGTCGATCGCGATACGCGCACGGATTCGATCCAGCCTCGCAATGCCGACGACTGCCTCCACGAGTTCGTAATGCACGTTCGACGTGAATCCTCTGCGAAGAAACTGATGGTAGTGGACTGATAAAGGTCCGATGAAAAGTCCGTGCGGACGTGCGTCGAGATCGGCAACGTCGATGAGTCCATGATCATCAAGGAATGTGGCAAGCCGCGGGACAGCCGCAAGCACCGGTGAGTCGTGACGGGGATACGTGAATGCCGATTGCGGAATGGCGAAGTAGTCGTCCCATGTAGCAGCCTCGACCAACGAAGCCGCTGAATCTCTGAGTGCGAGCACCCTGGGCAAGAGATCGACCATTTCGTTGAAAGTCGTGGGATAGCGTTCGGCCCATGTTCGGATGGCTTCCGTGGCTCGATCGCGGACCTGGACTAGGCGTGGTCGCTTATCGCGATAGAAAAATAGTGGCGCCGCTGAAAGGTCCCTCATGATTCCAAGAAGGTCGCCGTAGAGTGATCCAAGGGCCTCCCGTACTGTTGCGGTGAGCCGGTAATCGATCGTGTTCACGGCAACCTCAGCGCTGGATGCAAGCCCAGTCGGACCGCGTCGTTTCTAGAGGAGGAAGCGAGCGGTCCGTCGTCGAGTCTCGGGCTCAGGACCCAACTGTGCCGCGTTACGGCGAGTGTCACAACTCAGGGCTCAGGTCAGGCGGTTGAACCCGCGAGCCGGCAGGCCATGCGCGACGGAGGACACGCGGGAAGGGACCGTCGGCGTCCGGGTGAGGCCGTCTACCCTTCATCCGGGCAAGTCTACTGGCTTGGAAACGCACGTTCGAGCCGGTGGTCCCCGACCAGCCGGTTGGCGCCCGGCAGCATCAGCGGCCCGTTCGCTGCCGTTCAAAACCGGGCCCAGCAACGAGCGGCGCGAAGCAGGCTTGCCAAGGGAGCAGCGAAAGCACCCCGTCACCTCATGGAGCCGCCGCAGGTGCCCCGTCAGGCTCAGGATCCCTACTGGCCTCCTTCTGCGCCGTGGGATGTCCTACTCATGGGGCGGCCGGTGGAGGCGGCGGCCCAGCACGTGCCCATCCCCGCCAGAGCCGTCGGCGACCACGTGACATCGGAGGGCGTCGGGCTTTGTAAACCGGCGCCCCCACGCCCCGAATCAGCCACGCTGGCCGGCTCGGATGCTGACCCGCGGTCCCGCCACTATCGCGAGGGGTTTGGATTCTGACAACGTGGGCGTACCCGGCGGGAATCGAACCCCGCTGGGCTGGGCGACACTAAGAGCCCGTCCAGAACGCTGGGGGCTCTCGACAGGGTTAGCGTGAGCTAGAGAGCCCCTCCGATGCTCTGAGGTCCTGCCACGGCGCAGCCGGCTCCCCCGGCTAGCGTTAGCCCGCTGAGCACGTCCGTGGTAGCCGCGCCATTTGAGCCCGCGGACGGACAGCCAGGCACTGTGCGAGTCGGCTCCAACAGGGTGACGGCTCGCTGATACCGCCACCGACGACAGCTCGCGAAACTCGTGCCGAGCGCGTAGAGGGAAGTCTCGGGCTCGTTGCTCGAATACGGGGCAGAGGCCGATAGGTAGTCCCAGTTTCGGTGAGGTCCTCTAGCCACTGACGCTTCTATCCTGCCACCCTGCCCGCTTGGAAGCCAGATCGTCTCGAGCATGGTCCGCCGGCAGCGAGACGCTGGGCCGCAACTCAAATCAGCTCCCATTGACCGCCGCCCTTGAGAGCGTCTCGCTTACACATACCCCGCTGACCGACCGCCAGGGTCGCTCCGCGCATCCGCCTTGTCTTGATGGCGCGTTGGTTCCAAGCGATCCTTACTGGTTGAGGCCATTGCTAACGTTGGAGAAGACGTTGTTCACTTGACTGCCCACGATCTGCAAGATAACGATCACCACGACCGCGATGAGCACCAAGATCAGGGCGTATTCGACCATGCCCTGACCCTCCTCGTCGTTCAGACGGGGACGGAAAAGACGGGCGACGTGTCGTGTGAAGTAGTTCATTACTTCCAGGGGTGCTCGCGGATTAGTCACCCCAAAGGTAGACGGCGAGGTGGCCGCATTCGGTCACGCCAGCGTCACGAGAGCGTCGAGGCTAATGGAGCAGACCCTCTTTGTTGGTCACTCACCTGGAAGCAGTGCCCCATGCGCCGCTCAATACCGGCTTTCGAGGCGGCGGCTCAGCATGAAGGGGTCAGCCGGTCGCCTCCTCCCCGGCAACCCTTCCTCCGCATAGGGTCGCGGGCGTTCCCTTGGAGTGCGACACTTCGCTCGAGGCCGGAAGTTCGACCGACCGTCTCCCTACCCATCCGACCTAATCGGAGACCTCGATGCCATCGGCCACCACCCAGACCGAGCCACCTGTGAGTGGCCCAGCTCCGCCGCAACGCTCCCGAGCCCGCTTCCCAGCGATTCGCGTTCGGGGACTGAGCAACCGTGCTTGACTTAGTGGGCCATGTGGCTTAGTCAGAGTGTCTGCGAAGAGGGGTCAAGCCCACACAGACCACAGTGGACGCTGGTGGACAGTGAGTTACTCATGAGAAATTCGACGTGATCGACTGGCAGATGACTAATGTGACACCGACGACCCAGGGCCTCGGTGACGCGATCGACGCCGACTTTCAGGCGTCCGGTCTTCTCGTCGTCCCAAGGGACTGGAGGGGCGATCCTGCAGATTTGCTCCCAGTGCCGTATATCGAAGTCGTCGGCCGACGGAAGTTCGGGGGCCCCGGTGACCCAACGGCACTCTTGCACATTCTAATGAATGTGTGGCCGTTCGTGGCTGGTGGCCTCGCTGGCGCTATGGCCGACGACGTCTGGGGCGGCACGAAGAGAGGACTTAAGTACATCCTTCACCACGTTCTTGCGGATAAAGCCGGCAGCGCCAGCATTACCATCGTGGGGCGTGATCCAGAGCCGACGTATGAAGTCGATCGCGACGACCTTACTCACCTGGACGAGGCTGTCGATGCTCTTTCCGAGCACTGGGGCACCGCAGAATGGAGTAGCCGAGAGCGGGTGTTTCGCTGGAACCCAGGGGAAGGGCAGTGGGAACTCGTAGACACCACCACGACACATCGCGTGCACGCCGGTCGGATGACACCGAGTCGCCTCTAGCGGACACCCAGCCTAAGTGAGTCGCAGCCAAAGTGTTGGCCAGCGCAAGCTCGTCGTTGGGGCCGCCAGCGTGGTTGCAACGGGGTCGCAGTCCTTCGGCAGAAGAGCGAATAAGGCGCTCCTGGCAACCGTTGATGGAAGGGCGAATTCAAATAGCATCGGGTTCCTTCCAAGCTGGATGTCGCGGGTTCGAGTCCCGTCTCCCGCTCCAGACTTCCTTGTTCGAACTCGCCCACGCCGAAGACTAGGTCGAAGGGCGCCGCGTAGTGCGGTTCCGCGACTCGACCGTTGCGGACGATGAGTCTCTCAAACACCGCTCGGTTGTACAGCGCCCGCGTACGCTCCTTTGCGACACGGTACGCAGCGCCGCAACTCTCGGCGAAGCGTAGCGCGATGCCGAGGATCTCCTGCCACTGCGCCAGGGTTGCGTCAACCTCCCGCAGACGCTCTTCCACATCGGCCGTCTCACGACGTAGCCGGTCCTGCTCCTCTCGCAGCATCGCCACGTCAATCGCAGCAGCGTAGTAAGCGTCCAGCAACTTGCGGCGTTGGGCGTTCAGCTTCTCTAGCCGTTTGGCCTGGAACTCCCGTTCTGCGACGTTGCGCTCTTCACGGGAAATGAGCTCCACCTCCAGCCAGCCGCGCAGCCGCTCAGCCATCTCGGGCCGCAATTGGATGCGCGCATAGAGCGCCTCGACCTGCTGCTCCAGGTTGGTGACGGGAACGTACGCTTCGCGGCATCCGGTCGGCCGCCGCCGGTCCTTCTGGCCGAGGCAGTAGAAGTAGACGTACTTGCCCTTGGAGAACTGGATCGACAGGCGTCGCCCGCACACACCGCAGACCAGCAAGCCCTTGAGGTAGTGGCTATGGCACAGCTCGCGCGTGCCGTCACCGCCACGCGAGGCGAGGATGGACTGTGCTTTCTCGAAGGTCTGCGCGTCGACGAGAGGCTCGTGCCGCCCGTGGTACTCCACCCCGTTGTGCTCGACGACCCCGACATAGAACTTGTTGCCCAGCACCCAGCGAAGCCCGTTGATGGAGAGTGGGCGTTCCGGTCGGTCGCGCCACGCTCGCATGCGCAGGCCGCGGGCCTCCATCTCTGTCGCCAGCTGCTCCACGGTGTAGTCGCCGCTGGCGTACAGCTGGAAGGCCTCGACCACAAGCGGGGCCCGCTCCGGATCGGGGATGACATAGGCCATCCGCCGCCCGCCCTCCCACTCCTTGCGGTTGAGGTAGCCGAGTGGGGCCCGGTGGATCCAGCCACCCATCTGCGCCTTTTGACGCATGCCCTTCTTGACCTCGGCGGAGAGATTCGCCGAGTGGTACTCGTTGACCAAGGCCTCGATGCCCTCAGCGAGCCAGCCGGCCGCAGTCTCCTCCAATTTGTTCACCACTGACTCGAGGCGCACGCCGCGCTTGCGTAGCGCGGCGCGCAGGGCAAGGTGGCGGGCTGCGTTGCGGGCGAAGCGGTCGCGCTTGTGCACCACGACCACGTCGACGTCGCCCTGCTCGAAGATGCGCTGAAGCATGGCGTTGAACTGGGGCCGGGCGTCGTCATCCTTCGATGCCGACTCACCGCGGTCGCAGTACTCGTCGACCAGCGACCAGCCCTGCTCGCGGATCAGTTGTACGGACGCCTCGCGTTGGGCGGGCAGCGAATACCCCTCCTCGGTGTCATCCCGCTCTACTTGCTGCTTGTCGGAGACCCGCAGGTAGATGACGGCGCGCGTGGTGTTGGTCGCTGGTTCCGCACCCCGCCTCGACTCGCTCACCGGTCGACCTCCGTGGCGATTGGCTCCCGCGGGGCCTCGGCGCCGGCGGCGTGCCGGGTCGCGGCCGCGGGGCGTCGGAGGGTACCTCGATGCGCTGCAGTCCTCAAGCGTGGTCCGAGAGCCCTTGGTCCGGGCGGCATGCCCTCCACGGAGAGCGCGGTCTCAACCTGCTCGTGGACCTGCATCGCCGTGTCGATGAGGGCGCGGGCGAAGAGGCGCAGCTGCTCGTCAAGCTGGTCGGGCTGTTGAGTGTGCGGGGGCCGTCCCTCCGTCGCTGGAGTGCCCGCTGCCGTCAACCCCAATCTTCCTCGGGATCCGCAGGATCGGCGTCGTCGCCGGCCGGTGGGGTTGTGGTGGCGTGAGTCACCTCGCCTTGCTCGGGCTGCAGTCGCTCGGCTTGCCTCCGGGCACGCCGAATAAAAGCCTCGGGCGGCTTCGGCACGTCGGCCAACTCGGCGAGACGCCGGCGTGGCCGTGGGTGCCCCATAGGCCACCAGACCGCCTCTGCGGGTGGTCGGCCGAGGCTGCCCGCCGCCGTGGCCAGCGGGACGGTCGCTCCGGCCATGGCGGCCCGCACGTTGGCCTCCCGGCGCTGGCTCGGCAGCCAGAAGAGGATCCACTCAAGCTGGCCGGTGCCGACTTCCACGTCGGCGTACCCCTCCAGCTTGGCGACCAGGCGATCCAGTGGTTCAGTGCCGCGGTCGTACTCGAGGAAGAAGCCGACCGACCTTCCTGCCTCCTCCCACCGCCCCCAGCCGTCGGGATGCACGACCTTGAGGAGCCAGTCGGTGATGCGCCGCTCCGACCACCAGTGCCAGAGACGCGCTCCCGAGGTGTGCCGCGCGTGACGAAGGAGGGCACAGAAGAAGCCGTTGACGCCGAGGTGATGGGCGAGCCGCTGACTGTCGCTGATGGCGAAGGCCTTGTCCCGCCGCCAGCGCACCGTGTCCAGGTCGCGGTCACGCTCGGCGGCGATCACCATGGCGCCGAGCTGGTCGAGAACGTAGTGGTAGGGACCCGTGGCGTACCCACCGTCCAGGCGCCGGAAGCGGTCAACCAGGCGCATCTGGTGGAGCAGGGTGAGGCGGTGCTGCGCCGTGTTGAGGTGGTCGAAGAACACGTCACGAATGTGGTCCGTGGTGAGGACGCGGTGGTCAGCGAGGAGGCGAAGGATGCGGCGATCCCGTTCGGTCAGGTGGCCCGCGACGCGCATCACCAGCTCGTCAGTCACCCTGGGCCGCGCCTTCGTCGTCAATTCCCTCATTTCCACCATTTACAGTCGGGGAAGGTCTACGGGCGCCTTCGCGGCATCAGACCAGGGATTTCCACCGCTGACCCCCGTCGCATCAAGAGTGGCGACCCTGGTGGTGGCCGAAGCGGTGACCAATGCGCTCACCCAAACGACAGCAGCCCTCTGAGGGGACGCGGCATGGCCCCCGGCCCGAGTGGTGCTCATGCAGACCAAACCGGGGAAAGCGCCGAAAACGCGACACGCGGCCTTACCGGCGGCGTGCAAGTCACTTGGGCAAGGCGGCTGACCAGATGGCGTGGAGCTGCGCCATTGGTCGGCCGCGACCACCGTGGCACACAAGTACAAATCCGGCTTTCGGGCGCGAATATGACAGCCGGCAAGTAGGCTGCCAGGCGATCGGCTCAGGAGAACTCGGGCTGGCGGCAAAGCCACCAGTGACGTCTGCCGGACGTCACTAAAACGTCCAGCGCCCGGCCGAGTAGAGGTCGAACAGCCGGAGGCACTACTCAGGACACTCCTGAGCCTCCAGGATTCCCGCGGCGATTCGACCACCCAGGGCGGGAATTGCATGAACCGGCAGTTGTCAACCGGCCTTCAGCGCTCTCATCCGAAGAGCCCCGGGGCTCGCTGCCCCGGGGCTCCAGGAGACTGCTGCGCTCAGGAAGCCGCCGGGGCGACCGCTATGTCGGGCTTGCCCAGGCGGTCGATCGCCTGCTGCAGGAAGCCCGACGCCTTCTCCGCCTCGACGAACCGCGCCAGGAAGGCCTGGCCGGTCGCGTGACCCCGAGGCACTGCCAGGGCGAAGCGGGCGACGAAGAAGTCGTCGGTGACCAGTCGCGACCCAGGCACCTGCGCAGCGAGTCCGCGCAGGGCGGAGCGGGCGTCGGCGTACGTGTCGGCCTGTCCCGTGGCCAGCAGCCGCAGGCCCGCGGCGGTGCTGTCAACGGGGACCAGCTTGGCGTGCTTCAGCTGCGCCGTGAGCGCGGCCGTGTGGGGGGAACCCGCCTGCGAGGCGATGCGGATGCCAGGCTGGTCGGCGTCCGCGACGGTGTGGATCGCCGAGTCGGCGCGCACCAGATACGTGTGCGGCAGGAGCAAGAACGGGGAGGTCAGGTCGGCCACCGTCGCCGCCTTGGGGTTGAGGGGGAGGATGCCGACATCCCACGCGCCGGACTGGGCCGCGTCGATCGTCCCTCCCGGGTCGGGGTAGGACACCGTGTCGACGGGAACTCCGAGCTGCCGCCCCAGGGCGGTGGCCAGGTCCACGCCGATCCCGTGCATCACGCCGCTGGTCGGGTCCTTGACGGCGAAAATCGGAGGTGCTGCGGGGATCCCGACGCGCAGCCGTCCCGACGGCGCCAGGTCGGAGAGAACCGCCGCGGGAACGGCCGCCGAGGACGATGCGGAGCTTGCGCTGTGCGACGATGTGGTCGCCGAGCCGCAGGCGGCGACGGCGACCAACGCGGCCGACATCGCTGTGAGTCGAACCATCCGCCGGGTCTGTGCGTGGTTCATGGTCAGTCTCCCCCGTGGCCGCGCTGGCGGCGGCCTGTGACCCGACACGCTGCCGTCGCAGGGCCCTCCGCGCATCGGGAGAACTACGCGGGGGAGTACCTGTTTTTCGCCCCCCGGCGACTCGGCCCTATGCTGCGGAGCGTCCGCGGGCGGCCGACGCGACCGAGGGACGACGGGCCGGATCCATGGGGAGGGACTGACGCTGCGCCTCAGCCGCCGCGAGCGGGAGATCGCGGACCTCGTCGCCGAGGGCCTGAGCAACCGGGAGATCGCAACCCGCCTCTTCATCTCCGAGCGCACCGCCGAGGGGCACGTCGAGTCCATCCGGAACAAGCTCGGGTTCCACTCGCGGGTCCAGATCGCCGCCTGGGTCACGGAGCAGCGGGCGACGGGCGGCGACCGGGCTGATGTCCCGGGGCCGCCGGTCGCGCGCACAGTACCAGCCGCCGCTGCCGACCTCGGCGTCCCCGCGGCCCGGGCCCGGCGCCTCCGTCGGCCCGCCGTCCCCGCGGTCGGCCTCGTCGCGCTGATCACCGCGGGCCTGGCGCTGGCGGCGTCGCTCCGCGGCGGCGGATCGGCGCCGACGGGGCGGGTGATCCTCACCGTGGCGGGGACCGGTGTGCGCGGCGATGGTCCGGATGGGCACGCTGCCTCCGCGACCGACCTGAGCAGCCCGCTCTCCGTGGACATCGACCAACAGGGCCGGCTGTACATCCTCGAGGGGGATCGCGTTCGCCGGGTGAACGGTGACGGCACCGTGGTCACGGTGGCCGGCTCCGGGCGCGCCGGCTCCGCGGGCGACGGTGGGGCGGCAACGGCGGCCGACCTCGACGGCCCGCAGGACATTGTTGTCGACAACGGCGGCAACATCTACATCGCCGACTCCGGCGACAACCGCGTCCGTCGTGTCGACGCGCGCGGCGTGATCAGTACTGTGGCCGGCACGGGGCAGAGAGGCTATGCCGGTGACGGCGGACCGGCCGCGACGGCGCGGCTGGACACACCGACGGGCCTAGCCATCGGCTTCGGCGGGGTCCTGCTCATCGCCGACAGCGGGAACAACCGAGTGCGCGCCGTGGGACCGGACGGCGTCATCAGCACGGTCGCCGGCACCGGCGACGCGGGGTACGCGGGCGATGGCGGCCTGGCGGGGTCCGCGCTCCTCAACGGTCCGCGCTGCATCGCCGTGGACGCCGAGGACAACGTATATGTCGCCGACACGCTCAACGACCGGGTCCGGCGCATCGACGCCGCCGGAGTCATCACCACCGTCGCTGGGAGCGGAGAGCCGGGGTTCGCCGGCGACGGCGACTCGGCGACGGCCGCCCGGCTCAATCTCGCCTCGGGTCCGCTGAGTGGCGCGGGTTGCCTTTCGGTCGACGGTGCCGGCGACCTCCTCATCGCCGACGCTCTCAACAATAGGGTCCGCCAGGTCGCCGTCGACGGCATTATCAGCACTCTCGCCGGGAATGGACAGGCGGGGTCGGCGGGTGACGGCGGGGACGCCACGCAGGCACAGCTGGCGCGGCCCCTCGGAGTGGTCGCGCTCCCGGTCGGCGGCGTCTACATCGCCGAAGCGGACAACGACCGGGTGCGACTCGTCGATCAGCCAGCCGGCGCCGCATCGAGATCGGTCGCGAACGCCCGGCCGACCGCGATCACGACGTAGACCAGATAGCTGGCGCCGGCCGACGCGGCGGCGATCTCCTGTGTCGGGATGTCGGGAGCCAGGTAAGTGCCCTCCCCCGGGACGAGGTGGACCGCCGCCCGTCCAGCCGCCTTCACCGTCACCGCCCCATCGAGGACAAAGACGACTTCGTTGCCGCCTAGGCGATGCGCCGCGCTTCGACCGCCGGGTTGGAGGGTGATGCGCTGCAGAGTCTCGACGTACTGCGCCGGTGCCAGCGCTGATGCCGGGAGGTCCTCGGTCTCGTAGGCGACCTCGGCACCAGCCACGACGAGCGGGGTGCCGCGTTGTGCCGTCGGCCACAGCGCGAGGAAGTACCAGGTGTTCTCGTCGGCGCCCGTGTTGGTGTGCGCGTGCTCTGCGCTGCGCTGGTATGCGGCCCGACCGGCGACGATGGCGACACGCTGCCCGTCGGAGTAACCGAGTACCTGCCCGCCGCCGCTCTGGTAGATGATCCCCGGCTGGTGCTTGCGTGATGGGAAGGACTGGCCCGGTGCCTGGTGGAAGTTGATGACGCGGATGAACTGGCTGCCGGTCGGCAGCGCGTCCAGCTTTCCCGCGGCGAGCTCATCAACGGTCATGAATCGGGCGCGTGCCGCCGGGTCGGGCGTGCGCTGCGGAGACGACCCACATGCGACGACCACCGCGCCGATCACGCCGACCCCGGCGAGGCGGCCTCGGTACCAGCGCCTTCTGCCCAATCGCTCCCCCCGCGGGTCCCTGTTGTCGCGTGTCGTGCCCAGCATTTGATCACGGATTGGAGCAAGCGGGCCAGTTCAAGCTGAGGGGAGTGCTCCGCGCGAGCCGTGCCGGGCCCAGGCCAGCCCTGGTCTCACTCGACACCCGGCCGGTCCGCCGGGGAGGCGGTTTTCGCAAGCTCACCCAGCGTCGCCCGAAGCGCAGACAAGTTCGAACAAGCTACAGTCTGGAGCTCCAACTGCCGAGCGTTGCGCCCCATGCGGGCTTGAGGCAAACGCGAGTACCCGCTCTGGACGAGCGTCATGCGGTCGCCGGCTTGCGGGCAATCACATAGGCGCGCTGCGTGCCCAC